>Ga0210399_10005052_pt1 | contig 10253 bp, 8 predicted proteins | sample IncBWC14MmetaG_FD_150865 | JGI IMG/M metagenome (GOLD analysis project Ga0210399, IMG submission 150865) | Forest soil microbial communities from Barre Woods Harvard Forest LTER site, Petersham, Massachusetts, United States - Inc-BW-C-14-M | ecosystem: Environmental > Terrestrial > Soil >...
ACCGACGATGTCACTGAGGAGGACGATGCCATGAAAGTTCGAACGTTCGTTCAAAGTGTAGCGCAGCCTGACCATAATCGCAAGGGTATGCAAAGCCTGGTACGATCAGTTGCGAATGTCGGCCATCAACTGTTCGACTTCAGCTTTCGAGTCGGCGGTCAGCGGCAACAGCGGTAGCCGCACCGGGCCGCCGAAGTAGCCGTTGAAATCCATAGCGTGCTTGATGCCGACGATGCCAAACCCTCCAACCAATCGCTTGGTGGCCTCGTCGATTCGCAATTGTTTCAGCCGGGCCAGTTCGATGTCGCCTTCCTTCCATGCGGCATAAATCTCGTAGCAGGCGGTAGGGGCTGGATCAGCGAAGGCGAGAATCGCGCCCACTGCTCCCGCCTGCAAAGATGGTTCGAGCGTCTGTGCAGCGCCGACGAGCACCTGGAATCCGACTTCCTTCTGCCTGGTTTTAATGCCTGCGATCACGGTCACCGCAGTGGATGAGGGATTCGTCGGGCGGAGGCCTGGCTCGCGGGACACCCGTCCCTCTCCGGTTTCCTTTGACGCCCCCGTCGGGGCGCCAATAGTAACCAGCTCCCTTCCCTGTCCGTTGCCTTGGCTGGCAGCCTTCAGCATGCGCGGCGTAACTGCGCCGAACGTCTCGGTGACCGTGGCAGAGCGCTTCACGTAACGTGTGCCCTCGACCATGCGGCGTACTTTGTCCACGTCAGCGCTGGATTCCTTGATGCCAATAATGTTGGGATGGCCAGCGAGTTCGATGACGAGTTCCGCGGGCATGTCGTATCCGGTGAACGGCGGGACGCTGTAGATCATCACTGGCAGCGGCGACCGGTCCGCAACTGTGCGATAGAACGCCAGGATGTTCGCGGCTTGCATCTGCTTCTTGTAATAGAACGGTGTGCGCACGAGTGCGACGTCGTATCCCAATTCAGCCGCGTAATCTGTAAGCTTCAGCGTGTCAATCGCGGACTCGCTTCCGGTTCCAGCAATCAGTACTTTATTTGGCGCGGCCGCCTCGCGCGTGCTCTTGAGCACATCTCGCTGCTCCTGATCTGACAGAAAGATGGCCTCCCCCGTCGAGCCCAAGGCTACTATGCCGGCGACGGGAGTCTTCGAATAGCGCTCAACGTTGGCCTCGAGCTTTTTGAAGTAGAGGTTTCCATCCGGGTAGAACGGGGTCGTGATCGGTGGGAAGATTCCGTAAAGTAACATGAGATCGCGGCTCCTGGGCGCCCAGCCCTTAGTGCAGAATTTTTATTGGTACTCCGTTACCTTTTGCCCGACTGAGGAAATTCCGAAGACTGCCGACTTTTGCGCTTCGGACAACAGAGCGAGGATCGCAGTAGAAAGCATGGCGTAAGCTGCATGCGGCAGTATTTTACTACCGCCGGCTCGTCGTTCTCTCCGCGTGCAGCTTTTGCAGCGCCTGCACTCTGATCTCCCCACGCTGCAACGCCGCAATTCCTTCGGCCGCGGCGCGGGCCGCGGACAATGTCGTGATGGTCGGAATTCGTGCGCTGACTGCGGCGCGGCGGATCGCTTTCTCATCAAAGAAAGGATCGACGCCGTGCGGCGTATTAATGATGAGCTGAATGCGCTCGCCCTTGATCAGGTCGACCACGTTGGGCCGGCCTTCTTTCACTTTGTAGACACGTTCAACCGTCATGCTGGCGTTCTCCAGCACGTCGGCGGTACCGGCCGTGGCCACCAACTTGAACCCCATGTCCACGAACTTGCGCGCGACTTCCGCCACCTGCGGCTTGTCATGATCGGTGACGCTGACAAAGACCGTGCCTTGGGTCGGCAGTTTCTGCCCGGCCGCGGTTTGCGCTTTGGCAAAGGCTTCGCCAAAGTTGTCGGCCACGCCCATAACTTCGCCGGTGGACTTCATCTCCGGACCAAGCACTGTATCCACGCCGGGAAATTTGTTCCACGGGAACACCGGGGACTTCACGTAGTAGCAATGCCCGGTGTCGAGGTCGGCGCGGCGCTCGATAAACTCCGGCAGAAATTCGCGCAGCTTGCGTCCAGTCATGAGGCGGGCGGCAATTTTCGCCATGGGTACGCCCGTTGCCTTCGAAACGTACGGAACCGTGCGCGAGGCGCGGGGATTGACCTCGAGCACATAAACTTTCCCGCCTTCGCCGCTACTTGTCGAGTTGCCGTTGGTCCGAGGAATGGCGAACTGAATGTTCATCAGGCCAACCACTTGCAGAGCGCGCGCCAGCTTGAAGGTGTAGTCGCGCATGCGGGCCATCAAAGATTCGGGAATGTCGACCGCCGGCAGAACACAGGAGGAATCGCCGGAGTGGATGCCGGCCTCCTCGATATGTTGCATGATGCCGCCGATCACAACGTCCTCGCCGTCCGAGAGCGCGTCTACGTCTACTTCGATTGCGTCCTCGAGGAAGTGATCGATGAGTACGGGGCGGTCCTGCGAATATTCCACCGCCTCTTTCATGTAGCGGACCACGGTTTCCTCGTCGTAGGCGATAACCATGGCGCGCCCGCCGAGGACGTAGGACGGCCGCACCAGCACAGGGTATCCAACTCGATTTGCCCCTGCGACGGCTTCCTCGATTGAGGCCGCCATTGCGCCCGGAGCTTGTGGGATGTCGAGTTCCTCAAGTAACTTGCCGAACCGTTTGCGGTCTTCCGCCAGGTCGATGTATTCCGGAGCGGTGCCGATGATGTTCACGCCTGCCGCCTTCAAGGGCAAGGAAAGATTCAGCGGAGTCTGTCCGCCGAACTGGACGATCACTCCCACCGTCGCGCCCGCCGACGCTTCATGTTCGCATATCGCAAGTACGTCTTCGAGAGTCAGCGGTTCGAAGTAAAGACGGTCGCTGGTATCGTAGTCGGTGGAGACGGTCTCCGGATTGCAGTTAATCATGATCGTCTCGTAACCGTCGTCGTGCAGAGCGAAGGCCGCGTGGCAGCAGCAATAATCGAACTCAATCCCCTGCCCGATCCGGTTGGGTCCGCTGCCCAGGATGATGACTTTCTTTTTCTGGGTCGGCGCCGCCTCATCCTCTTCTTCGTAGGTCGAATAAAGATAGGGTGTGTAGCTTTCGAATTCGGCGGCGCAGGTGTCCACACGTTTATAGACAGGCTTCAGGCCGTGCTTTCTTCGTTGATGGCGGACCTTTTCCTGGTCGCCTTTGCCGCTAAGCCGCCAGGTTCCTGCCAGTCGTCCGTCAGAAAAGCCCATGCGCTTAGCCTCGCGCAGCACCTCGGTCGGGATCGACTCCATGGGATGTTTCTCCAGCTCAAGCTGCATGTCATTAATTTCTTTGAGCTGGTAGAGGAACCAGGGATCGATCGAGGTCATCTTCGCCAGTTGCTTGACGGTGTGGCCCTGGCGCAACGCGTAGCGAATGTAGGAGAGCCGCTCGGGATGCGGCGTCACCAGCCGCTGGGTAAGAATCTTAGGCTCGATCTTCTCCCCGCCGATGCGCTTGCCCGTGTCCAGCGCGCGCACCGCTTTCATCAACGCCTCCTTGAAGGTGCGACCGATGGCCATCACTTCGCCCACGGATTTCATTTGCGGGCCCAGGCTCTCATCCGCCCCGGGAAACTTTTCGAATTGCCACTTGGGAATCTTCACCACGACGTAGTCAAGCGTGGGCTCGAAGCAGGCTGGCGTTTTGCGGGTAATGTCGTTGGGAATTTCGTCCAGGGTATAACCCACGGCGAGCTTGGCGGCAATCTTGGCGATGGGAAAACCAGTGGCCTTCGAGGCCAACGCCGAAGATCGCGACACCCGCGGATTCATTTCGATCACGACCATGCGCCCGGTGGTCGGATGCACACCGAACTGAATGTTCGATCCGCCCGTCTCTACGCCGATCTCACGAATCACCGCGATTGCGGCGTCGCGCATGGATTGATACTCGCGATCCGTCAGCGTCTGAATCGGAGCAACTGTGATCGAGTCGCCGGTGTGAACTCCCATAGGATCGAAGTTCTCGATGGAGCAGATGATGATGACGTTATCTTTCAGATCGCGCATTACCTCGAGTTCGTACTCTTTCCAACCCAGCACGGACTCTTCGATCAGAGCTTCGTGCACGGGAGAGAAATCGAGACCGCGGGCAAGGACTTCGAGCAACTCCTCGCGGTTGTACGCAATGCCGCCACCGCTGCCGCCCAGAGTGAACGACGGACGCACGATAACCGGAAAGCCGATCTTGCCGGCAAACTCCAGACCGTCTTTCAAATTCGTGACCAGCGCCGATTTCGGAACATCGAGGCCGATCTTCTGCATCGCGTCTTTGAAGAACAGGCGGTCTTCGGCTTTTTTGATGGCACTGATTTGAGCGCCGATCAGCTGGACGTTATATTTTTCGAGCACTCCGGTATCAGACAACTCGATGGCGAGATTCAACGCTGTTTGGCCGCCAACCGTGGGAAGGACCGCGAAACCGGCGCCAGGTGAGAGTTCGCGCTCGACTCGGATGATTTCTTCCAGATATTCACGCGTCAGCGGCTCGATGTAGGTCCGGTCGGCGACTTCCGGGTCGGTCATGATAGTGGCCGGGTTGGAATTGGCCAGCACCACTTCAAAGCCTTCGGACTTGAGCGCCTTGCAAGCCTGCGTGCCGGAGTAATCAAACTCCGCCGATTGCCCAATGATGATGGGCCCGGAGCCGAGGATCAGGATTTTCGAGATGTCAGTGCGTTTGGGCATTTATGAAATCATTCTCTTGGGCGTTGTTCCCACGCGAGCTCGCCACAGATCGCATCATCGAGAAACAAATTGAGGCTTGGAAACTTCGCGGAAGGATCCACTACTATGGGCACATAACCATCAGTGGGATAATGCCAGCGAACGGCGTTCGACAGTGGAGTCTCGACCCGGAGGAAATAAAATCCCGCAGGTACTGGGGCAAAAGTAAACAGGCCCGATTCCTGCGTCGTCTGCGCGTCGACAATCTCATTCGTAACAGCCTTTGAGAGCGTAAGCTTCGCCCCCAGCACCGTACTGTAAATCGGCTGACTGAAATCAGGGCCGAAACCTCTGTCTGTTCTGACGTGTCCATTTAAAGAGCCTGAAACAGACTGTGTCGTTAGAGGCTTCCAGCCAGACCATTCGAATGTGATTTTTTCTGGGCTACCTTTTGGGGGATGGCGCATCACCTGGAGCTCTTCTGAATATGCGTAGGCCGGGTGCTTTATGCCTACGAAGTACGGTCCTGGAGGAACCGACGCGAACCTTGCCAAGCCGCCCACGTCAGTGGTGACAATCGAAATCGTGCGGCTCTCTTCGTCGCCAGATCGTGGATCAGTGCTAAGCTCAATCTGGAGACCGGCCACCGGTCTCCCCTGGTTAAAGATTCCCACCAAGAAATCACGGCCGATTTTCGTTGGGTTGGGAGAGGACGAACAAGCTGAAACGTCTAAGTTGCCAGCGATCAACAGCAAGAAGCTGCAACCCCAAATAGCCGCTCCCCCTCGTCCTAGACTTGCCGTCCTCACCCTTTCCACTCCTCCATCAACTTCACGAAATCCTTGAACAGATAGTGCGAATCATGCGGACCCGGCGATGCTTCGGGGTGATACTGCACCGTGAACAGCGGCAGGTTCCGGTGGCGCATGCCTTCGAGCGTGTTGTCGTTGAGATCTATGTGCGTCAATTCGACTTCGCTCTGCGGCAGCGAATCCGGATCGACGGCGAAGTTATGGTTGTGGGCCGTGATCTCGATCTTGCCCGTGTTCAGTTGCTTCACCGGATGATTTCCGCCGTGGTGGCCAAATTTCAGCTTAAAGGTTTTTCCGCCTAGCGCGATTCCCGTAAGTTGGTGTCCCAGACAGATGCCAAAAATCGGCAACCGCCCCATGAGGCGCTTGATGTTGTCGACCGCGTAGGTACACGGCTCCGGATCGCCCGGACCATTCGACAGAAACACGCCAGCGGGCTTAAGCGCTAACACATCCTCCGCCTTGGTCTCCGCCGGAACCACGGTGACCTTGCAGCCTTCACCGCGCAGCTTGCGCAGAATGTTTTGCTTGATTCCGTAGTCGTAGGCCACCACATGGAAGCGTTCCGCTTGGTCCTTGACCCCTACGACCTCTTCCGGAAGATGGGAGCGCTCCCCGGTTTCCCAAACATAAGTGTGGCTGGTGCTAACCACCCTCGCCAGATCGGTTCCATCCATCTTCGGCAAAGCTTGCGCCTTGGCGATCAGCTTCCCGGTGTCAGCTTCAAGCGTCGAGATGACTCCGCGCATCACGCCGTTATCACGCAAATGGCGAACTAGGGCGCGGGTGTCAATATCGCCGAGCACTGGAATCCTGAATTGCTCCAGATATTCTTCTGCCACCTGCTGCGAGCGCCAGTTGGAACTGACGCGGGAAAACTCGCGCACGATCAGGCCCTCGATGTAGGGCCGCGTGGCTTCGTTATCTTCAGGGTTCGTGCCGTAGTTACCGATCTCGGGATTGGTGAGAACGACGATCTGGCCAGCGTAGGAAGGATCGGTAAAGATTTCCTGATAGCCGGTGATGGAAGTATTAAAAACTACTTCCCCGTAACATTCGCCTTTGGCTCCGTAGCCTTTGCCTCGGAAGATTCTGCCATCTTCCAGCGCAAGGATCGCCTGCATTCGTGCTCCAGGGAGTGGATTTTAGAGATTCTAACAGGAGAACCGAATTCAGGAAACGACTATTGTGGCCGCCTTCCTCCGCGCGACCTTCTCATCGAACAGGAAATGCCTACCGCACCCGGCCCATCTTATCCATGGGCCAGTAGCCGAAGACTGCCTTGCCGTAAATGTAGTTTTGGCCAACCGGGCCGAAGTCGCGGCTGTCGTTCGACAAGCTTCGATGATCGCCCAAGACAAAATAGCTGTCCGGCGGAACTATGACTTCGGAATACGAGCGCTCGTCCTCGTAGGCGCGCGGCACATAATCCTCGTCGATCGGCTTGCCATTCACAAACACCCTGCCGGCATCGATTTGGATGTGGTCCCCCGCCAGGCCGATCACCCGCTTGATAAAGCTCTTCGACGGGTCTCGCGGATAGCGGAACACGATAATATCGCCGCGTTGGATCGGCTCCAACCGGTAAACAAACTTGTTCACGAAGATACGTTCCTGGTCTTCAAGCGAGGGCATCATGCTCGTACCCTCCACTTTCACCGGCTGGTACAGGAAGATGATGATGAAGCAGGAAATGGCGAGCGAGATGATCAAGTCTCGCAGCCAGACGGAGAGCACCATGGCGCGAGAAGGCGCGGGAGGAATTAACTTGCCGTCATGGACTGCACTGGATTCGGTAGCGTCCGCTTGGCCGGCCATAATCTTTATAATTCTATACGGATTAGCCTTCCGGTGTGAGATTGATTCGCCGAGAGCGTAGCAGGGCATCCCCGACTACTCCGGCCGAAGGATTCAGGTTACAATATTTAAGATGTCTGGAACGAGCTGGATTATGTTGCAGCGCGGATTGGCACTCGCTTTTCTTTTCCTGATTACGCTGACCGTGTCGGCTCCCTGGGCCACATCCCAGGAGGAAGCGGTGGTTCCCGCGTACAATGCTGGTCCGCCGCCGAAAGGGGTCAAGCTTCCTCCCATCCTCGGCAAGGATCAATTGTGGGCTGAGAATGCCCAGGTTCCTTATCAGACGCACGCCTACGACTTAGCTGCGAAGATTCCGGCGGTGTTGCATCAACAGCCCTGTTACTGTTACTGCGATCGGATGGGACATAACAGCTTGCACAGCTGCTTTGAAAGCACGCACGGCGCTCGCTGCGACATCTGCTTGAAGGAACTGTACTTCGCTTATGCCGAGTACAAGAAGGGTAAGACTGCATCCCAGATTCGCAGAGGGATCATGCAGGGAGGCTGGCGGCAGGTGAGCCTGGAAGCAGCGGCTTCGACCAACTAGCGTGAAGCGGGAACGAACACCGCCGGTATGCGCGAAGGGGGGCAGTTGGTTGCAGATTGACGGACCCCTAGGACCGGCGTGTAAACTGCTCACATCGGAACTCGGTTTTCCACAGCCGAAATATCGGCACCATGAACCCAGGGTCACAAACACGGAGCCGGGCGCGACGGAAAGCATCAGAAGAGGTTGATGAAGTCCCATCTAAGAAATAGATAAGAGGCATACTTACGAAGAGTACAGGAAGAATTCTGCAGATGGCACAAAAGACCACACCCAAGAAATCGGTTGGCGACGACCCTCGTTTTGCACAAGCTGTGCAAAATTACGAGGCAGGTTTGCGCGCCATGCAAGAGCATAAGTTCGACAAGGCGAAAACCCATCTGCAAAAAGTTGTCTCCGGAGCCAGCAGAGAATTGGCTGATCGCGCCTCGGTTCATTTAATCGCTTGCAATCAGCAGACGGAACGTGCCGTTGCGCAATTCAAGAATCCTGAAGAACACTACGACTACGCCATTTCCCTGATGAACGTGGGCGACTACGTGGGTGCCCGTGAACATCTCGACAAGTTGGCGAAACAGGCGCCCAAAGCCGACTACGTCGCCTACGGTTTGGCGGCCCTCGATTGCCTTACCGGCCACGTCGAAGATGCGCTGCGCCATTTGGACGATGCGATCCACATGAACCCTGGGCTTCGTTTTCAGGCGCGAAACGACTCCGACTTTCAGAATCTGGCCGAAGATCCGCGCTTTACGGAACTGCTCTATCCCGACCCTGGGGCGGAGTTACCTTCGCCAGCCGATGGTGATGAGGATCGCTAGGCAGCCCTGATGGGCTACTCCAACGAACACGCAGACCCTCCGCAACACCCGCCCTCTGCGACTGCGGGCAACGGATTACGGGTGGTTGTGATCGGCGGCGGTACGGGCCTTTCCACGCTTCTGAAAGGGCTGAAGTGGTATGTCGCTCCATCCGTGGACCGACCCTCCGCGAAATCGGGCAAGCCCGAGATCTCCGACCTTTGTGCGGTGGTAACGGTCAGCGACGACGGCGGCTCCAGCGGGCGCCTGCGCAAGGAACTTAACATGTTGCCGCCGGGCGACATCCGCAACTGCATCGTTGCCCTTTCCGAAGATGAAGCCTTGCTCTCCAAGCTGTTTCAGCATCGATTCGTGAAAGGGTCAGGACTGGAGGGCCACAGCTTCGGCAATCTCTTTCTCGCAGCTCTCACCTCGATCACCAAGGATTTCAGCGAAGCCGTTCGTTTGTCGTCTGAAATTCTGGTTACTCGCGGACACATTTATCCCGCCACGACTTCCAACATCGAATTAGAAGCCCTCATGGATGACGGAACGCGAGTACGCGGGGAGACCAAAATTACCGCCAGCAAAGGCCGCATCAAAGAGCTTTTCCTGATTCCACCCGATGTTGAACCCCTGCCCCAAACTCTGGAGGCGATAGCCCGCGCTGATCTGATCACGATCGGCCCCGGCTCATTGTTTACCAGCCTGATTCCAAACTTATTGGTGCGCGGTATTGCAAAGGCTATTGCCTCTTCCCGCGCAACTAAAGTTTATATCTGTAACCTGATGACCCAGGCCAACGAGAGTTTGGGGCGCACCGCTGCCGACCACATTCGGGCGCTGAACCGACACGCCCAGGCACCCATCTTTGACTACGCACTGCTTAATCGCGTATCGATCTCTGCGCAGCTGAAAGCCAAGTATGCGCTTGAAGGCGCTAACCAAGTCGTCGTCGATCAGGAAGCTATCAAGGAACTGGGCGTCAGCCCGGTGCTTGGTGACTATCTTGATGAAGGCGAGGTGGCCCGTCATGCCACCGATCGGATTGCTCGCGACCTGATGGATCTGGCTATGCGGGCGCGATCCAATGAGCAGTTAGCCTCGAAGCGCCATTCTTCACCCGGGTAGTCGCGATTTCCACTTACCAGTTCCTGCGGATCCGCCTGCTAAATCACAACTCCGGAATTGTTCTTTGAGCAGTCATTACGGGATCAGTTCGAAAACTACGCCGCAGGCATCGTAGCCGAACTTTGAGCATTTCGCATCTCCGCCGCTATAGGTCGTGCCATAGAGCGCGGCTCCTTTCCCGAGAACCAGGCCGGCCTCGGGAAAGGCTCCATCACTGCCATCAATGAACTGGTGGAGCGTAGTTTCGGTCCAGGCACCGTGCTTTTTGCTTGGTGGCGCTAGCCGGAAGACCGTGCCAAAGGTGGCCCGGCCACCAGCCAATGTCGTGCCATAGAGATTGCCCGCCTGGTCAAGAATCACACCAGCTGCGGGGGCCTCGGGCCCACCGCTCGTTCCGAAACGGATGAGCACGCTCTCTGTCCAGT
>Ga0210399_10005053_pt1 | contig 10252 bp, 8 predicted proteins | sample IncBWC14MmetaG_FD_150865 | JGI IMG/M metagenome (GOLD analysis project Ga0210399, IMG submission 150865) | Forest soil microbial communities from Barre Woods Harvard Forest LTER site, Petersham, Massachusetts, United States - Inc-BW-C-14-M | ecosystem: Environmental > Terrestrial > Soil >...
CTCGTTTCCTTCTTGCCGGTGATCCCGACCCTGGCGGCACTCGCCTTCGAGCTGGTGGGCCTCCGCGAGTTCGGGCGCGTCTTCTACATGAAGCCGCGCGTCTATGACTACGTACGCCTCGTTCTGGGCTTGTTCCCGTACCAGCTCTTCCTCGCCAGCGCCGCGGTGCGGGCGGTCGTACGCGAGCTCTTCGGCCGGCGCGGCTGGGAAAAGACGGCGCACACCGGTGCACACCGTCCGGCAGCGGCACCAGCGACTGCGCCCACGCGGCCGGGCCCACCCGTTGGTGCGCCGGCGCCTCGTGAGCGTCAGCCCGAGCCCGCCCTGAGGATGGCGGCGGCGCGGAGGTGACCCAGGCCCCCGAGCTCCCGCGCCTGAACCGGCCGCTCGAGCTCCCACCCCGCCCCTTGGACGCGCCGCGGCGACGCGCGCCCTCCGTCGACGATCTGGTCAGCGGCAGGGCCCGCCAACCTTCCGCCCGCCCTCCGCTGACCCAGCGCACCACCCGTTACGCAAGAGCATGGGTACACCGGCACCGCATCAGCCTGATCGTGCTTTCCAGCCTGCTCGTGGTGGTGGGCATCGTGCACGGCGTCGGCATGTCGCGTATGCCGCTCCCCGTCGACGACGAGGGGACCTACATGGCCCAGGCCTGGGCCGTCCAGGTCCGGCACGCCCTCACGCCCTACACGTACTGGTACGACCACCCCCCTGTCGGTTGGATCCAACTGGCGGGATGGACGTTCGTGACCCACGCGTTTTCCGGTGCAACACTTGCGGTCGTCGCCGGGCGCCGCATCATGTTGCTCTATGCGCTGGCCGACGCTGCGCTGCTTTATCTGATCGCCCGGCGGCTCCGACTGTCCCGCGTCTGGGCCTCGGTCGCCGTCCTCGCGTTCGCGCTGAGCCCGCTCGCTGTCAACTATCAGCGCATGATCTTTCTCGACAATCTGTCCATGCCGTGGTTGCTCGCCGCGTTCGCACTGGCCATGACCCCGCGCCGGCGCCTCTGGACTTTCGGCGCCAGCGGGGCCTGCTTTGCAGTAGCCGTGCTCAGCAAGGAGACGATGCTGTTGTTCCTGCCCGCGCTGGTGTACCAGGTGTGGCAGCGGGCGCATCGGACGACCCGCGCCTTTTGCGTGACGGCCGTGGTGTCGGTCTTTGGGCTTCTCGTCGCCGTCTATCCGCTTCTTGCCCTGTTGAAGAACGAGCTCGTGCCCGGACCGGGCCATGTCAGCCTGTCGAGTGCGATCGCTTTCCAGCTCAACGGTCGCCAGGGCACCGGCAATCCGTTCAACGCCACGAGCCAGGCACATTCGCTCGTCACGGGTTGGCTGCACCTCGATCCGTGGTTACCCGTAGCCGGACTGGTGTGCCTGCCGGTAGGGCTTTGTGTGCGCCGCCTCCGACCGCTCGCCGTCGCCGAGCTGATCGCTCTCCTCGACGTCCTGCGCGGCGGCTACCTCCCGGTTCCGTTCATCATCGGGATCTTGCCCTTTTCGGCCCTATTGGTGGCGGGCACGGGCTCGACCTTGCAGGGTCTGGTGCGCCGGACAGCACACCGCCGCACGTGGGTCGCCCTCAAGGGTGGCGCATGGCTCGGCGCCGCCGGGGCGCTCTTGGTCTTCGTCGTGCCGGCGTGGGCATCAGGCCTGCGTAGCCAGATGGCCACGGACCAAGTCACACCAACAGTCGAGGCCGAGTCATGGGTCGAGCACCATCTGCCCCGCACTGACCGGCTTCTCGTTGACGACACCGTCTGGGTCGACCTCGTGGACCACGGATTCAACCGGCCCTATGGGGTGGTCTGGTTCTACAAGCTCGGTTCGGTCAACAACCTCGATCCGTCCGTGCGGCGCACCCTCGGTGGCGGCTGGCGCAACTTCCAGTACGTGATCGAGACGCCCTCCATGCGAGCTGCCCTGGTGGGATCGGGCATTCAAGCGCTGCCACAGGTGTCGCAGGCCGTCGCGCACTCGGTTCCCATCGCGTCCTTCGGCAGCGGAGTGGACACCATCGTCGTCCGCCGCGTCACCACTTCGACCGGACATGGCAGCACGAACACCGCGCCGCGTAGAGCGGGGGGTACCGGGTCATCACCAACCAACTCAACGAAAGCAGGGAACCACACATGACAGTTGAGGAAACTCCAACCCCAGCTCCGAGGTTCGCCACGGTCGTGCGTGGTTACGACCGACTGCAGGTGGACGACTACGTCGAGCACCTGCACCGCTGGATCGAACAGGCCGATTACCGGGCCCAACAGTGCGAAGTTGCCGCCACGCGTGCCAATTCGGACGCGGACCAATTGCGGCGCCGGCTGGCGTCGGTGGACGCCGGCACACTCACCGCCACACCGGAATCGATGAGAGCGTTGGGCGATCGCGTCGGCAGCATCATGCAGTCCTCCTTCCAGGCCGCCAAGGACGTCCACCGTCGGGGCGAGGACGAGGCGAGGTCGCGGGCGGCCGCGGCGGAGGAAACCGCAACGCAGATCATCGCGGAGGCGACGATGCGTGCCGAGGAGCTCTCGCGCGCTGCCGAGGATCTCTTCGTGCAGGCCCAGGAGGCCCTCGCCCGGGCGAACAGCGTGGCGTCCCGCGAAATGGACGAGGCGAGGGCACGCGCGGCCATGGAGGGCGAGGACCTGCTCGAACGAGCCCGCAACGAGGCGCGCGAACTGGCGCGCCTGACCGCCGAGGAGGAGCAGGTGCGCCGCGAGCAGTTGGCTGTCCTCGAGGAGCACCGCAAGCGCATCATGGAGGAACTCGGGGTGCTGCACAGGCGGCTGGGCGACATCGGTGACGGCCTTTCGGCGCCAAGGCCACGGCAGGCCCAGCAACCACGGCAGGCGCAAGCGCAGCTCAAGGCCGCGGCGCCCAAACGAGGCGGCGCGGGTCACGACGACGAGACGATGGTCCTCGAGCTGCCTGCCGGCGGTACGGCGGAGAAACCGACGCGCAGGAGAGTGGCGTCGTCAACCCGCTGAGCCCGACCCAGTGGCGCACCTCTGCGCCGCCGGCCGTCAGCCCGGTTTCAACGGCACCGCGGCGGTCACGCCGTCGCCGCGTGCCCGGATTCGCCCGAATCATCCTGATCGCGCTGACGGGTCTCGCGGTCCTCGCAAGCGCCATCGCGCTCGGTATCGGCACATCGGGCGAACCTTCCCGGCCGGCGGGCGGCCCGCACGCCGGCGTTCCGCGGGCTGCCCCTTCGGTTGCCACGCCGCGTCGGGCAGCCGATCAGGCCTTTGGTGCCGCCCTGTACTTCCTCGATCACTACGAACTTCGCAGCGGTCGTGTCGCGCGGTGGGACCAGGGCGGAGACACGGTGAGTGAGGGTGAGGCATACGCGATGTTGCTGAGCGTCGCCGCCGGCGACCGCCGCCGTTTCGATGCCGCGTGGGATTGGACCCGCATCCACCTTCTTCAGCCCGACGGCCTGATGGCGTGGCATTGGGCGAACGGCGCGATCACCAGTAGCGAGTCCGCGGCCGATGCGGACGTCGACGCCGCCTACGCGCTCGAGCTGGCGGCAACGCGATTCCACGAACAAAGTGATCTCGCCGCGGCGGCGGCCATGGCGGCGGCGATCGCGGGGAACGAGACAGTCGGCGCTCCCAGCGGCCCCGTGCTCGTCGCAGGTCCCTGGGCGGTCGGCCCGCCGGCGTACGTCAATCCCAGCTATGCCTCGCCATCGGAGTTGGCGGCGCTGGCCGTGCTCCCCGGTGAGATCCAGAGTTTTGCGGCTCTCGCTGCCGGCACCCGTGCCCTCGTCGGGCAGGTCCTGGGGTCGGGCGCGTTACCGCCGGACTGGGTGCAGCTCACAAACGCAGCCCCGGTCGACGTGAGACCACAGGGGAGCGGGACGGACGATCGCTACGGCTTCGATGCCGTGCGCATACCTGTCCGTTGGGCTGGTTCATGTACTGCGGCCGACCGCAGGGTCGCAGCCGCTTTGTGGCCGGTCCTTGGACCGGCGGCTCTCCGCGGCCGTGCGACCGTCGAGCTCGGCCTGCGACACGGTGAGATCCAAGAGCACGGCGCCGTGAAGTCACCGGTGGGCCTTGTGGCCGCCGCCGCGAGCGGCTGGGCCGCGGGGCACCGCAGCGAGGCGCTCGGACTGTTGTTCCGCGCGGAGGTACTCGATCACGCGCATCCGACCTACTACTCGAGCGCGTGGGTGGCGCTTGGGCGCGTCCTTCTCGAGACGGGACGCCTCGGGACCTGTCCGGACTGGACCAACTGACGTCGACAGAGGCACTCCTCGCGGATCCTGCCCGCGAGATGATGATGGACTGATGAGCCCTCGTGCCGAACGGTGTCCATGACGGACGGATTCGAAGCGCTGGTCGCCGAGGGTGCTGCCGTGCCCGTCGCAGGGTGGGACTTTTCCTGGTTCGACGGTCGGGCCACCGAGGAGCGCCCGCCCTGGGGCTATGCCCGCCTGATGGGGGAGCGGATGGGCAATGTCGACCGCGCACTCGACATCGAGACGGGCGGGGGCGAGGTCCTGGCCTCAGTCCCGCGGCCGCCGAAGTTGCTCGTCGCCACCGAGTCGTGGCCGCCGAATGTCGAGGTTGCCCACCGGAGACTCGCCTCCCTCGGCGCGCGCGTCGTCGCCGTGGCCGACGCGCCGAGACTCCCGTTCGTCGGCGCCACCTTCGATCTGGTGGTGAGTCGTCATCCCGTCGTGACTCTGTGGGACGAGATCGCCCGGGTGCTCCGACCATGCGGCACCTACCTCTCCCAGCAGATCGGGGCCGGCACCAATCGCGAGCTCACCGATTTCATGATGGGTCCGCAACCCGTCAACCAGCGGCGCAGTGTCCAATCCCTGCGGACGGCAGCCGAAGCGGCCGGTCTCGAGGTCGTCGACCTGCGATCGTGCGCGCTGCGCGTGGAGTTCTACGACGTCGCTGCGGTCGTCTACTTCCTCCGGAAGGTCCACTGGACCGTGCCCGACTTCTCGGTCCCGAAATACGATCAGCGGCTTCGTGCCGTGCACGACCACATCGAACGCGTGGGGGCCTTCGTGTCCACCGCCCGACGGATTCTGCTCGAGGCGCGTAAGCCGGCCTGAAGACCGGTTCCCCCGATCAGAGGGGCGTGCGAATGCGCAGCCGGTTGTCCGACAGGGCGACCGTGAAAAGACCGTCGGATGACGTCTCGAACAGAAGCGCACGGAGATCCTGAACGAACTCCTCGAGCTGCTCGCCAAAGAGGTGAGGCGCGGTCGAAGACGTGGAGAGAACCCACGCCACGAGGTCATCGGCCGAGCGCGTCATCAGCCGGTCGTCGGGAACCAGAACGATCCGTTCCGGCGCGAACCCGGCGCTTTGGAACACCTCGTCCTCGCCACTGGGCGAAGTGTCGCGGAACCCCTGTCCGGCCCGACGGTGCGGCCCGAGCCAGCGCCGGCGAAGTTCGTCGATGGCGGCTTCTGGCACTGCAGGGTGTGGCCCGATCCTCGGCTGCTCGTCCGGTGGGCTCGTATGCCAGAGATCAACCTGGACGACCGCGCCGTTCGGGTCGAGCATGTCCCGAACCGCGGTGGCTACCCGCGGACGATCCATCCAGTGGAAGGACTGGCCAAAGCTGACGACGCGGAACGTATCGAGGGATGCCGGAAGCTCTTCGGCTCGCATCTGCACCCACGTCGCGTTGGCGACTCCTTGCTCGGCCGCGGCGCGCGTGGCCTCGGCCACCATGCCGGGATCCGGGTCGAGGCCAACGACCTTGTCAAACAGGTGTGCAAACAGGAGTGCAACGCTGCCGGGACCGCACCCGACGTCGAGCAGGCGCCCCTGACCGTCCAGGCTCAGGTGTGCGGCTAAGGCATTGGCGAGAGCGGGCGCGTAGGGCTTGCGACCTTGGCGGTAGTACGTGGCCGTGCCCTCGAAGACCGTCTCGTCCCAAGTCCAGTCCTCCCAGCGGTACGGGATTGGATCCTCCGCCACGTGTTCAGTGTGACAGAGCCGACATCACATGAGCCCGGGTCACGGGTCACGGTTCTCAAGGCGCGGAGCAGGCCTCAGCTCGCCTGGCTCACCGTGCTCATGTTGTAGTCGGGGATGCGCAGCGCCGGCATGATCGTCCGGTTGAGGTGCTCGCCGAACTCACGCCCGAGCGCGCGCACCGGGGTGCCGACCTCGGTGGCCCGCACCAACAGGTCGACCGGGCTCTCATTGAAGCGGAAGTTGTTGGCTGCCCCCACGACCTTGCCGTTCTGAATCACGTAGACCCCGTCGCGCGTGAGACCGGTCATCAGAAGCGTCGCCGGGTCAACCGTTCGGATGTACCACAGGCACGTCAGCAGCAGGCCGTTCTCCGTGCGCGCCACCATGTCGTCGACCGAGCCGCCGTCGTGCAACCCGCAACGGAGGATCAGGTTGTCGATGTACGGCGCCATGGTGGCGCCCGACTTGGCGGCGCCCGCCCGGTGGTAGCGCAGGCGAGCCAGCACCCCGTCGCGGAGCCAGTCGGTGCGCGGGCAGGGGAGGCCGTTGTCGAAGACGGACACCTCCGAACTCGAGGCGCCCGCGGCGACGAACGGGCGGCACTCGACGCCGCCTTCGTCGGGGTCGCTGTAGAGCGTGAAGGGCAGCGAGGTGATCGTCTCGCCGATCCGGGTTCCGCCGCCCTCCTTTGAGAACACGGTCCGGCCGTCCTCTGTGTCCTGGCCGCCGAGCGCGTCGTAGTCGATCGTCGCCATCATGTCTACGACGCCCGAGGGCGGGAGGATCACCTCGTAGCGGCCGGCGTCCAGCGCGATCTGCTTCTTGGCCCAGTCGAGGCGGCGCCAGATCTCATCTTCCATCGCTTCGAGCGAGGGGTCGATGCTGGGCACGCCCACCCAGGCCGAGCCGCTGCCGTCGGCGGTCCGGCCGACCAGGTTGACCGCCGCCGTGGGCTGCGTGTGCGACAGGCGCAGCCCGGTGGAGCTGCCGAGGTACAAGGTGCCCACGTCGATCTCGGCGAAGCCCGCCAGGACGGCGTCGCGGGCGCGGGCACGCTCGAAGGCGCCCGAGAGCGACGAGAGCACGTCGTCGAGCGCGGAGGCGTCGGTCTCCTCGGGTCCCTGGTCGAAGCTGCGCCGGCCGGGCGCGCCGTCCGAGGCGTCGACCAGGGCGAAGGCGTCCTCGGCCGGCGGGGACTGGCGCGCGTCGGCCAGCGCGTCGGTGACCATCTCGGTGACGCCGTCGGCCCCGACGACGCCGGCGCGGCTGGCGGTCGCGACCCCATCGCCGGCGATGACGACAACGCTCACATCGCGCGAGCGTTGGACGCCGTTGGTCGTGGTCGTGTTGAGCGCGAAGCGGACGTCGGCGTGGCTCCCCTCGTGAACCAGGACGATGCAGCCGTCGGCCCCGGCCTTCGACGCGGCCCCGAGGCCCGTTTCGACGACCTCCTGGGCGGGGATCACGCCGGCGCTCCCCGAATGTGGCGTGGCCCCGAACGGCTCGCCATGCTCACCGTCCCGCCTCGGCGCGCGCGTTGAGAATGTTCACGCCGCGCACGAGGACCGAGGGGCAGCCGTGGGACACGGGCGCGATCTGGCCCGGCTGGCCCTTGCCGCAATTGAACGCACCACCCAGCACCCAGGTCGATGCGCCGCCGACGGCTTCCATGGCGCCCCAGAAGTCCGTCGTCGTCGCCTGGTAGGCCACGTCCTTGAGCTGGCCGGCCAGCTTTCCGTTCTCGATGCGGTAGAAGCGCTGCCCGGTGAACTGGAAGTTGTAACGCTGCATGTCGATGGACCAGCTCTTGTCGCCCACGACGTAAATGCCGCGGTCGACGCCCCCGATGAGGTCCTCGGTGCTGGGCCCGTTCTGACCCGAGTGGGCCAGCGACACGTTGGCCATGCGCTGGATCGGCACGTGCATCGGCGAGTCGGCGAACGCGCACCCGTTGGAGCGCACGAAGCCCATTGCGGCGGCGATGGCGCGGTCGAGCTGATAGCCGACCAGGATGCCGTCGCGCACGAGGTCGAACGACTGGGCTGCGACCCCCTCATCGTCGATGCCCACGGTCGCAAGGCCGTGCTTGACGGTGCGATCGCCGGTCACGTGCATGACGGGGGAGCCGTAGCGCAGGTTGTTGAGCTTGTCGAAGGTGGCGAACGAGGTCCCGGCGTATGCCGCCTCGTAGCCGACCGCTCGGTCGAGCTCGGTCGCATGGCCGATCGACTCGTGGATGGTGAGCCACAGGTTGGAGGGGTCGACGACGAGGTCGTAGGTGCCGGCCTCGACCGACCGCGCGCCCAGTTTCTCCGCCAGCAGCTCGGGGATCCGGTCGATCTCGGCGTCCCAGTCCCAGTTGCCGTCAGCGACCGCGCCGGTCAGGTATTCCCAGCCGCGGCCGACGGGCGGCGCGATCGTGCGCATGGTCTCGAAGCCCGATTCGGAGAGCGCGAGCGCTTCGAGCTGGCACTGGAGTCGCACCCGTTGCTGGGTGGCGCGGGTCCCGTTGAGGTCGGCCAGGTAGGTCTCCTCCGAGACGGTGAGCAGGGACGCGCTGGTGTGCGCAACGACTTCGCGTTCATCCAGGCGGCGGCTCCACTCGGCGAGGAGCGCGATCTTGTCAGCCATCGGGACGCTTGTCGGGTCGACGACGAACGCGCTGGACCACTGCACCTCGCGGTGGGCGGGTTCGGGAGCCAGCTCGACGCGGCCGCCCCCGGCGTGACTGGTGACACGTGCCATCTCGCGCGCCTGGCGCACGAGGCGCGCCGCTTCTTCGGGCCGCACGTCGACCGAGGCCGCGAAGCCCACGGCGCCGTCGTCTATGACGCGCACCCCCATGCCGAAGTCGGTGCCGTCGGCCTTTGTCTCGGGCTGTGCGTCGTGCAGGCGCAGCATCTGGCTGCGAACGCGCTCGACGCGGATCTCGGCGGCCTGGCAGCCCGACGCGGCGTCCAGCGCGGCTTCTGTCAGCGCGCCGAGCTCATCGGCGGCGAGCGGGCTCACCGCTGGAGCGGCCCGTTCGTGGTCGGCCCGGCTGGGGATCCTTGGGGAGGGGTCGGTTGGCGCGCCGGGAGGCCGGCCGCCAGATAGATGGAGTCGATGAGCTCCATGGTGCGGATCGCGTCTGTCGCCGTGGTCGGGTACGACGCACCGTCCTCGACAGCCGCGACGAACGCCTCGAGCTGGAAGTCGTATGTCGCCTTGCGGCTGAAGCGCTCGCGGCGGGTGCCGAGCGTCGTCGTGACCTTCATGCGGTGGCCCACGTGGGGGGCGAAGGGGTTGAAGACCGAGACCTTGCCGCTCTCTCCGGTCACGTCGGCGTGCATGCGCAAGATCGAGGAGGAGAACATCGAGCACCCGATGTGCGCGCGGCCGCCGTCGGGCAGCGAGAAGTGCGCGTCCATGGCGCGGTCGACGCCGGGGGAGGAGAGCTTGGCCGAGGCGTTGATGATGCGGGGCCCCGGCGCCAGCAGTCGCAGCAGGCTGACCGGATAACAGCCCATGTCCATCGTGGCCCCGCCCGCCAGCGCCAACTGGTAGCGGATGTCACCTTTCTTCCAAAGCGGTGCCGAGAAGGCGACGTCGATGTCGGAGATGTTGCCGAGCTCGCCGGAGCGCACGATCTCCACCAGGCGCTTGGTCAGAGGGTGGTACTGGTAGTGGAACGCCTCCATCACGACCAAACCGGGGGTGGCGTTGGCCGCGGCGGCCACCACCCTGGCTTCGTCGGCGTTCGCCGTGAAGGGCTTCTCGCACAGGACGTGCTTGCCGGCCTTTATTGCCTCGATCGTCCAAAAGCCATGCAGGCCGTTCGGGAGGGGGTTGTAGACGGCGTCGATGTCTGGGTCCTCGATCAGGGCGGTGTAGGAGTCGAGGACGCGGGGAATTTTGTGTTTGTTGGCGAAGGATTCGGCCTTCGTGCGGTCCCGGGCGGCGACCGCGGTGACCACCACCCGGCCCGTCCGGCTGGCAGGCTTGACGAGAGCGGTAGGGGCGATACGGGCTGCCCCGAGGATCCCTATCCTCAGCACGCGGCGGTCACCTGGGGCTTCCTGGGGGTCACCCCGGCTGGACCCCGGAACGGGCGGTCACGAGTAGTGAATGAGGGCGGGTTCGAGGCAGGGCGCGAGGCGGAGAGTGAGGCCAGGCGTGCACGGGCGTTCCTACAAGGTGGGACGGAGGAGGAAACCGGAGTGCCGGGGATAGGCAGCGCCCACGCATGAGCACGGACGCTAACGCACGCGGGGCCCGGCCGAGCCTTGGGCACATCCCGGGGCTCGACGGTGT
>Ga0210399_10005054_pt1 | contig 10249 bp, 7 predicted proteins | sample IncBWC14MmetaG_FD_150865 | JGI IMG/M metagenome (GOLD analysis project Ga0210399, IMG submission 150865) | Forest soil microbial communities from Barre Woods Harvard Forest LTER site, Petersham, Massachusetts, United States - Inc-BW-C-14-M | ecosystem: Environmental > Terrestrial > Soil >...
GCATTGCAAACCAATACGTTTCCATTACTTAATTGTTGCGCCCCAGAAATAAATGGGGAATAAAAACTGTAAGGAGCTGGATCGTGGTAACTCCATTCTGCCGAATCCGGTCCAAAGGGTAAGGTTTGTGTATAATCCCCTGTTTGACTAACCGGTGGGTCTATTATGTCTACCGATGAGTAATTTCCTCCTGTACGACCGTTACCATTATTGAAAATCATTATTTTCCCCTCATTCGGAAGACCGCTGGTAATCCACTGTACATTATGCTGACCAAACAACCTGTGTTTTACAACACTGCCCATTTGGTAAGAATAAGGATTGCCCCATCGATAAAGAAAATCTCCCCCCTTACCTCTATCTCCTCCGGCATGGCTAGCCGCTTCAACGCTTGTTGTGCTATGGTCAATTATATAGAATTCATCCTGCTGACGTGAACTTATAAGTATTTGATCAAATGCAGGATTATAATCTATAGCATTAAAATGTAACCAGTCAGCACCTGTAGCCGCCCGATAATTAATATTCATTAATTGCGGATTTGCTGAAACGGTTCCGTAATTAGGACGACTATTATCATAATCCTGTACCAAATGATCCCATATGTGCCACTCCCAAACCACAATAGCAGAATTTGTTCCTACAGGCTGTAATTCTAATACACTTTCACTCCATATAGCGGGTCCAACCAATAATGAATCTCTGCCAACGGCAACAGCTTCTTGTTTGGTTTTATATTCCCAAACTAGTGCCAAAATATTTCCGTTTGGCAACACCTTTATGTCATGGTGCTGACATTTTAAAGCATTCGAAACTGTATAACTCCAAACTAGATTACTATTCCAGTCTATTTGCTGAATAACCCCTCCCGCACCGCCGGCAGTAAAAGTAGTGTTACCCGCATATCCGGTACGCATTAGGCTACCGTCCGGTAAAAAATAAACAGATAGACCCGGAAGATAGTTGCTATTCCAGCTATGAACAAGATCACCACACTTATTTATCATAAAAGTTGCCTTATTACTGTTAGGGGCAAATAACACATAACCATCGTCTAAACTACCTTGATTATTAAGCATGAGACCCATAGTGGGTGTTTGTGCATTTATTAAAAATGAAAATTTTAACAAGTAACCGAAAAAAAATATTTTTAAATTTTTCATGCTTTTTTTATTACCATTTTTTTTAATGATAGTACGTTTATATAAAACCAAAAAGGCATAAACCATTGAGATTCATGCCTTCTTTCCTTAGTGTTTTGCGGGCTCACGGTCACCTGTTTCGAACCGACTTTACGATAAGGATATTAGCTTGTCAAACGAAGCCCAAATTCAGCGATTTATAGCCGATTTAAGGGCGACTCATGAGTTTTATGTAAAATACCTTAAATAGCGTATTTTACATAAAATATGGCGTTTTTGGGTTTAAAATTTCTCTTTTGAAAACAAGAGCCACAATAAAAGGTGGCTCTGTAAGTTTCAATTTTATTAAGCGGTTGCTGGTAATGCTTCATTCTTAGGTTGGCTTTTCTTTCTCATTGATTCGCCTTTAAGCTCCAACCTGTGAGATTCGTGAACAATTCTGTCAAGAATTGCATCGGCCACCGTTTGCTCGCCGATTAATTCATACCATTTTCCCACCGGAACTTGGGAGGTAATGATCGTAGAACTTTTTTCGTGCCGGTCTTCTATAAGCTCCATTAATGCCGCTCTCCCTTGTGCATCAAAAGGCTGTATCCCAAAATCATCCAAGATTAAAAGATGATACCTCTCTATTTTAGCAATCTCTTTCGGATAAGAACCATCCGCTTTAGCGATTTTTAGTTTACCTAAAAGTTTTGCCGTATTATGATAAAGAACTTTGTATCCTATACTGCAAGCCTGATGACCAATAGCAGAAGCGATATAACTTTTGCCTATTCCGGTGCTACCTGTAATAAGGATGTTTTCATGCTTATTAATAAAGGAGCAATCTCCGAAGCGCATTAGTTGATTCCGGTCAACGTTCCGGTCAGTATGAAAATGAAATTCTTCAATAGAAGCCTTGTACCGGAAATGAGCGCCCTTACGTCGCCTGTCAATACTCCGATTTTGCCTATCGTCCCATTCCGATTCAATTAGATTAGAAATCATCTCATCGGGGGTGTAGCCTTCTGTTTTCCCCGATTCGAGATTTGTTTTAAAAACTCTGTACATACCCAGGAGTTTCATTTTTTTCATTTTTTCTAAAGTTGTTGTGTTCATCTTTTTTGTTTTTTAGGTTATTTATTTTTTCTGTTATTTATAATAGTCTTTGCCACGTATGTTATCATGTTCAGGCATTTTTCGCTGTTCATTTTCATCATTTTCTTGCTTATCCAATCCCTTCTCTAATATTTTTTTGATTGCTTTATAACTGTAAATGCCATAATCCAATGCACGCTGACACGCTTTCGTTAATCGTTCCTTACCTACTTTCCTCGCAAAGCCTAATACGCCCAAACAAACTTTACAAGCCTGTTCTTGATATTTGCTCTGATGAAGTATTTTTGAAACATAAATCTTTACGTCTTTATCTATTTCCTCTGCTAAGAGAAGAATGCGTTCCGGTGATAGCTCGCTGACAAAACGATGATTAGGCAAGAGATGTTCTTTATCTGTGGTAAAACCATATTGGATTCTTAAACGTTTGTGTAATGCGATACGTTCATAGTTATAAAATATTTCAACGGTATATCGGGAGAACATCACCTTTACTTTTTTGCCGATAAAACTGTGTGGAACGCTGTAATAATGTTTGTCAGGGGTTAGTGAAACATGACCATCTTTCTTGACGGTTACAAAAAGTTGTTTTTTGAATTCATATCGTAATGCAGGAAGTGAAAGCAAAGTAGTTCTTTCAATTTCTTCGAACTGTTGTCGGCGGCTATAATCTCGTCCGGTTACCAATTGATTATTGTGTTCTTCTAAAGAAATACTAATGGCTTTGTTGAGTTCTTCTAAACTAAAAAAAGTTACGTTTCTTATTTTAGCATATATCCTTGTGTATATAATGTTTACCGCGCCTTCCACTAACGCCTTATCTTTTGGCTTATTGGCTCTGGCGGGTAATATGGTCGTATTATAATGCTCAGCAAAATCAGAAAATGTTTCATTAATGGTTGGTTCATACTTATTACTTTTTGTTACAGCGGATTTTAAATTGTCAGGGACGATTGCTGCCGGAACTCCTCCGTAATAATGTAATGCGTCTTCGCACGCTCCGATAAAATCTTCTTTTTGTTGGCTCATTACCGCCTGAACAAACGTAAGCTGACTTGCACCGAGTATGGCTACAAATACTTCTACTGGTTTTGTTTCCTTAATTGCTTTATCAAAAAAGGATAATTTTTTTCCTGCAAAATCTATGTACAATTTATCTCCGGCCTTATGCTCTTGGCGCATGGTAGGAGATATTCTTGCCTTCCATTGTGAAAAATGCCATACGAATTGGGTTATGCCAACACCATCGGTATATTTACTTTTATATTCTTCCCATAAAAGTTGGCGTGTTACACCTTTCCGTTTAAGTTCTTTATCAATCGCCGGAAAAAGATTATAAAGAGTTTGAAGTTTTTCGTTAACCTTATTTTCTTCCGGTTTAACAAAAAGTTCTTCTAAATCTTTATCGCTTAATTCATTTATTTCTTCAAAAGTCAGCCCGCTATCTTTAAAATCTTTTATGTACTTTTTTAGTACTTTACGTAATATTCCTGTTTGAACTATTATTTCAGACTGTGTTTGATTTTGCGTGTGTAAACGAAGTATATGTCTTATGTTGTTCATGCCGGATTTTTTTTGACGGCACAAAGAAAATAAATCTAAAAATATCGTTTTTCAGAAAGGGAGAGAATGGTACAGAAAAGGATAGTTCTGGATCAACAAAGCTAAAAAAAGGCAAAAGGAATTCTATAAACCGGAATTTATTTCCGGTTTATTAATTTTTAAACCTCAATACCCGATAAAAATTATGACATTTCTATTAGTTCGGGAATTCCCAGTTTTTCAAAAATAATTTTCATTTGCTTCGGGGTATAAAAATGCCCGACTCTTACACCGATTTCTTCTTCATGCGAATCAAGCCAGCCTTTTAAAATTTTCCAACTTACTTGATACAGTTCAATTAATTCATGTTTGGAATACGGCTTTAACTGAATTTTTGGCGATACATTCTCATTTTGTTTCATGTTTTTTTAAAACAAAATTCCCTTAATTAGTCGCCAATTACGGGATATGGGCTATCCCTTTTATCTGAGTCCCATCTATACCAAATCAAAGGCCGGAGGTATTTTCGTACTATCCGGCCTTAAATAGTGATCCCATTGTGAACCCTTTATGAGCCCATTGAGCCCATTATGAGCCCTTACCTTTCAATACGTAGACCGTACCCGCACCTGTTTGCCCAAGTCTTTCAAATAGCTCATACTTTTCAACTAATTCCGTCAGGTCTCTGGTTGCTGTTGGCTTAGAAACACCGAAAAGTTCTTGGTAGTCGGTATTTGATATTTTCCCCTTTTCCTTGACAAACGCTATTGATTTCAGTTGCCTGTCATTCAAACCAAGTTTAACTAATTGTTCTTCGGTTAAGTTGTCCTTGAAAAGTGTAACAATAAAACCTCCGTCTTGTTCCTTCATTTCGGGTTCGGGAAGATCTGCCTGTTTGCACGTTTCTATAATCTTAATAGTTCCTCTTCCCCACGCATCAATATATCCACCTTTAAATGTTACATCCGCAATTATTGGGTTACGAGGTCTTGATGAATGTGATCGCTTTAAAGCTGCAAACGTCAAACCCTCCGGTAAAGAGCCTTCATTCCAAACACTTATTTTATCTTCATAAACCCGAATTTGTATCGGTGCGCCCATATAATTGCGATGCACGAGCGCATTCAATAACATTTCTCGAATGGCCGGAACCGGGTATTCTCCTTTTTCAATCCGGTGCATCCCTTCAAATTCTATCGGCCTTGTAAGAAACTTATGATTGAGTTGGTTTAAAACCGCTTGCAGTAAGACAACTAAATTTCCTTCTTCGCTTTCCTGAAATTTTATATCAGCTTCATCTTTTCCAAAGCGACCAATTTTAACAAAGGTGTTCGGGTAAAATTTACCGGGATCTTTTCCAAACAGGATTATGGCGGCACGTTTTAATTGTCCGTTTTCAGTAAGACGCAATTTTTCAAATAACTCCGGCAAAGCTAATCCATCATTTTCCGGTAAACGGCCAGCGTTTTCTGCTGCTTTTAAAAATGTCGCTACTGATTTTTCATCAATGTCTTCAAATTTTGCTCTCGGCTCTATCACATCATCCCACGTTTTACCCGATTTCTTCAATAAAAACTCATTCAAGGAAGCTCCTGTTAATTCTTGTTTAGTGCTTCCGCTCCTGTAATAATACCGGCCTCTTAAAGAAATTGGAACGGAATATGGATGAGTTACGATCTCAATAAAATACTTTCCTTTTTCCTCATGTAAGTTTACTTCAACCATGATTCCCATTGTATTTTTGATCTTGTTGGGAATATCATCCATTAATTTCTTATAATCAGAAACGCCAACAATATTTCCGTTGTCATCCTTGCCAATAAAAATCAACCCTCCCTGAGCATTGGCAAAGCCACATACCCATTTCAGATAGTCATCATGCCAGCTCTGTTTGTATTCTATATTTTGTTGCTCAGGCATAATTAATTCTATAACTTTGAAAATATAATATGTTTTTGTACGCTATAAACTTACTGAAAATTACACTATTCTGAAGGTTAAAAATGTCACAAAAAGAGTATATTTGTGCGTGTAGGATTAAAAAAACGATACTGCAAAACCTTCTTTGACTTATTGATAAAGGCCTCCACGAGACCGACCTCTAACACCGACGAAATAGTTCGGCTATGGTAAAGGATAGTTGTGATTTGCTTTCAAAAATGATCTTTGACCTATTGATAAACACCCCACTTTGCGCGCCGGGGAATTGAGGCGTAGTTGTGATTTGCTTTCAAAAATGATCTTTGACCTATTGATAAACACCAAAGCAACTACCAAAGCATATACCAAAGCAGTTGTGATTTGCTTTCAAAAATGATCTTTGACCTATTGATAAACACCGGCGAGTTAACTAAGGCGACTATTTCGGAAGTTGTGATTTGCTTTCAAAAATGATCTTTGACCTATTGATAAACACCTGATAACTTGTAATTAATTAGTGCCATGTGGTTGTGATTTGCTTTCAAAAATGATCTTTGACCTATTGATAAACACCGAAAACAAACGAATATTATCGTTACAGGGAGTTGTGATTTGCTTTCAAAAATGATCTTTGACCTATTGATAAACACCTAAACCACTTCTCCCCTATCTGCGTAGAGGTTGTGATTTGCTTTCAAAAATGATCTTTGACCTATTGATAAACACCGTCGGGCGAAAAAAAAGAAGAGTATAGGGGTTGTGATTTGCTTTCAAAAATGATCTTTGACCTATTGATAAACACCGAAGATAAAATTTCAACAGATACTAAAGAGTTGTGATTTGCTTTCAAAAATGATCTTTGACCTATTGATAAACACCCTAGACTTTCCTTTAAAAAATTTATACTGAGTTGTGATTTGCTTTCAAAAATGATCTTTGACCTATTGATAAACACCTTAAAAAACAAACGCATGAAAAACACAGTAGTTGTGATTTGCTTTCAAAAATGATCTTTGACCTATTGATAAACACCGCAATTTTTACCACAACCTTGTTCGGTTAGTTGTGATTTGCTTTCAAAAATGATCTTTGACCTATTGATAAACACCATAAACTAGTTCAAATAGAAACTCAAGTAGGTTGTGATTTGCTTTCAAAAATGATCTTTGACCTATTGATAAACACCACTATTTTTTAATTTGTGAGTTAAAGACAGGTTGTGATTTGCTTTCAAAAATGATCTTTGACCTATATTTTGCATCTTCAACTTCAACACCAATAGGTTGTGATTTGCTTTCAAAAATGATCTTTGACCTATTGATAAACACCATAGAATTACATTGGGTGTGTGCCGAGTTAGTTGTGATTTGCTTTCAAAAATGATCTTTGACCTATTGATAAACACCCTACAGTAGGGTTGAAGCCCTCAGGGATGCGTTGTGATTTGCTTTCAAAAATGATCTTTGACCTATTGATAAACACCAAGTAGTTTTATCAGATGAACAAGAAAACGGTTGTGATTTGCTTTCAAAAATGATCTTTGACCTATTGATAAACACCTATCTTGCATTGCAGGAGTAATCATTGATTGTTGTGATTTGCTTTCAAAAATGATCTTTGACCTATTGATAAACACCGTTGGTGGTATTTGCTTATTCGTAGCTGAAGTTGTGATTTGCTTTCAAAAATGATCTTTGACCTATTGATAAACACCGATAACGAAGCAAAGGAAAACGAGCGCATAGTTGTGATTTGCTTTCAAAAATGATCTTTGACCTATTGATAAACACCCCAATGGTAACAGGTTTAATAATTCTCCTGTTGTGATTTGCTTTCAAAAATGATCTTTGACCTATTGATAAACACCATGGCAAAAAAAAGACACGGTTCGGTTGGCGTTGTGATTTGCTTTCAAAAATGATCTTTGACCTATTGATAAACACCTGAGATACCAAAAACCAATAACGTGCGCTAGTTGTGATTTGCTTTCAAAAATGATCTTTGACCTATTGATAAACACCTAAATATCAAACTTGCCGTAGTGACATTAGTTGTGATTTGCTTTCAAAAATGATCTTTGACCTATTGATAAACACCTCTGCTTTTGGTGTTAATGATACAGGCGCAGTTGTGATTTGCTTTCAAAAATGATCTTTGACCTATTGATAAACACCATATAGGTCAAAAAACACAACAAAATCAAGGGTTTAAGACAGTTTATCCAATAGGAAAAAGTGGGGTGTTTACAAACAATGATCCCGCTTTTTGCGGGATTTTTTGTTTCTAAGAAGTTTTCTTAATTCTCTGAAAATTATCAAAAAAGTTCCAATTGCTGAGGAACATCCGGTAATTCTACGGCCTTTGCGCCATAAAAAAGTTCCATTTGTCCAAATTGTTTATCGGTGATTTGTAATATTCCTACTTTCCCAAGCTCTGGTAAGTTCCTTTTTACTCGTTTGCTATGCACATCCGCATTTTCAGAGCTGGAACTGTGTCTTACGTACATACTGAATTGAAACATACTGAATCCATCTTGCTGCAATTCTTTACGAAAACGAGCTGCTGCCTTCCGCTCCTTTTTGGTTTCAGTTGGAAGATCATACATTACAAGTGTCCACATGATACGATAAGCGTTTAAACGGTCGGTAGATATTCGCATATTATAATTTACATAAATTCAGGATACACCAACCTTCTTTGCTCACCGTTAAAACACTTTACTAAGCTCACCGCAGTTCGCTGAGTGGCATTCATCAATGGACTTTTTTCACCATCAATTAATACATCCATTACGGGGATCTGCAACAATAAAGCCTTTATCTCTTTAGGAATATCTTCATTAACACCTTTTTCTTGAATAATGTTGCACACAACCTTATCTACGTATGGGCGATATGGTTCCATAAGGTCGTCTGCAAGGCAATAAGCGTTATAACGATTATGATGAAATATTCCGAGCGTTGGAAGTAAGCCTGCACCAACAATGCTTCTTGCCATTGTTGCACGCAATAAAGCATATCCATAATTTAAGTAATTATTTGGAGGTAATCCTTCTCGGAAACGTTTAAAAACCGGAACTGCTAATTCTCCGTTCGGATCCGGTAGATTGGAAAAAACATTTCCCCAGTAATATGCTGCCGCAGTTGCCTCACAATTACTAATATCACCACTTTTAACATTTTTATATAGAGGAACAAAATAACTGTCATCAATATTTCTATGGATGAACATAGCGGCTTGGTTTTTTATTTTCTGTGAAACAGTTTGCGCCCACAATTGTTTTTTCAAAGGTTCTGTTGCATCTAACTGCGCTCGGAAACGTTCATTTTGAATTGTGTTACCACATAAAGGAAGCATTAATCCGGTAGGATGATGAGTGCTATCGCAAGTAATTAAAGCCGTATTGTTTTCCAATAAGGCTTCCATTAATGCTTGGGTAATTGTAATTTGTTTATGATCTAATACTACAATTCCTATATCTTCTACTGGAATACTTGCGGTTGCCTCTTTTCTAAAATGCTCCGGTAGTGTATCATTTTTCTCTACTTCCGGTAAACGTAGTACTAATTGAGAATTAGTTAAACTCAAGTAAGAAGGATTGCCGAAATATAATGTGCGTTTTATCATTTATTAAAACAACCAAAGTATTTTACCATCCGAATTGATTTTAAAGTCAATATTTTCAATAGCACAATTTAGCTTGTCGCAAGTCAATTCTAATCGCGGTTGGTAGCTTTCAAAAACTAATTCTTTCTCGCCTTTTTCTAATTCTCCATCCGGTCTTGCTTCAATATGAGATTGCAAATACAAGTATGCTGTATTTGCTCCAAGCTCATTGAATTTAAAAACTTTAAAAACTCTTTTATTTAATTCTTGTAATTTAAGCTCTTGTAGTTCCTCCTTTATTTCTTTATAAAAAATAACTTTATCCCCTGCTTTAATAATTGCTTTCAATTTTAACTCTATTCTGTTTTCACCGCTGCCTTTTTGAATTTTTTGAAATTCGGGTTCCTTTTTAATTTCATCAATATTTGAAATTCCAAGTTTTGCAATTTCAAATAAATTTAAAATTTTGTATCCTCTTAAAATTTCTTCTTTTCTATTTTCACCTTCATACAACAGATATAAATAATTTTCTTCATTTTTAGTTAAAACATCTTGTTTGTGCGTATGTTTTGATTGGAATATATGTTTTTTAATGGGTAGTGTTTTTTCTTTACGCAAAAATCCTTTACCAACTTTTACCCTACACCGGAGATGGCGAATAGGTTTGTTCTGAAAGTCTACGACTTCATGTATTCCTTTCCCGGTGTTTAATTGAGAAATAATGTGCTTTTTAAGTAATTCATCCACAATGACGTCCTTTAAAATATCTATTTCTGTAATTAATTTTCTTTTCACAATCCAAATTTCATCTTCGTTATTTTTTTGGCTTATTAAATATTTGCCGCCTTTTTTTATTGAAAATCCTTCGGAGTTTCTCTCGGGAATTTTTATTGCACCGAGAAAAGATTCTTCATGTAAAGCTCCTCTGATTGCATCGCCCT
>Ga0210399_10005063_pt1 | contig 10240 bp, 9 predicted proteins | sample IncBWC14MmetaG_FD_150865 | JGI IMG/M metagenome (GOLD analysis project Ga0210399, IMG submission 150865) | Forest soil microbial communities from Barre Woods Harvard Forest LTER site, Petersham, Massachusetts, United States - Inc-BW-C-14-M | ecosystem: Environmental > Terrestrial > Soil >...
CAAGAAGAGAGACTGCTCGGTCGCTGCGTTGATACGTACCCACTTGTAGATCGGCCCAGGAATGCCCTGAATATTGTTGTCCCAGACGGAATAGACGGGGGGCTGCAATGTCGCGGTGGCCGCCGTCAGGGGATAGGCTTCCGCGCCATATTCATTGTCGTAGTAAGTATTGCTTGGGTCCCAGGGGACGATATTATCGCCCGATCCGCGATTTATGACGTAAACCGTTTCGCCCAGAGGAAAAGGCGTGGGAATGACGGAAGTGGATGCGTTAAAATAGCTTGGATTCTTCGGAAGCAACCGTCCGCGAGTTTCCTCGAGGCCTGCGATGGCCGCATAATACACGCTCGAAGACGTCCTGTAGTTTGCCCCGAGAGCTGTTTCCGTACCAGACGAAACAAGCAAAGCGATCGCCACGACACTGATCAATAACAGAACGAAGATTGCGATTAAGAGTGCGATTCCCTCTTGAGGGCGGCGGCGCGTTTTGATGTGTTTCTTCATTCTTGCTCTTTGTCACTACTGTTAGGCCCCTGCTGAATCGGCCCTCATTGAATCGGATTGAGGCTGTGGCCTCTTCCATGCAATTCGATGAGCCGAGGCTGCCCTGTCTGCGCATCTGCCGTCGGCGCCATGACAATCAGCGTAATCTCCACATCGATTACGTTAAGAGGTGAATTGAAAGATCCCGCTAAAGGGCATGGCTGCGGCGGTCCAACCGTCGAGTAACAGTAGTAGGTGAAAACTGGCACCGGATTTCCGCCGGGAAACATATTCGGGTAGACTGCTTGGAATTGCGCGATCTGGGTGGGCGAAGCGTTGTTCATCACATTTTGGACGTAGGGGACGAATGAGGAGGCTGTGGTCGAATCTGGCTCCCCGTTCGGCACCTTGGAAGTCTGGCTACGAGACAGTATGGTTCCCTGGAGTTGATAGCGGGTCCATTCGACGTGATCCGTGTGCCAATAGTCTACGTCCCTCTCGACGATCAGATCAAAATCTCCAGGTGTAGCGCAAGTCCCGCCTCCCGCCGTTCCGATCTGGCAAGGTATCCCAGCGACATAATTAGGATCCCAGGCGACCGGAGTGATCGCATAATAATTAGCGGGGGGGGTGTTAACGTACGAGAACAGATTTTGCGCTGGATAAGCCGAACCATTCACATCGCGCACCATCTCGTCCAAGCCGAATCGCGCTTCTTGAAAAGAATTCAAAACCTGGGATTCCGTCTGATAGCGCTGCTGCGCGAGAGAGAGCAGCGCGAATGCGGCGCCGGAAAGCAAAATGAAGATCGCCGTTGCGATCATCATCTCGATGAGCGAGAAACCCTTTTCACTCCGTTTGTGATGAACGCGCTTCATTTGTACAATATCGTGTCGAGCGTAACCGGGTTATAAATTCCATTGCCGCCTACTTTTCTCGTTCCCAGAATGAATCGTTTGGACGTCGGTATGCCGCTTGCGTTCGTAGTCGTGATCACCGCCCAACGGACGTCGTAAACCAGGCCAGCCGGATCGTTTGGATCCTGATAGGTGAAGCTGTAATTCGTCACGGGCGACACGGCGAAATTGATGACAACCTGGTTGTTAAATGCCGCCACGGGGTTGCCAACGACGGTGTTCGGCTGTGTCGGGTCTCCGAGATTGCAGAGGAAGGTTTGCGTGTCGATAGTTTCACTATAGGTTGAATTGATGAGCGGCTGACTCAAAAATTGATCCATCTGCCGTTGCGCGAACACCAGAGCAGAAGAGTCGTTCCGATTTACTGAGTTGGAGCCTATCGAAGCTGGCACTAATTGCGCCACAGCGACTATGCCCACCAGCAGGATGACGATAGCCATGAGAACTTCCACAAGCGTGAATCCACGCTGGTTCCTGCGAGCTCTGATGATCTTCCTTTCCGCATGCGGATTTTTCATCACTGTTTCCTACGAAACGAATCAACTGACTCGATGCCAATTCCCGTTGGAGGCTGCCGCCCATACCTGTACGGCGCCCGAAGGCATCGTTATGATGGCGCGATAACCGGAGCTTGGGTCATTGGGGTTGCCAAGGTACAGCGCGTACACGGCCGATCCACCGTCTATGACGCCGCGCTGGTCGTACGTGATGCTGTTGTTGGAGCCCGAGAGAACAACCCAGGCGTAGCTCGAAAACCCCGGCCCCAAAGTAGTCGTAATGGGAGTCGTACTGGGAACCCCGCCAGACACGAGAGTGAAGCTCCCGCCAATGAACATCTGGGGCTCGCCTCCGTCCGGTTGGCTGTTGCCATTGGAATCCACCCAAACCAGCCACATTGTGCCGCTCTGCTGGATCTGGCAACTCACCTTGGTGTTCTGGCGAATAGCATCGAATTTTGCATACTTGAGCATGCCCGCCAACTGTGAGGCAGTGGCATTCAGCTGGTAGGATTGCAGCGAGCGCACGACCACAGGAACCGCCAAAGTTGTAATGATCAGGAGCACGGCCAAGGAAAGTACGAGCTCCACCAAGCTAAAGCCGTTTCGTGGGCTCCGACGCTGGGACGCAAACTCGGCGTTCAGTATCATTTTGGAACGACACCCATAAGCAAGACTCCGCAAACCATCACAGAGCACGCCAAACCTACAGAGGTTAGTACATTCTACCAGCAAAATCCCATAGGTAGGCGGTACCCAAATCTACACAACGATAGGACTAGTCAATGGCAGTACTCTTCGAGCCTCTGGAAAGGCTAGGGGGAGACAGCAATCAGATCCCTACTTCCCATCGAGAATCGCTCCACACCTGAACCTGGGCTTAGGTCAATGGCTCCTGCTATCCCATTACAATTGATACACTTACACCCTGGAGCGTCCCGCCAACGCCAAAGCGTTGCGCCGCGCAATCGCTTCGATCGAAATCATCGGATTCACTCCCGACGCGCTTGGAAACGACGACCCGTCCATCACAAACAGGTTGCGAGCCTCCCAGGTTTCACCGTCAGGATTCGTGGCGGAGGCTTTCGGCGAGCCGCCAAGCCGGGCGCTGCCCATGATGTGAAACGAGAAAAGCGCGAGGCGCCCGGAGTCCCACCCTGCCGCGTCCATCGCTTGCGTGAAGGAATCCAGCGAACCGCTGCAGCCAGGCTCATAAGCGCACCATTTTGCATGCGGAGAAAAAATGAGACGCGCACCTGCGGCCTCGAGTATCCGGGCAGCACCAATAAATCCTCGTCGCAAATGCGCGCGATCGAACTCCGACAACGCGTAGTGAGCAACAGGATTGCCCTCTCTATCCAGAGTGACGCGGCCGCCATCGCGGTCCCGCAATAGAACACCGATGGCCGTCGTATTGGCTAGTCTCGCGAGCAAAGACCGATAGTGATCCGGCTCACGCCACGGCAGCACAGCCACGGCTATCACCGGCTGCAATGCCGTCGTTTCATACTTTACGCCGTAGTTTCCCGTGAAAAAGCGGTGTTCATCCGAATAGATCGCCTGCATGGTTCCTTCCCACGGACGAATCTCTTCTTCGAAAACTCCGCAAACATTCGAAACAGGATGCAGATGAAGATGGCGGCCGATGTTCTCATTCCGCAGTCCGGAACGAAGCAGCAGCGCGGGAGTGTGAATTGCTCCACAGGCGGCAACCACGGCTTTGCACCGAACGTTGACCCGGCAACCATTCCGCGAGCGCGCTTCCACACCCGTGGCAACGCCAGCCTCGATACGCACGCGCGTAGCACGCGTTTCCGTAACCAATCGAGCTCCCGCGCGTTGCGCATCGGCAAGCCAAGTCTTCGTGCTGGATTGCTTCGCGCCAATCGAGCAGCCGTAACCGCAGTAGCCACAAATCTTGCCCTGCTCGCAACCCACAACGTTGCGCGGCATAGACGCTATATGCCAACCCAGGGCGCTCAAGCCGCGTTGCAAAACTAGTTCGCGTGTGGAAATGCGGTTGTGTTCGAGGTTCACAGAGAGACGCGCACAAACAGCGTCGAGACTGCTGCTGTACTCTTCGCTCGTGAACCACGGCACTCCTGCGGCGGCCCATTCGGCACGCACATCGTCCGGCGTTCGAAACGACGTGGAGTAGTTGACGACCGTGCCTCCTCCCAGACACTCTCCTGCCAGCAGCCCAACACTCTGATCCGCAGTCGCGGCAAATCCTCCCTCCAAATAGAGCCTCTGAAAACCGCCGAGTTCCGCGCCATCGAAATCAGCGTCGTCATAGTAGCCGCCCGCCTCGAGCACGATAATGTCTTTGCCAGCCGCAGCCAGCACCGCGGCAGCCACGCTCCCGCCAGCCCCGGAGCCAACGATGCAAATATCGCAAGACAAATCCGTATCCGCTTCAGGAGTTAGCGGCCGCAACGCGCGCGGCTTGGAAGCCTGCGGCCCAAGCGGGCCGGGATAACCAAATCTCTTCCAGACAGGACTTGGCGCGCCTTCTGCCCCCGGCAGCATCACATACAGAAATCCAATCGCTTTCCGCAACGCCTGAAACGCCCCGCGCCGGCGGTTCAACCCACTGTCTGCCCAGGAGAGCAAAACGCGGATTCGCGTCTCCAATGGAAGCAACGAAAACGCCGCCCACCGCCGAACCGTGAGCAAACTATGCAAATGCGAATCCCAAAGATCGAGCAGTTGCAGAAATTGCGCCCTCTCGCCCGAACGAGGATTCAAATCAAGCGCCTTTGCCATCGCCGCGGGAATGCCGAGTTCGGATGCCGAGGGCCAACCGTTCGAAGGTGAGGGAGGTGCGAACGTATCGCAAATGGATTGCAGAGCGCGGTGCTGGCGTGGAGTGAGGTTCATCGAGGGCTGCCAGTCTAGCAAAAGCGCGGCGCGCCAGCCTGCTTCGGGGCTGTCAACTCATGCCACCGTGCCGTCCAGTATCCGCAGCGGCGCGAAAAGACCAATCCGTAGCTCGTCCTCATGCGCGGCAAAAATAGATAGGAAGCTTTGGCGCTACTCTAATTATTAGGGTTTTTACTCTTCTTGACGCCGGCGTCCGCGGTCTTCTTCTGGAGAGAGGATCTGTCGAAGTAGTCGCTCGGGAGTCCGGGATTGTATCTGCAGGAATCGTAGAAAAATTGAGCGGCGCGTCGGTCGTTGTGATCCTTGGTGACCTGCATCGGAGTCCACACGGTATCTTTCAACTGGTAGTTTGTATATATGGTTGTGTCGTCGTCGCGTTCACGCGTCTCTTCGTTGTTGGTGGTCACGATGCTTCGCACCAAAAGCCGCGTGTTGCGGTCCACAGCCAGTCGAAACTTCCGCTCCTCGCTGTCGGTCAACTCCACCCACTCCACTTCTTTCAAATCGACCGTGTCGCTGCCTCCAAAGCGGTAGGTCCAACCCGGCTCCTTCAGGCGCACCTTCAAAACGTTGTCGATGTTTCTCTTCATCTGCTCTTGAAATTCAGAAATCGATGTATCAGGCAGTTCGGTCACGCCGCTACGGTCGAGAGTCCAGCCGTGATCGCCGTTATACAACGCGATGATGAGGCCTGCATGTGACCAGTCCAGACCATCAACCCCCATCACGGTATTTAAGATGCTCTTCAAATTGTGACTCTTAGCCGAATACTCCAACCGCTCTTTGTCCGGGTAACGGCGATAATCGGCGAAGCCGACGTATCCCATGACGGCTCCGTTGTGGCCGAACTGCGCGCGCGTGCCATGACACTCGCCTTCGACGGCTTCCGTGTAACCAGCACCACCTCGTGCATTAATAAGGTCGCTGAGAATCTGTTTGGCCTTCGCGGCGCTCTGCTCCGGCATCAGTGAGTCCGGATTTTGCGCGGACGCCTTCGACACCAATGCTGCGCTGGCGAGCAACGCAGCTACCGCGAAATGAACGAGCCTCAGCCGCACAAGACAGATCCTCCATTTACATTGATGATTTCCCCGGTGAGGAAGTTGGCCAGGTCCGAAGCCAGAAACAGAATCGGCCCCGCAACTTCCTCGGGGGTTGCGGCGCGGCCCAGCGGAATGGACGCGGCAACGGCCTTCGCCCCGGCCTTCGTCTGAATGACCGGATTAGACATGTCCGTCGAGACCCATCCGGGAGCAACCGAATTTACAAGAATGTTGTGCCGCGCAAGCTCAACCGCGAGCCCTTTGACGAGGCTGATCACGCCCCCCTTGCTCGCGCCATAATGCGTGTGGAACGACTCACCCCGCTGCCCCGCCGTCGACGTGATCGGAATGATTTTCCCGGACTTCTGCTTGATCATCTGCGGCACGCTAAAATGAATGATCGAGTAAACGCTCTTCATATTAACGCGTATCATTTCATCCCACTGCTTCTCGCTCATTTTCTCGACGGGCAAATCTTCGATGTTCCAGATCCCCGCGTTGGCCACGACAATATCCAACCGCCCCAGCCGCGCCAGGCACTGGTCCACCAATTTCTTGTTATCCGCGTGGCGTCCAACGTCCGCCTTAAACGCTTCTACCCGCGTGCCGTGCTTTTTGGCCTCTTGTTCCACCTGCAGAGCAGCATCCTTCGCCTTGTTATAACTAAAAATCACGTCCGCGCCAGCCTGCGCAAACAGTTTGACGGCCGCCGCGCCAATGCCGCGCGAACCACCGGTAATGAGTGCCGCCTTGCCCGCCAGTGAAATCATCCAATCCCCCCAACCATTTGAAAAACGAAAACCCGTGAGCGAAAGCTCAAGACTTCTGGACCACCGCCCCGCGCGCCGCCGCCACAAAATCACGAAACAGCCGCTCGGAGAAAGCATCGCCAAACATGCGTTCCGGATGCCATTGAACGCCGACCACCCAATTCGCGTCGCCCGTCCACTCCACGCCTTCTATAATTCCGTCGGTCGAGTGCGCCGTAACCCGCAGGTTCTTCCCCGGCTTCGCGATGGCCTGATGGTGCGAACTGTTAATCTTCGCTCGCTCGCCCGCCGCTAGCTCCGCCAGCCGGCTTTCTGGCTCGAACTTCGCCCCGTGAATGGGATCTTCCTTCGGTTCCGGCGACAGGTCCTTCTTCCGGTGTGGCGTCGTAGTCCCCAGCTCCGAATGCACGTCCTGGATCAGCGTCCCGCCCAAATAGACGTTCAAGAGCTGGCACCCAAAGCAGATGGCTAGGACGGGCTTTTTCTCCGAAAAGGCGTGCGCAAGGATGGCTGCGTCAGTCTGCTCGCGGAGCGCGTCCGCGGGCGCGGACTTGCCTTGATTAACGGCGCCGTATTTGGCTGGCTCAACATCCGCGGGACTTCCAGGCAAGACGAACGCATCCATGTCTGAAATCAGGTGCCGCTGCTCCGCCCGGTCGCTCAGGGGGATAAGGACTGGTTCGCCCCCCGCTTTGCGCACGGCGTCCTCATAGTTGGCAATCTTGGGGCGATTGCTCTGCGCTTCTTCCTCAGACGTTCGCCAGGGGATCCCCACTCGGGGCCGGTTGGGAGTTTCGGGGCTCATGGAACCCCAAATCGTAGCATTCGCGGATGAGTGCGGCAACCCGGCCCTCCCAGCTCCAGCCAGCCGGAGCCAAGCCATCGATCAGGCTCTCGGAGCGGCGCTCCGGCGGCTGGCCCCGTCCAGGCAGAATTCAGGGCGCTGGAAAAAGACCGGAAGGCTGGAAAAACGGCTTACGAGCTGCTCGAAGGAAGGCGCCCGAAGCGTCACATGGCCGAGTTTGCGCCCCGGCCGCGGCTCCTTGCCGTAAAGATGAAGATGAGCCGACGGAATAGCCAGCACCTGCGCGGATTCAGGGACTTCCCCGATGAGATTAATCATCGCGGAAGCTCCAACCGCGGTCGTGGAGCCCAGGGGCAAACCGCAGATGGCCCGCAGATGGTTCTCGAACTGGCTAGTCACCGCGCCCTCGATTGTCCAATGCCCTGAGTTGTGAACGCGCGGAGCCATCTCGTTCGCGAGTAGTTTGCCATCGCACTCGAAGAATTCGATGGCCAGCACACCTACGTAGTTCAGCGTTTCGAGCACTTTGCGTGCCGCATCCTCGGCAGCCTTCTGTATCTCCGGACTAACGCCCGGGGCGGGAGCCAGCGAAAGCCGCAGAATGCCGTTGCGGTGATGATTTTCGACCAGCGGATAGAAAGCGGTTTCACCTGTCTTGCCGCGAACGGCGATCACGGATAGCTCCCGTGTGAAGGGGACAAAACTCTCCACAATAATCGGCAGCCTGGGCAATTTTTCTTTCGCGACCTTTACTTCTTCCTGAGTCCGCAGGGTCCACTGTCCCTTTCCGTCGTAGCCCATCCGGCGAGTCTTCACCACAGCAGGCAGACCAACCATTTTCAGCGCCTGATCGAGGTCGGAAGCCGCAGGGACCGAAGCGTACCCCGTCGTGGCAATTCCCAGCTTCTCGAACAATTGCTTTTCGCGAAGACGATCCTGCGCCGCCTCCAATGCACCGGGCGGCGGGAAAACGGAGACTTTTTTGGCGAGAAAATGAACCGCATCCACGGGAACGTTTTCAAATTCGTAGGTGACGACTTCCAGCCCGTGGGCAAATTTTTCCAGTGCGGCGCGATCGGAGAAATCACCAGTTACGCGCGGCGCGATTCGCCCAACGGGCGCTTCCGGAGAAGGATCGAGAAAACGAAATCGCAGCCCCAGCGGATAACCCGCAAGGGCCAGCATGTAACCAAGTTGTCCGCCGCCGAGGATACCGATGCTCACGCGCGCTTCCTCTTCTTCTGCGGGCCCTTTTTTTGAGGAAGACTTGCGACCGACGGATCAGGATTGGCCAGAACGCGCCCCGTTTGCGTAGCCCGGAATTTCCGCAGCGCTTCGCGAATGTGCGGATGCTTGCCCCCAAGAATCGCGGCCGCAAGGAGCGCGGCGTTGATCGCCCCGGCCTTGCCGATCGCCAGCGTGCCTACTGGAATGCCCCCAGGCATCTGGGCGATGGAAAGAAGCGAATCGAGGCCCTTGAGAGCCTTCGACTCCACAGGGACTCCAAGAACAGGCAGCACGGTTTTCGAAGCCGTCATCCCTGGCAAATGAGCCGCCCCGCCCGCCCCCGCAATAATCACTTCAATGCCGCGCTTCTCCGCGCTCGCGGCATACTCAAAAAGAAGGTCCGGAGTGCGATGAGCAGAAACGACGCGGGTTTCGTGCGCCACGCCGAGTTCCTTAAGCGTGGCCACGGCATGCTCCATCGTCTCCCAGTCGGAAGACGATCCCATGATAATGCCCACGAGAGCATGCGCGACTGAACCCGCTGCACTGTGGGTTCGTCCTTTGGCGCGTTTCTGTACTTTCGAAATTTTTTTCGCCATCGCTATTCAGCGTGCAGGGAACGACTCTATCGGAGCCCGAGTGGGATATTCTACGGTGTTTTTCAATGCGCGGCGACCTGCGCGCGATTTTTCCAATAGTGGCGCAGTTGCCCGACAAGATAAAGCGAGCCGGCGACAATAATGGCGTCGTGCGGAGCAGCTCGGTCGAGCGCGTATTCGAGGGCGGCTTCTGCTTCGGGGATGACCGTGAAATGCTCGGCGTGGTGAGACGTAATCTCCGCAAGCTGGGGGACGGAAATGGCGCGCGTGGTGCGCGGTTGCGTGAAAACAACCTCCGCAGCGATCGGAAAGAGGACCCCGGCAATTTCGTCGACAGCTTTGTCGCGCAGCGCGCCAAAGATCAACCAGATCTTGCGGTCGGCAAGGTTTTGTTCCAAAAAAGTGGCGAGCTCCCTCGCCGCCGAGGGGTTGTGCGCGCCATCGAGATACAAGTCTGGCCCCGACTGGAGCTTTTCAAGACGCCCCGGCCACACGGCTTCCGCGATGCCTTGTGCAATCGCATCGTCAGATAGGCGATAACCACGGTTCTGTAAGTACCGCGTGGCAGCCACGGCATTGAGGCTGTTCTGTATTTGAAATTTACCAGGGAGCCGCGGAGCAAGCTCGATCCCCCAGCCGGATGTGTTTTCGATGGCGCGCGCGCGGCTGTAACCGTTTTCCATCCATTCCTTCTCGATGCGGAACGCGGTTCGCGTTTCGATGACCGGGCAGCCAAGTTCACGCGCGCGCGCGCGAATGACTTCTAACGCCTCCGGCCGCTGCTCAGCCAGAACGACGGGAACGCTGCGCTTTAGAATGCCCGCTTTCTCAGCGGCGATTTCCGCAAGAGAATGACCGAGAAAGTTTTCGTGATCGAAGTCCACGCGCGTGATAAGCGTGACCACGGGAGTCAAAATATTCGTGGCGTCGAGCCGACCCCCGAGCCCCACTTCAAAAACGCCAAAGTCCACTCGCGCGCGTGCGAAGTATTCAAAAGCCATCGCCGTCACGCACTC
>Ga0210399_10005064_pt1 | contig 10240 bp, 7 predicted proteins | sample IncBWC14MmetaG_FD_150865 | JGI IMG/M metagenome (GOLD analysis project Ga0210399, IMG submission 150865) | Forest soil microbial communities from Barre Woods Harvard Forest LTER site, Petersham, Massachusetts, United States - Inc-BW-C-14-M | ecosystem: Environmental > Terrestrial > Soil >...
ATACCTACGAGTACCTGCGCAAGCTGTTCGCGCTCGACCAGAATCCGGCGGACGCGACCGATGCGCAACTAAAGAATCACGACATGATCGTCGTCGGCGATCCGGACTACGTGAATCGCAAGCTCGAGCGTTTCGAGAAGGCCGGCGTCAATCAGATCATATTCTTCAAGCAAGCCGGCCAGATCCCGCACCAGAACATCATGAAGTCGCTGCGCCTGATCGGAAAACACGTGCTGCCGTACTTCAACCCGCATCGCACGATCGCGGACGAAAGCACGCTCGCAGCGGCCGGCCGCTAGAATTACCAAGGGAGGGGACCCTAGGTCCTCTCCCTTTCTATTTTCGCCTGACCAACCCTCAGCGGTTCAGCAAGTGGTCCGTGACCGGCAGGAGAATCCCCATGATGGCGCCCATCAGTATAAGCGCAACAATGTACGGCACTTTAGATCGCCAACTACTCACTCGCCTACCATTAGCTTCCAGGATCGCAACCTGCCGCTTGTGATTTGCTTCGATAATGTCGAGTTCGCGCTTGTAGAGGTCGAGCGCTTCCCGAATCATCGAGCCACTTCTTCGTCCATATATGTTAGAAACTAACGACTCCCTTCCTATCGTTTCGCAAGTGTAGCGAGCGGCGTTGGAAGTCAACCTTCGATCGCACCCTGCATCTCGCCGATCGCTTCGGCGAATTCCTCCATGAACTCCTGAACGACCACGCGAGTCGACTTCACGCTATCGACCAGCCCGACGCATTGCCCGACCCAATAGGTGACCAGCTCGTACGCTTTCTTGTTGCCGCGCTCGGCTGCTCGTAGCGCCGCACGCAATGCGGGTTCGCTAAGCACCGTCTGGAACGGCATCTGCAGAGGGCTGGGGCTATCGGGCGCTTCCCATGCCTCCGTCCATGTCGATCGCAACTGGCGCGAGTACTTGCCCGTGCGGCACCGCGATCGCACCGTATCGCGCGCCGTCGCCGCGAGCATCTTATCGCGGATCAGCTCCGGCAGGTCGGACTCCGCCGTCGTCAGCCAGACCGATCCGGTCCACGCGCCCGCCGCGCCCATCGCCATGCAGGCCGCCATCTGCCGCCCCGTCGCGATACCGCCGGCCGCGAGCACCGGCACGTTGCGAATCGGCTTGATCGCGCGCAGGACGTCCGGGATCAGCACCAGCGTCGAGACCTCGCTGCAATGGCCACCCGCCTCCCAGCCTTCCGCGATCACGATATCGACGCCCGCCTTCACCTGCCGCACCGCGTGTTCCTTCGCGCCAATCAGCGCCGCGACCGGCACGCCATGCCTGCGCCCAAGATCGAGCATCGATTGCGGCGGCACGCCGAGTGCGTTCGCAATCAGCTTGATCGGATGGCGAAACGCGACTTCGAGCAGCGGCATCACCGCGTCTTCCTGCAGATTGAGCCGCCGCTTCGATTCCTCGCCCGCTTCGCGTTCGCGTCGCGGCGGCAGTTCGACGTCATACTTCGCGAGCAGATCGCGCACGAAATCGCGATGCGCCTGCGGAATCCGTTCGGCGAGCGACCCGGCCGATCCCGATTGCTCATTCTTGGTCGCGATATTCTCGGGAATCAGCACGTCGATACCGTACGGCTTGCTGCCGATATTCTCGTCGATCCATTTCAGTTCGAGTTCGAGTTCATTCGCCGTAAAAGCCGTCGCGCCAAGCACGCCGAAGCCGCCGGCCCGGCTCACCGCCGCGACGACATTGCGGCAATGGCTGAACGCTACCAGCGGAAAATCGATTCCCAGCATCTCGCACAGCGCTGATCTCATCGAATGTCCCTCCGTCGCCGACTCTAGCCCGCCGCGACGTGCAATTCGACGCCCGCGCCCTTGACGATCAAGCAGCGCGCTACAGAGCTTGAGTGCTCGCGTTTACCGCCGCGCTCTTGCAAATTTGCCCGTTTAGCTTCTACTTTGAAAACCGTTGCGGTCTCGATGATCGCAGGGCGCCTACCATCACGGAAGGAGTGCGACTCGATGCAACTGATGTATTTCACGGAACGGCCCTATCGCTACGTGCCTGAAGACGAAGTGATCAAGCACGGCGCTTTCTTCGGGCTGCCCAACAAGTTCTTCGATCACGAAAAGGGTGCGCAGCTTTACCAGGAGTATCTCGACGAGGCGGTTTACGCCGAAGAGATGGGCTTCGACGCGGTGATGCTCAACGAACATCACGGCACGCCCTTCTGCATGGGCGGCGTGATGAATGTCGAGGCGTCGATTCTCGCGCGCATCACGAAGAAAGTGCGGATCGTTCTTCTCGGCAATCCGCTGCCGACCTTCAAGAATCCGCTGCGGGTAGCCGAGGAACTCGCGACGATCGATTGTATCTCGCGCGGACGGCTGGTGCCCGGATGGGTGCGTGGCGCGGGCAGCGAGCAGGTCTTCAACAACGCGAACCCAGCCTATAATCGCGAGCTCTTTAACGAAGCCCACGATGTGATCCTCGCGGCGTGGACGCGGCCCGGTCCGTTCCGCTGGGAAGGGAAGCACTTCAATTATCGTTTCATCAATCCATGGGTGACGCCCTATCAGAAACCGCGTCCCCCGATCTGGATTCCCGGCGTGCTCAGCCCCGAAACCGTCGAGTGGTGCGCGCAGCATCGTTATCTCTATCTCGGGCTCGGTACCGGTCTGAAGGCGACGGTCGAGCTCTGGAATCTCTACGGCGACGCGGCGGTGCGTGAAGGTTATATCGCGGGATCGGAAAACTTCGGCTATCTGCAGCACGTGCATTGCGCCGAGACCGAGGCGAAAGCCGACGCGATCGGCCGATGCCATCTGTTCGGCGGCGGCCAGGTCAACTTCTCGCGCCCCGAACATACGCTGCCGCCGGGCTACAACTCGAAGGAAGCGACCCGCCGGTTGGCGCGGACGATGACCAACGACGGCGGCGCGGGAACGCTCGGCATCAGCGCAGAGCAGCTCGGCCGCGCGCGCGGCGACGCGCCGAAAAAGGAAAGCACCAAGAAACGCCTGCAGCGCGGCGACGCGAGTATCGAAGACGCCAAGGCCGCGATCTACGGCCGCTACGAAAAAACCAAGAAAAGCATGGCGGTGATCGCGGGCACGCCGCGAACGGTACTGCCCAAGATTCGCCGGATTCTGGAGACGCTGCGACCGAGCGTCTTCGGTTTCTTCGCGACGCAAGGGCCGGTCAGTCTGGAAGATCGGATGACCAACATCCGGATGCTCGGCCAGGAGGTCTTGCCCGCCGTGCGCGAGATGGGCAAGGAACTGGGTCTGGTTGATCCGTTCGAGCGCGAACCGGGATCGCGCCAGTATATTCCTGGAACGGCGCGCGAGCCGCTGGTCTCGCTCAAGCACGCGGCGAACGCACCAAGCTGATCGCGATCGATATCAGTACTGCGAAACACAACGGCGGGCGGGGATTTTCCCCGCCCGCCGTTCATTTCGCGATCAAATTGCGCAGCTTATCTCTCCGTCACCGTGCCCAGACTCGTCGGCAGCCCCAACGATGTAGCCGCGCCGAGTGAGTTGCTGATCGTCAATCCCGTCAGCGACTGGGCCGAGCTCTGACGGCGCTGATGGGTCGCGAGCTTGCCCGCGAACTTCAGCTCCACCGAGTCACCGGGCGCGAGCTCGAGCGGCGGATCGAACGCCAAGTCGTTCATCGCGCCGGGCGTGGTCGTCGCGGTGCTGCCGTTGCCGCTCAACGTGATCGAGGAGAACAGCGCCGGATCTCCGACCGCCAGCGACGCGCCGGTGACCGTCTCGAACAGATTGCTCAGGTTCGTGATCCGCACCGATCCCGCCTTGACCGTATGTTTCGCCGCGCCGCGCTTGCCCTGCGGCGTCGCGACCACGAACGCGCCCCCCGGCTGCGGGCCCGACGATGGATCGTAGAGTTCCGAGCTGGCGGTCGTCGCGAAGGTGTCATCCTGACCGCCGCTCAGCAGCACGAAGCCGCTGTTGAGCGCGACCGCCGTATGGCCGAACCGCGCACTCATCATGTCGCCGGCTGCCGGCGTGAAGGTCTGCAGAAACGGATTGTAGATCTCGCCGGTATTCGCGACCGTCGTCGATCCGCTCTCGCCGCCGGTCACCAGCACGGTGCCGTCGGGCAGGAAGGTCGCGGTCTGGAGATCGCGCGCGGTGATCATCGGCGGCGCCGCGACGAAGGCTCCGGTGGTTTTGGTCTTACCGCTGGTCGTGCCCGGAACGTAACGCTCCGCGGCAGCGACGACGCCCTTGCTGTTGACGCCGCCGGCCAGCAGTACGGAGCAATCGGACAGCAGCGTCGCCGTATGGAAGGCGCGCGCCGTAATCATCCCGCCGGTCTTGCCTGAGCCGGTGGTGGTAAAGCTGTCCTTGGTCGGATCGTAGATTTCCACGCTGTTGAGATAGTTGTTGTTGGGATCGCGTCCGCCCGCGATCAGCACGGTGCCGTCACACAGCGTCGTCGCGGTGTGATAAACCCGCGCCGTTTTAAGATTATGCGCGGTCGTGCCGGTCTTGCCCGAAGTGCGCGAGATATCAAAGCTCCCGTTGCCCGCACCATCCGGAATAAACAGATTGGTCGTGTTCTGCACGATCCCGTTGGCGTCTTCGCCGCCGACGATCAGGATGCCGCCGTTGGGCAACGTGATCGGAATCGGCGCTAGATAAGTCGCTGTATGGCCGAATCGAGTCGCCGGGGTTGCGGGATTCGTGGTGTTGTTCATCATGCTGTCGGTGGTCGGCACCGGCGCGCTGCCGATTCCGCCGGCCACCGGCGTGTAGATTTCGGCGGTATTAGTCACCCATCCACCCGCCGCCGAAGTCACGCCGCCCGCGATCAAGATCTGATGCGCCGCGCCGTTCAGGAACGCCGTCGCGGTGTGCAGCGAGCGCGCCTCGTTGAGCGTCGGTCCAGCGTCGAAGCCGGCGCCATCATAGAGGTCGCTGCTGTTGAGCGCGCCGAGGACCGCATTCTGACCGCCCGCGATAAAGATTCGCGCGGTGCCGTCCTGGGTCATCGTGGCGGTATGGAATTGGCGCGGCTCGGTCATCGCGCCCGTCGGCACAAAGGCCCCGGGCGTCGGATCGAACAGATCGAGTTGCACGAGATCGGTTGCCGCGGTCGCACCGCCGACGATCAGCACGGTGCCATCGACCAGCGCCGTCGCCGTATGCACCGAGCGGGCGGTATCCATGCTCGCCGCGGTCGCCGTGAAAGTCTTGGCCACGGCGTCGTAAATTTCCGCACTCGAAAGGGCGGTGAGCGTGTCGTCAAGTCCGCCTGCGATTAACACGCTCCCGTTCTGCAGCAGAACCGCCGCGTGCGACACCCGGGGCGTGCTCATCGTGGTGGTAAGCTGGGCGAAGGTTTTGCTCGAGACCGTGTAGATCTCGACGCTCGGCAATGCGTTAGTGGTGAAAATCGGTGAGGACCCCGAAGCTCCGCCGGTTATCAGCACAGTTCCATCATCAAGCGCGGTGGCCGTATGCGCGACGCGCGAGTTGGCCATGTTCCCTGTCGTACGAAAGTTTTGCGAGTTTGGCCGATAGAGCTCGGCGCTGTTGGTTGAGTCAGCCCCGTTGCCGCTCCCCGGGGTGCCGGCACTAATCCCGCCGGCGAGCAGCACGGTGCCGTCGCTCAACCGCGTCGCGGTTTGGCCTTGCCGGGTCGTCGTCATATTGCCGACGCCGTTGAAGCTGCCGTCGCTGGGATTAAAAATATCGGCGGCCAACGTGATCCCGGCATTCGAGTTGCCACCGCCGCCGGTGGTACAGCTGCTTCCGCAGAGGCCCCCGGCCAGCAGCACGGTGCCGTCCTCCAGCAGCGTCGCAGTGTGCAGCGCGCGCGCCACGGTCATCGGCGAGCCGAGCGGAGTAAAGGTCTGGGTCGCCGGCGAATATAATTCGGCGCTCGAGACCGGATTGCCGCCGGTCGTGTTGCCGCCCGCGATCAAGACGTTCCCGTCGCTCAACAACGTCGCCGTATGATCGAAGCGCGGCACGCTCATCGTGACGCCGAGAATCGTGGTGACGCCGATGGCTGGGTTGTAGATCGCGGCCACGTTTTGCGCAGTGCCGGAATTGTTCAGCCCACCGGTAATCAGAACCGTTCCGTCCGCGAGTATCGTTGCGGCGTGACTCCGCAGATGCGCGGTCAGCGAATGCGGTACGAAAACGCCCGCCGTCGCGGGAGTTGCGGCGCGCGCTGTCGTCACACCGAGCATCAACATGATCGCGCCCAGCATTAATATTGAGATTTGTGGAAGTCGGAAACGCGAAGCCTCTAGACTCAGAACCACCGTGCGCCGCATCCTCAGTACCTCCCCCCTCATCAAGGCTTTTGGGCCTGATTCTCTGAGCAGAAATTCGGACTTAACTTTAGGCGCGAGCCAAGCTCTAAAACTACGAGTTATTTTTTCCCGTCAGGATGATCCTTCGCGATGCGTAAGATCGGACTCGGCGCACCTTGCACCGATTAACAAGCTAAGGGCCGCCAGCGCCCGCCATAAGAAAAACGATTGCGACGCCAGTCGTTTGCCCGACTCTCGCGGCGTGTCGTTCAAACCCGCTTTCGGGCAGCCGTAGCAATTGCAGGCCGCTCCGGGTAGTCTCCTGATCATCGAGGGTGTGCGACGTCGCCGGGTGGGAATAAGTCGGCTCGCTTTGGAGTCAAACAAATATGGACCTTTTTGCCCCGTCTCATCTGCTGATTCTGCTGCTGATCATCCTCGTGATTTTCGGACCGAGTAAACTCGGTGATGTCGGTGGCGCAATGGGTCGCGCGATCAAGGATTTCAAGCGCGCGATGAACGATGACGCGCCGGCCGCCGCGCCGCCCAAGAGCGTCGCGAACGCCGATCAGCCGACCAGCGAGAAGCCGGTGAATCCCTCCTGACGGGGACTCTCTCGCCCATGCGATCGGCGGTTTATTCGGCACGATCGCAATCGATCAGTCTGTTTCGGGTAGCGCCACGATGAGGCTCCTGCGCCGCGCTGGGTGGCTGGCGATGGCGGTAATCGCCGCTTACGGATTGGCGATCGTTGCCTTCAATCGCGGCGAGCAGCCTTCCGTTCTGTGGTTTATCGTCGCCGCGGTCTGCGTCTATGCTCTCGGGTATCGCTTTTATTCCCGCTTCATCGCCGATCGTGTCCTTGAGCTGAGTGATGCGCGTCCCACGCCCGCCGTACGCCTCAACAACGGCCGCGATTACGTGCCGACACCGCGCTGGATAACCTTCGGCCATCATTTCGCCGCGATCGCCGGGCCGGGGCCGCTGGTCGGTCCGGTGCTCGCGATGCAGTTCGGTTATCTGCCCTCAACCCTCTGGATCATTATCGGCGCTGTTCTCGGTGGATGCGTGCAGGACTTCGTGATCCTCGGGTGCTCGCTGCGCCACGACGGCCGCTCGCTCGGCCGTATGGCGCGCGATGAGATCGGACCGGTCGGCGGCTTCACCGCGCTCGTCGGCGTGCTGCTCATCATGGTGATCCTGATCGCGGTGCTGGGACTCGTCGTGGTCAATGCGATGACGCATAGCGTATGGGCAACCTCGACGGTCGCGGCGACCGTGCCGATCGCGATGCTCGTCGGTATCTACATGACGCATGTGCGGCCGGGCCGGGTCCTCGAGGCGTCGGCTATCGGCGTCGTCCTGATCCTGATCGCGGTTATCGGTGGCCGTTATGTCACGCCGCTGGGCTTCGGCGGATGGTTTGATTGGGCCGCGCCGCATCTCGCGATGGCGATTATCGCGTATGGCTTCCTCGCCTCGGTCCTGCCGATCTGGGTGCTGCTCGCGCCCCGCGATTATCTTTCGGCCTACATCAAGATCGGCACGATCATCGCGCTGGCGATCGGAATCGTCGCGCTCCATCCGCGCGCGCAGATGCCGCCGCTGACGCGCTTCATCGATGGTTCCGGACCGGTCTTCGGCGGAAAAGTTTTCCCGTTCGCCTTTATCACGGTCGCTTGCGGCGCGATCTCCGGCTTCCACGCGCTAATCGCCTCGGGCACCACGCCCAGGATGCTCGATCGCGAACGCGACGCGCGGATGGTCGCCTATGGCGGCATGTTGATGGAATCATTCGTCGCCGTGATGGCGATGATCGCGGCGGTGATGCTCAAGCCCGGAATCTACTTCGCGATCAATGCGCCCGCGGGTGTGATCGGATCGGGCGCGGCGGCCTGCGCGAAAATCACTTCGTGGGGTTTTCCCGTGGCGATTGGCGAGATGCAGCGGCTCGCGACCGCGGTCGGCGAGGCGTCGCTCTTCGCGCGGACCGGCGGCGCGCCGTCGCTGGCGGTCGGGATGGCGCAGATTTTCGCCGGCGCGACCGGTGGTGGCGCGGCCGTCGCGATCTGGTACCACTTCGCGATCATGTTCGAAGCGCTCTTCATCCTGAGCACGCTCGACGCCGGTACGCGCGTCGCCCGCTTCATGTTGCAGGATTTGCTGGGCGCGTTCGGCCGGCCGCTCACCAGCAGCGCTTCGTATTTCAACATCCTCACTACTTCAGCGATCGTCGTGACGGCGTGGGGCTACTTCCTTTACTCCGGCACGATCGATCCGCTCGGCGGAATCAACTCGCTCTGGCCCTTGTTCGGTATCGCCAATCAGATGCTCGCGACGATCGCGTTGTGTGTGGCGACCACTGCGCTTCTCCGCCGCAACAAGGCGCGCTATGCGTGGGTTACGCTGCTGCCGCTGGTCTGGCTGGTCGCGGTAACGCTGACGGCCGGCCTGGAGAAAATCCTGAGTCCGCGGATCAACGTCGGGTTTCTTGCGCACGCCGGGCAGCTCGCAACCGCGCTTGCGACGACGGGGCTCGCACCGGCGCGCGGTGCCGTGATCAATCGGTTGCTTTGGAACGATCGCATCGACGCACTGATGACGGCCGCGTTTATCGCGATCGTCGCGATCGTGCTGATCGATTCGGTCCGCATCTGGATCCCGTTGTTGGCGAGCCAAGGTCCTGCACGGGAATCGACGGAACGAGCCGCATGATAATCGATCAGTCAGCGCCCTCCGACCGGTTGATCGCGCGCCTCTGGCGGCCCACGCGTGCATGGCTCAAGGCGCTCCGCTTGGCCGTCCGGCGGCTCAACTGCGTCGGCGTTCCCTCCCCGCCGCGCGATGGATTATCCCGCCGCGCGGCGGCCCGCGGAATGAAGGAATTTCTTGCGCGGCGCTATCGTCAGCCGAATCGATGCTGCTAGAGAGCGCCTTGACCGTCCGGGAACGCTACGCCTCCCATCTCATCTAGGTATTTTTCCCTAGTGAAATAGGCACTTTTTTCCGTGCCACTAGGGGTTTTCCCGACTGGGTAATCCCCAACCTTGCAATAGCCTCGAACTTGCCTGTTTCGTGCAACCTTCGCTCCTGGCCGCTCTGGCAAGCACGAGGCGGATCAGAGGGGACGCACCCGTGGACAGATTGTTGGTTGCCGAAGCCGGTCCGGCCGACCGGCCTGATCATCCACTAGCCAAACCGACCGCGGAGGCTAGCGCGACCGCCTGGAGCAAGGGGATGACCGCCAATGCGCTGGGCAACCTCGCGCATGAACTCCGCACGCCGATTCAGGTGATGCTCGGACTGCTCGATATCCTGCAGGACGAATATGCCGATCAGATCGGCGAAAAACCGCGCGCCCTGCTTGAGCGGATGAACGTAAATGCCTTCGACCTGGGGCAGACGCTCGACAACCTGATGACCTTCGTTCTGGCCAAAGAGGGCAAGCCCAGCACGGTGGACGAAGATCTGAGCCTCGAGAGCCTGCTCGCCGACATCGGGCCGACGCTCGATGCGGCCAACCGCGCGAAGGGGCTCAAGCTCTGTTTCGATTTCAAGCAGGCACCCGCCGTGATTCGCGCGCCGCCTCATCACGTCAACGGTCGTCAATCTCGCGCTCAACGCCGTCAAATTTACGGACGTGGGGACCGTTACGATCAAAATCCGGCAGGCCCGACAGAGCGCAGGCGGCTCGGCAATCGAAATTCAGGTGAGCGACACCGGCCCGGGACTCAGTCCCGCGCTGCTTGATCAGGTCTCGCAGCCTTTCGCGCAGTTGTCTGAAACCAGCGTCCGGCGTCATCGCGGAATCGGTCTCGGCCTCGCAATTGTTCGGCAGAATGTCGCGATGCTCCAAGGGGGACTCGATCTGCACTCCGCACCCGGTTGTGGGGCGATCTTCACAGTGCGCTTTCCGGTGCGTGCCGCGCTTGCAAACTCAGCTGTCCGCTCGCCGGGCCTTCGATCCAG
>Ga0210399_10005069_pt1 | contig 10233 bp, 4 predicted proteins | sample IncBWC14MmetaG_FD_150865 | JGI IMG/M metagenome (GOLD analysis project Ga0210399, IMG submission 150865) | Forest soil microbial communities from Barre Woods Harvard Forest LTER site, Petersham, Massachusetts, United States - Inc-BW-C-14-M | ecosystem: Environmental > Terrestrial > Soil >...
ATCTTTGCGGAATGGAACACGACCAGCTCTCCCGGCTGCGCCTTAGCGGTTGTGAAGGACGGGCGGATCGTCTACGAGCATGGATACGGGATGGCCAACCTCGAACTCGGGGTGGCGATCACCCCGCAGTCGGTGTTTGACATCGGATCGGTGTCAAAGCACATCACCGCGATGGCGATTCTTCTGCTCGAACAAGAGCACAAATTGTCGCTCGACGACGACGTGCGGAAATATCTTCCCGAGATCCCCGAATACGGCTCGAAAATCACGATCCGCCACATGCTTCATCACACCAGCGGGCTCCGCAACTACGACGACCTGTTCGACCTTGAGGGGATACCGGAAGCCGACCTGACCACCGATCGCGACGCCATGGAATTGATCGTGCGGCAGAAGGGGGTGAACTTCAAGGCGGGAGAAGAATTCCTGTACAGCGATACGAATTATTTTCTGATGTCGCAGATCGTGAAGCGGGTCACGGGGCAGACACTGCGGCAGTTTGCCCAAGACAGAATTTTCGGGCCCTTAGGGATGAACAGCACGCACTTTCACGACGACCACACCATGATCGTGCCGCGCCGTGCAACCGGATACGCACCGCACAACGGGGGCGGCTTCGAAATGGATATGAGTGACTTCGAGCAGGTGGGAGACGGCTCGGTCATGACCACCGTGGAAGACCTTTACAAGTGGGACCAGAACTTCGATCATCCGGTGGTTGGTGGCGTCGACGCTATTCGTCAACTCACCACCGCAGGAACGCTCAATAACGGGCAGCGCATTGCCTACGCCATGGGTCTTTTTCTCGACCGCTATCGCGGACTTAACTGGGTTCATCACAGCGGAGAATGGGTGGGATACCGCGCCGCGTTGAGTCGCTTTCCGGATCAGCATTTTTCCACACTGATTACCTGTAATTGTGTGGGCAGAATGAGTCCCATGACGATGGCGCAGCGGGTCGCGGACGTCTACTTGGCAGACGAATTTGCGCAGCAAGAGAAGGCGACTTCGGCCAAGCCCCCTGCGAGTGTGCCGGCTGCTGCCCTCAAGCAATATGCGGGGACGTACTGGAGCGAGAAAAAAGGGGCTTTGCGAAAGTTCATCGTGCGCGACGATAAATTGATCATGGAGGGGGCTGGAACGACCTACGACATGCTAGCGCTTGGCGGCGGGCAATTCGAAGCTCTGGAAGCGGATATCGAACACGAAGACAAGTATATTTTTCGCGCCGTCAAGAATCGTAGCGATCTCCAATTGGAGGCATTGGAAGGTGGCGTGTCCGTGCCCTACGAAGCCGTAAACGGGCCGCTCCCGGAAGCTACGCACTTCGCGGATTACTCTGGCTCGTACGCCAATGATGAATTGCGCGCCACCTGGACACTTGTCGTGCAAAGCGGCAAGCTGGTGCGGCGGCAGTGGATGACTGAAGATCAGGAAGTCGAGCCATCCTTCCCCGATGGCTTCACAGGCGACCTCAGCGAAGGCCAGTTCCTGATGCACTTTAATCGCGACGGCAGCGGCCGGGTGACCAGTTTCGATGTGGCCACCGACATGGTCCGGCCGATGAGATTCGTCAGAACCGGAAACGACAGCGCCGCGAAGTAACAAAGCAAGCTGAAGTTGGCAGTACTTCAGCGAGCAGTGGGCTGTTTTTGAAATCTGGGAACATAGTCCCGATGCGCTTGGAATGTCTTCACTGGTGCTCGCGCCAAGATTTCTGCTCGTTACCGACAGCAAGGAATCATCGCAAGTCGTATTGCGCCAAAGATTCCTGTATTTCCTTGCTACTGCCGACAATGGGAGAATCTCTATACCCTAGGCCGGGGAGGGGACGGCATTCGTGTGTACGATGCGGAACTCGTGCGGCTGATTTGGCCGCGACGATTTGCCACACAGTCCCCTGTCCCGCTTTTCATTTTTCCTCTTTCATTTTCTTGCAAATTAGCTTGGTGTGCCCGATTACATTAACAACCGGTTTGGATGCGCGGGGCCGGGGGCTGCCGTTGTCGACCTGAGAGCTACTGTGGTTCGAAAAATCGTCGTAGGAACGCTTGATGACGCTGGCGAGCCAGTTCCATGACCACACCGTATTGCGTTTCCGTTCGTACTGATTCCAGGAGCGGATCTTGAACAAAATAAGAATACGGACGGAAATTCAGGTCAATGCTTCGGCGCAATAAGCGCAAAGCCGATACTCGGTCTCCAAGTTGGGCATAGGCTTGGGCCATCTTGTAGACCATTTCCCCGTCTTGCGTATCCGAACCTTCTAATCCCCGCATGAGTTCGATGCCCTGAGGCTGGCGTCCGGTGAGGGCGTAGGCCAGAGCTTCTCCGATTTGTGCATGCAGCAGGGAAGGATCGAGCGCGAAAGCCTGGTCAAACTCCATGACTGCGCGAGAATTATTCTTCGTGTAGCAGTAGGCAAGTCCTCGGTAGAATCTCGCGCGTGCATTATTCGCTTTACTCTCTTCTGCCGGCAAACTGGCGAGGAACTTTTCGTACTGGCCCAGATATAAGTATGTGTTCTGCACCTGATTTTCGCCGACGATCGGGTTCAGCTCGCGTGCGCGCTCTCCCTCCTTCAGCGATTCCTCCAGTGCACCTCCGTACCGGTAGGCTTCGCTCAAATACCAGTGCGCCCAGGAATCATTGGCATTATGACGCAAGAGTTCCCGCAGCACCGGCACAGCCTGATCCACCTTGTTGTTTTCAATCATGTGGAAGGCCATCAGATCCACGATGAATGGGTTGTTCGGATCCAGCGTTAGAGCCCTCTGAAAGGCTTCCCATCCCTTGTTGGCGTAGAATTCGCCGCCACCCTGAACTCTGGCATATCCGAGATAGTTCGTCGCAAGGTTCGTCCAGGCCATAGCGTTTCCTGGTTCCAGCGAGACAGACCTCTCAAGCAGCCGGACGGCGCCTTCGAAATCGGATTTCAGAGACAGGTCGCTGCCGCGCAGATAGTACTCGTAGGCCACGGGATTGGTGGGCAAGCCACGCTTGAACCGTTCGATTTCCTGGGGCTGAAGCGTCAAGCCCATCGAATGGATCACGCTCTGGGCGACGCGGTCCTGCACGGTCAGGAGCTTGTCGTACCTCATTTCGATGCTGTCGCGCGCAGGATTTCCATTACTGTCCACGCTGATGAGTTCGGTGGTGACTCGGATTTCATCACCTTCCTTGGCATAGCTCCCGGTGAGCACGGTCCTCACGTTGAGTTCTCTCGCGATTAGCCGCGGATCGATATCCGCGCTGCGGTACTTGGCCATGAACGAGGATGGACGCACCTGCAGTTCGCTGACATATCCCAGGCGGTTGATGATGGCATCCGCCAGAGCGAAGCTGAGAAAATCAGTTTCGGGATCGGGCTTTAGATTGCGCAACGGAAGAACCGCCAAGGTGCGGGGGCTTACGGATGGAAGCGGAGCCTTGGCGGGTCTGCCATAGCTCCAGTGAAACACCAGCAGCCCCAGCAGAACCGCCGCGAACGAGGCAGTGACGACTCCAGGCTTTGTCGCCCACGCGGCTCGCTGTCGAAGGATTTTGTGGATGAACGCCTGGCCGAGATTCCCAACGTTGACTGCCTCGCTGTCGCTGGTAATGTGCTCCTCTTCATCCTCATGAACCACAATGTGGGTCCGCGTGCGTCTGGCCCAGACCATGCCGTCTGGATCGCCTGGAATTTCGCGCACACCTGCCACGAAGCGATACCCGAGCCGGGGAACGGTTTCGATGTATTTGCCGCCGTTACCGTCGTCGCCCAGCGCCTTTCGCAGCATCGAGACGTATTGGGTAAGGTTGTTCTCCTCAACGTAGGCGTCCGGCCAAACCGCGTTCAGCAGGTCTTCCTTGGCGAGAAGAGTTCCCTGGTGTCGCACCAGAACCAGAAGCGTGTCAAAGGCCTTAGGCGGGAGCAGAATCGGCTCGCCGTTTCTCAGCAACTGGTGGGCTAGGGGATCCAGCAGGAAGGGCCCAAACTCGTAGGCGCTTTTCATTTGTTGCTGCATGCCAACCCTGCAGGCCTTCTTCAGAACAAATTCAGAGAATCTTAAGGACGAGACTGCGGTGGGGGACCGATATTGATCGTCCGCAGGCCTGCTTGGCCGTCGATTCTAGGCTGGTTTACTGGCAATTGCAACAGCAGGGTAGAAGGGGCAGAAGGGGGCGTCGGACAGTCGGGGAGGCTGCCGGACTGCCGAGCGAAAGCGAAAAACGTGCCAATCATCAGGCGACGGCGAACCACGGAGATCACCATTGAGGCAGAAGAAATTGTCACCAGTTATGAGCTACCCGGCAGCTTCCGCTGGTGCAGCGAGTGCGGGAAACACGTCCCCATGGTTGGGCAGGATGCTGCAGTGCGGATAACGGGCGTGCGGCTGCCAATCTTCAGCCGCTGGATCTCTGAAAAAAAGGTGCACGTGTGCACGACAAGTACAGACGATCTTCTGATTTGCCTGGCGTCCCTGGGGAAACAGTTTTGAGCAAGAGGAGAAACATGTCTCGCATAATTTTCGGTGTGGTCCGCGAAGTTGCGCGCGAAGTGGTTGCCAGTACTAAGTCTGCTCGTGGTGGCACACACGTGGGGCTCCGCAAACGGGCGATTGCCGTGATGCTTCCCTTAGTGGCGTTCGGAATCATTCCAACCCTTGCCCTTGCTCAAACCAGAACGAACGCTGGCACGCAAGTCTTGAGGCGGCGACACTCGGCTACCAAGTCTGTCCCGGCCAAGACACCCGCCCCGAGACCTCGGTCGAACAGCCCTAGTACCACTACCGATAACTGGACCGACGGATCGGGCACCGACAATAACTGGAGCACAATGGGCAACTGGGATAACGGCGTTCCCACTATCACAAGTGACGTCGTGATTCCTTTCGGTCCCCCGACGCCCAACGTAGACGTCCCCCTCCCGGAGATCCATGACCTGACCCTAAATAGCGGCTCTCTCTTTTTGAACACTAACGCACTTGGCGTCCACGGAAACATCAGCAACAACAGCGGGCAGCTTGTCCTGAACGCGGGCGGGCTGGGCGTCCTCAGCACAAGCGTCACGCTCAGCGGCACCGGGGTTCTGACAATGTCTGACAACGCGAAAAATCTTATCAGTTCGCCGTCCCTCGGCAATACTTTCATCAACGACTCGACAATCCAGGGCGCTGGACAGATTAACACTGTCGACCTGATCAATAACGGAGCAATCACTGCCAACCAACCGGACTTTCCTTTGCAGATTTTCCCGAGCAGTAACGGTGTGAAGAACAGCGGGACCCTTGGGGCAAGCGGCGGTACCCTGTTACTCAGGGCCGGACTCTACTCCAACTCCGGCGGCGGCGGCATCGAAGGCAATGGCGCAAGCGTTGTGTTGGACGGGGCCAACATCGTTGGAGGAACATTGAGAACCAGTGGTTCTGGAACCATCGGCCAGTTATTTCAAGGGAAGCCTCCCACGCTGAACGGCTTGACACTCGAATTCGGGTGTCAGTACCAACTTAACAGCGGCGACGTAACCAATCTTCAGGGAACGATCACCAATGATGGCCAAATCAAGCTGACCGATGCCTCTGGCACTGGCACCAAGTTAATCATGCAGGCGGCGACCATGGCGGGCAGCGGCGTGATCCTTCTGAACGGCGCTACGACGCAGATTAGCGGAAGCGGCCTGATCAATCAGCAGACAATACAAGGCAATGGAACCGTCAACGTAGGTGCTTTCGAGAATCTAGGAACGATTATCGGCGACTCCACTACCGCCCCTTTCACCATAGTCTGTCCTACTGGGGCGGGCACTTGCCTCAATCCCGGCACGGTCGAAGGAGAAGGGGGAGGCACAGTTGTTCTGACCTGTCCGGGGAGTGGCGGTTGCACGCTTGACAATATCGGCGGCAACGTCTTGCACGTCTATATAAAAAACGGGCTGACGCTCGAAGGTGGCCTACTCGATGGAACAAACGAGGGACAGGACGCTACCCTGGATGGCACGACGAATTCAGGGGAATTCGACATCTTCAACGGGGACATAACCAGGTTTAAAAACATATTCATTAACAACGGCACGGTTGAGATGACCGCAGTGAACTGCAGCAACCCGTGCCCAAGTGCCACGGCCGAGGTGAGCGGCAACGTGAGCGTCACTGGGACGGGCACGTGGGACCTGAAGTCCGTTCCCGGCTTCACCACCCTCTTCGAGGGCGAAACCGGAAGCGATACCTTGACGAACAGCAGCACGATTCAAGGCACGGGGATTATCGGCAACAATTCCATGAACTTCACCAACGCTGTCAAGGGCGTCGTTAATGCTAACTCGAGTCTCCCGTTTACATTCACCATGGGCCCAGCACATGTGTTCAAGAACATGGGTCTAGTGTCAGTGGCGGCGAACAGCGCGCTGATTGTCACTGGGAAGTTCGGGAACTTCAATTCCGCTACGTCGACATTGACGGGTGGCACGTTCCTGGTTGACGGCATTTTTCAGTTCGACAACGCCAACATCGTCAAGAACGCAGCGAAGCTTACCATAGCCGGGGAGATCGTCAACCAGAACAATGGAAATGCCTTGCAGAACTTTGCCAACAACACCGCGGCCGGCAGCTTCACTGTATTGCCCCAGAACTTTGGCGGGAACTTCACCAGCGCCGGACCGTTCAACAACGAAGGCAAGGTGATCATTGTGGGAGGAGTCGCCTTTTTTGTCGGAGGCAGCAGCACGAATTACAACCAGACCGGGGGTACCACCACCGTCGACGGAAGGCTCGGCGTTCCCTTGGGCGGCTTGGTAAATATTACCGGCGGAACCCTTCAGGGAGGTGGAGCGCCTCCGGCAGGCGCAACGATTTCAGGTAACGTTTCCGTGGGCAACGCGTCCACCGCTGCGGCAACATTCATCATTGGCGACAGCAACAAGAAATCAGGACTAATCGCCGTCGCCAACAACTATTCCCAGCTCGCGACCGGCGTCATGGACGTGCAAATTGGCGGAACGACCGCGGGCACGCAGTACAGCCAGCTTAATGTAACGGGCACAGCCGCCCTGAACGGAACTCTGAACATCAAGTTGACTAACAAGTTCAAACCCACCGTAGGCCAGACCTTTACCATTCTGAACGCATCGTCCGGCATTACTGGTACCTTCTCGGTGGTGAATGGGACTTCGATCAACTCCAATGAGCACTTCAGCTTGTCCTACACCGGGAGCACTGTGGTGCTCACTGTGGTGTCAGGCGCAGCTTGATTTGAGTCGGGTGAACCAGTCCTCAAAAACCGCGAGACCTGGTTCAACCGGCCAGAAAAAGGCCGGACGCCCGCAAAAAACGCGGCATTTTAACTGATAGCTGAAGGCCGGATGAAGCTGCGTGTGGGCTCTATTTCCTCCAAGCGCTCGCCAAGTCCCCGTCCAGGATGTCCTGCTGGGCCTTGTTCCACTTCGCGTAATATCGCTCGGTAATTGTGACGGAGCTGTGCCCGAGGGCCTTGCTGACCTGAGTCAGCAAATGTGGGCGCCAAATCGCCGGAGCGGAAGAGCCTTGCCGAGGCCCAATCGCTGAAGCCAAGACCGCCCTTGAGGAGTGGTTTCTGCAATTGCGGTATGGCAAAAGCGCCCAGCGCTATACCGTTGTGAGTTTAAACAACTCACGCCGGTTGATGGTTTTGAACTTGCGGCTGTCGGTCCGTGAGTAGATAACCGCTCTCCGTTGCAGACGATAAGAGCCAGAGGTTATATGAGATTTACGAATCAGCAAAAAAATTACAAACCGAGCGTCTGCATAGGGACAATATCACCGGGCGTGCACTGGACCCCACCGCGCCGCCCTCTCCATCACTAGCAACCCACAATCGAGATCGGTGACAAAATCCGAAACCTTATCGTTGTGGTCCGTCAAAGTGTACGCAATTGTCCTCCGCTCAAGAAATTCGCAAACTCTGTAACTTTCTCTCGGGCGAATCGCTCTCATTGACACGCGGCCTTGAACCATTGGGCACAGGACTGCGTGTGTTCGGTTGCTTTATTGATCAGGCGGCATGCGACTAAAACCATTGGAGTTAACTTAATGCGTAAAGTACTTCGCACGTCAATGAGTCAGTACCGGTCTATGAAGGTAACGTCTGCTGCAGGACGTGGTAGTGTCGGCCGACCGGACGCTCATCGGCTCAATCACCGAGGCCAAAACAATTGCGTTGAAAGGGACACTCTTCTACCAGGCCTGCGACATCGTGAAATGCTGCCCCAGAAATCTGGCGTCTCTTGGGATGTGGGAGTTATGCCACTGGATGGAGAAAGATCTCGGGATGCGATTCGGCATGAGTAAATTTAACCGCGTTGGGAAAGGTGTTCGGGGTATGCCCCAGGAGCGGGAAGTTTGAAAGTGCCAAGTGGTGCATCCGGCTAATGTGAGGACGCTCAGTCCGTCCTGAGGTGCTCTGCCTCGAGCCAGAAACAGGGAGGATCCATGCAAAATGCTTTGCAGGTTGACGGCCAGTTTCCCGCCAATCGCCAGCTGAAGGTGGGGCGACCTGGTTATCGACGAATAGACCGTCGAATACGAGCGGCTGTTGAACACCTACACGCTAATTTGTGCATGCGAATATCGGTCGCCGACTTAGCACGCTCTGTGAATATGTCTCGTTGGCACTTCTGTCATCTTTTCAAGGCCGAAATGTCCCAATCACCCTCGTACTATATGCGGACATTGAAAATGCGAGAGGCACAGAGGATGTTGTTGGAAACGTTCTTAAGCGTGAAAGAGATTAGAGCGACGCTGGGCAATATCGACCGCAGCCACTTCAGCCGCGAATTTAGAAACTTCTGTGGTCTGACGCCAACTGAATTCAGGAGACATCCAGACAATTCACAACCGCAAGATCCGACACACCACGCTTCCAAGTAGCACATTCGGCCGCAACTTATCTTGTAGCTTTCTCACTTCTCTCGTGTCCCATGTACACGTGCTCGTAACACCGCACGACTCATGAAATCAGGAGCTAGGAAATGCAAGAAGTAGTCTGCACATTGTTTCGAATGTTTGGAAGAAAGGGTAGCCAACCCGCGTCGCCGTACTCCTTCGCGATTAGGCTATCCATCGCTGCTCTCGTCATTCTCGGCGTCGGTGGTTTGCTCTCTAACTCTGCTGCTGCGCAAGACTCACGTCAAACGCTGACAAATCCGGTTTTCGCCAAGCAACCGCTCTCGCCAGAAATTCTAGCCATTCACGCTCGCGCCAAGCGCCCTGTAGCTAAAGTGCCGACGAACTTGGAGCTTGCGGCCACTGACTCAGCGCCGACGACTTTCAATTCCGAGCAGGGGCCCGGCCCCGGCCCGATCGGTCCCGGCCCGGGGTGCAATTTGTTTCCAGCACCCGCTTCCATAGGAACGTCGGTTCCTCTATCGTACTTTGGACCGCCGCCTTCTGATACCAACCGCAGTTTGGTCGGGCCTGTTCAATTGCTCGATACTGGCGTGGTTGACGTCGCGCACGGGACCATCACGATACCGCTTTATTTGGGCCATCTGAAAGGAAGCGGGAAAAATGTGTGGTATATCCTGACCGACGTTGACGACTCCAATGTGGCTGCCGAATTAGGTCTGAATTTCTCCGCCAAACTCACTTTCGCGTCGCACTCTGCCAGAACAGGAAACCTCGATGCAAACGGAAATATCGTATTTGACGCAGGCACGGTTAACTTTGCGCCTGAACGGAAGATTATTCCTGGCCCTCCCGGTCACGAATTTCCTCCCACGTTTGCGACTCCGGGTTCCGTTGGGGACGCGAACTATGGTCCGCTCGTCAGAATCGTCAATGCCGCAAATGTGATTTACAACGCTCCCATGGTGGCTTTCGACGTGAACGCCAATGAGATCAGCTTCCCCAACGGCAACGTGGACTATACCAAAGTGCACGACCAGGTGGTGGCTATCGATCCGGTCAACATGACGGTAACCATTAATCTGATCAACGGCTTCAGTTTCGGGCGTCCGGTGTGGTATCTCTCAATGGACACAAGCATTCCACTGGGAGCGGCCATTGAACACAACACTTTCGCTCCGCTGATGCAAAAACTGCTGTTGGGCCACGATGACAGCTTCGCCAGTCCTGTCGAGCGTATTTTCATCAGCACCAACGGACCCGAGTCGGGCTCTTGCAACAATCCACTGCGGCAAGGGCTTTCGGCGGATTTGGCTGACGGCTTCAGACCGAACAACGTCCTGGGCGGAATCCCAACCATCGCGCTCGATTACAG
>Ga0210399_10005070_pt1 | contig 10233 bp, 8 predicted proteins | sample IncBWC14MmetaG_FD_150865 | JGI IMG/M metagenome (GOLD analysis project Ga0210399, IMG submission 150865) | Forest soil microbial communities from Barre Woods Harvard Forest LTER site, Petersham, Massachusetts, United States - Inc-BW-C-14-M | ecosystem: Environmental > Terrestrial > Soil >...
TCGAGGCCAGCAGCAAGATGCCGATGCCGTGGCGGCGGCAGGCGTCGATCACGTTGATCATCCCGCGCACGCCGACGTCGAGCACGAGTTCCGGCGCCGTGTAGAAGAATTCGGTGCCGTTGACGAAGGCGAGGTGGTGTACTTCCTCCATGCCTTCCGCCGCGGCCGCGACGGCTTCGGCGTCGCGGATATCGCCGGTGATGAAATCGATATCCGCGGCGACCTCCTTCAGGCGGCGCGCGTTGCCGCGAGAATTGTCGTCAAGCACCCGCAACCGGTGTCCGGCAAGAAGGAGCGCCTTGACCAGACTGGAGCCGATGAAGCCGCTGCCGCCGGTCACGAGGATGCGGCGACCGCTCACCCGCGCCGCTCCTCGCCGGCCGCCGCGGGGGCGACTTTTATCGCAGCGCCTTGCCGGTGTGACCGCTGGGCCGCGTCGATCAATTGCTGCACGCGGTAGCCGGCGGCGAAATCCGGCCGAACGGGTGCGCCGCCTTCGATAGCGTCGAAGAAGCGCCGGGCGAGCCGCGAAACCGGCGCGATGCGGCCGTCCGGATATTGCGCGTCGATCGGGTCATCGACCGGAATGGTGGTAAGCGCCGCTGCCGGGCGCTTGCCATAGAGCAACCGGAAGCCGCGCATGTAGTCGCCCCCCGAATTGTCCAGCACCAGCGTGCCGTCCTCGCCGTAGAATTCGATGCGATGCCCGCTGCCCAGATACGACGCGCAGCTCATGGACAGGCTCGCCAGTTGCCCGGCGGCAAACTCGATCACCATCATGGCGCTGATTTGCAGATCGTCGTCGCCGGGCAGGCCGGAAAGCCGCGCCGTGAGGCTGGCGATCGGGCCGCAGAACCATTCGAGGTAATGGAAACAATGGCTGATGAAATTGCCGAGCACGCCGCCGCCGTCGTCGCTGAGCGTTTTCCAGTTGCGCATGCGCATCTGGATGGCGCGGTTCTCGACGTGCCAGTGGAGCGCGACGTGACGCAGCGCGCCGATCGCGCCGTCGTCGAGCATGGACTTGGCGTGTTGCCAGCTCGCGACCTGGTGAAAATTGAAGTCGATCACGGTGGGAAGGCGGCCGAGCTCCGCCTGGCGCAGCATGGCGCGCGCGTCATCGAGCGTGCTGGCCATGGGCTTCTCCGCGAACACCGGCTTGCCGAGTTCGAGCGCCCTGAGCGCGATCCGCGCCTGCAAGGCCGGCATGGTGGCAATGGCAACGGCCTCAACCGCGGGGTCCTCGACCAGCGCGCGCCAGTCCCCGTACGCGTTCGCCACATCGGCGGCGCGGGCAAGCTCGGCCGTGCGCGCGGCGTTGCTGCCGGCGAGCGCCGTCACTTCGCAGCGCCGGTCGGCGCGAAATGCCGGCAGCTGCACGGTGCGTCCATAATTGCAGCCGACAATGCCTACGCGGATCACCGTACAAAGCCCGGAAAATAGCCGATTTTCTGTGCGCGGCGTGGATTTGAGCCAAATCGGCATGCTACGCAAGGCCCGATTTGGGCAGGCTCGGGACGCTGCATCGGGACCTTGATGATGTCGCCGCGCGAAGGTGCTCCGCCTGCCGGGGCCGCCGGGGCCGGGTGGCGCAGGGCGGCCGCTCTCGCTTTCGCCGTTGCGGCCATCGGCCTGCCGGTGAACCACATTGCCGCGTATCTGCTGCTGCTCATCGTGGCGGTGATTGTTTTCACCGGCGAGGTCAGCGGGCGCGGGAGCGCCTGGGTGGCCGCGGCCGCGATCGTGGTCGCTGCGCTCGGCGGCCAATCGCTGCTGTCGCCGCCGCGCATTGCCGAGGGCCACAATGTGTTCCTGCCCGGACCGCCCGACGGTGTGCTGCAGCGGTCGCTACCGGTGGGCGTGTATCGGCACATGGCCGATGAATTCGACCGGCAATATGCGCCGGCGGTGCGCTGCCGTCCCGGAACGGACGGCTGCTGGCAGGGCAGCGCGCCCGAGCGCGCCTTCGCGTTTTCCGCCGACAGCGTCTTTCATCGATCCGAGCTGTCGCGCGCGGTGACCGGCGTCGACTTTTCCGATCCGGTGTCGCTTCGCCTCGGGTTCATCAATGAGCTGCGCTACAACTGGTACACCCTGCCGCCCGACGTGCATCGCGCCGACCGCGACCGTCGCTTCTGGATGGGGCTCTATCGCTGGCATCTCGCCATGCCGTGGTTCGAGGCGATCCGATTGCCGGCGGCGTACGCCGGCGGCGAATTGTGCTGGCGCGGCGACGTGATGTGGGAAGGGGCGGATGGACAGTTCGCCGTGCTGCCCCCGGACGGCTGCCGTGCGATCGAAGCAAGCGATGCCGGCCGGCGCATCTTCGGCATCGCCGTCAAGCCCGGCACGCTGGCGATGCAGCTGACGGCGCCGTGGCCGGTGCGCCTATGGCAACACGCCGGAACCGCCGTTGCGGTCGCGGCGGCGTTGGCGTTGATCATGGTGCTGGTGCGCGTCCAGATGCGGCGCGCCATCGTGCCGCTCATATTGCTCGCTCTGGCGTTGCTGGTGATTGCGATCGACGATGCGAGCTTCGTCGGCGGCGTGCGGCCTTTCGACGGCGGCGACGACGGCTTGTTCTACGGCGGCGTCGGCCGCGCCATCCTGCGGAATTTTTTGGCCGGCGATGTCTACGGCGCTCTCGAAGGCGGCGAGAAGGTCTTTTACTACGGCGGCCCCGGTCTGCGCTATTTCCGCGCCCTCGAGCACGTCGTCTTCGGCGAGAGCTATCTCGGCTATTTGTCTCTGGTGCTGCTGCTGCCGCTTCTGACCTTGGGGCTGGCGCGCCGGTTCCTGCCGTCACGCTGGGCGCTTGCGCTTGCCTTCATCTTCGTGGCGATCCCCGTCGGCGAGTTGTTCGGCACCACCTTCCTCGACTACGCCAAGTGGGCGGCGCGCGGCTTCGCCGATCCGGCCGCCTATATCCTCTTCATTGCCGGGCTGCTGCCGCTTGTGGGAGCCACGCGCGCCGGTCCGAGCGGGAATTTTGCTCCGGCGTTCTTTGGTGCGCTGCTGCTCGCGCTCGCGATCGTGATGAAGCCGATCGTGCTGCCTGCCGCGGCCGTTATCCTTGGCGGAGCTGGCGCCGCGGCGCTTGTGTCCCGGCAATGGCGGCGGGCGGTCGGCCTGTGCATCGGCTTCGTCCCGGTCCTGTCCATGGCCCTGCACAACTGGATCTACGGCCATGTCTTTGTGCCGCTGAGCGCGAATGCCGCCCACCCCGACGTGCTGGTGATGCCGCCCTCCGCCTATGCCCAGGCGTCGCGCGAGCTATTTACTCTGAACTTCAGCGGCGGATATCTCCTGCGCGCCCTGCTGCAAATTCCGCGCTGGCTGTCCGGCCCCGCGGAATCCTATGCGACGGTGCCGTTGAACGCCGGCGGCGTCGCCGTTCTGCTCTACGTCCTCATCCGCGGCCGCGGATTTGATCCTTGGCTGCGGCTCATAGCGGCCGCCGCGCTCGCTCAGCACGCCGTCGCGCTGTTTTACGTCGCCACGCCGCGCTATCATTTCCTCGCTTGGTTTCTCACCCTGCTCGTAGGCGTCGTCTGGCTGCGCGAGCGCGGCGTCGGCTGGTTTCAGCGCCGCTACCCGAATATTGGCAAGCGCATCGCCGCCGCTCCGCTCTCCTTGCGGCTTGTTGCCGGCCTGTCGCGGCTCGAAACAGTGTCCTCGTAGCGAATCGGCGGCACGCGCATAGGCCGGTACGAGCGATTGCGCTCGCCGGCATGATGTCGTCGAACAGCCTTTAGACTAGGATTGTTTGATCGTCCGAGCGCGCCGAAGCTGCGCTCCGGAACGACGCTTGGTAGTGATCTTTTTCTTGACGCCGGGGCTCTCGCGCCGGCGAGCCGACAGCCATTCCCTCAGCACCACCGCATTGTTGCGCTCGCTGTCCTTTGCCGCGAACAAGAGCGTCACCGGCTTGTTGCCAGCCGCCAGCCGGCGCAGCGTCTCCAATTCTTTCGACTTTGTGTCTTCCGATTTCAAGTCTTCCGACTTTGTGTCTTCCGACTCTTCGGCGAGCTCCGCGCGGTAGCGCTTGCGAAACTCGGGCCAGCGTTCCGGATCGTGGTTGAACCAGTGGCGGAGCTTGTCGCTTGGCGCCAAGTCCTTGAGCCACAGATCGACCTTCGCGGCCTCCCGCGTGAGTCCGCGCGGCCACAAACGGTCTACCAGCACGCGCGTCCCATCCTCCGGCGACGCATCTTCATAGACCCGCTTGAGGCGCATCACGCTCATGCCGCGTCCGATCGCGTTGCTGAACTCTTGGGGTTAGATAGGCGCGCGAATCGGCATTTCAGCGTGGTGCTGCCGGTCAGGATTGAACTGACGACCTCCCCCTTACCAAGGGGAGAGAATATCACAAAAATTGCTTTAATTTCAGCGCCTTAAGAAAGCAGGAAGTCAGTTTCCCCGGATTTTGCCCGGCTCCTTCAATAGCGGCGGCAATTCTAGTGACGGCAACAACGCAGCGCGCTTGGCCTGCTTGGTGACGACGACGTGCGCATAGCGCTCCGCAGATTTGCGGTCCTTCCACGCTCCGGTGCCGACCAGACCACGCGTATCCATGCCCGCGTAACGCCGCAACCATGTGCCATAGGTGTGCCGGAAAATGTGAAACGCGGCGCGCTCTGGCAGCCCGACGCCGGCTTTGGCGGCGGATTCACGCAGAAGCCCATAGATATATCCGTTTTTGCTAAAACGGAACACGCGCTCACCAGGCCGGTTGAGTCCGCGCGGATGAGCGCGAAGCGCTGCAACGAGGTGTGGCGGCAAAAAGACCGGGCGCGGTTCGCCGTTCTTGGTCTTAGGCACGTAGGCGTAGGCATCCTCTCCATCGAGATCGAGCTTATCGATCTTCATGCCGTCCAACGCCTCGCTAAGCCGCATGCCGGTGTAGCACAACACCATCAGCAGGATCCCAAACTCGACGTCGATTTCGCGGGCAGCGGCGAAGAGGCGATTGGCCTGTTCCGGCCATAGCCACTCCACGATCATCCGCCCCTGCGCGCCTTTGGGGCGATGCAACGCGATGACCATGCCGGCGCGGCGCAGCACGGCACTGACCGGCGTGTAGACTTGTCGGTTGAGGGTTGCGGGGGAGCGGCCGGGATACAGCTTGTTGGCGGCTTCGTCGATCTCGTCCTGACCGATCTGCGAGATCGCAGTGTTGCCGAAATGCTCAATCAGCGCGGTAAGGTAGGTCTTATCGCCGCCGCCTCGCATATAGCTCAGTGCGGCGCCGGCGAAGGTCATCTCGGTGCCGTCCACAAACTCGCCGGACTCGATTTGTCGCTGAATCCGCGCCAGGATTTTCAATGCTATCGACTTGCGGCCAGTCTTAGTGCTTCGGTCAACGTATCGTCCGAGATATGTGCCACGGACCGAGTAGTACGGCGTCTTGCTCGGCCGGGGCGGAACGAGTTTAAGCGGCATCGTTCTTCCTCACGCGCAGAAGCGCGAATGCGCTCCACGTCTTTAGCATCGAACGTCTTGGTGCGCCCCAGTGGACTATAGAATGGAATGCCGTTCGCGTCACACGGATGGCGCGATAGCCATTCGCGCAGCCACCGCGGACTTTGGTGAAGGATGGCAGCAACCTGATGGAGGGTGAAGTATACAGCTTCAGACATCACTAACACAACAGCAGCGATCGCAGCCTTCGAACGGTGGAAGCTGCTACTTCTTTAGAAACGAAGCGCTCCGGAAGCGCAAGTCGCAGCAGGCAGGTCGTCAAAAAGGATCCACAACTCGGTTCCAGGAGCGCGGGCGAAATCGAGGCGGCCAATGCAGCCACCCTCAGGTGGCGAGTCTGAATAAATGCCGTTTGGATCGACCATTTGGCACCATTCGCTATCGACCTCTGCAGTCTTCGGGTCGATCTGGCGGCCGGCGATTTGGAGCAGCTCGTGCCAAATTTCGACGGGGATATTGACAGTTCGCGTCTCGGTTTTCCCAGTTGAGTTCATCTTACTGTCGCTCATTGCAGTTTTCCCTTCCCATTTCAAAATCAACCACAGACATCAAGCAGCCCATCGTCCAGACACACGCTTCCCACAGTCCTTCCCATCTTGTGGAAGTGGATTCTTGATCCGGACCTCACAGGGCCGTGATTGGGGGAAGCGTTGCTCAAAGGCGGCTTTCATGATCTCAAATGTCCGTTCAGCATCTGCCGCTGGCACGATGAGTGAATCGTGCACGGGCAGCACGGGTATTCCTTGTGCCTGACAATGCCGAACCGCGTGCAGAGTGATGTCGGCGTCGATTTTCATGAGGCCCACGCCGGCATCGGAGCAGAAGATGTCAGCCACCTGGCGGTGCTTAGCAGTGACTGCGTGGAGGAGCTTTGATGCGTTGCGTCTACTGATCTTCAGCTCCTCGGAAACAGCTGCGATTGCTCCGAGCTTGTTTTTTGCGTTGATCCCGATGTTGAACGCCTTCTTGCCCCAGGCGCGTGGAAACTCGCCGGTCTCATAGGCATCGCCGATAAGTGAAACGCCCTTAAGCGCGTAGATGATCTGGGCATGAATCTGCGCGTAGTCTGGTTCGAGGACTGGTTTGCCGTTGAGCAGGATATACCTGCGATCAGCGGACGAAAGGCTTTGCCACCAACCGTACAGGCGGCCCCCCTTGTCAAACGAACCGCGGTTGAACACGCGGCGGACGCGCGGAGCGGCCGGAAGCAGATGTGTGCCGGACACGATCCAGTAGGACCCAACCCTTTGCACATCAGGTCCGGCCAGGTTGACTTCGATCTCGGCCATGATGCTGTTGATCGCCTCGATCTCTTTACGCAGGCACCGGGTTAGCGCGGTGTCCGCGTAATTCACGAGCCGCCGCCGGTCATCCCGGAGCCAGATCACCTCATACAGGCGTGAGCGGATCGGAGCCCTTCCGAGTAGTGCGCAAAGGCGCGGGGTGGCACGAAACCGCGACTGGCGCCCGCGCGTGCGGGGCGAGGCACGATCCTCCTCAAGTAACCCGGCGCTCACACTATCGGCCACAGCGTTGAGAATTGGTTTGTACCCGTAGGAGTGACCGTAATAGCGATGGCGACCGACATACCATTTGGGGCGACGGGAGAATGAAACCCAACAGCTCCGTTCGTAAGCCAATTTAGCCTCGGTGAGGACGGCATTGCGAGCATCCTCGTGACGACTGTTGCGCGCCGGCGCTAGCCCTAGGGCAGCGATCGCCGTTGGATCGCTACGCCAGCGGAAGGTGAGCGGCAGATCGCGTTGAGGGTTTAGCGGGCCGTAGTCCGTGTCAAAGTCTAATTCCTCGGCGGCATCGATCGTCATGCTACTCGCCTTTTCTCGTCAATTTTGATGCATTTGCCATCAGGTACCGCACGGCTGCGTCCCAACGCGCTTCGGGATGGTGTACCAAGTACTCGCAAACGCCGTTCTTGATGTCGGGCGGGACTTCTACGGCATCATCGTTGCCATTAATTCGCCTTCGACAATCTGTTCAACCACATCGCTACGAGCGAACAGGCGATATGCCCCCGCCAGTTCCTCCTCGTCCGGAATCACCTTCTTGATCCCGTGGTGTTCAAGCTTTCGCTCGACAAATGTCACGAGCTGGTCGGATGTCATCGCGTTTAATTCAACGGGGTTGTTGACGCCGACCGACCAGTTTACTCCGGTGATCAGGCGACGAGTTGCCATTGCGTCCGGGCAGTAGGCGAATGCGATTTCGATGACAGTCGGGAGACCAGCATCGTCCCGCACCAAGCGCTTGTAGTTGAAGGTATTGGGATCGGCGCCAGCAGCGGCAAACCGGGTGGCGAGATGCTCCTTGGCGATAACGCCAAGCTCCTGCGGCTTTACTGACTTCGTAGACCGCTGGATCGCGCTCAGCAGGTTCGCGATCTTGACCTTGTCGGCCTTGCCGTCCGCAAACAATTCGGCCAGCGCCATTCGCGCGGTGCTAGTTTCGTCGAGCACCTGCTTCTGCTTAGCAGTACCGGACATTCCGCGGAACTCGGCAACGAATTCGCGCACCGTTCGCGTGCGCTGACGATCCTGGTCGTCGGCCACATATGCCGCAATTAGTCGCTCAAACCGTTCGGGGTCGTACCAATGGGCGGGTGCAGTTCCGGCTTCCTCGGCTGCATCGAGCGCGTTATCAAACAGCTCCTTGACGAGCACGAGTGGCCATTGATCAACCGAATGACCTGTTTGCAGCACCAGTTCCTTTTGAGAACAAAATTCGAGCAACCTGCTTGCCTTGAGGACCGGCCATCGCAGTGGTACGTGAACGTTCATAATTCCTTCTCATCGCGCGCTGCTATGCTGCGCGCCTCATGTTTGAGTTGGGGAGGTCTTCGGGGACTGCCTCTGGAGGCCCAGAGAGCGCGCGTGATGCCTTTTCTTAACCGTCGGGTGCCTAGCTCTATGCCGCCTCCTTGTCGGAAGCTGCAGGAACGCCATTGGGAGGCGCAGGGGCGCGCGAAGGGCGACTCGACCGCTCTGATGCCCGCGTTGATTCCTGGGAGGCGGTAGGCCGCTCACGGGCGGATAGCGTTTTTGAGTTCGGACAGCTCAGACCATGGCCCTGCGGATCCGGTTGCATCAGGGCTGGTCGCCGCAAAAAATCAGGAATATCAAGACCGTCGCGAGTGACAGTGGTGCGCGGCTTGGTCGCGACAAATTTAGTGGGACGTACATCGATCGCCGGCGCTTCAGGGAAGCGATACCCGCCCAGGGCATTAACCGGAGGGTGATGCGGCTGAATCAGACAGTCGGCGGCTTGTTCGGCGAAATGCTTGCGCAGCCGCATCTTGTTGCGGGTCTCAACGCGCTGGTATCCGCCGCTTTCCCAGCGGCCGTTAGGACCATCGGGAACAGTGGCGCCGCGCAGTTGATCTGCCGTCAATTCCGGGGCGGCAACGCTGCGCCATGCTCGGTCGTCGTCGTTGGGCATTTCCAGCCCTTTATTTACGGGCTTTTTTGCAGGGCTAATCGGGTGAGACGATGGTAGGTAGCGGCCCAGGCCACAGCGAGCCGCCAAAGCGTTGCGGCACTTGCGTTTGCCGCAAACGAGCTGACGCTCGGTCTTGCGCTCCATCGGCTGTTCGCAGATCAGGCACCGATGGCGGTAGAAAACTGCGGTAGCAGCCGCGATAGCAAAACGCCTCGCGCTCGTTGCTGACCGGCTCCGGCAGCTTCAGGCAGCATTTTGGATTGCGGCAACGACGCCGCAAGTTGGTTGCGAATTCAGTCATTTGTCTGTCGATGCGATTGAGCGCAGTTCCAAGCGATTCAGAAGGGCGGGTGGTCGCCTGTCTCGATAAGGACGCCACCCTTTTCGAGCTCAGAGTGCGCCTGAAACTGAATTTCTCCTGGAGCGTAGACGGTGAATTGCCAATCTGTGACCAGCGTCTTAATGCAGCGATTGTTCCTCGCGACTACAGCTCGACAGGAATTTTCGGAGTCTTCCGTAGTGTCCCCCCTGGCCCAGGCTACCACAGCTGTCTCACTTTCAGGATCTTCGTCTTTGCTGTTAGAGCGATTGGTGACAGCGCGACACCAACTCACGCAAAGGAAACGCTTTGGGTCATTACCATACGCTTTCGCCATATTCAGCAGCGAATCGGAATCAGTAGCAATCCAGAAACCCTCCCGTGTTGGATCGCCGTATTGAATGCTGAACGTACCATCACGTCCCTTCGCGCGGAAGTCAAAGTTGAGTTGGTCATCTCCTCCACTTATCTCGAAACACAAGTGAGGAAAGATCTCAGCCAACTTCATATACACAGGTTCCGGAGGAGACCACGCAGTCTCAAACCGGCACTCATAACGGCCTCGCTCTTCACTGATAACAGCGAAGTCAGAGGCGTTCCATTTCGTTCCCCAGTTTATGTTGGACCAAACATACCAGTTGGGCGCGCCGGTCTGTTCAAACGCCCTGATTGACTGACGCGCCTTCTCAAAGGCGTCCGGGCCAATCTTCGTTGTGAGCGCCTCGATATCAGCAACCCCCCAATGTTTCATTCGATCTTCTAAGGAGGAGCCATGGATCCAGGCCAGCTCATCCCGGCCCACAACCAATAAGGCGTCATCGACTGGGCCCCCGCATACCGTACCTTCTAGGATCGCCGGCATGAGAGTCAGACTGTTGAAATCAAAGCAAGATTCACCCTTCTCATCTCGTCCGATACACTTCTGTACGAAGAGGGCAATGTCTTCGTCGGATCCAGTCACTACTATGTGGTTGACGCAC
>Ga0210399_10005073_pt1 | contig 10228 bp, 10 predicted proteins | sample IncBWC14MmetaG_FD_150865 | JGI IMG/M metagenome (GOLD analysis project Ga0210399, IMG submission 150865) | Forest soil microbial communities from Barre Woods Harvard Forest LTER site, Petersham, Massachusetts, United States - Inc-BW-C-14-M | ecosystem: Environmental > Terrestrial > Soil >...
CGCGCTTGTTGCGGTTCATGGCCAGGAAGATGGTGGCGACACCATCCACGAAGGGCGGTCCGAGGGTTCGTGCCCAGTCCCCGCCGGGAGGCTCCACCTTGGCGATCTCCGCTCCGAGGTCGCCGAACAACATGGCACACCACGGTCCCGAGGCCCCCTGCGAGAGGTCCAGTACCCGGATTCCGTCAAGGGGCAGAGTCATCTGCACCACCTGTCCTTAGCTGGATGTAGCTGCGCCGACGGCGCGTGCCGTGCTGGGAGGCTGCTGGCCGCCGCCCGGCGCGGGTACACCGCTGAAGCTCGCCAGCAGCTATTTCACGAGTATTTGTACGGTGCAGGCGGCGGCGTCAACGCCGACGGTCTTGCCGCCGCGGCAGTGCGCGAGGCCAACCCGAGCACCGTCGACCTGTCTTTTTCCGGCTGCGCCCCGCAGCTGCCTGACCAGCTCGACGACCTGCGCGATCCCGGTGGCCCCGAGGGGGTGGCCCTTACCCAGCAGACCGCCGCTGGGGTTGATCGGCAGCCGGCCGCCGATGTGCGCGTCACCCCGGGCGACGGCGTGGAGGTACTCACCGCGGGGGAAGAGGCCTGCACCCTCGACCCGCAGAACTTCCGCGATCGAGAAGCAGTCGTGCACCTCGGCGACGGAGACATCCTCGGGCCCGATCCCGGCGCGCTCGTACGCCTGGGACGCTGTCAGCTCGGTCAGGGTCTCGAAGCTCATCTGAGAGTCGGTGGTCTCGAGTTCGCCGGAGCGCAGTGTCGAGGCGGCGAGAGTGACGCGGCGGTCCCGGAACTGGGCGGCGACCCTGGCTGAGACGACGACCACGGCCGCGGCGCCGTCCGTGGCGGGGGAGCACTCCAGCAGGGTGAGCGGGTCGGCGATAGCCCGCGACGACAGTACCTGCTCGACGGTGACGGGTTTCTTGAAGTACGCAAGCGGATTCTTCGCGGCGTTCTGCTTATTCTTGACGCTGACAAGCGCCAGTTGCGCGTGATCGACCCCGTAATCGTGCATGTACCGTTGGGCGCGCATCGCGTAGATCCCTGACATCGTCAACCCGACGACAGTTTCCGGATCGGTTTCGTCGGGCGTGATCGCGCCGTCGAACTTCGAGGTGAGGTGTTCTACCCCTAGCGCGAGGACAATGTCATGCTCTCCGGCGCGGACCGCGAGAAAAGCTTCTCGTAGCGCGACCGCTCCGCTCGAGCACGCGTTCTCGACGTTCGTTATCGGAAGGCCGGTCATGCCGACCTGGGCAAGAACCCGCTGGCCTACCGATATCCCCCCGTACACGCTACCGCAGTAGGCGGCATCCACCTGCCGCGGATCGATGCCGGAGTCACGCATGGCTTCGATCACGGCCATGGCCCCGAGCTCAGTCGACGTGGTATTCGGGTGTTTTCCGAAGGGAGTCATGCCGACCCCTGTAATGTACGCCTCGCTCATGCCCGGCCTTCCTCAGAAACATGAAAGCGATAACCAATGACGCGCCGCCCGCGTGAGTCTTCGCCGATTGGTTCGACTTTGAGCTGAACGGCAGTTCCGATGGTTACGTCGGCCGGCTGTGCCTTGACCTGGCCGATGATCCGGACCCCAGCCGCCAGGTCCACGGACGCGAGCACGTACGGCACCGAGAAGCCCGGGGCCGCCTGGCGGATAACCGTGTATGAGTACACGACACCGTCACCATCAAGCGGCATCGGGTCAGGGTCGGGGGCCTGGCAGTGCATGCACATGTCCCGTAGCGGGAACATCGCTCGCCCGCAATGCGCGCATTGCCCTCCGATGAGGGCGTACTCACCGTCCGGGCCCACCCCGATGACGTTCGACACGAAGACTTCGCTCGTGCCACGGGGTGAGCGTGACCAACCTTGAGGTGCCACGGGTCCGTCGTGCATGGCTCGCATTCCCATCAAATCTCTCGCCGGCGCTCCGTTACGCGCCGGTTGGCAGTCCGCGACTGCCAACCGGGCCGACCGACGGCTTGGCTGGCCTAGTGCAGGGTGCGGTCGAGCAGGGCCAGCAGTTCGCGCCAGTGTCGCTCGGTGGCCTCGGCGTTGTAGCGGCCGATGGCCGCGAAGTCGGCCTGGGTGTAACCGTGGGGCGCGCCGGCGAACACCTCGGCGCGGTAGCGCACGCCGGCGCTGTCGAGGGCCTTGCTGAGGCGCTCGATCTGCTCGGGCGTCAAGGTCTCGTCCTGGTCCGCGTGGCCGAAGTACAGTTCGGCGGTGATGTTGCCTGCTGTCAGGTGCGGGCTGTCGGGCGCTTCGGTGGCCAGGAAGCCGCCGTGGAATCCGCCGCCGGCCGCGATCTGGTCCGGATAGGTGCCGGCGGTGCGCAGCATCAGCGCCGCGCCCATGCAGTACCCGGTCAGCCCGACCGGGCCGTCGGTGACCAACTCGGAGGCGGCCAGCCAGTCCAGGTACGCGCCCGCGTCGCGCATGACCAGATCCGGCGTCAATGCCGAGACCACCGGCATGATGACCTCTGTCATGTACGAATGCGCCTCCGAGGGTTCGATCTGGGCAGGCGACTTGAACACCGGGGCCCGCCCGGTCCGGTAGAACAGGTTGGGCGCCAGCACGGCGTATCCGTTGGACGCCAGCCGGTCGGCCATGTCGCGCACCAGCGGGCGCAGCCCGACGGCGTCGGAGAACAACAGCACGCCCGGGTGGGCCGCGCCGTCGTCGGGGTGGGTGAAGTAGGCGTCGGCGACCCCGTCCGGGGTGGGAATGTCGGGCGAGCTGCCGTGGACATCGGTCATGGGGAGACCTCTCTCGAATCGTTCCGTCAGTCACTGACGCTACCACATAGCGTCAGTGACTGACGAGTCCTGGGCAGGTCCAGCCAGGACCTCCTCGCGAAGCAGTGCCTTTTGACGCGGGCCGCGGTGCTCGCGGAGCCGGGCGTCGTCGTTCACCTGCGCGGTGACGACGAACTCTCGCCCAGAGGCTGGGTCCGGACAAGTCGTCGAAGGCTTCGGTGGGCAGCGAGTCGAAGTCGGCCACGGGATCGGCCGTCCGCTCGCGGGTCACCTGGACCAGAACTGCCCGCCGACCCGGGCCGCGAACGCGGCCTGGCGCTCCGGGATTCCGCGAGCCGCGAAGGCTTCGGTCACGGCACCGTGCGGCGATGCCAGCCCGGCGAGTTCGCGCGCGCAGCGCCTGGTCTGATCCGGAGCCGGACCGGCAAATGGCCGGTCCTGCCCCGGGAGCCGATCACGGCACGGAAGGCCCGCCTGAGCACTGCCAGTGGCCCATTAGGTGGACTCGCCTCCAACAGCACCTCACGTTTGCCTGTGAAGTGACGGAAGAAGGTGCGCCTCGTCACACACGTACCCCGGCGGCGATCTCCGCCGCGGCGGTCGCATCGTGGCCGTGTCATCTGCGCAAACTGAGCGCTGCCGCCCGCAGGTGCCTGCGTGCTTCCTCTCCGCCGCGCGGCACGCCCGCAGCCCGCCCGGTACTCGTCAGTCACTGACGCTATGTGGTAGCGTCAGTGACTGACGGAACGATTCAAGAGAGGTCTCCCCATGACCGATGTCCACGTCAGCTCGCCCGACATTCCCGCCCCGGACGGGGTGGCCGACGGAAGTTACAACGACAGGTAGGGGCACGCCATGCGGATCTTGTTCTCCAGCCTGCCACTGCCAGGCCACTCCTACCCGCTGATTCCACTCGCGCTCGCTGCCCGCGACGCCGGTCATGACGTTCAGTTCGCCACGGGCCAGTCCTTTCACCGAAGCCTCTCTGCGTTCGGCCTGGACGCCGTTTCCGCGGGAACGGCCATAAGCGACGCTTTCGCGGAAGCGAACGGCGGCCCCGTGGACCTCTCCTCGGTCACGCCTGAGCGGCAGGTGGAACTGGAGCGGCTGGCGTTCGCGGAAATACTCCCCCGCTCCTTCATGGCCGACCTCGGCCCGGTGCTGTACCAGTTCAAGCCTGGCCTGGTCGTGCACGAGATCGATAATACGGGCGCGTTGTTCGCGGCCAGGCTCGCCGGAATTCCCGGAGTCAGCCACAGTATCGGCCGCGTTTACGAGAACATCTCGATCGAGGCCACGGTGTCCGACCTCGCCCGCGAGGTCGGCGTTGAGCTGCCCGTCCCGGCGACGCGCGGTGGCGGCAACCCCCTTCTCGACATCTACCCGTCATCGCTCCAGGGCAAGGAAGTAGTCGCGATGGCGAGCCGGATCGCCCTGCGGCCGGTCCCCATGACCGCGCCGGGCCAGCCCCCCTCCTGGGTGACCGGCCGGGATCGGGATGGCGGCCGGCCGCTGGTCTATCTGACCTTCGGGGCGGTGTTCAGTGGAATGCCGGCGCTGGAGCAAGCCATCAAGGGGCTCGCCGCGATGGACGTGGACGTGCTGGTCGCGGTCGGGCCGACCTTCGACATCCAGTCGCTCGGCGAGGTTGGGGACTCGGTCAGGATCGAAACGTCGGAGCCACAGGCAGAGTTGCTGTCCCTGGTGGACCTGGTGGTACACCACGGCGGCACCGGCCTCACGCTGGGCGCGCTGGCCAACGGCGTGCCGCAGCTCGTACTGCCGCAGGGCGCCGACATGTTCAGCAACGCCGACATGTTCTGCAACGCCGACGCCGTTGCGACGGGTGGAGTCGGGGCGCAGTTGCCTGCTGAGGACCAGACCGCCGAAGCGATCGCCAGGCGCGTGAGTGAGCTGCTCAGCGACGACGAGACCCGCGCCGCCGCCCGCACGGTCGCCGCCGAGATCGCCGAGATGCCCTCGCCCGAAGCCACCGTCTCGGTCCTGACCGAGATCGCCTCCCGATGACCTGACCGTACGTGGCGCCCAGCGCTCGCGGGATCCCCGGCCCTCCCAACAGGCGATCACGTCCGCGCAGGCCACGCCTCCAAGGTGCTGATCCCAGCATTGACCTGGCGTGAGCCTGTACACCCAGATGTGCAAATGATTTTGAATTACTGTGTTCACCTGGCTTATTGTAGCCTTGCCAGGGTAGGCGACGTCTCGTCGGGGGCCTCGAGCTGGCCCTCGACGAGGCGGGCGGGCTGGTCGTTGCGTTTGCCGTCCTCGCGGCGGCGGGTTGCGGATGAGGGGCCGCGCACGGCCGCACGACCGCAGCCGGGAACGCGGCAGTGACGGCAACGGCGAAGCTCGCCAGGCCGTCCACGCAGGCGATGAGGATGTCCCGGACGCCGGTTGCGCGGGCCAGCCAGATCCGCAGGAGGTGCTTCTCGCGTCGGCGCCGATCCCGATGCAGGCCGGCTTGTTCTGCACGACCTGGTTGCCCCGGGCCTTCCCCGGGACCCCGTCATGGAACACCACGGTGCAGACCGCTTGGCCGGCGGCCTTGACTGCCAGGCCCGGTACGGCGTCGGTGATCCGCGAGACCGCCTCGGCCGACAGCCCGGGTCCCGTGGACCACTGATCGGGTCACTGCCGACCGCTGGTCCCCGAGTGCGCGGGCGAGCTGGCGGCGGAGTCGTGCGTTCTCGTCGGCGGGCTGCCGGTTGCGGTCGTGGGCGGTAGCGAGCCTGGCGCATCGGTGGCCCGCTGCCGGGCCGGGATGGCGTCGGCGGAGCCGGCGTCACCTGTTTTGGTTCGCGGCCCGCGTCTCCGAGATGAACCGGCAGGTCGCCTGCAAACCTCGACAAGATCATCTCCGCCTTCGAAGACGGTGGGAAGAAGAGGAGGAGGAGGAGGCAGCCGTCGGCGCGCCCGGAGTTCTTCGCCGAGGTCCCCGGCCAGCCCCGCAAGCCGTGAGACAGCTGGCTCGTCCCGCTTGGGCCCGCCGTGGTGATGCACGGCGGGCCCAAGCGGCTCAGCCGGCGATGGCGTTGAGCTCTGTGATGGCGTCAGCGGGCAGGACCAGGTCGGCGGCCGCGATGTTCTCGCGCAGGTGGGCGACGGATGAGGTGCCGGGGATCAGCACCATCGAGGGCGAGCGCTGCAGCAGCCAGGCGAGAGCCACCTGCTGCGGGCTCACGCCGAGGCGGGCGGCGACGTCGGTGAGCGTCTGCGACTGCAGCGGGCGGAAGCCGCCGAGCGGGAAGAACGCGGCGTACGCGATATTCTCCGCGGCGCAGCGGTCCACTAGGCCGTCATCGCTGCGGCTGGCCAGGTTGTAGAAGTTCTGCACGGTGACGACCGGCGCGATCGCCTGGGCATCGGTGAGCTGCGCGTCGGACACGTTGCTCACGCCCAGGTGACGGATCAGTCCCTGCTCGCGCAACTCGGCCAGGGCGCCGAACTGCTCAGCGATCGAGTCCTCGGTAGGGCCCTGTATCGAGCCGGCGCGCAGGTTGACCACGTCCAGAGCCTCGAGCCGGAGGTGCTGGAGGTTCTCACGGACCTGCACCTTGAGGTCGGCTGGTTCGTAGGCGTGGATCCAGCCGCCCTTCTCGTCACGGCGGGCACCGACCTTCGTGACGATGTGCAGGTTCGCGGGGTACGGGTGAAGGGCGTCCTTGATCAGTTCATTGACGACGGCCGGCCCGTAGAAGTCGCTGGTGTCGATATGCGTCACGCCCGCCTCGACGACGGCGCGCAGCACCGCGATCGCTTCGTCGCGGTCTTTGGGCGGGCCGAAGACGCCTGGGCCGGCCAGCTGCATGGCGCCGTAGCCCATGCGGGTGATCGTCAGGTCGTCGGCAAGGGTGATGGTCTGCAGAGTGGTTTCGGTGGCCATGAGGGTTGTCCTTCCGGATTTCAGACGGCAAATCAGGGTGGTATCTGGGGGAGGTCCGCCGGCTCGGGTTCGCAAGAGGGAAGCGACGGGGCTCATGCCGGTCCTGCGAGCCGGGCGAGGCGGACAGCCTCGGTCACGCCGGCCGTGAACGGTTCACCGTGGCCGGGCAGGACGACTTCGGCGTCCAGGCCCGCCAGCGCCTCCAACGATTTCAGCGCTTGAGCGGTGTCGTGCGTGAAGCCCGCGTTGACGATGGACGGGCCGGTGCGCCCCGCGAGGCCATCGCTGGTGACCAGGGCATCCCCGGTGAGCACAACTGCGCGCGAGGGGAGGTGAAGGGCAACGCTTCCAGGCGTGTGGCCGGGAACGGCGACGAGCCGAGGACGGCCGGGCAGATCCAGCGTTTGCCCGGAGCCAGAGGGCAGCGCCTCGAAGGAGAGGACCGGAGACGTGGACAATGCACCACTGCGCATGATGTGCCAGGCCAGGCCGGCCGCCGCGGGGCGGCGCAGAAGGTAACGGCCCATGCTGCCTTCCGGTTCGGCCCCGGGCGCTGGACGTGTCGGGCGTTTGAGAGCTGCCGCGTCCGCCGGATGCACCCAGAGCGGCGCGCCGCTCTGGCGGCGCACGCGTTCGGCGATACCGAGGTGATCGACGTGGCCGTGGGTGAGGAGCACGGCCTTGATGTCCGGCAGGGAACGGCCGAGCCGCTCCAGCAGCTGGGTCAGCTGAGAGAAGTGCCGTGGCAGCCCGGCATCGACGAGGAGCAGCTCCTGATCGTCCTCGATGAGGTAGAAGCTGACCGTGTCATCACCGAGGCGGTGCACGCCGGGTACGACCAGGGAAGTCAACGGGTCCTCCGATGTGGATACAGTCCGCGAGCAGTTCAGGGTGTGAGGGGAATGAGCCAGGCGCTGGAGCCGTCGACGATCCCAGCCGCTCACTGAGCCCCGGCCGCGACGTTCTCCTCCAGGTGCTCGACACTGCTGGTGCCGGCGATCACCACCGTGACGGGAGAGCGAGCGAGCAGCCACGCGAGCCGTGCCTGCGCGGCTGTCTGCCCCTGTTCGGCCGGAGGCGTGTCGGTCGCACCGTAGCCGAGCGGTCCGAACGGCAGATAAGGAATGCCGTTCTGGGTGCAGAATTCCAGCGTCGGCGTATCCGCTTGGTTGCCGTAGCCGAACATGTTCGACACACTGGCGATCGGGCCACGTGCGTGTGCCCGGCGCAGTTGGTCGAGTGTGACATTCGACAGTCCGATGTGCTCGATCCGGCCCTCCGCCTGCATCGCCAGCATCGTGTCGAACGCCCTGTCGAACGTCACGGCCTCGTACGCGTCGTTCCCGTCAGGCCACCGCAGGTGAGTGAGCGGGATGGTATCCAGACCGAGCACGGTCCGGTCGCGGTCGTTGCCGGCCCGCATCTGCTCGGGGCGGTAGTCGGGCCGCAGCGGGTGGACGTTGCTGGTCGCTCGGGCGCCCGCCTTGGTCGCCAGCACAAGGTCCGCCGGATAGGGCCGCAACGCTTCGGCGATGAACCGGTTGACGACATCGTTGCCGTAGTACCACGCGGTGTCGATCACTCGGACACCGAGCTCGACGGACCTTCGCAGAACGGCTGAGGCGGCCTCGGGCCGAGTCGACCTGCGTAGTTGCATAGCTCCGAAGCCCATACGTGGCACAGTTCGTCCCGCGAGGGAGATCGTCCCCGCAGCTATCGCGTCTGCTGCCATCACGTACTCCAACTCGTGATCCTTTTTGCCTGCCTGTACGGTTTTTCCGGACGGGCGTCCCCGCGGTGAGTGGTTTACCGCCGGCCAGCGGGAGCTGCCCGTTGAGGCGAGCGGGCAGGTCCGGGTTGCTGATGAGCGGCACGGCGTATCCGGTGGACGCCAGCCGGCCGGGCGGGAATGCCGGGCGAGCTGCCGTGGACAGTGGTAATGGGGAGACCTTTCTCGAAATCGTTCCGTCAGTCACTGACGCTACCACATAGCGTCGGTGACTGACGAAACCCGGTAGAATTGACGACATGCCACGCAGCGGAGAAGCAGTACGCAGGCGCCTGCAGATCACGGCGCTCAGGCTGTACCGCAAACACGGCTACGACGCGACCACTGCGGCGGAGATCGCCGCCGAGGCCGGCGTCACCGAGCGCACCTTCTTCCGTCACTTCCCAGACAAACGCGAGGTGCTGTTCGACGGCGAAGACACCTTCCGTGCTGCACTGGCGCAAGCCATCACCGATGTGCCCGGCACCGCCGCGCCGCTGGCGGTGCTCAGGCAGGCCTTCCTTGCCGGTGCCGTGGAATCGCACCTGGAGAAGAACCGGCCCTACCTCCACCCCCGGGCGGAACTCATCGCCGCGACGCCGGCACTGCGCGAACGCGAACTCGCCAAGATCGCTTCGCTGCAAGACGCCGCCGCAGAAGCCTTGACCGCACGCGGAACTCCGGCCCGCCAGGCCGTGCTCGCGGCCCAGGTCGGGGTGGCGGCCCTCGGCCAGGCGATCCACGATTTCATGCCCGATCCGACGGCCGACTTCAACTCGCTGCTCACCGAGGCCTTCGATGATCTATCCGGACTTGGCCTCTGAGCGGTTCTAGGCGCGACGCCGCGCATGTCGAAGGCGGCGGCCCGCGAGGATCTGGGGCGGGTCGGTGACAAGCACGAACTCGGCCTTCGGGTCCAGGAAGCGGCGGATCACCCAGGCGGGGAGTGTACTCGTGGCCCCAGGCCGGCTTGCCGCCTGAGATCCGTGCCGCGTCCATCGCGGCCGGGTCGGCCGCCGCGCAGCGCCTCGGCGGGCCGCACGACTGCGCCGGACGGGTGGTGGACGCACTGATCGAGCAGGCCGCCACCGCGGACGGCCTCACCCGCATCGCGCGGAAGGTACCACCCCCGGATCGCGGCCAACCGCTGGCTCGGATACACCGAAGATGTACCCTGGACTGGCTGCTGAAGAGGGGTCATCGGACCGGGCGGGGTTCGTCATTGTCGTCCTCCTTTTCTGAATGCGCGGTGAGGGTCCCTAAGGTCCCCGACTTGGCAGTTAGTAGTACCCGGCCGCCTCGGCGAGCACGGGGCGGGCTGCGGCGAGGCCGTTGAGCCAAGGCTCGATCCTCAGGTGCATGCGCCGCTCGGCCTGCCACAGCTGGGCCGCGTGCGCGAACGCGGCAGGGCGGTCCGCGTGAATGGCCAGACGCACCAGGGCATACCCGAGGTAATCGGCGCCGATGGTGGCCAGCTCGGCCACCGCGGGCTGCCGCGGCCAGGCCACCCGGGCCCGGCGTGCCGGAGCCGGGACGGTCACCGGCCGGACGCCCGCCCGCGGCGCCTCCAGGCGGGCTGCCATCACCGGTCCTGCCTGCGGCCGCGGGCCCTGGCTGGTGCGGTGCCCCCGTCCGTCACCCCGCCGTTCCCGCCGGTGGCCAGGCCGGGACGGGGGCGCCGGGTGCGGCGCAGGGCGACGGCGATGATGAACGGCCAGCAGGTCTGGATCGATGTCGTCAGCCGCTCGGCCAGGCCCAGGACGCTGCCGTCGCGGGTTTCGGCGAGCA
>Ga0210399_10005074_pt1 | contig 10228 bp, 11 predicted proteins | sample IncBWC14MmetaG_FD_150865 | JGI IMG/M metagenome (GOLD analysis project Ga0210399, IMG submission 150865) | Forest soil microbial communities from Barre Woods Harvard Forest LTER site, Petersham, Massachusetts, United States - Inc-BW-C-14-M | ecosystem: Environmental > Terrestrial > Soil >...
CTTTTGGTCTTCGGTGTCTTTGTCATTTCCAGTCTGCTTACTCTCCAGCTTGGCGTTATCTTTTACTTTTCTGCGGACCGGCACCTTTCGCAAAATCAGCTCAAGCAACTATTCGAGTCCGATCCGAGGCTTATCATTGGCATGAACGTCCTGTGGTTCGCGCTGATCCTATTTTTTCTCTACATTACGCTAGCCGTTCTGCGCGACTCACCTTTCTGGCAATCTCTGGGCTGGAAAAAATTCAAGTCCGATTCTCGTGAAGACAAAGGCCGACCGTGGATGTATTTTCTCTCCGGCTGCGGATTGTCCATCTTCGTGGCCCTGGCCAGCTCGCGGGTCAAGGATGTGGACAATGTGCCTATCCAAGAGTTTTTGAAAAACCGAACCGGCGCCATGTTGCTGATGGCCATGGCAGTCTTCATCGCGCCGCTCGTGGAAGAAACAGTTTTTCGCGGCTATTTGTATCCGGTCCTGGCGCGAATTACGTCGGCGGTTCTCCAGTTCTACGGCATGGAATTCTCGGCCGCTACGCGCACCGGCGTGGCGACCAGTATTCTTGTGACCGGCACACTCTTTGGCCTGATGCACGCGCCTCAGCTCGGTTGGACTTGGGGTTTGGTCAGCCTGCTCACTCTCGTTGGTGTTATCTTTACGTTTGCGCGGGCTTGGACCGGCACCGTTCTAGCCAGTTTCCTGCTTCATCTTGGTTACAATTCCATGATTGCTTTCACTTCCATCATCGTGACCAAGGGCTTCACCCACATGCCTCCCGGGCACTGAACCGCGCGTCGACCGATTCGTTTTCCTCGGCTGGCTTCGCTACAATTGGATTTGGTGAGGACATCGAACGCATGTACGTAGCGCAACCCATCGAATGGACCGGCAAAGGCGTGGTCATGCTCGACCAGCGCCGCCTTCCCACGGAAGAAATTTCATACACCTACACGGATTATCGCGAAGTGGCCAAAGCAATACGGGAAATGGTGATCCGCGGCGCTCCCGCCATTGGCGTCGCCGCGGCGATGGGAGCCGCGCTCGGCGCTCTGCATTCTTCCGCGAAATCGGTCGATGCTCTTGGAATTGAATTCTCCGAGATTTGTGCCACCCTCGCAAAAACGCGCCCGACCGCGGTCGATCTTTTCTGGGCGCTCGAACGCATGAAGCGCCGGTTCGCGGAATTGATCGCCGAAAGTTCAGACTTGGGCAGGATCAAACAGAAAATAGTTGAGGAAGCGCAGCAGATTCATTTCGAGAAGCGCGCGACCGACGAGGCTATGGGCCGATTCGGAGCGGAATTCATGCCACGCGAAGGCCAAGTGATGACGCAATGCAACGCTGGCGCGCTGGCCACCGCAGGCATTGGCTCGGCACTCGGAGTGATTCGAATAGCGTTCGAACAGGGGAAAAAGATCCACGTGCTGGTGCCCGAAACGCGCCCTTATCTACAAGGGGCGCGCCTCACCGCGTGGGAACTTCACAAGGCCGGCATTCCTCTCACGCTGATCACCGACAATATGGTGGGTCACTTTTTGAAGACAGAAAAAGTTGGTGCGATCGTAACCGGCGCCGACCGCATCGCGGCCAACGGGGACACCGCCAATAAAATTGGCACCTATCAGATGGCGGTTCTTGCGAAAGAGAACAACGTGCCGTTCTATATCGCGGCGCCCGTTTCGACTTTCGACTTATCGATTCCGGACGGCGAGCACATTCCCATCGAAGAGCGGCCCGCCGCCGAAGTCACGCACTTGCAGGGCGTTCGAATCGCCCCGGATGTCCACGCCGCGCATCCCGCCTTCGACGTAACTCCCGGGCGTTACATTGCTGCCATCTTCACCGAACGCGGCGTTGCCCGCGCTCCTTACATCGATTCTCTCCGCGCGCTCGCTTCGGCGTCTGCGCCAGCACTTATCGCGCGCTGATCGCTGTAGGCCGGAGCTGCCGCGCTGCCGTCAGTTCTGGATTCCCATCTGCGTTAGGAAGTAGGCATAGTCGAATGCCGTTTCGTGCAAGCGGTCGTAGCGCCCCGAGGCGCCGCCGTGTCCAGCGGGGCTCATGTTGGTTTTCAGGATCACGGTATTGTGGTCGGTTCGAAGGGCGCGCATTTTGGCGACATATTTGGCCGGCTCCCAGTACATCACCTGGCTGTCGTTGAAAGATGTTCTCACCAGCATGTTGGGATACGCCTTGGCTTCAATGTTGTCGTAGGCAGATCCAGTTTTCGCTCAAATTGAACTATTGACCGCGCTTCCTAACTTCGTTCATACCGGACGAATCACAAAACCTATACGCGGGCGGCGGCGAAACGACGCGAAGAAATTCAGCAACTGCTTCCAGGGCAGATATTTCTTGTTCAGGAGGCGGTCGCCATATTCGGCCTCGGGGCCCGTTATTACTTCCGCGTTGGCCTCCACCCACTCGCCCAACAATTTGCCGCTCATGTCGCAGGGGGCGATACGGACACGCGGGTTGTTGCGGATGCGTTTTACCTTGCCGGAGTTTCCAACGGTATAGGCGTACAGCCGCGCTGCATCGCTGGTCAGGTCGTTGGCGGGGTCGGCCGCGAACCACACTGGTGTCTTGACGCCATCGCCGCTTTTCTTGAAGGTCTCGAGATTCAAATACTTGTGCCCGGCAAACGCTGCAAATCCCATCGCATGGCTCCAGCTACATCGATGCGAGCTATTTTACATGCGATAGAAAGAAAAAGGCGCTCCGGTGAGACCCGAGCGCCTTTGCGCCACTTCGAAAAATGTTTTTACTTCGTCCGCACGTAGGTCACATCTTCTGTAAACGCGTCCTTTTGTTCCTTGCGGAATGTCCAGGTGGTCTTGAAATGCTCGTTGTCGATGAAGGTGTATACGGCGTGATGCATGTGGCCCTCATCGGCGGTCTTCAGATTCGAGATGCTCACCAAATCAAAAGTGATCGTCTTCGTTTCCGGTGCATACGATCCCTTCATGGTGGGTTGATTGCCGGCCATGCAGTAGTGCGTGAGTTTCACCTGGTCGCCATCGAGGTAATACAGCGTGGTCATCTCCACTGGTTTGCCGTTATCCACCATGTGGAACTTTTCCAGGACCGCCGTGCCGCCGGAGGTCAGCTCCAGGTCCAGCGTGGCCTTGGCCGTGTTGGTCTTGTCGGTCTCCCAGTGGCCCACCAGGGACTTCAGCTTCTCGAATGCCTCCGCTCCGCCACCAGGCGCCGCACTTGTCTTCGCCACCATAGCCCCTACGCACAACACCAGCACACTGATAATTCTTGCCAAACTTCTCATCGATCGTTCTCCTTTCAATCAATGTTTGTTCAAAAATAGAAATGACTACTCGAAAATTCGTCGCTCAGTGGGAAATCAGTGTATCACTTGGCATTTGTGTCGGCCTGCATCACGCCGAATAGGTTTCCCTCGGTATCTGTAAGATATGCGAAGTATCCGACTGTTGGAATCGCCGTCTTCGGCATGACCAATTTTCCACCGGCCTTGGTCACCACTTCCACAGAGGCGTCAACTGAATCCACGCCGATCGTGTTGGTGGTTGTCTTGACTTCCGTATTCTTCATGAGGCCGCCATTGATGCCCGGCGTTCCCTCTGCCCCGGTGGTCACCATCCAGTACTCCATGGGGCCCGGCCATTTCTCAATGCTCCAGCCGAACACTTTTTTGTAGAAGGCCGAGGCACGTTCTGGGTCACTTGCCGGTATTTCAAAATGAATGACTCGAGACATGGGTTTCCTCCTGATTTGAACAAACGAAGTTTCTGTCTTCCTTACTGGAATTGTTTAGCGGGTAGCCGGAGTCGGCGCCGCACCATAACGTTGCGTAGCGTAACCTACGATCATGCCTACGATACTGCCGGGCAAGATGATCTCGAAGTAGTAGCCCTGCTGCAGATAGGCGACGAGAAACGCAAGCACGAATCCTACGGCCAGACCGAACAGAATGCCAAGAGGAACGGAGTTCACCTTGCGCGCAAAAATGCCGGCGGCTACGCCCGCGATCAATCCCTTAACGGTCGAACCAAAGACGATTCCCACCAGCTGAGCGCGAACGGCGGGCGTAAACCAGGCCGTCCCGCCGTCGATTGCGCCCAGCAAAGCCCCGATCAAAAGTCCGAGTAGCACCTTATTCATCACATTCCTCCATCGCACTCTCTATTGTTCTTTACAACAGATCCGCAAAATCCTTTAGCCCTATCTGTGCATGAAAAGCAAAATCAGGACGCGCATCGCCAAGTACGCTGTAATCAATAAGATAAAGAACCGGTAGCGCCGGTAAAACCGGCCGGTTTTCTCAAAAACGCTCTCGCGGTGCGCGCCTACCGCGAGCCCGTCGAGATAGCGCGAAACATCCAAGGCCAGCCCCTGAACGTTTGGGTAGCGCTCGGCCGGTGCCGCGGCGGTCGATTTTGCGCAAATGGCTGCTAGTGATTTATCGAGGCGGGATCCTCTTGAAGGGGAAGCGGCTGCTTGTCGGCCAGTAAGCAAGAATCGCAGCAGCGCACCGAGCGAGTAGATATCGCTACGCACGTCTAGGAGTTCCACGTCGCCACGCGCTTGTTCCGGGGACATGTAGCCCGGCGTGCCCATGACCGTGCCGTGCCCGGTTACGACAGAAACTTCGGTGGCGTCGCCGGCCGTAGCAGCTTGCTTTGGCTTCTCGAAGACAGTTGCGTCCGGATCGGCTTCGCGGGCTCCGTCAGGTAGTTGTACGCGGAGAATCTTGGCGAGGCCCCAGTCCATCACTAGTACCTCACCGAACGGCCCGACCATGATATTCGCTGGTTTCAAGTCGCGATGCAGAACGCCGCGCGCGTGCGCGAACGCTACGGCATCGCAAATGCGGAGAAAAATTCGCAAACGGTCGGGGATGGAGGCGACCGTCTCGATGTACTTGTCGAGCCGCTTGCCCTCGACGAATTTCATGGTGTAGAAAACGCGGCCATCCGCGAGTGTTCCGACGTCATGAACGGGCACGATGCCGGGGTGCTCGAGTGCAGCCAATACGCGCGCCTCGCGTATCAGGCGGTTTGCGAGATCGCCATCTGTCCCGGTGACATCGAGTACTTTCAAAGCCACGCGACGCTGGAGATTTTCGTCTTCGGCGGCATACACCACGCCCATGCCGCCGCGCGCAATGCGACCGAGCAATCGATAGCGCGTACCGGCCAGATCGGGCGTCTCCGCCGCGCCACGCAATCTTTCGAGTGCGCTGTCGGAAAGAAACTTCATTTTGAATCCCAGCCGAAGGCGCTGCGGGCTTCCCGGTGAAATTCTTCTTCGCTGCCACAGAGTTCGCGCAGACGGCCGAGCGCCAGCTCGCGAAACTCGCGGCGGGCCCAGGCCAGCGCGTTGGTTACGTCGGACACGGAAATTCCATATTCCTTGGAAAGCTGCTCGTAGGAACTTTTCTCACTGCCCTCGAGGTCGTAGGCTTCGAATAGGCGAAAAGTGCGTGCGCGCTCGCGCTCCTCGCAAAGTGCGCGCAGATCTTCGACGGCGAGCGCGAAGAGGCTGCGTACCCACTCTTTTTCGAAGAACTCCTCGAGGGATTCCGGTGATGCGATTTTTGCGGGATCGATTGCGGTTGCGCCCAGTTCTTCTTCGGCGGCCGCAAAATCAAGGGCCAGATGCGGGGTATTTCCGCCGCGCTTCTGGCGCCGTGCGGCCTTATCTTCGTTCATCACAAAGCTATCCACGCAAAGGCGCAGGTAGGTTCGCAGGCGGCTCTTAGTCGAATCAAATTTATCGAGCAACTCCCTTTCGAGCAGTTCCGCAAAAAAGCCCTGGGTGAGGTCCTGAGCATTACTCGTGGGCCGGTTCCATCGCCAGCGTACATATTTATACACGGGCTTCCAGTAGGCAGCGCATAGGGCCTCCAGCGCGCGCTCGCGCTCCTCGGCATCGATGCTGCGGACAGCCTCGATCACCGACCGGCGTGTTGGAGGAAAGCGATCTCCGCCAGGTCGAAAGTCTTCTTCGCTCATGTCACTGGTTCACCCTGGTCGAATTGCGCGCTTCCGGAAAAGTTTATGCAGGAAGGACGAAGCTGACAAGTGGCGATTCTTTGTGGGCGATTTGAGTGGAAATGCTTCCACTGGTGAGAGCCGGGCATTCGAAGCATTTCCAGCGAACTCCCGCAAATCATGTTAGGGCAAACGATCGCGCATTACATTTTCAAGTCAGAAGTTTCTGCGAAGTTTTTCTGCGGGAAACTGGGAAGAGACTCTCGCTCAATGCGAACATCTTGGAACGATCGTAAGAAAAGCAGGAGACGGGAATCCTGCCCTCGGAGTTCAGGATTCCCGTCAGCTGGGTAGCCGTCGACGCTTTAAGTGCGTCACGGGTTGGTCGGGGTGAAGCGGGCTACCAGCGTAACTTCACCTTTCGTCTCGAGGCGCGCGGACTGCGCGATCTCTTTTTCGGCCCGCGATTTCCAGAGTTGCCTTCCGCGGATGGATCCGGCCTTCCAGACCTGCGAAAGGAAATAGCGGTCGTTATAGCGCTGGAAGACCAGCTTCGACTGGGCTAGTGGCTCCTTTGCCTGGGCTGCATTCGAGAGCACCATGGCTGACTGGCTTGCGTCTGAGCAGCGAATCAAGATCACAGCGGAATTGTTGTCCAACGTCTGGACGCGATATTCGCCGGCCGGCAGCGTAACTTCGCCCGCCGTGAAGGCAAAGGGAATTTTCACTACCATAGACTGCTCGGCTCGGGCAACTTGAGTCGCCGCTATACTGCTCGAGAGCACCAGCAAACCTGCTATCAGAAAAGATTGCTTTTTCATGGGGACCTCCTCTTTCTTCTTGTCAGAGCCGGGGGAGCCGGCCTGTTTTTTTTAGCTCCTGGCGTCCCTGAAGCGTCACGAGATGCTGTGCACTTTCTCGCGTTCCCCCCAGAAGGGCAATGCACAGCGGATGAACTGAAAAGCGACTCTAGGTGAACAGCGGACTCCACAGAAATACTGTATTTAGCGGGGTGGCGCTGCCCCAATCGCGGAATTTCCCCAGACTGGTGTAGTGGATTCGCGCTGCCAGGTGCGAATTCTTGAAGGGCAAGCATCATGGCCAGACGGCCTTGCTGGTACTCAACTAACTTGCGGAATTGTCCTAGATCAGAATCCGGGCGGGCAGATCCCCATCGCGCGCGCTGCGATGGTTATTCGTAGCGGAGAGCTTCGACGGGATCGAGCCGGGCGGCTTTCCAGGCAGGATAAACGCCGAAGACGATACCGATCAACGCGCAGAGGATCAGCGCCGTGGCGATCCAGAAAAACGAGAGGACCGCGGACACTTTCAGGCCGTAGCGCAGCAGCAAGGAAATGCCGGATCCGAAGAGAACACCGATGACGCCGCCGACGGCGCTGAGTGTGACGGCTTCAATCAGGAATTGCGCGAGGATGTTCGAGCGTCTTGCGCCGATAGCCTTGCGCACGCCGATTTCGCGGGTGCGTTCGGTGACGCTGACGAGCATGATGTTCATGACGCCAATTCCGCCAACGACAAGGCCCACGGAAGCGACCGCAAACATCAAAATAAAGATCAGCCCGCTGATCTTGTTCCACAAATCCAGGAAATAATCCGAAGTGAACAGCGCAAAGTCATCGGGCTTGTTGTTTGGAAGCCGGCGCTTGCGGCGAAGGAGATCGCGAATTTCCGCTACGGCTTCCCCGACCTTATCGGGATAACGGGCCTTGGCGAAAATCACGTAGTCCTTCCGGTTGGGATAGAGTTTACGCAGCGTGGTGACCGGCATGTAAGCCGAATTGTCCTCCGGGTTGGAACCGCCGGAGATGCCCTGCCTTTGCTTTTGTAACGTGCCGATAACCGTGAAGAGCTGGCCGTCGATCACGACTTCCTTGCCGAGGCTATTCTCCGGCGACTCGGGAAAAAGAATTCTCGTCGTGTCGAATCCCAGCAGCACCACGGGCGCGCGATGCTCCGAATCGATTTCATTGAAGAAGCGGCCGCGTTCAATTTTCAAATCGAAGATCTCTCCGATAGAGGGTTGATTCCCCTGCAGAATCACGTTTTTCGCGCGATAGGCGCCGCGCCGCACGTCTTCCGTGCCGGAACCGAATTGCGGTTGAAAGATACGCATGGAGGCCGAGGCCGCCTTGACGTAAGGAAGCAGGGCAATATCGTCCGCCCACTCGGGCTGAAGTTCCTTGCGGGTAAACCATTCACTAGGCGGGCGAGACAAAGAAGCCCATGGGAAACGGTAGGCGATGATGGTATCTGAGCCGAGCTCGCGAATTCCACCGAGAACGTTTTCATTGAGCCCATTGATGATCGATGTGACGGTAATGACGGTGGTAATCCCAATGACGATGCCGAGAATGGTAAGCGCGGAGCGCAGAGGGTTCTTTCGCAGGGTATCGAGAGCAAGGAATAGTTCTTCGCGAAGTTTGAGTATGCCTTCTTTGCGCATGCGCACGCGCAAGGGCAACGCTGCGGGCTGCGGCAAAGTCTTTTCGAAGGCGGCCATGATTTTTCTCTGCTACTCCGAACGCAACGCTTCGACCGGATCGAGCTTGGCGGCCTTGGATGCCGGATATGTGCCGAAAAAAAGCCCGACGCTCAAAGCAACGACCAGACCGCCAATCACCGACCACAACTGCACGGCGCTAGGCAACGGCGAGACCCAGGAGACAAAATTGGCGACCAGGACGCCGCACAGAACGCCAACGGCGCCGCCGATTACGGCGATGGTCGAGGATTCAATCAAGAATTGAAGCAAAATGTCGCTGCGCCGCGCGCCCAGAGCTTTGCGCACGCCGATTTCGCGCGTCCGCTCGGTCACGGAAACGAGCATGATGTTCATGATGACGATGCCGCCGACAACGAGAGAGATGGAGGCAATCGCGATGGTGACGGCGAAAAAGGAGCCGCTGATGTCTTTCCACAGTGAGAGAAACGAGTCGCTGGTCTCGATGGCGAAATCGTCCGGCTTGGCGTAGGCAAGGTGATGGCGCCCGCGCATGATCTGGCGGACTTCATCCACGCTGTCTTGAATCTTGGCTGCGGAGCCGGCGCGAGAAGTGATGCGCAGGGAATCCTGCTGCGTCCCAAAGTTCTTGTTGTACGTGGTGAGCGGAATGATGATCCAGTTGTCCAGGGAATTTCCCAGCGCGGAGCCCTGCTTGCTTCCATAACCGATTACTTCGCAGGGAATATTGTTCCAGCGAACCTCTTTTCCGATAGGGTCGATGCCGGGCATTAGATTCTGGATGATATCGTTGCCAATCACGCAGACGGGTGCAGCTCCGCGCAGATCCTCGTCCGTGATATGGCGCCCCGCCACAAGGTCCACGTCGTACAGCTGTGCCATCTGCGGAGTCCACGCCCGCAGGTTGGTATCCTTCAGCGAATTCAGCCCGCTCTTCACCTCCACGCGCCCGCCCAGCGAAGCCCCGATTTCCTTACAGCTCTTGCAGAGTTCGCGGACCGCTTCATAGTCGTCGTAAGTGAGGCGTTTGCGCTTCTGGAATTCCAGCCAGTCGTCCACGTTGGTAATGATGGAAGGCTGTTTGGAAAGCCCAAAGACGTCGGCGCCGAGACGGAACACCCGCGTCGCCACATATTGATTCGCGCCGTTAATCAGGCTGACGACGGCAATCACCGCCGCTACGCCAATAACGACACCGACCAGCGTCAGCACGCTGCGCAGCTTGTGCGCCCACAGGCTGGAGGCGGAAATGGCCACAGCCTCGGAAAGATTCATGGTGTTGTGCGACCGTGGTGCGGTCGATGTGGGCACTGGGGCCATAAATGGGAGTGGCAACAGTAGCCACATCGTATCATACGCGCTGGAAGCCACTGGAATAACCTGCCTACCTGTCTGTAAGGCATGCTGTTTCAACACTTGGCGAGACAATCGCTGCCTAGAAAGAAAAAGGGCGCTCCGACTATGTCGGAGCGCCCCGGAAAAACGCTGTCGCGCCAATCACGCGCAACGGGAAGGAGTTAGAACGTAAACGCAAGCCCAATACGGATGGTACGGCCCGCCTGGAACCTGTTTGGCTGGCCGTAGCCACTGTTCACCGTTAGCGGACCGCAAACGCTAGTGGGGTTGGCCTTTGTTGGGCAACTGCCGCTGCTAATCGACGAGTTCATCAGAGCCGTGACGTCGTACGGATGAAAGGATGCCGCGTAGAAAGGAGTGCCATCGAACAGCGTGTGGCCACCCGGACCGATGAAGGCCTGGGCAGTGTTGGTGTCAATTTGCTCCC
>Ga0210399_10005075_pt1 | contig 10228 bp, 8 predicted proteins | sample IncBWC14MmetaG_FD_150865 | JGI IMG/M metagenome (GOLD analysis project Ga0210399, IMG submission 150865) | Forest soil microbial communities from Barre Woods Harvard Forest LTER site, Petersham, Massachusetts, United States - Inc-BW-C-14-M | ecosystem: Environmental > Terrestrial > Soil >...
CGGCGAAAAGACTCGATTGCTTCCCGACCGGTGGTGGCCTCGCCCACCAATCGCATGTCGGTCTGGCCACTTAATACGGCCGAGACGCCTTCCCGAATCAGCGGATGATCGTCAACGATGAGTATTTTTATGATCGAAATGCCACTGTCTACCATCTCTACACTCCAAAAGTATCCCCGTCCATACCCAAAAGGGCAAAACGGGCACCGCCCTTCTTAGGGTATCCGGCAGTTCTCCGGTAGCGCAACCTGCCGACCATGCAACGGCTCTTCTCCATGTTCCCTCGCGGTCTGCCCGGTCTTGCTTTGTTGCTCCTGCGTATCTCCGTCGCGTGCGGCGTAGTGCTCAATGTCTACGGGCGGCACGGAGAACTATCAGCCTGGCTGCTCGCAAGCTCGTTATTGTTGGCTGCGACCCTGTTCATCGGACTATTGACTCCCCTCGTCGCACTACTTGCACTGGCCGCTAACCTTGCCATTCCAATAACCTGTAGCGTCGGCTTTCAAAGCGCCGGATACATCGCCGTAGCGTCCATCAACGCATTAGCCTTGTGTCTGCTCGGTCCCGGATCATATTCATTTGACGCCTACTTTTTTGGGCGACGGGTGATCAATTTGACACCGCCGGACGAACGCAAACCTTTCTGAGCCGTATGCCGTCTGCGCATTTCCCCGATTACTGAATCCCCCGATGGGCGCGAGCAAAAACCGGCATCGGTCGGACCTGAGCGAGCAGGCCCAAGAGGTGCGACACCGGCCGCGTATCCAGCCGGTCCACCGCATCAATCAGGCTGTCGCGCAGTTGCTCGTCCGCACACGCCTCACTGAGCCAGTGGAATTTTTCGATCACCTGATCCCAGGTCAAGGGGTTATCTATGCCGCCTTGATATCCGAGATGCTCCTTCACCAACACCCGCCCGTCTTTCGTGCGCACCGTGACGCGCGCCGCGAGTTCTTTGGGGTATCGAGCGGTCAGCGTCGGATCAGGGAATATTTCGATGCGGGCGACCATGGCCTGCGCGTCCGGCGACTGGACACGCGCCGTATCGAGCTGAGTGGGGCCCACCTGACCGTCAAGCAATGCGGCAGCGATCAGGTACTTGAGGTTGTAGTCGCCTTGTTCCTTCGTCAACGGATGGTCCTTTGAGCCGTAGCTGCCGCCCCCGGCGAAATCCCATCCTGATTCGAAAATATCGCAGCGCACATGCTCGACATCGGCTGGCCCCTTGGGGCCTTCGAATAGACCTCGCGGACCGGTGAACCCACGTTTGGCCAGCGACGCTGCGTAGACGGCGCGCATCCCGGTCATCGCGGGCGAAAAGCCCTTCCATTGGGAGATGGGCTCGACGTGTATGCAGGCGAGCGAAACATTATCAGCGGTCGCAATGGCTATCGCATGCGCGAGCTGCCCGGTCGACAGGCCGAAAAGCTTGCCGCACGCGGCTGCCGCACGCGGCTGCCGCTGACATGGCCAGCTGCGTCGCATGGTTGAAGCCCTTCGGCATCAGCGACACAGCAGCTGTGAATCGGCACTGGATCTCAAAAGAGATCGCGAGCGCAAGCATGAATTGCTCGCCCGATGCCCGGACATACTCGGCGGCTGCGAGCACTGTGCCAGTATTGTCACTTGGATGACACAGGCCACCAGGGGCCATGTAACTGTCGAGCATGTCTACATAGCGAATGAGCGCTGTGTTGAAGAACGCGGCCTGATCCGGCGCGGTCTTACCCCCGGCAATCAGTGTGCAGTTCCCTGGAGCCCGATACTCTGCAATCTGCTCGCGCAGCGCACTGAATGGCGGCGCCTGGAGTGCTGCAATCGCGCAGCCTAGGCTATCGAGAATGTTTCGCTTGTATAGACGGCGAATCCCGGGTGTCAGATTTTCCGGAAGCGCGGCATGCGTAAAGGCAGAAATGAGTTCAACCGCGGTGCGAGTCGGTGAAATGTTCTGGTTAGGCACAAACCGTGTTGCGAACTCAGTCATCGTTTCATCTCCTCGATATCGGCGCGATCTCTGTTACACAATCAAATGATTGTTACCGCGCGGTAGCACCGATTGCACCACGAAGACAAATCCGATGCATTTGGACCATGGTATCGGCTGCCATGCAACATACGATCAATACCATCGTCCAATTGTTCCGTTGCCGAAGTTCTGGTGTTCTAAAACAGAATCGACTACGTCGGCCTCAGTCGCGAACTGGAAGGACGGCGGAGTCATGTGATGAGCCAGGACGTTGCCTCAAAAGGACAACTGTCCTGCCAGTAGTTTGCATCTAAAGAGGACCGCGAGCATGTTGCATGTGCCAAAGAAGGATCAGGTACTCAACAAACCCTCACAGCACGAACCCGGCCAAGAGCGATTTCGTATCATCCATTCTGAGGATGTGGTGTGGAAACCGTTTCCCGCATTTCCGCCGACGGCACGGCTGGCCATCTTGGTGGGCGACCCAACCAAGGACGGCCCCTACGTGATTCGAGTCAAAATACCGGCCGGGACAAAGATGTTGCCCCACAAGCATCCCGAGGATCGGATCTACACCGTGATCTCAGGAGTCTTCTACATCGGTTTGGGCGACTGCTTCGACGAAAGCAAGCTGACCGCACATTCGCCCGGCAGCCTATTGATCTTACCGGGTGGCCAGCCTCATTTCCACTGGGCGAAGTCCGGCGAATACGTCACGCAAGTCAGCGCGATTGGACCGTTGGGCCTCGCGTACCTCGATCCGAACAACGACCCGCGAAATAAGGTTCCGCCAGCACCCACAAAGATATGAAGCGCGGGCAAAGGGAATTTTCTGGATGTGTGGCCTTTAGGGCGCACGCGCCGAGCAGCCGGGCGCGTGAATTCAATTTGCCTAAGCGGCGGGTTCGGAGCGACACTGACAATCGCGCATAGGCTGCGGAGATCTACAACATGCCGGAGTTTCAATTTAGCGTGAACGGCAAGGAGGTCGTCGCGCATAGCGACGATCCGACGATGCCGCTGCTTTATTTCCTCCGAAACGATCTGAAGCTGCACGGGCCGCGCTTTGGATGTGGATTGGGCCAATGTGGCGCCTGCACGGTGCACTTAAACGGCGCCGCGATTCGCTCTTGCGTTTATCCAATCGGCGTGATCAAGGGCAATGTAACGACGCTGGAAGGGTTAAGTTCGCCACAAGGTCTGCATCCCTTGCAACAAGCCTTTATCGATGAGCAGGCGGTGCAATGTGGCTACTGTATCAACGGCATGATCATGCAGGCGGCGGCGTTTTTGAAGCGCGTAGCGAAGCCCACCGAAGCACAAGTGCGCGAGGAGCTGGGCGCTAATCTTTGCCGTTGCGGCACGCATCTGCGCATCGTTCGCGCCGTGATGCGCGCGGCGCAATAGAAACGCGCATGGCCGCAGTAATCAGTCGTCGCACCGCGCTGCAATTATCGGGTGCTTTGATCGTGAGCTTTGCGATTCCGCTCGATAGCGGATTCGGGGCAACGCAACCGGCAAAAAAATCTGTATACCCTGGCAACATCGGGAGTTTTTTGGCGATTAACCCGGATGGCACCGTGACGGTGTTCTCGGGCAAGGTGGATTTGGGGACTGGTGTACGCACGGCGCTAACCCAGATGGTTGCCGATGAACTTGACGTGGGATTCTCAAAAGTCATTCTCATTCAGGGCGACACGGACTTAACGCCGGATCAAGGTGTCACGTTTGGCAGCTTATCAATCCAGAATGGCGGCGTGCAGTTGCGACAGGCGGCCGCGACCGCACGGCGCGCCTTGCTGATCGAGGCGGGCAGGCGATTTAAAATCCCGCCGGAGAGCCTGCGCATTGAAGACGGTATGGTGCATCCGCCGCAGGGTGAACCCGTGCCGTTGGCAGCACTCCTCGACAAGCAAGGCCTTTCGCTGAAGCTCGATAAGGCGGCGCCTCTGAAGGCGCCTAAGGACTTCAAGCTGGTCGGAAAGTCGCAGCCGCGCCTCGACATACCGGACAAGGTTACCGGTCAATTCACCTATATGCAGGACTTCGCGCTGCCCGGCATGTATCACGGTCGTGTGATACGGCCGCCGGCGCTGGGCGCCACGCTCCTAAGCGTCGATGAAGCATCGATCGCAGACATTCCCGGCATCGTCAAGGTGGTGCGGCAGGAAAATTTTCTCGGCGTGGTGGCGCAAACGGAATGGGCGGCGATCAGGGGATCGCGGCGCTTGGCAGCGACCTGGTCAGAGTGGTACGGACTACCTAGCCGCATCGAACTGTGGGAACACGTGCGCCACACCAAGATCCTCAAAGACGATGTCACCAGCAATATCGGTGATTCCGCCAAAGCGCTCGGCGAAGCAAAGGACCGCCTCGCGGCCACCTATGATTTTGCGATTCACACGCATGGCTCAATCGGACCCTCCTGCGCGGTCGCGCAATTCGACGGTGATCATCTCATTTGTTGGAGCGCCTCTCAGGCGACGCACAACCTGCGCAAACAATTGGCTGCAATGTTTTCGTTCAAGGACGCGCAGGTGCATTGCATCTATATCGACGGTTCTGGCTGCTATGGGCGCAATGGCCATGAGGACGCCGCGGCCGATGCGGCGCTGCTCGCGCGCGCGGTCAACGCACCGGTAAGGGTGCAGTGGATGCGGGCCGACGAGCATGGCTGGGACCCGAAAGGACCGCCGACCCTGCTCGACATGCGCGCGGGCCTCGATGCCAGCGGCAAGATTACCGCCTGGGAATCAGAGCTGTTCATACCGGACGGGGGTGCAGGCATCGTCGCCTTGGTTGGCGCCGATCACGCGGGACTGAATAGTCTTGGCACCTTAAGTCCCGGCGGCGTCATTCAGGACCTGGCCATTCCTTACACCATCGACAATGTAAAAACCACGGCCCATAGGCTCGAGAGCACTCCCTTCAGACCTGCGTGGATCCGCTCTCCTGGGCGCATGCAAAACTCCTTTGCCAACGAATCCTTCTTTGATGAGATTGCCGCGCACGCAAAAACGGATCCCCTCGAAGCGCGGCTGCGCTATCTACAAGACGAGCGCGGCAACGCATTGCTCGAGCGCCTGGCCAGTTTGAGTGCGTGGCGCACCTGGACGAAGTCATCTCGAGGCGCCAAGCACACGGGCCACGGGCTCGCATATACGAAGTACGAACTCGTGAGGACCTACGTCGGCGTGGTCTGTGAAGTCGAAGTCGATCGCGATAGCGGCGAGATCGCCGTCAAACGCTTTTTTGTCGCGCATGATTGCGGTCAAATCATCAATCCCGACGGTTTACGCAATCAAATCGAAGGTAACGTGGTGCAGACAGTCAGCCGGGTGCTCAAAGAGGAGATCTTGTTCAGCCAATCCAAAGTCACGAGCGTCGATTGGGCCAGTTATCCCATATTGCGGTTCCCCGAAGTTCCCGAGGTCGTGATGGATCTGATCGACCGTCCTGATCAGGTCCCGTGGGGTGCCGGCGAGCCGACGGCGGCAATGGTGCCCGCCGCGATAGGCAATGCCGTGTTTAACGCGATTGGTGTGCGGCTGCGCTCCGTGCCCTTCACGCGGACCAAGGTTTTGGCGGCCATCAAGAAATCGTAGGGGAGCCCGGCGCCCAGGCCCAGGGCTCTGCGCGCGTTAGGAGACTTCGTCACGCCTGCTGTCCCAAGAGTCCGAGCTGCCGTTTAATGTGGTTATTCTTTTGCTTACATTGGCTACTCAACTGTGCGTTCGAGGATCGCCACCATGCTGTCGGAGGTTCCCCACTGACTTGACGGAAGGATCATCTGCTTGAACTGCCACCCCTCACCGCCCTCGGCGTCCAGTGCGGCTTTGATGTCCGGGGCGCGTGCGTCGTTGATGCAACGTTGCAAACGTTGTAAAATACAACGCTATGAACGTTGTTGAACGTAACCAGCTGTACTTAAAGGGAATTCTGCAGAGCGAGGGGCTCTTCCCTCACCTCGAGGTGGCCCCCGCCAGCGGATTCTTCAACTGGGATTTCGGCCTCGCCGAGCTACCGCGTGAAGCCGGCATCATCGTCGTTCGCGGGCCGCGGCAGTACGGCAAGAGCACTTGGCTGGAATACCAATTGCGGGAAACGCTCCGACAGTTCGGGCCCGGGACCGCGCTCTTTTTAAATGGTGATTACATCGCGGGCCCCGACGAGCTCGAGCGCGATATCGAATCGCTGATGAGCTACTTTCCGGAAGAGACGTCGGTTCGACGTCTCTTCATTGACGAAATTACCGCGGTCGCCGGCTGGCAAAAAGCGATCAAACGTCTTGCCGATAGGGGTGTTCTGCGAAAGGTGCTGCTCATCACGACCGGCTCCAAAGCCAGCGACATTCAGCGAGAGGCGGAGTTGCTGCCGGGCCGCAAAGGAAAGCTAGCGCGAACGATCTATTTATTCGTCCAGCTTCCGTACAAGATTTTCTACGACAAGGCTTTCCCGACGCTCAAGGCCCAGACTCTGCCCGCCTATCTCATCGCAGGTGGCTCACCTCCCGCGTGTGCGGCGGTGCTTGAAACGGGTTCGGTCCCGCAAACAGTATTTCAAACGACCGCAGATTGGATCTACGGCGAATGCGCGCTGGTAGGCCGCTCGCGGCCCATGCTGCTGCGACTGCTGGAGCAGCTCATGCGGCGCGGCGCCTCGCCGATTGCGCAGACAACTCTCGCGGAAGAGTCCGGCATGGCAAACAATACGGTCGCGCACGGCTACCTCGATTTGCTGAGCGATCTCTTGGTTCTTGGAGCCAGCGAGCCCTGGGATCCGGCTCGAAAGGTGCGGGTCTCACGCAAGGCCTCCAAGTATCCATTCGTCAATCTTCTCGCTGCGAATACCTGGTCGACAAACCGTCACACGACACCAAGCTCGTTGGAAAGAGCCACCGGCGAGGAAAAGGGAGTGTGGTGGGAAAGGGCGGTGGCCTCGGAATTATTCCGCCGAGCCGCGAAAGAGGGCCATTCGTCACCCTTGCAGTCGCTGTTCTGGCGTTCTGATAAACACGAGATCGATTTCGTCCGCCAGGGCAGACCTTGGATCGAAGTGAAGGCCGGCCATGCTTCGCCATTCGAATTCGATTGGTTTATCAGAACCTTTTCCCGCGAGAAACTGCTGGTCGTCAGTTCGGATCGGTTCGACGGCAGCGCGGTTCGCGGAGTCACTCTCGAGGACTTTCTGCTGGATGAGTCGTTGTAGAGAGGGTCACGGAAAAAATGCCCGATCGACGCGCTACCGCGTAGTGGCGGGGCACTGCGCCCCAATCCATTGGCCCGTCCCGGAATATTTTCCGCTCATGGGTCCATTCGGACTGTTGGCCGTAACCTGGCCCGTCCCCTGTACATGTTCAGCGTCTACCGCTGTCAATTGCATCACAAACTGCAGCGTGCCCATGTTTCGCGCCGCCGTGCACTTCTCTCACCGTATCACCCAAACTCACCCGCGCTCTTCCATTCTGGAAGAATAGGATCTCGTCGGATCCTGGATGTCTGTGACTCTCTATTTTTCCGCCAGGCTCCAGGTCTTCCGTTCCGAAGACGAGGTGTGATGAACCACCATTGTGCGGATCGACCTTCAGAATGAAGAGCCCAGGCTGTCCCGTGAGGCCCTCCACTGGTCTCCAGACGCGCCGCTCGCCCTCGTTCTTTTCAAGGCTCAGTCGCGCCTCACCGCCGCTAGGGAAGTCCGCTATGAACGGGGAACGACGTCTTGGAGAACGGCGTGGCAATCGTGGTGGTGCCATCCTGATTGCAGGCGCCGCCCACCGCGTCGGCATCCGGTTCCGCGGAGGCGGGGCCGTCGGCCGATCCCCAGTAGTTGTCACTCGCTGCCAGCCGAAGCGCTTGCGGTGGCGGCGGAGCGCGGAGAAACCCCGGCGGCAGAAAGATTCCCATCAGCACGCCGCAGTGCGCACCCGGGCCGGGGCTGATACTGAAGTTCGGCACGGTCAGTGCGGGCCTGTTTCTATCATTGCCGATGAAGTTGTTGCCGGTGAACGGTGCGAACGTATTAGGCGTAAATTCGGGAATGGGGCCAAAATCATTGATGTCGTTCAGGTAGATCAGCACTCCGGGCCCCCCGTTCCCGATCGCCGAATTGGCATAGAACGCCGCCCCGCCAGGATTGAGCTCGAAGCCGATCTGCGAGTTCTTCACCGCCATGTTGTAGGTGATTTGACCCGGGTCGCTTGCGGAGAAGCCCACACCGCCGCCCATGGCCACGTTGGCGACCAGTTGGACATTAGTGGCGCTAGGATTGAACAAAGTTTCGGCGCCCGGGCCGACCGGCTGGACAACGAAACCGGTGCCCGCGCCGAGCGCGACATTATCCTTGACGATAATTGCCGGGTGGCCGCCGTTATTCACCCCGATCGAGAATCCGGTGCCGGTGCCGATCGCCTGGTTGTTGTCGATCAGGATACGCCCCGTGACGCGGCAATCCGCCCCCAGAGGAGAACCCGGAGGGGCGCAGGGCAGATTCCGGATGGGCTGCCCAAAATAGACGAATCCCTGCGTATCGCCGTTGTCGGTGTTTCCCGCAACCGAGACATCCTGCAGGACGGGGAAGAAGAGCGCGATCATCACCCCTGCCTGGCTGCTGCCGACGAGTGTAAAGCCTTCTCCCGCCGCGCCAAAGTCCACGCCGGGGCTGCTGATCAAGACCGTGGAGCCGTAAGGCGACCGGGGATCGTTCGCGATGACCGTGGTCGCCGCGCCCTGGGTGGAATAGATATGCAAGGGCTTGGTGATGCATACGACGCACCCGGCGTTCGGCGGTTGATTGTCGCCCCCCCCAGCGGGATCCGCGTGCTCATCGCCGGGGCCGGTGAAGTTGTCCGCATTGACATCCCCATAGAGGCCCGGGCCCACATAGATCGTATCGCCGCTCGCCGCGTTCTGCATCGCTTGACTGATCGAGCGGCAGGGAGATCGCGGCCCACACGTCGGGCTATCCGATCCGTAAGCGGCGACGTGCAGAACACCGGCAATGGCAGAAGCACCGATACCGAGCAAGCCAATCAACAATATTGCAGGCGACTTTAATGAATTTGTCATGGCGCGTCCCTCGCAGTTCTGGTTAATTGTTCCGGCCTAAGGAGTTCAGCCCTCTTGTGATGTACGCAGGTGACTTTGGATCTCGCAATCGTTGTAGGCACGCTTGAGCGTTTTCTTGAACTCCCCTCTACATCATTTACAAAGCAGCTACAACGTCTTCTATGCCACTTCAAGTGGTCCGAGTGTGACGCAAGTCACACTTTGGGGATTAGACCCCTCATCTTGATATGGCGCCCTCCGGCGATGACTAGATAAGAGCAGGGTGCCTGTCCTCGCTCAATAGTCATCGAGAATCATTCGAGCGCCTTTTTCGGCAATCATTGCGGTCGGGGTATTCGTATTGCCGGATGTAATGGTCGGCATGACGGACGCATCGACAACTCGAAGCCGGTCGATGCCGTGGACGCGCAGGCGCGCATCCACGACTGCTTCAGTATCCGTGGCAGGTCCCATCTTCGCGGTTCCCACCGGATGAAATATCGTGGTGCCGATGTCGCCGGCCGCGGCGGCGAGCGACTCGGTGTCGTCCCCTACGTTGGGGCCGGGTAGAAATTCCTCGGGGGCGAAGCCTTGGACGGCTGCCTGGGCCATGATGCGCCGCGTGCAGCGAATGGCGTCGGCCGCGACCGCGCGGTCCTCCGCGGTCGCCAGATAATTCGGTGCAATCATCGGCGCGGTCCGAGAATCTGCGGATCGGAGCCGCACGGTGCCGCGCGATGTGGGCCGCAGATTGCAAGCGCTCAACGTGATGGCAGGATAGCTGTGCAAAGGGTCGCCGAACTTGTCGAGCGACAAGGGCTGCACATGAAACTCGATATTCGCCCGGCGCTGAGCCTTATCCGAGCGCATAAAAATGCCTAGTTGCGATGGGGCCATGGTGAGCGGCCCGCGCCGCCGGAGGAGATAGTCGATACCCATCCACGCGCGTCCGAGCACGGAGTGATAGGTTTCGTTCAGCGTCTTGACGTTACTGACCTTATAGATCGCGCGCAGCTGCAGGTGGTCCTGAAGATTCGAACCCACACCGCGCCGGTCGATCAGAGTCTTGATGCCCAGTGGGGCGAGCCATTCGTGTCTGCCGATGCCGGACAAGCTGAGGATCTGCGGCGAGCCGATCGCGCCGGCTGACAAGATGACCGTGCCGGCGGTGCGGACTTCGAATTTCTCGCCGTCGCGCAAAAAAACAACGCCGCGTGCG
>Ga0210399_10005076_pt1 | contig 10225 bp, 7 predicted proteins | sample IncBWC14MmetaG_FD_150865 | JGI IMG/M metagenome (GOLD analysis project Ga0210399, IMG submission 150865) | Forest soil microbial communities from Barre Woods Harvard Forest LTER site, Petersham, Massachusetts, United States - Inc-BW-C-14-M | ecosystem: Environmental > Terrestrial > Soil >...
CGTTACATTATCCGTTCCGACGGCGCCGACCACGCCACTCGCGGCCCGCAGAGCCTGCTCATAGCGGCTCATGCGTGCCAGCACCTCTCCAGTCACGCGCTCCGACAGGCGGTGCAATCTGAGGGTGGCCGCTGCAGAATTGCTTTGCGCCAGCCGAAGGGCGGCGGCCGAGGTAATCAAGAAACCGCCGAGGAGTACAGACAACGCCGCCACCACCGGCAATTGCATCGGTCGGCGGCGCAGCAGCGCCCCGCTAGCACACCTGAGCGTTGTTAGGCCCACTTCGCGCGCTGTTCTTCACGAGCGGGCGGGGCGATATCTCGAGTTAGAAAAGGTGCTTCAAGTTCGGCGATGTCCAGCAGGCGAGCACGTGCATGACCCGCCAGTTTCGCTGAATGCAATGCCTTGTCTGCGGCAAGCAGCAGGCCGTTGGCCGCCCGGCATTTCTGCAAGTCGTCGCCGAAGCGAAAATTGGTCGGCGGGCCTTCCCAACACGTACTCTGCTCGTCGTAACAAGACACGCCGATGCTCGCCGTGACGTGATGCGCGCTCAGAGAATCCTCATGACTGATCTTGAGTGCGTCGACGGCATCGAGTATACGTTGCGCGATATATTCCGCGCCCCGTCTTGATGTCTGCGGAAGCAGTACTGCGAATTGTTCGCCCCCACAGCGAGCGACCACGTCCGCCGGCCGTCGCGTGATGCCCTTGATTGCCGTCGCGACACGCCGTAAACAGACGTCACCCTTGGCGTGACCGTAACGCTCGTTATAGAGCTTGAAGTGATCTACCTCGATCAATAGCAAACCGATCGGATCGCTTACCCGAAGACCCCGCAGCCACTCGCGCTTCAGCGATTCGTCGAATTGATGCCTGCTACCCACACCCGTGAGCGCGTCGATGCTAACGGTGCGTCTCAGCTGATCGGTGCTGTGCTTGTTGCGCAAATGTGTCTTCACGCGGGCGAGCAAACGGGCAGAGGTGAACGGCTTGGCAATGAAGTCTGCCGCACCCATATTCAGCGCGGACACCTCGAAACCAGCCTCGCTATGGCTCGTGATAAAGATGATCGGCACACCCTCCACGTCCGGTGCTGCCAGCAATGCGTCGAATACTTTAAAGCCGCTCATTCCAGGCAGCTCCGCGTCCAGCAGGATTAAATCAGGCGGGGAGTCGTGGACCAGTTGCAGTGCTTTCTCGCCGCTGGTGGCGAAGCTCAGCTGACAGACGCCGTGCAGAATACGGCCTATGAGGTAGATCGTACCCGGGTCGTCATCTACGACTACTATTTTATCGTCCATGATATTGATGCCCGCTACCAGCGGAGGCCATTGTCCGCCGGCGGTCCAGGTTCAAATATATCCGATTTAACACAGGACGGATTAAACCGCTAACAGTGCGGCGCCGTTCGAGCGATTCGTCACGAAATCGACAGAATGTTCCTAAATGGGAATAACTCTTGAACTACACTCCCACAATTATGCTGCGCCGCAGGTTTTCCTCTCCATTGACCAATCATTATGCGCCGATTGTGCCGCGCGGTCGCCCCTGGCCGGCGATCGCCGTGCATCATTTCTGCGGATGTACTTCTAAAGGTAGTTGTTTAGAGGAGATGGTCGATGATTGATCTGGGAAGCATTCGCCGTCGCCGCGGCGTGTCCTGTTACCATCAGTTGTATGTGATTCTTGCAATGGCCTTGGATAAAGGGGTCATCGAGCCCGGGAGTACGCTGCCCAGCGAAACGGAGCTGATGCGACAATTTGCAATCTCCAGAAATACCGTTCGGCGCTCGCTCGCACGATTGGAACTGGAGAAAAGGATCCTACGGCGACGCGGCAGTGGCACTATCGCGCGACGTGTGCAGACGCAAGGATTTTCGCCCGACACGATCGCCAATGCGATTGATGATTCTGAAACTGCGAAACAGACCACGACAAGCCGTGTTCTGCAGATTGTTTCATGTAAGACCCCGGCATATATACGGGAACGTGATGCCGAATTCGGCGAAAAATGCCTCGAGGTACACCGGTGCCGCAGCTTCAATAGGCGTCCGTTCATGCTCAGCATCAGTCATGTTCCCGAGCGCTTGGCAATGCGCCTGAAGCGCCGGCAGCTCGGTCGCCAGGTGGTCCTGACTGCTTTGGCAGAAATGGGTATTCTGGCCGTCTATGCCGAGCAGACAACAACGGCGGTGGCCGCCGACGCGGTTGCGGCTCAGCACCTCGAAATCGAACCGACGTCAGCGCTCTTGTGCATACGGAGATTGAGCCGCGACCGCGATGGTCGATCGATTGAACATCACACATATTTATATCGCCCGGATCGCTTCCATCTTCGCGCGCGCATTGACATCGAGCGCGCGCCCGCGGGCGCAGGGTGGGCCAATGCCGGGACCACCACCCTCATGCCGGCGTGGTTGTAGGCGCACAGGCGACAAGCGCCGCGAGATTTGCCGGGATCAGGCGCAAGAGGCGGACGCCGCTGTAATTTGATCTTTGCCGGCTTGCTTGCTCCTGTAGAGACCTCGGTCCGCCGCGCGAAGCAACTCGACCGCGCTCGTTTTCGATAGCTCGCCGTGTGTTTCCAGTGAGGTCACGCCGATGCTGACGGTGACGTTGAGGGGCTGCCCATGTACAGACAGTAACGGCTCGCTCAAGACACTGCGAAGTTTACGAGCGACGCAATTGGCCCCTTTCAAGTTCGTTTCGGGCATCACGATGATGAATTCATCGCCGCCCGATCTCGCCAGCCAATCGCTGGTTTCACGGAGGCAGCTGGTTGCGCGGAGTACGAACTCCTGCAGCACATGATCGCCCGCCGCGTGACCCAGGCGATCGTTGATTTGCTTGAATCCGTCGATGTCGCAACACAAAATAGACAGAGGACGATTGTAACGCTGCGCTCGCGCCAGCTCACGCGGCAGGTATTTCATCAGATATCGCCGATTGTGTGCGGTTGTCAGCGGATCAGTAACCGATAAACGCCGGTTTTCTCGGTTGCTCAAGCGCAGCGAGTACTCGAGATGCGTGATGCGCCGCGCGACTTCCATTCGCGCCAGAATCTCCTCGCTCGAGGACCCCTTGACGATGTAATCGTCGGCGCCGGCCGCCATGCCCAACAGCATGTCCTGCTTGCCTTCCCGCACCGTCAGCATCATGACGTATACATATCCTTCAACATGCTCGAGCCGCACTTTACGGCATAGGGCAAGTCCGTCCATACCCGGCATTTGCCAATCGGTCAGTACGATCTGGCACTGTGATGTGTCTAGAATGCGCAAAGCCTCTTCGCCACATGCCGCGACTTGAACGTCGTAGCGTGCGCGTTGGAGCATCGTCATGAGCTGTGCTCGCACGATCTCATCGTCGTCTACGATGAGCACACGGCACTGCCACTGCGGCACCAACTGCTGCACGATGGTGGTGTCGTGAAGCTCACCGCCTGCAACCTCTCCGGACCGGGATTGTTCAAGATGCATTTAGTATCCCCGGACCGCGGTCCTTGGACGTTGAACGCCAATTCCGGCCACCCCATGGTATGTCGATCATGGCACGCGCCTCCTTTTGAAATGTTGGTCTGGCCAGCAGATAGCCCTGCACCTGCAGACAACCCAAGTCCTTCAGGATTTGGAATTGCTTTTCTGTCTCGACGCCCTCGGCAATGACGGCGATTCCCAATTCCCTGCCCAACTCGATGACGGCGCGCACGATCGCCACGTCCTTCCATTGAGTGGTCAAGTTGTGAATCAGGGATTTGTCCAGTTTCAGACGATCAACGGGCAGTCGGGAAAGATAGTTCAAACTGGAGTAACCAGTCCCAAAATCATCGATGGCGATTCTCACACCCATCATTTTCAAATGCCGGAAACACTCGATGATGGTATGCGAGTCGCTGATCAACGCGCTTTCGGTAATCTCCAATTCGAGCTGTTTTGCCGGGAAACCGGTACTTTTCAATGCCCGTTGCACCCCTTTGGCAAAGACCCCATTTATTTGATGTGCAGAGACATTGACGCAGAGGGTGACGGGATATGACCTTTGAGTCCGCCAGGTGTTCACTGTCTCGCACGCTTGTTTGAGAACCCACGCGCCAAGCGCACCGATTACGTGCGTTTTCTCTGCGAGTGGAATGAACGTTCGAGGTTCCACGACGCTGCCGTCGGATCGAAACCAGCGGGCGAGTGCCTCCACGCCGCACGCATGTCCGTCGGCTACGTCGAACTGAGGCTGAAAGAACAGCGTAAGCTCATGGTTCTCGATCGCGCGACGAAGATCCATTTCCAAGCGCAATCGGCGTTTCGCAAGAACGGTGACGTTTCCCGGGTGATATCGCAGCTTGCGCCGCGGAGGCATGACCATGCCCGGCGCACCCTTCCCAATGATTTCTACGTGTTCATCCATGTCGTTTACTCGCCGCAATCTTTAGTCGATGGTTGAGCGCAGTGTAGGGAGACGCTGCTGCGCAAGGATGTAGGGAGATCGTGACAGTTGGCGCCCGTGCGGTTTGATATCGCCGGATTAGAACGAACGGCTTCACAATTATGATCAATTGTCCGTCTTGGGCGGCGGCCGATTCTGCTCGAGCGCCGGAGTGCGATCTTTGCTGTACAAAGTACGCTGATATATCTCCTCGCTGCCGTGACGGTATTGTGAAATGGCGCCATTGGGCCTACGCTTCGTTGGGCAGCAATAGTCCTGCACGCCATTGCCGCGCGTGTGCGACCGATGACCTCGAGGCACCAAATGGAATTGGAAACTTGCCGTTTAAGTTATGCTGTTTGCCGTTCCGGGCGGCAACGCCGGTGTGGTCTGCCATGATCACCATGGCAGACGCCCGGCTGAATCTTCTTCTCGGTGCACTTTCCGATAGCATTTTGCTGCGCTGGCTGCAGGATCTGGAGTGCGTTGAAATCCCGCTTGGCGAAGTACTGTACGAAAGCGGCCAAACGGCGGACTTCGTCTACTTTCCCATCGCTGCCATCGTTTCCCTTCTCTATGTCATGGAAAACGGAGCTTCCGCGGAGATTGCAGTCGTGGGCAACGAGGGAATGGTTGGCATCTTCTTGGTGATGGGCGACGGCTCGACCACCAGTCGCGCGTTGGTGCAAAGCGGCGGAGCGGGTATCCGAATGCCGGCAAAAGAATTTAAGAGGCAGTTCAATCGCTCCGCCGTCGTACAGCATCTAATGTTGCGCTATACGCAGGCATTGATTACGCAGATGACCCAAACGGCCGTCTGCAATCGGCATCACTCGCTTGAGCAACAACTGTGTCGTTGGCTGTTGTTGAGCCTCGATCGACTCCACGGCGACGAACTTGTCATGACGCAGGAACTCATCGCAAAAATGCTCGGCGTGCGCCGCGAAGGCGTTCATGAGGCCGCGAGCAAACTGCAGGACGCGGGTTTGATCCGCTACTCGCGCGGGCACATCCACGTGCTGGACCGCAAAGAGTTGGAGAAGCGCAGCTGCGAGTGTTACGCCACAGTCAAACGAGAATATGATCGGCTCCTTCCCGACATTCCAGCACAGCCCTGACATTCCAGCGCGGTAGCCATCGTACTTGGACGATGTCTTCTCGCGCTAACATCCCAGAGACTCATGTAGCGAGCCGAGCTGATACCCTACAGGAAGCTCCCGCATCGGGATGTAGGGAAATCATGACAATGCAGAATTGCGTGGGCGCACGAAGTTGTTGAGCCAGACATTCAATGCGTGAATCGCCGCCTATCTAGTGGCCGCCAAAGAGCCTATACACATTGAATGCGCAGAGTGTCGCAAATAAAGGATTCCCAGCGTCGCCTCGCGACCCCGCTCGCGCGATTTCACGGAATGCCGCCATGAGCGTGAGTATTGGCGTTGGCATCGGTGGAATTCGACCGCCTTGGGGGAGGCCATTCCCGGATGTTTCGACGCCTGATTGGATCGTCGCCGGCGCCGCCCTTTTCATCATCGCCAACGGTATTTCGGTTTGTATCGGATGGTGGACCCGAACTCCGATAATGGTCCGGCTGTTTGCCGATGACGCGCCCACGCATATCAACACCGCGCTGGGCTTCATATTGCTGGGTGTCGGCGATCTCGGCCTGGTGTGGCGCCGGCGATGGCTTGGTGCGGCTGCAGCCGGCGCCGTGCTGCTCCTTGCGGGCACCGAGCTGGCCGAATTTGTGTTCCACCGGAACTTCGGCATCGACACGCTGTTGGCTGTGCCATTTATAGATGCCAATTCACAGTATCCCGGCCGCATGTCGACGAATACCATTGCGTGTTTTTTGCTCGTCGCAAGCGGGCAACTTCTCATGGCAGAGGCCGGGAAACGCGCGGGATCTGCCAACACGGCCGCGGTGATCGTCAAAACCATCGCGGGAGGAATCGCTTTGATCGCCCTGCTGGGCTACGTCGTGGATCTTAAGCGTGCTTACGGATGGACGGAGTCAGTGGGGATGTCCATGCGCACGTGGGCTGGGTTTCTGCTGATCGTCGTCGCGCAAATCGCCGCACTTTGGAAGCGCGACATAGCGGATCAACCCAGGCTGCCGGAGTGGTTCCTGCCCTTTTTAGGAATAGCGGTTGCCAGCATTTCGGTCGGCCTGATTTGGATCTTCAACAGCTCTGATGCGAGACCATTTAGCATCGATCCTTGGTACGCGAACAGTGCCCGGCGCATTGCAATCGTCATCGAATTGACCACGGGCATGCTGATTCTTCTCGGCACATTCAGCATGCTCACCGCGCGGAGAAAGGCTGTCATGGCCTGGCAACAGGCCCGCGAACTCGGCGTCGAAGTGTTGAAGCGGACCAACGCGGAAAGCGAATTGATATCCAATAACCAGTCCCTGATCGAGCAGACCGAGATTCTGGATCTTGCCCAGGTGATGGTACGCGACACGCAGGGGCGGATTACGCTTTGGAGCCGCGGCGCCGAAAAACTCTATGGCTTCACACGTGCGGAGGCGATGGGCAGCATTGCGCACCAGCTTCTCCACACCCGTTTTCCGGAGCCTCTGGAGAAAATCGAGGCGCAACTTGACGCTACCGGAACCTGGGAGGGAGAGCTGTCGCATCGCAACCGAGCCGGCGCTGAGATCGACGTTGCCAGCATATGGGCGCTGCATCGCGACTCTGAAGGAGTACCGACGCGCGTCCTCGAGTCCAGTTCCGACTTGACAGGCCGCAATCGAGCGGAGCGAAGGCTTTCCGCCCAGCTGGGGCGGCTTGATCTGCTCAATATCATCACGCGAGCGGTCGGTGAGCGTCAGGACCTACCCAGTATTTTCCAAGTCGTGATCGGAACCCTGGAAGAGCAGCTGCCCATCGATTTCGGTTGCGTGTGCTTGTACCAGCCACCCGACGGGCTGGTCATCTCAGGGATCGGCGTGAAGAGTTACGACCTGGCGATGGCGCTCGGAATGACCGACCAGGCGCGAATCCAGATTGACCAAAACGGACTGTCGCGCTGTGTACGCGGGGAGCTGGTCCATGAGCCCGATTTGGAACAGCTGCCATTCGCATTTGCGCAACGCCTCGCCGCCGTTGAGCTGCGCGCAATGGTCGCGGTGCCGCTGCTTCTCGAGAATAAGGTATTCGGCATTCTCATCGTTGCGCGGCACTCCGCGCAAAGTTTCAGCAGCGGTGAATGCGAATTTCTCGGTCAACTCGGCCAACATGTCGCCCTCGCCGCCCACCAGGCGCAACTCTATGGCTCGCTGGAAGCCGCGTACGACGACCTGCGTCAAACACAGCAAGCCGTCATGCGGCAGGAGAAGCTGAGGGTCTTGGGGCAGATGGCAAGCGGCATCGCCCACGACATCAACAATGCATTGTCACCCGCCGCTCTATATGTTGAAACACTGCTCGAGCGCGAATCCGGCCAGAGCGAGGCTAAAAACTACCTGCTGATCATTCAGCGCGCAATCGACGGCGTCGCCCAGACTGTGGCCCGAATGAAGGAGTTCTACAGCCAGCGCGATCCTCACCTTGCTCACACCGCCGTTTCCATCAACCAAGCTGCAGCGCAGGTCATCGACCTTACGCGGGCACGCTGGAACTCCGTGCCGCAGGAATCAGGCCGCGTAATTCAGGTCGCCACAGAGTTTGCGCCGGATTTGCCGGCCATTGCCGGGAATGAGAGCGAGATTCGCGATGCACTCACGAATCTCATTCTCAACGCGGTGGATGCGATGCCGGAAGGCGGGAAGATCACGGTGTGCTCACGCGCGATCGGAACGGATCGCGTGCAGATTGACGTGACCGACACCGGAGTCGGCATGGATGAGGCTACTCGAGGCCGCTGCCTCGAATTGTTCTTCACCACCAAAGGTGCGCGTGGTACAGGTCTTGGTTTGGCGATGGTCTACGGTACGGTCGAGCGGCATGCGGGGGAACTGCATATCGACAGCAGACTGGGCGAAGGCACGACGGTTCGACTCATCTTTCCCGCTGCGCCAATGGCTTCCGATCCGCAGCCCACGATGCGCCCCAATGCCCGCCCGCCGCTTCCACTGCGCATCCTTGTAATAGATGATGATCCCATCATTCTGAAATCCTTACGCGATGGTCTGGAACGGGACGGGCACATCGTCTCGGTCGCCGATGGCGGTCAACGCGGGATCGATGCTTTTCTCGGCGCACGCGCCCGCGGCCAGCCTTTTTCGGTGGTCATCACAGACCTTGGCATGCCGCACGTCGACGGTAGGACCGTCGCCGCTGCAGTCAAGTCCGCTCATCCGGAGATCAAGGTTGTGCTCTTGACCGGTTGGGGACACCGCATGGTGGAGGAGAACGATAGGCCGGCGAATGTGGACCGTGTTTTGGGTAAGCCGCCGAAGATGACCATGCTACGAGCGGTGCTGGGTGAATTGACCGACGAGACATCGACGTGAGCCACGAACGCGCAGCGCACATTTTGATCGTCGATGACGAGAGCAACTTACTCCAAGCCCTGTGCCGATTATTGAAATTGGAGGGATTCTCGACACTCGGAGTCGAGTCCGGCCCGCTCGCCTTGGAGGCCCTGCGTGCTGCGGCGCGCAACGATGCGGAACGCTTCGATATCCTCATCACCGATCTCAAGATGCCCGGCATGGACGGTTTGTCGCTGCTTCGCGAGGCGCAGGTCATAGACCGGGATTTGGTGAGCATCGTGATGACCGGGCACGGTACCATCGACACGGCGGTGGAGGCCATGAAAGGCGGTGCCCTCGACTACATGCTCAAGCCGTTCAATCTAAGTGTCGCCATGCCGGTATTAACGCGCGCACTGGGCGTGCGCAGACTTCGCCTGGAAAACGCGACGCTGCAGCGCGAGTTGGCCAATCGTGCGGCTGAACTCGAAGAATCGAACCGCCGGCTGCAAGCCGCAAACAAGGATCTCGACGCCTACAACTCGTCGGTATCGCACGACATTCGCGGACATCTCAATCGAATCATCGGATTTTCACAGCTATTGATCGACGGGAGGGCCGGCGCACTGAATGCCAAACAAAGCGAATTCCTCGGACATGTTGCCGACAACGGCGAACAAATGCTCAAATTGACCGACGATCTGCTGAGTTTTTCGCGCCTTGGCCAACGGCCGGTTCTGAAGGCTTGCGTACCCGTTACGACGCTGGTTCACGAAATATTTCACGAACTCCGGGGCGGCGCCGCGGACTCGGCGGTGGAACTGCGAGTGGCCGAATTGCCGGACGCGTTTGCAGATCCAGCGCTGCTCAAACAAGTGTTCGTAAATCTCCTATCGAATGCGATCAAGTTCAGCAGTCTCGTACCACGATCCCTCGTGAGGGTCGAGGGTTACGTAAAAGCAGGCGAATGCACGTACGTCGTATGTGATAACGGCGCCGGGTTTGACATGGCTCATGCGGATCAACTGTTCAAAATGTTTCATCGCTTGCACAGCACTTCGGAATTTGAAGGGACCGGCATCGGCCTGTCGATTGTGCAGCGTATCGTGGAGCGGCACGGCGGCCGCATTTCTGTCGAGGCAGCGGTCGGCATGGGTGCGCAATTCACCTTTACGATACCCGCACAAAATCCGAATCGTTAGGTCACGCTCGAACCAGCGCTTGATATCCGTATGACCGCCCTTTCCAAAGTGTCCATCGATCACATCGGTATCGTGGCTGAGTTTCGACCGGCCTTTTTGCTCTTGTAGAGGCACTGGTCCGCGAGCTCCAGAAGCATCTCCGGCGTGGCAGCGTCCCGACTTTTGATTGCGCCCAGTCCGC
>Ga0210399_10005077_pt1 | contig 10225 bp, 9 predicted proteins | sample IncBWC14MmetaG_FD_150865 | JGI IMG/M metagenome (GOLD analysis project Ga0210399, IMG submission 150865) | Forest soil microbial communities from Barre Woods Harvard Forest LTER site, Petersham, Massachusetts, United States - Inc-BW-C-14-M | ecosystem: Environmental > Terrestrial > Soil >...
CCATCCCTCAGGCGACGAGCGGTGCGACAACTGCCGCTACTACCTCGACGAGACCAAGGATCTCTCGTACTGCTGGCATTCGAAAGTCCGCATCCTGGTTGGTGGGAACTGGTGGTGCCAGTGGTGGGAGGAGATCCCCGCTGAGGGGGGCTGACGTGGCTCTCTCGGCAGGTGGCACCCTGATTTCGACAATCGTTGTCAAAAAGAGCTCCGCGGCCGCTAGGGTAACGATGCGATGCAATCACCCGACGTACTGACCGACCTGTTCCGGGCGAACGGCCACAAGATCACGGCCCAGCGCCAGTGCATCTTCCGCGCTCTCGAGGGCGACGTGACCCATCCCTCGGCCGAACGGGTCTACGAGAAGGTGCGTCTCGAGATGCCCAACGTCTCGCTCAAGACCGTCTACCAGACCCTCCACGACCTGGCCGAGCTCGGCGCCATCTCGATGCTCGACGTCGGCACCGGCTCAGCCCGCTTCGATCCCAACGTCGAGACGCCGCACCACCACCTGGTCTGCCGCTCGTGCGGCAAGGTGCGCGACCTGACCGCGGACTTCCCGAGCCTCACCGTCTCCCGTCGGGCCGCCAAGGGCTTCGCGGTCGACAGCGCCGAGGTCGTCTTCCGGGGGCTCTGTGACGAGTGCCGGGCGGCATCGCGACCGGTGAAGACGGCGAAACAGATCTCGTAGTAAGCAGATCACCAGATCAGAGAAAGAGAAAGGTACGAACATCCATGGCAGCACTGAAGGGGAGCAAGACCGAGGAGAACCTCAAGACGGCGTTCGCCGGCGAGAGCCAGGCCAACCGCCGCTATCTCTACTTCGCCCAGAAGGCAGACGTCGAGGGCTACCCGGACGTCGCCGCCCTGTTCCGCTCCGTCGCGGAGGGTGAGACCGGCCACGCGTTCGGGCACTTCGACTTCCTGCGCGAGACGGGCGACCCCGTCACCGGCGTGCCGATCGGCGCCACCTCGGACAACCTCAAATCGGCGATCGAGGGCGAGACTTACGAGTACACCGAGATGTACCCCGGCTTCGCCAAGACGGCCCGCGACGAGGGCCTCGATGAGGTCGCCGAGTGGCTCGAGACGCTCGCCCGGGCCGAGAAGTCGCACGCAGGTCGCTTCACGAAGGGCCTGGAGACGCTCGACGCCTGACCGGATCGCCGAACGCGACGTGAGCGGCGGCGCAGCGCTCGACCTGACGCTCGACGACGTCCTGGACCTGCGCGCCTATGAGCGGGTGCGCGGCGACTACCGGGCCAAGGTCATTGCGCTGAAGAAGAACCGCCGCGTCGCGCTCGGCCCGATCATGACCCTCGTGTTCGAGTGTCTCGACACCGTCCGCTTCCAGGTCCAGGAGATGGCGCGGGTGGAGAAGATCATCAGCGACGAGGGGATCCAGACCGAGCTCGACATCTACAACCGGTTGCTGCCCGCGCCGGGCGAGCTGTCCGCCACCCTCCTCATCGAGCTGACGTCGGAGCCTGACTTGCGGGAGTGGCTGCCCAAGCTCGTGGGGATCGAGACCAAGGTGGGTGTGGCGATGGACGGCGACTTGGTCCTGAGCGTGCCCGAGGCCGAGCACGCCGCCGCCCTGTCCCGGGAGGAGATCACGCCGGCCGTCCATTACCTCCGGTTCCCGTTCGGAGACGAGCAGGTGGAGGCCTTCCGCACGGCCTCCGAGGTGGCGTTGGTGTCCGAGCACCCGGCCTACCCGGCCCGGTCCGTGCTGGCGCCGGCCGTCCGCGAACAGCTGCTCGGCGACCTCCTGGGGACAACAAAGCCTCTATCCATTGCCTGAGCTGGGACAATTCTGTGCGCCACTCTTTACAGGCGCACGATAATTGGGCCATACTCTTCGTTCGCCGAAATCGGAGCTGATGCCTTCGGTCCCCGGACCGAAAGGGCCTCCGAGCAGGGCGAATGTCAATATCCGCCGTTCAAATGAGGAAGTGTTCCCGATGACCGCCACCCTGTGGCGCAAGCAAGCCGCCTGCCGGGGCCTCGACGTCGAGGTCTTCTACCCGGCCTCCGAGGACGAGGCCGACGCGGCCGAGGCCAAGGCTGTTTGCGCCGAATGCCCGGTTCGCCAGCTGTGCCTCGAGCACGCTCTGGCCCACCGCGAGCGTGAGGGTGTCTGGGGCGGCACGACCGAGCGGGAGCGGCGGCGGATCGTGCGCCAGCGGCGCAAGTCGGCCTAGCCGGCCCCTCCCCGCCTACTTCTTCGCCTTCCCCTTCACCGTCGTGGGCGCGTGGGGCGTCGCCTGTGTCGTGGCGCCCAGCGTGCAGGGCCGCGGGTTCCACGGCTCCGTCTGGGTGTTCGTGTAGACGTCGGCCGGGATCGTCGTCGTCGTGGTCGTGGTCGGCCCCGTCGGCACAGTCGGCGCCGTGCCGGAGTTGCCGGGGTGCCCGGGGTTGGAAGGCGTCGATACGATCAGCGACGTCCCCGCGACGAGCAACTGCACCGTCGAGCCGCTGAGGCTCGGGTCCGCCACCAACGTCACCGGCCCGCGCAGTTCCGCGTTCAGCGTCTGCGCGGACTGGAGGCCGGCGGGGCCGTAGAGGATCTCGGAGTTGGTGCCGCTGAGTGGGCTCGACGCGTTCGCGACCTGGCCGGTCGTGAAGCCGTCGAGGCGCAGCGTTGCCGACACGAGTCCCGCCAGCGCACTGGCCTGGTCGCTCGACGCATTGAGGACGTCGACGTTCACCTGGCCGTGGGGGAGTGTCGTGGTCGTCGTGGTGGGGGTGCCCTTCCCACCCTTCGCCGCATGCACGACGGGCGTGGCGGGCGGGGCGGTGCCGATGGCATTGAACGCACCGATCATGCTCAGCGCGTAGGGCTGGGCCATCTGGAGCACGTCGGCGCCGCCGCCGGTGACGAACGACGTCACCGGCAGCGTCTCGGTGATGAGGTGTGACGATTGCAGGCCCCGGAAGCCCTCGGCGATGTGGAAGAGTTCGCTCTCGGTCAGTGTGTCGTCGATCGTCAGGTGGCCGACCGACGCGCCGATGAACGAGTTGATGGCGAACGGGTCGGTGATGGACGCGTTGACCTTCGCGAGCACGGCCCGGAAGAAAGCGTCCTGGCGCTGGATGCGGCTGAAGTCCGACAGCCCGTCGCCCTCCCAGTAGCCGTTCGAGTTCATGTAGAAGAGGTGGCGGCTGCGCACGAGCTGGAGCGCGACAATGCCATTGACCGACTGGCAGCCCGTCTGGGTCACGTCGAGGCCGGTGTAGGCGTCCTTGACCGCCGTGGGGAAGTCCATGTTGATGCCGCCCAGCGCGTTGACCATGTCTGAGAAGCCGGGGAAGTCGACGGCGATGTAGTGGTTGATCTGGATGCCCAGGTCCTTCTCGATCGTCCGGATGAGCAGATCCGGGCCGGAGTCATAGGCCGCGTTGATCCGGTTCATGCCCGAGATGCCGCTGGTGTTGCCCGGGATGTCGACCCACAGGTCACGGGGGATGGACAGGACCGTCACGGTCTTGGCGGCGGGGTTGAAGCGGGCGACCATGGTCACGTCGCTGCGTTGGCCCCCGGCATTTGCTTCGTTTCCGAGCTCATTGGACAGCGTCGAATTGTTGCCGACGAATGCACGCGAGTCGGAGCCGACGAGCAGGACGTTGAAAGGCTTCAGCGGGTCGGCCGACTGCGCCACCAGGTGCCGGGAGTGGATCTTCTTGATCTGGTCGTAGCGGTACTTGGCGTAGAAGTAGATGCCGCCCACCCCGAGGCCGGCCAGCACCACGATCGTGCACACGGCCCAGATGCTGCGGCGGCGCCAACGGTGCTTGCGCTTGGCCTCCTTGCGCTCCGTCTTGTGTGCCTCGCGCAACTCGGCCTGGAGGTCGGCGCGCGACCGGCCCGCCGCACCGAGGACATCGCTGTCGTCCTGGGCCGGCGCGTCCCCGGTCGCGGTGGGCCCAGGTAGCTCCGACGCAGCCGTCTCCCCGGAGGCCTCACCCGTGGTCTCGGGTGGAGTCTCGGCACTCTCGGGGGGCTCGGGTGCATCGGGGGTCAAGAGTCAGAAAATACCTGTCTGGGGGGTTCGATAGCCTGCGCCGGTGCATTTCGACCTTTCGGACGAACTGGCCGAGCTGCAGGCTTCGGTGCGACGCCTCGCTCAGGACAAGGTGAAGCCCCGTGCGCGGGCCATCGACAAGGAGAGCGCGTATCCGGCCGACGTGTTCGACGCGTTCCGCGACGCGGGGCTGCTCGGACTGTGCATCCCGCCCGAATACGGCGGATCGGGGGCGGGGATCCTGGGCCTCGCGATCGCGGTGGAAGAGGTGGCGAAGTACTCCAACACCGCGGCGCTGATGCTCTTGCTCACCCGTCTGCCCACCGGTCCCGTCATGATCGCCGGCACCGAGGAGCAGAAGAAGCAGTACCTGCCCGGCATCTGCGACGGCTCGTTGCGGGCCGCCTTCGGGCTGTCCGAGCCTCAGGCCGGCAGCGACGTGATGGGCATACGCACCCGCGCCGTGCCCGACTCGGGCGCCGCCGGCGCCGGCGGCTGGGTCCTGAACGGCACCAAGTGCTGGATGTCCGGTGTGCGCGAGGCGGACTGGTACACCGTCTTCGCCAAGACCTCCGAGCCGACGAGCCGCGCCCATGACTCGGTCACCGCGTTCATCGTCGAGCGGGCGTGGGACGGCGTGGAGGTGGGCCGCACCGACCACAAGATGGGGGTGCGCGGCGTCGACACGGGCGAGCTTCTCCTGACCGACGTGCACGTCCCCGCCGAGAACGTCATCGGTGAGGTCGGCGGCTTCCGCCTGGCCATGCTCGGCCTCAACGCGATGCGACCGATCGTCGCCGCCCGGGGCATCGGCCTCGCCGAGGGCGCGTTGATGTACGCCACCGAGTACGTGCAGCAGCGCGCGGCGTTCGGAAGGACGATCGCGGACTTCCAGGGGATCCAGTGGGAGATCGCGAAGTGCGCGGTGGATATAGAGGCGGCGCGCTTGCTGACGTACCGTGCCGCCGTCCTGGCCGACGCCGGCAAGTTCACCAAGGAGTACGTGCCGTATCTGTCGATGGCGAAGTACCACGCGACGGAGCTCGCCGTGCGGGCCTCCTCGCTTGCCGTCCAGTTGCTGGGCGCAGCCGGGTACATGGAGGACCACCCGACGGAGCAGTGGTACCGCGACGCCAAGCAGCTCACCATCGTCGAGGGCACGTCACAGGTCCAGCTCGGCTTGATCGCCCGCGGCGTCCTGGACCACGACCTGTGGTGGGACTGATCGACTTCGTGAGCCGGTCGTGAGCGCCGCCGAGTTCGGCGGCTGGCCGGAGGTCCTGGCCACCCTCTCACGCCGCGAGGCGCTGACCGCAGCGCAGGCCGAGGCCACCATGCGCGTCGTCTTCGCGGGCGAGGCCACGCCGGCCCAGATCGGCGCGTTCCTGACGTTGCTGCACGCCAAGGGCGAGACGGCCGAGGAGGTCACGGGTCTGGCCCGGGCCATGGTCGACGTGGCGGTGCCGTGCCCCTTGGGCCTACCGGACGACACGGTGGTGGTCGACCTCGTCGGCACGGGCGGTGATCGCCTCGCTTCCATCAACGTGACGACGCTGGCGTCGTTCATCACTGCGGGCTGCGGCGTGTACGTGTGCAAACACGGCAACCGCGCCGCGTCATCGGCCGTCGGCACGGCAGACGTGCTCGAAGCGCTCGGCGTCGCGATCGAGATAGGTCCCGAAGGCGTCGCCGAGTGCGTCCGCACCGCCGGCATGGGGTTCTGCTTCGCCCAACGCTTCCACCCCGCCATGCGCTTCGTCGGCCCCGTGCGCAAGGAGCTGGGCGTGCCGACGGTGTTCAACTACCTCGGACCGCTCACCAACCCCGCCCGCACTCGATACCAGCTCGTCGGCGTCTCCGACCCCGCCATGGCGCCGATCATGGCCGGCGTCTTCGGCGCCACCGGCAGCCGCCGCACCTTCATCATCCACGCCGACGACGGCCTCGACGAACTGAGCGTGACCTCGCCCGCCTCCGTGCTCGAGGTCCGTGCCGACCCCACGACGCCCGACGCCGGCTTCGAGCTCTCCGAGTGGCGCGTCGACCCCACGGCTCTGGGGCTCGCGCCGGCGACGATGGCCAACCTCAAGGGTGGCGAGGCCGCCTTCAACGCCAAGGTGATCCGCTCGGTGCTCGAGGGCGAGACGGGTGCCCGCCGCGACATCGGAATCCTCAACGCCGCCGCCGCCTTGATGGTCGCCGGCCGTGTTGCCGACCTCGCCACCGGACTCAACTTGGCTCGCGAGTCGATCGACAGCGGGCGCGCCGTCGGCGTGCTCGACGCGCTCGTCGCTACGTCGCAAGCAGCTCTGCGCGACCAGCCGGGCTGATCCGCCAGGCCCGTCTCGGAGAGTGGGTCATCGGATCCAACGCCGGCGAATCGCCCGTGCACAGCGCGATGACGCACCCGCCGAACCCGCCGCCCGTCATCCGCGCGCCGAGGACTCCGGGCTGGCCGAGCAAGCCCTCCACCAGTTCGTCCACCGCGGGCACCGACACCCGGTAGTCGTTGGCCAGGCTGCGGTGGCCTTCGGTCATGATCTCGCCCAGTGCTCCGAGGTTGCCCCGGGCCAGCACCCGCTCGGCTTCTCTGACTCGTCCGCACTCGGTCACGACATGGCGCGCCCGGCGTCGCAGCACGGGATCGCTCAACTCGCTGAGGTCCCCCAACGTGCACAAGCCGAGGGGCCGGCCGAGCAGCTGCGCTGCGCGCTCGCATTCGGCTCGTCGTGTGGCGTACGGCGAGTCCACGAGGAGCCGTGGCGACTCGCTGTGCACGATGACGAACTGCGCCTCCTTCGGTATCGCCACCTGGTGTGTCTCGAGCGTGTGGAAGTCGATGTGCAGCGCGTGTCCCTCTTCTGCGCCCGCGATCGCCAAGGGGTCGAGGAGCCCGACATGTGAGCCGGCCAGTCGTTCCGCCTCCTGGCAGGTGAGAGCGAGCGCCAGCGGATCGTCGCTGTGGCCGAGCGCAAGCAACAGGGCCACCGAGAACGCGGCGCTTGACGAGAGGCCCGCACCCACCGGCAGTGTGCTCGTTACCCGCACGGCCCCGCCGGCGCTCGGGTGCTGCACCCGCAGGAGCGCCGAGGCGAGATGCGAGTGTGCCGCCACCACGCCCCAGGCAACGGTGCCGACCGTGTCGAGTGCGATCTCGAGCGGCTCGTCCGGGAACTGGTCCGACTCGACGCCGACCAGAAAGCTCCCTGGCTTCGGAGTGAACGTGACCTCGGTCGCCAGGTCGATGGCGATCGGCAGCGAGACCCCGCCGTTGTAGTCGGTGTGGTCGCCGATAACGGTGACTCTTCCGGGCGCACGGGCCTTGGGCACGTGCTCCAGCTTGACCCAGGCGACCGTGTCGCCGGGGCTCGGCTTGCGCCCCGAGCCTTGTGGCCCGGCTTGACCGCTGCGTGCAGCCCGGGTCACGATCCTGCGATGGTCGACCGAGTCCGTACTGGCCCGCTGAGCGGGATCAAGATCATCGAGCTCGCAGGCATCGGGCCCGCGCCGTTCACCTGCATGATGCTGGCCGACGCCGGCGCTCAGGTACTGCGACTCGAGCGGGCACCCGCCGGTGCGGTGGAGGCGGGGGAGGAGTTCGCGAAGGCCGGGGCTGGTTCCTATTGGGACCTGTTGAACCGCTCGCGGCCGTCGGTGGGGATCGACCTCAAGAATCCCGACGCGCTCGAGCTCGTCCTCGGGCTGGTGGAGCAGGCCGACGGGCTGATCGAGGGTTTCCGTCCCGGCGTGGCCGAGCGCCTCGGCGTCGGGCCCGAGGACTGTTTCGCGCGCAACAAGCGACTCGTCTACGGGCGCATGACCGGCTGGGGCCAGGACGGGCCCATGGCCTCGATGGCCGGCCACGACATCGACTACATCGCCATCGGCGGGGCCCTTTGGCCGCTCGGGCGGGCCGATTCCGCGCCCGTCCCGCCGCTCAACCTCGTCGGCGACTTCGGGGGCGGCGGCATGCTCCTGGCCTTCGGCATGGTCGCCGCGCTGTTGGAGGCGGCCCGCTCTGGGGAGGGTCAGGTTGTCGATGCGGCCATGGTCGACGGCGCCGCGACGCTGATGACGATGATCCACGCCTTCCACCGCCACGGGCTCTGGAACGACGAGCGTGGTGCGAACATGCTCGACACCGGCGCCCCGTTCTACGAGGTCTACGAGACCGGCGACGGCAAATGGATGGCGGTCGGCGGGATCGAGGCGCAGTTCTACGCCGAGCTGATCAAGGGGCTCGGGCTCGAGGGCGACTCGTCGTTGCCCCCGCAGATGTCGCGGCAGCAGTGGCCGGCCATGAAGGCTCGTTTCGGCGAGATCTTCAAGACCAAGACCCGCGACGAGTGGTCGGCGATCTTCGACGGCACCGACGCCTGCGTGGTGCCGGTGCTCTCACCGTGGGAGGCCAACCGGCACCCGCACAACGTCGCGCGTTCGACCTTCGTCGAGGTCGGCGGCGCCGTGCAGCCGGCCCCCTCGCCCCGCTTCTCTCGCACGCCGTCCGCCATCTCATCGCCGCCCTCGCCACCGGGTGCCGACACCATCTCGGGTTTGGTGGAGTGGGGCGTCTCCGAGGACGTCGTGACCAAGCTGCGTGAATCAGGGGCGCTCAGCTAGGAACAACCTGGGAGTCGCGCTTGACCCAACTGTGAACGTGGGACACGCTTCACCCACAAGGGGGGCGTATGGGGAGGTTCTGCTGATGCGGTCTTTGGTGCGGATCTGGATAGCTGGTTGCGCGGTGGCTCTGATGGCGCTCCCTCTTCTACTCGTCGACGCGGGCGGTGCTCCAGCCGCCCAGCCACACGGCCTCACGGTGCCGGCGCAGGTGAGCGCCTCCAACTGGTCGGTCGTCCCCAACGCGGTGTCGACCGCCCCGGCGCCGTTCACGGGGGAGCTCTCCTGTGTCACGGCGGCGTTTTGCATGAAGGTGGGGGGTCCGATCCTCGTGGCACCCAGCTACCAGGCACAGACCTGGAATGGAACCACTTGGGGGCCACTGCTCACGCTTCCGACGGTGACCGGTGCCACCTCCACTCCTTTCCTCACCGACGTCTCCTGCGTCACCACCTCGTTCTGCGTCGCGGTGGGGGCTGCTCAGTTCTCCGGCGGAACCTCGCCGCTCATCGAACAGTGGAACGGCACCTCTTGGTCGATCGTCCTGGTGAACGCGTCAACCACCTCTAGCGCGTTCCTCACCGGTGTTTCGTGCTTGTCCGTCTCGTGGTGCATGGCGGGCGGCATCGGATCTCCTGGCCCGATCACCGAGCAGTGGAACGGCTCGTCTTGGACCATGACGAGCCTGCCGCTGCCCACCGGCGCCACAGCTGCCACCCCGTTTGGCCTGTCCTGCGGCGCGCCGACTTCGTGCATGTTGGTTGGCAACATGACCGTCAGCAGTAGCAACCAACCGCTGGCGGAGTTCTGGAACGGCTCGGGCTGGACCTCGACGACGGTGCCACTCACCTCTGGGTCAACGGGCTACTTCACCGCCGTTTCGTGTGCCGGGCTCACGTTCTGCGCAGCAGTCGGCGCCAACATTCAGGGAGGCAACCAAATCAACCTGGCCGAAACCTGGTCTGGCTCGGCTTGGAACCCGTTCGCAACGCCGAGCCCTGCGACCACCAACAACACTCTCTACGGCATCAGCTGCTTCAGCGCGACCTCGTGCGCGGCGGTGGGCGCTGCGCCCAACTCGACTGCGACCGTTACCCAGGCCCTGACCTACGACGGCCAGTCCTGGCACATGGTGGCGCCACCGAACCCGGCTGGCGCGAACCCGACCATTCTTACCGGCATCTCGTGCCTGACCGACTGGGCCTGCATGTCGAGCGGAGTAGGCGTAACCGGGTCGGTCATCAAGACCTACGACCTCATGGCCCCCATTGCCCGCAGCGGTTATCGCTTCGTGGCTACCGACGGCGGCATCTTCAACTACGGGCCGGGCGCGCCCTTCTTGGGCTCCCTGGGCGCGACGGTGCTGAACGCCCCGATTGTCGGCATGGCGACGATGCCCGCGGGTGACGGCTACTACCTGGTCGCCTCCGACGGGGGCGTCTTCAACTACGGCTCGGCCGTCTTCTACGGCTCGATGGGCGGCAAGCCCCTCAACAAGCCGATCGTGGGCATCGCGGTGACGCCTTCCGGGGGCGGCTACTGGCTCGTGGCGTCTGACGGCGGCATCTTCAGCTTCGGCG
>Ga0210399_10005081_pt1 | contig 10221 bp, 20 predicted proteins | sample IncBWC14MmetaG_FD_150865 | JGI IMG/M metagenome (GOLD analysis project Ga0210399, IMG submission 150865) | Forest soil microbial communities from Barre Woods Harvard Forest LTER site, Petersham, Massachusetts, United States - Inc-BW-C-14-M | ecosystem: Environmental > Terrestrial > Soil >...
CATCTGGGCAGTGGCGGATGGGAAGTAGCAGCGGCTTTCCCATCGCCTACGCCTGATGCTCATGGGCACGTCTTTGTGCTATTCAAACAACCGACAAAATCAAAGTAACCGACTACCGAAAGAAACCGCGATAGCTTGACTCACCGCCGCCTCGCCATCCGCGTCGCTCGCCGTGCTTGAGCTGGCAATGGAGCGGTAGGCGGGTTGGATTCTCTCAGCTCGTGTTCGTGCCCGTCTTAGCGGCCTTGGGCATCATGACTTCCAGAAAGTCCCCTTTGAGGGTTGCAGTCGCTCTCGATGGTTCAACCTCTACGGGCAGGTCTTGTATTCTGAATATGCGTCGCGGACATAGCCGCTTGTAGATGGTCTTCCCATCCATAGAGGTGACACTCACTTCGGTTTCGCCATAGAGAATTAGACGGCGCGGCTCAATGCTGATTTGAAGTTGGTCGGAGGTGAAAGACCCTGGCATCGTAGCGTGAAAGAAGAATGCGTCGGCCGATTCCTTCATTTCATGACAGCAGGAGTGAATGAGTTCATGTTCAGCGTGAAGCCAGTCGTTGATGTCTTGCCCGCTCGCTCGGCTTCGCTTTTCGAAAAGCTCATAAGCCCGACTCGCGACCAGGCTATGTATTTCGTTTATCCGGCCTTTCATAACGTCAGCAGAAACGAGCCTTACAGGCGTTCCCGCTACAATCCGCTGTGCTGCTGAATGTCCGGTCATCTTAATACTCCTTCGCTTTGCAAATCCGATAGAATCCATGCTTTTTCGACGCCTCGCCGCCTTCCTCTCCGGGCGGCAGCGCGCATGAATGCCACCCTCGTGCTCGGCGTGGGTATCGCAGAACCACCGACCGCATCTCGAACAGCGAATCGTGGAGGGATGAGGGCGTGGCTCGTCGTTACGCGATACGGCCTGACAGAAATGCTTCAGGTTCGTGCTTGATGGTTCGTTCTCTCCCATCAGCATGCCTCTGACAGAAACTCGATTGGCAGGCTACCAACCACGCTCCTTCTGGCATCGAGCTGTTTTTGTTTTGTCGGTGAGAGCTCTCACTCGCGACTCTTTACCCAGATGCTCGGCGGGAACGTCGCGGCACCTCATGCGTGCGAACTTCCCCTCCGTCAGCGTCCTCGGCATCCTCCACGCCCATGACCACGTCGGCCTCGAACGCGTTTCCTTCTTCGAGCAACTCGTCCACACTCTCTGAATCCGCACCTTCTGCATTGGACAATCCCTGCAAGTCTCCCGATTGCCCTCCCGACCGCGCTCCCTTTCCCTCCGGCGCGAATGCCACGGTGTCCACGCTTTGGCTTTCCCGCTGAACCTGTCGCTTATGTGCGCCCGCCTTTTGCAGAGCTGCCTTCTTTTTCGGCAATCTCTTCTTGGCTAGCTTCGTCTCATTCCCCTTTTTCATCGGCTGCCTCAACGATTGCGAGGGTCAACGAACTTGTGGGCAGACGAATCCCAGAGACGATAGTTGCCCGGTACGGTTGAAACTAAATTCTTCAAATCCGCTTTTGCTTGTTCAATATTTTCGACAGATTCAATCCGAACAAAAGACCCGTCAGACCGTAGTTTAAAAATTTCATAATTCGAGTTCATGGAGCACCTCGCACAAAGAGGTTCGTGGAGGACTTAACGATGTGCTTCGGGGCTGGGATAGTCGAGCCTTTGCATTTGACAGTCCAGTCTTCGGCGATGGCACTTTCATCGTTCTCGTTTGAAAATCAGTGCCAAAGTTTTTGCAAGTTACCAACCGCGTTAGCATTGGCTAAGAAGAGTCTGGTGTCGGGATGAAGCTATGGAACCTTTCAAGGGGTTGTCCAGCAGTCAGAGCGGTCTAAAAAACTGCCAGTAGATGCCGAAGCACAACAGGGCGGCGGGATGGACCTCGTCCTGTAGGTCCATTTTCCCCGACAGTGGTTCGCCGTCTCTCATCGTTAGAACATTAAGAGAGACCCGGTACCAGTCATCGACTCGTTGAATAAAACAATCAGCCCTGAGCACTCCATCACCGTGCCAAAGGACAAGCCTATCCCCGGAAAGTGGCGGATTTGAGACGCGAAATAAACGAGCTAGACCGCCTTCTGATAGAATCGCCTGGCGGTAGTGTTTCATGCCCACCCGAAACCTTGGCTCTAACCCCCGCAGGGTGCGAGTCGCAACTGGTCAATAGGCTTCGAGAGGTCATTCGCCAATTGCAAGAATTGCTTTTTACCAGCGACCGGCACGAACCAACGCATGAGTCCAACTCCTGGGCTTGGGTCAGTCGTCAAATGGTCAAATAATCTAAACCATTCATTTTCTCTCCGTCAAACTGCTCACCCGCTTGGCGTGCTCGGCTGGCTTGCTTCTGCGACCCTACACACCAGCCGCAGACGCCAGCTCCGCCGATTGCTTTGCTGGCGTGAGCGCGACCAGCGCAACGCCGACGAGACCAAGCAGAGCCACGGCGACCAGCAGTTCTCCACGTTCACTCTCAACCTGGAATGCCTGTATGAACATGACAGCGGCATGAGCAAAGCTCGACCATGCTGTGAAGGCGACCAGGTTTCGATTCGCGCGCGGGTTACGCGCTGCCAGCAGCAAAAAAATCCCAAGTGTGACATAGACGCTAAGCATCATCGGCTCGGTTCCCGAATGACTCTGATGACTCTGTTGCCATAGAGACATCGTCAGCGGGTAGACGCCAGCCAAAAAGAGTAATCCCACCAACACCAACACAATTTTGAGCGCCCGTTCTCGATTCATGGTGCCCTCCTGCTAAATCACGTAATGGTCTTTGGCCCGCCCTTAGCGAATCCGTCCTCAGAGAAAACGAGCATCGTCTGCATCGCCTCGAAGGCTTCTGTGTACGGAAGAACACTGCACTGCGCAAAACCAGGTTAATCACAAGGAAGACGGAATGTCTGCCCCATTGTGAACACTTTCGCGGCAGCGCGCCCCTCTAGACTGACCTGCGGGCGCAAAAAGAGAGAATGGTACTTCGTTTTAAGGTAATGGCTTGTGTCGAGTGGCAGGGACTTTCGCCGGAATTTAGCGAGTCGCCGTGGCGTCAGTTCGTGCTCTCACACTTCTGCGGACTTGCGTGCCGTATGTTCAGGCTGGCCCGAACTGCAGGAAGTCGCTTCGGGCGTAAACACAGGGATTGCAGAATATATGATGGGTTTGGCCTTGAGGGCTATCGATTCGGCGTATCGTGGTGCGGCATAACAAACAAAGTGCTCGACACACACGTAGTATTCCAAGAACCTCGGCTTACCGCAGTTTCTGCTGAAGCAAGTGAGCGTCATATTCATGACCCATTTCCGGCGCGGGTTCTCAAGAACACCCGTCGATGTATGCATTCTTATAGCCACTCGCCAATTCTACGTAACGTCACATCCAATGAATAAGTTACGAAAAATGCCGCGAGGATTATCGGTGACTAGCTAGTGCACGATTGTGGACGCAAAATTGGAGCGGAGTCTTGTTAGTGAAGTACGAGGGGATAGTTTCCCGCGCCGAGGACCCCAAGACGTTTTGGCAGAGTATTGCCCTGTATTACCTGCTTGGCCTGCTCTGCCTTGGACTCTACTTGTATACGCTCTAAGACCCGACAAATGCGAGATTTCAGACTGGCACACTACCTATGGGGCACTTATATCAAAGGAGTTTCAATGGCCTTGGGTCGGAACGGCATCGTCGCACCCGGCTGCGCTGCATGCCGCAAGCGCATCAATACAAATTCTCAATACCCGCGACACCTTGCTGAAGATGTTCTGTCGCAACAGGATTTTACTTTCGTCTGCGCTTCGACCTGCATTCATCGCAGATGGTCTGACCTTTCACAATGTACCTATCTTCGCCACGCGATTCACACTCAGCCAGAACTTTGCGGCCAGCATCATCAACGAAGGCTTCGGCACGCTTAATTTTGACGTGGGAGTGGCTTTGACACCGGCGGCATACTAGCATCATCTCTGCACCCACTCGCGTGCCAGTCATGCATCAGCTATCAAGTGGGATGGTGTTAGGACTTTTGGGCTTCGTTGTAAGCGTCGGCGCCGATGTCGATTGCTTCCTGCAACTTCTGCCGCGCAGTGTTGACGGTCTTTTGCGTCTGGCGCTTAAGTTCCTCCAGCCCGTCATTCAACATTTCCCTAACATCGTCATGCAATTGGTCAATTCTCTTTGAACCGAGCAGGATAACAGCCGCTGCTCCCACTCCTATTCCCACAAGGAACGTAAAGAATGCTGTTGAATCATTTCTGGACATTAAAGGCTCCTATTCCTCTTTTTTCAAGACTCACATTTCGATTCAGCGTTCGTATTCTACATCAGTGGCTTCAGTCAAGCATCAGATGCCATGGATTGATGCGCGCTTTCATCTAGCGTGCTTGCGATTAGAGAGCGCTTTGCATTCCTCGCAGACCGTTTGACCTTCCACGATGTACTTCTGTTTGCCATATGACGCGCACTCAGTGAGACCTTTGACTGTCAACAAAACCCTCTGCGCTCTGGATTTCGGATGGGGTGAGTGAGCTTGTATGGAAAATTTGCTTGGCGACGAACTGCTCTGCACCGCAAAGATGATTAGGAAAATCACTACGATACAAATCACCACGATGATTACAAGCACGCGGTGTAGATTGACAGTCATCCGTGAGACTTCTATCACGCAGAGTAGAACAAGAGAGGCGGATGCTGGAGGGGTGCTGACCGCGCTCGCTCCTAACGCTTAGCGCCCGGTTCGCAGGCGGCCCGCCCCTATACAGAATTGAGGTCGATAATAGCACCTAGAACCATTTCACACATCAGCGTGCGTTGTAGGTTGATAGTCATTCAGCAGGATGCTGCTCACTTAGCGCAAGAGCCATGCAATTCCCAACACTAGACAGGCCGCCGCAATCAGTAGCCCATAAGGCGCACGCTTTCGGATTGACCCGTAGACCCAAGCAGCAGCTATAAGGAACCACGGGATTGAGAGGAGTGTTGACTGAGGCATTGGCAGCAGCATCGTTGTATTCAGGCGTTCGTCACTTCGAGGAATGCTATCCTGTCCGCAATAAGGAAACAACCCCGTGGCTGTAGGCTTCGACAAATTCGAACTTGATAAAGAACGTCAGCGCCTTCGCAAGCTGAGTGATAGAGAGTTAATTCGGGAGGCCGCGAAATACATGTGGTCACCTCCTACTAATTTCGGGAAGACGCCAGGGGATGAATTCGTGATTGGACTACAGTTGTGTAAGGAAGAATGGCATCGGCGACATCCCAAACTGGTTAACGAGCAAGAATAGTTCTGGGTCAGGAGGCCGTTCAATGGAGAGTGAGCGAGAGGGTATAAATTTGTACGCGAAACCAAGCGGCACAGGTTGCGTCGAATGCTTAGCAACGGACGGATGGTGGCTGCACCTTCGCCGATGCGCGGAATGCGGTCATGTCGGCTGCTGCGACAGTTCGCCGAGCCAACACGCATCGAAGCACAGCGCGACTACCGGCCATCCCATCATCAATAGCTTCGAGGATGGGGAGGACTGGTTCTACGACTACCGAACGCGACAATTTTTTGCGGGTCCTACGCTACTCAGCCCACGGTCGCATCCGCTGAGTCAACCTGTGCCGGGTCCTGAAGGCCGGGTACCCTCAGGATGGCAAACTCTCCTCCACAAGTAAGGACGTGAAGAGGCGACCATAAGCATCTCAGCTCACCTTGGCGCAGGGTATGGCGGGCCGAGACAGGTCATGACCCAAGGGCCATCGCCGTAGAATAGCAACTCAACCGATTCATCTCAGCGCTGGTATAACCTTCCCGTATGAAGCATGTTGTATCGCCTATTTTGCACTTCTTACCGCATTGGCGTTTAGCTAGGCTCTGTTTCTATTCCAGAATCTCTTGAGCCGGGTCTTCACCCACCCGCCAAGCGCCACGTAATCACGCTGACCTAATACTTGTGCCTCTTCAGGCGTTTCGCCAATTTTCAGCAGGAGTTCACGTCTCTGCTTGCTGTCCAGGTTGTCATACTGCTCTTGCGCCGTCATAAGTACCTCCTTGCGCATCACAGTTCCAAAGGTTTCATCGTGAGCACAGAAATTCGCAGTTTATTAGTCGCCCTCAAGTCCGAGGCAAACCGTGTGAGCTGCACTGCCACTTTCGGTTCCATGCCGTAGTGAGCTTCTCCGAGGGCTTTTACTTAGGAGGCTTTCGGGAAACGTCGGGAAACATTCGCTTGAATACTTCGCCTCTGATTTTGTCCGGGTCTTCCTGCGGTGAGTCCTTCGGTTTGGTTTCGTTCTTATCCGAAGGCACAGGGTCGGAAGGCTGAACGTCCCTGGGAAGCATCGCAACACCACTAAACATATCGTGGCAGACCAAATCGCCAGTTCAATACCCTACATCGCGTAGAACCCTTTAGAACTGCGGCAGCCCTACCCGGCAGCCAGAACAGTCGCGGCCTTGCGAGCAGCAGCTGCTGGGAGGAACACGATTGTGCCGTAGCTTCCCCCACCACCGCAGACCCCTTGCACTGCCGCCACATTGATGCGTGCCCCAGCAAGTTTCCCAAGGATATCGGCGATGGCACCGGGGCGGTCGGCGCCGTGAATATAAAGCGCCGTACTCTTGCGCAGCCTAAGCTTGGCTTGCTTTGCGGCGGCAACGAAAGTTGCGCTGTCTTCGGGAATGAATTCGAGCTGTGCTCGCCCCGCTCCATGCTTGTATCCCCAGAATGCTATTAGGTTCACGCCCGCGTCACGCAACGCTGCCAGAACGCGGGCTCCTTCTCCGACCCTATTGAGAATTGACGCTGAATAATGCTCAACCACGCGAATCTCTTCTGACATGACACCCTCCGTCAGGCGAATTTCTTCTGTCATGACGTGCCTCCTTCCGCAGACCTTGCGCTTATTGTAATTGAGTCCATTGTTCAAATCGCTGGGCAACAGGGGCAGAGCTGGGAGTAAAGTAAGGATTGAACTGCATAAGCGCCGGGCTTCTAATGTCCACGAACAAAACCGTTCTGCGCAATCGTGACGGTGTAGAGGTAGCGGCAATATCTTTTGATGAAGATTCCCATCGTTGGCGCATCATTTCCAAAGGTGAGCCGAATTTCAAGCGCGATTTCGCTACCCAGAAAGAAGCGTTCGATGCATGGCACGCCAATTTCAACGCAGCGACAGGAAAACTTCGCAAATAACACCGGAACCTCGAACCTGTGGCTCAGGACCCGGATAATGCCGGGACGGAGTGAAATGTTCGGCACTCACTCCACGATTTTTCTATCAGAAATCCGCCACTACGCTTCCTTTACGTCGTCTCAGCGAGAAGGACTTCGCGGCGCGTCCGAGATAGCCAAGATGCTCTGACGACAGTGCCGACACCTTCGTCACCCTCGAAACGTTCGAGCACACAGCCTTTAAAATGAACGTCAATGGTGTCCCGCGAAAGTTTTTCGCTACGTTCTAGCGCGACCGTAACTGTAGGAAGTTCAACCTTGTCTATAACAATGGTCAGCATAGTGATTACTTCTGGGAGAAAAATCGTAAGCACAAGATTCAATGCAGAACCTTTCCACCTATTTAGAAGATTCACGAATTCATCTTGATTAATTTTGGTTCCGTGAATCTTCTTTACATCGGTCATGTTGGCATCCACATTGGTGAAATGTTACGCCTGCGCTGCTTTTGCTTTGCGAGTCTTTGCCCATCGCACCTTCTGTACCAGCGAGATTTTCCTCCGCGCTGCTGCTGACAACCTACTCACCCCCTTTTTGGCACCGCGCTTCGCACCCTTCTCAAACGCATCAATCAAATGCTCAATCTTCCCTAGCTCAGTCATTAGCGAGTGATGCCGTTTGCGAAGTGCCTTTTCAAATTTGCTTACGAAGTCCACATTGTCTCCTGGGGCTTTAGTTAAACTCAGCGCGGGGAATGCTAACCTGAGTCTATGGACAAAGCAAAAATTCTTCACGAAGCACAGGCTGAATTACAGCGTCATGTGTGGGGGACTTATATTGACAAAGGCGTTTCGATAGCTTTGGGTGGAGACGGCATAGTTACACCCGGCTGCGAGGCTTGCGGTAAGCGCATCAATACGAACAGCCAATATCTGCGACATCTTGCTGAAGATGTTTTGCCGGAAATTATCGAAGGCGTCCTCTCTGCCACCACAGCCCCGTCAGACCTGCCGCAGTCATCGCACAGCCAACATAAAATATAAACGGCTCGACAAATTCCAGTTTGTATTCGTGCCAATCGGGTTGCCCAATCAACGGTTGTGTCAGTATTACGAAGCTTCTCACCATCAACATACTTCCGAGGAAAATTAGGCTAAAGAGAACGAACGCGCCAAGTATCTGAGCGAAGGCGCGCATGTTTGTAGTTGAGCAGACCCAACCGCACACCTCACAAGTCGGCGGTGTGCCTGAAAAAGAGCGGACAGTCTTGCAGTTGCCGCAGGACAAGTACAGCGTCATATGTCCAACCTACGCGCTTGCGTCTACGCTTCGGGCGCGTTCTACACTCATCGCAGACTGTCTGACCCTCCACAATATACTTCTCTTCGCCACAGCTCTCACACTCCGGTGAGAAACCTTGATGCCAGCATCGTCAACGAAGGCTTTGGCTCGTTTAATTCTCATATGGGGCAGGGGCTTTGGCACAGTGTGCGGGATATTAGCATCGCCTTCTACTTCCGCAGGAGATAGCCAAGTCCCAGCACCACGCAGGCCGCCGATATGAGCAGCAACCGTAGCTCCCTCTTTGCAACCGCGCTCCACGTCCACACGGCTGCGATAACGAACCACGCGATTCCGAAGAATATTCGTTCAGACATTGGCCGCAGCATAAGCCATATTTAGCAGTTCGTCACGTCAGGTGCTAGAGTAGCTGGGTGTGAGCATCTAGCGAGGCTGCATGCTCCTCGATATTTTCCCGCTGTGTCTTTATCACAATATCCCGATGCTTCTCACTCAGGAAACCCTGCATCCGAGACGCCTTTCTGGAGAGACTCATTACTGGTTTGCCTGTCCTGTGCTGCGACTGCAATCAACGCTACGACATCGGACACGGCTACTACACCCTAATTGATGGTAAGTTGGACGACACAACGAACAGGCAACCGTGTTCAGAGTGCTCGCTTCGTCTGTATTTGGCTAAACGCAGCGCAACCTTTGCCGACTCAGTGTGGATGTGCGCGAATGAGGAGTGTCCGTCCAACAAACGGAAGCTGTAATCCGACTCCCAAATCCTTTTGCCTATGTTCGTAATCAGGTACGATTATTGCTGGCGGATGAAAAATCCGAACGCGGACTATGCTACTGTCGCTGGATGAATCCGAACCAGATGAGTTTGAGTGACAAGGATGTTTTGCAAGTAGCGCTGTTTCTTGATTTCTCGCGCTCAACCAACGTTAAAGAGGTGCGCCATCAACTTGGGGAGCGATTCTACGACGGAAGCACTTTCTCATACGAGGATAGGCATAGGATTTTAGACAAGCTCGCCGCAATCCAAGAGTTGTATCTTCCGCCGCATCAGATTTAGCCAGCCTCAGTTGGTCTCACTAGTATGACTACTCCTTTAAGGTTCTAATCCAACCTTCATGGACCCTCTTCAGGTGGCTCAGATTATGCGAGCGAGGGGTTGTTCCTGAGTTTGATGACTGTCAGTCTCCATTTGATGCCAGCTCACATTCTGACGGGATTTTATCCGCTTAACCGAAGGCAGCGCTGACTCGCTCGTAGTCCCACTATGATGGCATCTCGGAATCCATCGCAACACGTTTCAATGTTGGACACGGAAATCTCAACCGGCCCGTTGGTTAATACAAGTGTGACTTCACAATTATGGTGCGGGCATTTCAACCCGGCGAGTTTCTCCGTGCAGTAGTCTCGGATGGCAGCCATCAGAACGTCTTCCATGCATTCGACTTCGATTTTAAGCATGTCGTGACTCTCACAGCTTTAGGCTATTGATTCATAACTCCGGACCCGGCTCAGCTACAGCAGCCTGAGTGGAGTCTCAGAACAACCATGGTCCATCCTTTCGTGAGCGCTCTCTTATGCGCCCGTGCGTCCAATTTAGTTTGTTTGGCTTGTGTCATTTGAGTGATTCCTTTTATCGGCTTGTGCGCCTAAACCCGATTCTCTTCGACCGCAGGCGCAACTGGTCCATGCTCCAGCGCCGTTGTGCCAACTCGGTTGGCTATGCCTGAATCTCACAACCAACCAGTTGGTGCCCTT
>Ga0210399_10005084_pt1 | contig 10220 bp, 11 predicted proteins | sample IncBWC14MmetaG_FD_150865 | JGI IMG/M metagenome (GOLD analysis project Ga0210399, IMG submission 150865) | Forest soil microbial communities from Barre Woods Harvard Forest LTER site, Petersham, Massachusetts, United States - Inc-BW-C-14-M | ecosystem: Environmental > Terrestrial > Soil >...
AAATGCTTCGAAACGGAAGGCTGCTGCATCTCCAAAGCATCCACAATCTCCCCCACCGGCCGCTCTTCGAGAGCCAGGTAGTTGAGTATCTCCCTGCGCCGTGGCTCCGCAACGGCGTTGAAAGCGTCAGAAGTAGTAGCAGCGCGTGCCATGAGTGGACAATACATGCCTATATGGGAATATGTCAAGGCATTTCTTATGGTCTGCCCCGGTCTCTGCCGTTGCCGGTCCCCGACACGTCAAGCCATTTGAGAATGTAACCGGAGCTATCGCCGTTTGACTCCTTGCCAACGCTAGATTGTTCCCACCGGGAAAAGTGCCGTTGACCGCTCCCGCAAACGTCCCCGCCTTGGACCGAGCAGCTCATGCTGGCCTTCTCCAAAGGTTCCGCCGACTCGTTCCATGAACTCTTCCTCCGCTACAAACAACCCCTCTATGGCTTCTTCCGCCGCCGCACCGCCGACCCTTCTCAGGCCGAGGAACTCAGCCAAGAAGCTTTTCTCGCTCTGCTCCGCGCCGCCTCTCGCTACGAACCCCGCGCGCTCTTCCGCACCTACCTCTACGCTATCGCCTTCAAGATTCTTCGCGCTCATTGCCCGAAAGCCGCCTTCCGCGCCACGTTCTTCGGCCAACCCAAGAGCCTTCGCGATCCCGCCAAACAGGACGCCACGGAATCCGGCCTGTGGGTCCGACGCGCCGTCGAAAAGCTCGATCCGATCGACCGCGAAATTCTCCTGCTCCGCGAATTCGAGCAACTCAGCTACGCGGAGATCGCCGACCTGCTGCAACTCGCCATCAACACGGTCCGCTCCCGCCTTTTCCGCGCCCGCACGGCCCTCCGCAACTTGCTAGAGCCTTCCGCCGCACCCTCTCCGAACGATGCCGCGCCATCCGCCGAGCCGGCCCCATTGCCAGGCTCCCCGCAAACAATTCCACAGAGAGGCATTCGTCTATGAGCACTGCCCCGCATGCTGTCGCACCGGAAGAAATCATGGCCCACTTCGACGGCGAACTCTCCGTCGAACGCGCCCCATCCGTCGCCACGCACATCTCCGCCTGCGCCGATTGCCAGGAAGTGCGCGCCTCGCTCCGCAAAACGTCTCAGTCACTCTCCAGCTGGAGCGTCGCCCCCGCGCCTGCCAACGCCAGTTTCCAAGACCGCGTGGCATGCTTAGCAAGGGAGAATTCGCTAGCGTTGAGCAGGAGTGAACCGAGAATATTTCGTTTCTCGAGCCAATGGACGCGTGGACAACTGGTTGCGGGGCTGGCTGTCGCCTCTGCATTGTCGGTGCCTTTCCTCGTCATCGCCATTCCGAATCTGCTCCGAAGATCAATGGCAGGGCCCGCGATGAGCCGGCGCGTGAAACCGGAAGACAAGGAGAAATCTTTAATTCCCTTGGACGGGCCGCTCGGCACCGCCCAGCATAGTAAGGCTTTCGCCAACCGTCTCCCCTCCGCCAATCCCCCTGGCGCCGCCGCCGATACAAACGGACTCCTTCTCGGCCTCGACGATCACGTAAAAGACAGCTCCTCCCTGGATGGTCAATCCATCTCTGATCAGCAATCCCGTGTCTTGACCGCACCCATGATCTCCCGCACCGTCTCTTTGTCTCTGGTCACAAAAGATTTCCAGTCCTCTCGCGCATCGCTGGACGCCATCCTCGTCCGCCACAACGGCTACGCCGCCGAACTCAATACTGCTACCCCGCAAAATGCGGCGCGTTCGCTCGAAGCCTCTCTGCGGATTCCCGCGCCACAGCTTCCGGCGACACTCGCCGAACTAAAATCGCTGGGCCGCGTCGAAGGCGAAACGCAGAACGGCGAAGAAGTCACCAGGCAACACGGCGATCTCCTGGCACGCCTGAAGAATTCCCGCGAAACTGAACAGCGCCTCGAAGCCATCCTCACTCAACGCACCGGCAAAATCACTGACGTCCTCGGAGTCGAGCGAGAAATCGCCCGCGTCCGCGGCGAAATAGAACAAATGGAAGCCGAACAAAAAAACCTCGAGCACCGCGTGGACTTCGCCACCGTCAACCTGCGACTCTCCGAAGAATACAAAGCCAAGCTCGACTCCCCAGCCCCGGCGATCTCCACGCTAATCGGCAACGCCGCAGTCAACGGCTACCGCAACGTAGCCGACACGCTTCTCGCAATAGTTCTCTTCTTCGCCGAATACGGTCCAGTTCTAATCTTCTGGCTTTTCTTGTTCTCGATTCCTGCCCGGCTAGTGCGGCGTCGCTGGTGCCACGCCGTCCGAGTCTAGTCAACGCTCGAATGGCTTCCGTGTCCTTTTCCTGCAGCCAAATCCAAAGCATAGGCGTTAACGTTACCGAGCAAGCTGCGAATCAGGAGAGGCCAACCGTGGCGTTCGCTGGCTTACATTTCCATTACACTCTGTTCTCCCTGTTTGTCCCGTCCCTAAAAATATATCGGACGAGGACGCTCCCGCCTCTTTATGCTCCCGGTTTGCCATTGTTTTTTTCGATGCGATACTCCTAAAGAATGTAGGTGATTCTCCGTTTTCTGTGAGATTTTGTAGAAAATTTGCGCCGCTCTGTCTTCACGCAAATTTGAATTTCCCGTAAATTCTTTTGAATCATATACCTCTAGAAAAGCTCCAATTCAGTCCACCGCTGGCACAACTATTGCTCTCTTCCAGGGCAACTTACAAGATTGGCTTCCCGGGGTGGCCGGATCCGAACCTCGACTCGGTTCCGGTTTTTTGGGGGGTCAGCTTAGAAAAGGGGGCTTGCACCAGCCCCCTTTTTCATTTCGGCCTTTGTTCTTCGTGGTGGTTGGCGGGTGCGCGATTTCAGCTTCCCGCGGGTGTGTCGTTCGAAGTGGTTTCGACCGAGAGGGCCCCATTCGTTGGGGCCCTCTTACTGTTTCTTCGTCGGCCCTCTCTCTGATCTCGCCCTGTACTCCGCTGCTTCCAGCCAGACCCTAAGTCGTGAGCCACAGCACGTCGTGCCCGCTCCGCCCTGGTCTCAACCCGCCCCACTGAAAACCACGTTCCCCATCCCTCCAAATATCTTTGCGTTTGGAAGCGAAACGAAGCTCCGCGTCAAAACCGCTCACACAAGTCTCCGCGTACTTTTCAACTGTGAATGTTGCTCTTTAGAACTGCTGCGCAAAAAAATGAGCGGCCGGTGGGGGGACCGGCCGCTCGGGCGTGGGGGATGGAGGGTCTTGCAACCTGAAGTCAGTTCACAACTTCCGCGTGCTCCGCTGCGCTCGCGAGCAGCGGAACGACACAGGAGCAAGCAGGCCAAGCCTTCTTACTCCGGAAGCCGCAACCAACTCCCGATTACAGTTGCCATTCTGCCCTCGGCCCTCTCCTTCGTCGATAGCCCAACGGGTTCATTCTACTCAGTACTTCCCGGTACGCTTCCAGGCCTCTATTTAGTACCTACGTACCTACGCCGGCCATTCGTTGCTTCTCTCACGCTTATAAAACTGCTGGAGATGAGGAAACCATGGAAGAGGAGAAGCTGATAAAAACCAGAGGGCCATGTAAGCTTGGGGCAGGGCTGCTGGCCAGTGCGCTCGGGCGCTCTGGCTTGGTAGAGCGCGTGCCCACGGACCTATGCACCGAAAACGCCGAAGCGGACGCATCGCCAAAGAAATAGACATCGTCCTGCTGGGGACCGACACCGCCGGAAAAGTGTTTTCCGAAGAAACGAAAACTGTTGTGCTTAGCCGCCACGGCGCCGGAGTTGTGTCACGACACCGCCTTACACCCGACGAACTCTTGACGTTGCGCCTGCCTGGCTACGGGAAGCAGGCGGTCGTCCGCCTCGTCGGCCAGATTGGCGACGAGCCCGGTCGCTACGTTTATGGCCTGGCTTTCGTCGAGCCTGATCCCGACTTCTGGCCGATGGAGTTTCCTCCTCCCGTATCATTCGAACCGGCCGGCCTCTCACTAACGCTCGAATGCAGCCTTTGCCAGTCGCAGCAGGATGTTGAGCAGCACGAAATCGAAGAAGACGTGTACTCCGTCAACGGAAACATCCTGCGCCATTGCGAGAGCTGCGGGACATCCACACCGTGGCGAAAAGCCCAAGACGAAGGCCAACCCGCTTTGTTCGGGCCCCCGCTGGAGAGGTCCTTCAAACCCTCCGTGCCCTCATTCGCGGCGTCTTCGGACTCGACGCCCGTGCGGTTCTCCCACGCTTCGCGCGCGAGCCCGCCCGAACGAAATTTCAACTCGTCTCCGCCCAGGCGCGCACCGCACACAGCGAAGCCAGATTTTGAATTGCCTGAACCGGCTTTCGCTGCAACCCTTGAGCCAGCCGCACAGCCGCCTGGCGGAGCTGCGCCTGCTACCGCTGGGCCCGCTTCCTATTTCGCTACATCCGTCACCTCTGATTTTGCTGCGATGGCCGAGGTCGCGACCTCGCCAGCAGTGGCCAGCGCCACGGCTGCTCTGCACACACCTGAGCCTGTAACTGCCGCGCCTGTCACACAAGTTGCGCGTCCCGCATCTACGCCTAAAGACGCCCCTCGGCGAGAGCTTGATGGCAACGGACGGCCTGTCAACAAGCGACGCCACGTTCGAATTCGCGTGAGTTTCAGCGCCTGCGTGCGCCACCCGGCTCACAAGGACGAGATCGTCGAGTGCGAAAACGTCTCGAAGAGCGGCGTCTGCTTCCACGGCCTGCAGCAATACCCGCTCGATTCTTTGATTGAACTTGCCGCGCCATTCTCGCCTGGGGAGACGGCTCTTTTTGTATCTGCCAAGATCAAGCGAATCGAAGCGCTCTCCGGCGGCAAGATTTTCCGCTACGCCGCCGAGTACCTCAAGTCGTCCATTCCCCCACGCTCTTCCTGAAGACCAGCGATCTGCATCTAGTCTTTCTGGGTGCTCCTGGGTCCTTCTGCGTTTGGACCTCGGCCGACAGCGCGCAAGCTTGTTGGTGCATGGAAAAAAAAGGGCTTGCGAGGGAAATGGCTAGAGATCCCGAATGACTTGTTGCAGCAATTGGAGGGCGCCCCGGAGTTGCTCGCGGCCATTTTCCGGGAGCGCGGCGAGGGCTTTGGCTAGCGATTGCACGCGGCGCTTGCGGCCCTCCCACATCAGGCTGACCCCTTTGGGGGTCGCTTCCAGGCGCACGCGGCGGCCGTCTTCGGTGGCGTGGCGGCGGACCAGTCTCGAGCGCTGGAGGCCGGCGACGATGCGGCTCATGGTGGGTGGGCGGACCTGCTCGGCATCGGCAAGTTCGCCAAGCGATCGGGAGCCACCGAAGACCAGGACGGAGAGAGCGGAAAGCTGCGCGGGACCGATGCCGCTTTCGCGGTCGCGGACGCGAAGCCGCCGGAGCAGGTGAATGGCGGCGGAGTGGAGCTGATCGGCGATCTCCGTCGCCACCAGGGAAGACGGCGATGGTTCGGCCAAGGTGGATTCTTCGGCAGTCCGCAAGGGAGCGCCTTCGGGTGGAGCCCAGCGCGCGGCTGGGGCCGTGACTCCCGAAGGCCGTACGGGGTCGCTTGGAGGGACTGCGGAGCTCGCAGATAGCACCGGAGTGACCTCGGCGGGCCGCGAGGATTTTCGAGCTGAGCGGTTTTGGCGCTTGACAGGAAGCATAAAATATAGTTAGCTATGCTAACTAATCTTCTCGCGGAGGTAAAGGAAAATGTGCGCTTCCCCAGCAAACCTGGGAATCAGCAATATCGGGCAAATTTCCATCATCGTAAAGGACCTAGAGCGCGCCACGGCCTTCTACCGCGATGTGCTGGGCTTGCCGCTGCTATTCACCGTGCCCAGCATGGCGTTTTTTGATTGTGGGGGAGTCCGGCTAATGCTGGGCACGGCCTCATCGCCGGAATACGACCACCCCAGTTCGATCTTCTATTTCCGCGTGGCGGACATACAGGCCGGATACCGACAGCTGGTGCAGCACAGTGTGGAAATCGTTGCGCCGCCGCGGCTCATCGCAGCGATGCCCACGCACGATTTGTGGATGACCGCGTTCAAGGACGGCGAAGGAAACATTCATCAGTTGATGAGCGAAGTGCCGCGGACGGCGTAGCCAGAGTCCAGACCTCCGTCCGTAGGAACAGCAGCGCTGGAAGGTTCCTAGGGATGAACAAAGATGTGGCGCGCCTGGCTGTTCGGGACACATCGCTGGAAATTGCTTCTGCCATGGCGGCAGGCGCAGGGGACCAGTCCAGGCGTCTGCCGGGGCATTTTCGCGGAGCCGCTACATTCCTGCCGCGGAGTACGCTATCCTTTCCTGACTATGCATGACTTGAACTATTTTCGGGATCATTTGGATGTGTTTGCGGAGATGGCCAAGAAGCGGAGGACGCCACTGCATTTGGATGCGTTTCGTGTTCTGGACGCGCAGCGGCGGGAGTTGATTACCGCGACGGAGCATTTGAAGGCGCAGAGGAACAAGGCCAGCGACGAGATTGCGCGGTTGAAGAAGGAGAAGAAGGACGCGGATGCGCTGATTCGCGAGATGAAGCTGGTTTCCGAGCGGATCAAGGAAGCGGACGAGCGGATTACGCAACTGAATGCGACGCAGAGCGAATTGATGTTGACGATACCGAATGTGCCGCACGCGTCGGTGCCGGTGGGGCATAGCGCGGAGGAAAATGTTGAAGTGCGGCGGTGGGGAGTGGCGCCGCAGTTTGATTTTACGCCGAAGCCTCACTGGGACGTGGGTGAGCGGGCGGGGATTTTGGATTTGGCGGCGGCCACGAAGATAACCGGGGCGCGGTTTGCGGTTTATAAGGGTTGGGGGGCGCGGCTGGAGCGGGCTTTGGCGAATTTTTTTCTGGATGTGCATACGCGCGAACACGGCTACTTGGAGATCTTGCCGCCGTTTTTGGTGAATACGGCTTCTTTGATGGGAGCCGGGCAATTGCCGAAATTTGCGGCGGATCTGTTTCGCATTGAGAATACGGATTTTTGGTTGACGCCGACGTCGGAAGTGGAACTGCACAATCTGCACCGCGACGAGACCATTGCGGAGGAAAAACTGCCGATTTGCGTGACGGCGTGGACGGCGTGCTTCCGGTCGGAGGCCGGGGCGGCGGGAAAAGATACCCGCGGGATACTGCGGCAGCATCAATTTCAGAAGGTGGAGCTGTTTAAGTTTACGCATCCGGAGAAGAGTTACGAGGAGCACGAGGCTTTATTGGCGAATGCCCAGACGGTTCTCGAAAAGCTTGGGTTGCACTACCGGACGATGCTGCTTTGCACCGGCGATATGGGATTTGCGTCGGCGAAAACGTACGACATTGAGGTGTGGCTGCCGTCGAGCGGAGAGTTTCGCGAGATTTCCTCCTGCTCGAATTGCGAGGCATTCCAGGCGCGGCGCGCGGGGATTCGCTTTAAGCCCAAGGGCGGCGGGAAAAGCGATTTTGTGCACACGCTGAACGGGTCGGGGCTGGCTGTGGGGCGGACGTGGATCGCGGTGGTGGAGAATTATCAGCAGGCGGACGGGTCCATTGTGGTGCCGGAAGTTTTGCAACCGTATATGGGGATTGCCAAGATTCCGACGGGTGCCAAGGGGTAGACGCCCGAGCCCGGCAAATTGCTGGTTGTTCTGCTGTAATCCATTGATAATATAGAAGTTAGATGGCAATTAAGAGCGATTTTGCCAAAATGCAAAGGGCATTTACGCCGCGCAAGCTATTGAAAGTAAGTGTTTTCGTTTGACTCCGCCTTTTGGCCTTGCATACACTCGCCACAGGGACCTAGTGCAGACCAATCTAATAGACCCACGGGGATTTACGGTTCCAAAGGAATTGGTGGGGTTCCGGAAACCAGAAGAATCGATGAACTTTTTGGCACGCATGATGAAGTTTTTGTTTTGGTTGCTGATCGTGTCGTGGGGCGTGGCGCTGCTGCGCCAGCTGTTGGCGTGGATCTTGCGGGGGCCGCTGCCAGCGGCGCAGACAGAGCAGCGTGCGGCTGGCGCTGGAATTGCGTCGCCGTCGGGCGACACATGGCATGGAGCTGCGGCGCGGCGATTGGTGCGCGATCCGGTGTGTGGCCTGCACGTGGCGGAAGCACTGGCGGTATCGCTGCGGGAAAGCGGGGAGTTGCTGCACTTTTGCTCGTTGGCTTGCCGCGACAAGCATGTGAACGGTCGACAGCGGATGGCCGCAAACGGATAAGTGCGTGGATTCGAAGCTCCGGGTAGCTGAAAACTTTTCTTTAATAGATGGAGAAGTCGAGACTAGACGCGTAGAGGAAAGGACCGAAGCAGATGGCCACGGTCGTAAAGCCCACAGGGCCGCTCAGACAGATTGGCGCACCGCCGATGGTGCCGCGCATCGCTCCGCGCGAGGACTTGAATCCGTTTCGCATCGCGCAAATTCAATTTGATATGGCGGCGGAGTTTTTGAAGCTGGAAGCCGGGCTGCGGCAGATTCTGCGGACGCCGAAGCGCGTACTGGAAGTTTCCATACCCACGAAGATGGACAACGGGCAGGTGAAAGTCCATACCGGGTTTCGCGTCCAACACAATATTTCGCGCGGTCCGGGCAAAGGCGGTATCCGCTATCACCCGAACGTGACGCTGGATGAAGTTAAGGCCCTGGCGGCGTGGATGACGTGGAAGACCGCCATGCTGAACGTGCCGTTCGGCGGGGCCAAGGGCGGAGTGATTTGCGACCCCAAGCGTATGTCGAAGACCGAGCTGGAGCGCATGACGCGGCGGTATGCCAGCGAGATTTTGCCGATCATCGGGCCGACCATGGACATCCCGGCCCCGGACATTTACACGGACGCGCAGACGATGGCCTGGATCATGGACACGTACTCGATGACCGTGGGGCATTCCGTGCATGGCGTAGTGACCGGGAAGCCGGTGTCGATCGGCGGGTCGGAGGGACGAAGCGAGGCCACGGCGCGCGGGTTGCTGTTTGTGGTGGAAGAAGCCTGCAAGCTGAAGAAGATTTCGCTGCGCGGCGCGACGGTGGCGATCCAGGGATTTGGCAACGCCGGCGCGACGGCGGCGCGGTTGTTTGCGGAGAAAAAGGCGAAGATTGTCGCGTTGAGCGACACCCGGGGCGGAGTGACGAATTCGCGCGGGATCGATCCGATCAAAGCGATTCGATACAAGGAGCGGTCGGGAACGGTGGTGGGGATGCCCGGCGCGTCGCGCATGACCAACGACGACCTGCTGACGATGAAGTGCGACATCCTGATACCCGCAGCGCTCGAGAACGTGATTACCCTGCACAATGCGGAAGCGATTAAGGCGCGCATCGTGGCCGAAGCCGCCAACGGGCCGACAACGCCGCATGCGGATGAGATTCTGGCGCGGCGCGGGATTACCGTGTTGCCGGACATTCTCGCGAACGCGGGCGGGGTAACCGTGAGCTACTTCGAGTGGGTGCAGAATATGGAAGGGCTCATGTGGGGCGCCGAGGAAGTAAACGCGCGGCTGCAGAAGAGCATGGTGCGGGCGTTCCACGAAATGGTGGAGACCATGCGGAAGCATCACGTACCGCCGCGGGCTGGCGCTATGATTCTGGCGGTTGGCCGCGTCGCGGAAGCCACCCTGGTGCGCGGGCTGTTCCCGTAAGAGGAATCATCCGCAACCGATCATCGCGGCTCTGGGGCCGTGCCGGGGATCGCGATCGGAGTCTTGATGCCTTGGAGTTCGGGCGGTATACCGAGAATGGCATTGGTGTTCTGGCCGACGATGACCAGCCAATTGCCGCCCTGCTTTTCCGCGACCAAGGTCATCATGCCGTAGCGAGGTTGGCGCAGCGTTGCATCTGCATTTCGATCCCCCGCAATCTTCCAACTCCAATGGACAACGGCCATATCCGGGCGCAGGAAACGCATGGTTGTCTCGAGTGGCGTAATCGTTGAGTCCTTAAAGCGCCCGCTCAGCAAACGCACATGGAATTTTTCAAAGTCGGACCGACCGTGCAGATAGGTCGTGGCGACAGTCACGAAATCGACGTCGCCCGCCATCATTTTTGCCAATTCATGGCCGTCGTGTTTGGCCCAAGCGTCGCTGAAAGCCTCAGGCAGTTTGCGCACGGCTTCCTCGTCGGCCCTTGTCTGGGCTTTGGACAGTGGGATCACCACCACAAATAGAGAGAGAAACGCGATCAAGAGAGGTCTCATTTCCAGACGGCTCCTTCTTTGGAATCGGTGGCCGGACCAGGGTTGGACGATCAACGCCCGGGATTCTCACACAGCGCCGGGAGGTCAGCAAATTTTTTCTTGCATGGCACAAGCGAGACGC
>Ga0210399_10005090_pt1 | contig 10216 bp, 12 predicted proteins | sample IncBWC14MmetaG_FD_150865 | JGI IMG/M metagenome (GOLD analysis project Ga0210399, IMG submission 150865) | Forest soil microbial communities from Barre Woods Harvard Forest LTER site, Petersham, Massachusetts, United States - Inc-BW-C-14-M | ecosystem: Environmental > Terrestrial > Soil >...
ATAGTGCCAGCTCTATGTCGCCCGCAGATCATCCTGGCCGGGAGCCGCAAAGCGCCGGGTCCGTGCTCATGGTGCGGCCGGCAAGATTCGCCTGCAATCCGCAGACCGCCGCGAGCAATGCTTTCCAGCAGCCTCCTACGCCACTTGCCGGCAATGACCTGCAAACGGCGGCGTTGCGGGAGTTCGACGGACTTAGCCAAGCCTTGGAACGCGCCGGCGTGGAAGTGCTGATCGCGCCCGACGATCCGGAACCGGCCAAGCCGGATGCCATATTCCCCAACAATTGGGTGAGCTTCCATCGAGACGGGACCGTGGCGCTGTATCCCATGATGGCGCTCAACCGCCGTTGGGAACGGCGTGAAGAGATCCTGGAGCAAGTCATCCGCAACGGCGCGTTCCGGGTATCGCGCACGGTCGATCTGACTCATCGGGAAGCTGAAGAGAAATTTCTCGAAGGCACCGGCAGTGTGGTGCTCGACCGGACGCACCGGGTGGCATACGCCTGCTCTTCGCCGCGTACCGATCTCGATGTCCTCGGCGAATTCGCGCAGCAGTTGGACTACGAATTGATGACATTCGATGCGCTGGACAGCGGCGGGCGTGCGATTTATCACACCAATGTATTGATGGCAATCGGCACCGGCTTTGCCGTGATCTGCGGAGAATCCATAGCCAACGCTGCGCACCGCGCAGCCGTGCTCTCCAAGCTGCGCATCACAGGGCACGACGTTGTCGACATCACCCAGCAACAGATGGCGCAGTTCGCGGCCAATGTGCTGGAACTGGCGTCCCCAACGGCCAAGCTCATTGCGCTGTCGATGACTGCCTTGGACAGCCTGAATCGGACCCAGCTCGGCATTTTGGAGTCGCATGCGGCACTGCTGCCGGTGGCGATCCCCACCATCGAACGTGTCGGCGGCGGCGGCGTGCGCTGCATGCTCGCGGAGATCCACTTGCCGAAACGACAGGCTCCTGTGGCGAGCGCCGCACTTAAGTCATAATCGCTTCCATGTTGGAACTCGGCATCAAACTGCTCATGGCCTACCTGCTCGGCACCCTGCTCGGCAGCTTGATTTTGGGCCGCCTGCGCGGCATCGATATCCGCAACATGGGAAGCGGCAATGCCGGGGCGACCAATGCCATGCGCACGCAAGGCAAGCTATTCGGATTTCTGGTGCTGGCCATCGATATTGCGAAGGGCATGGTCGCGGTATTGTGGCTGCCGTCGGCGGTATTGCCGGGCATCGGCATCGATTCCGGGGTTTCGCGCGAATGGCTGACGGCGGCCTGCGGTTTCGCCGTGATCGTGGGGCATGTCTATCCTGTGTGGTTCGAATTCCGCGGCGGCAAGGGGGCTGCGACGGTGATCGGGGTGGTTGCGGCGATGGACTTGCGCTTGCTGCTGCCGATGCTCTCGAGCTGGATCATCGTGTTGCTGCTGTCGGGCTATGTCGGCCTGGCAACCATGCTGTCGACTGTCGTGCTCGCGGTCGTGGTCGTCGTGCTGCAGCCGAACAACGTTCCGCTGTGCAGCTTCTGCGCGGTGGTTGCGGTGTTCGTCATCTTCACCCATCGCAGCAACATCGTGCGCATGCGCGCCGGCAAAGAGAATCGTGTACGGCGGCTATGGTTGTTTCGGCCCCGAACGGTATAGAACACCCGCCGCTGCTGGTGCTGCTGGCGGACGGCGAGCTGCACTCCGGCGAATGGCTGGCAAGCGAACTGGGCCAAACCCGCGCCGCGGTCTGGAAGGGCGTGCAGCGCCTGCGCGCCGCAGGCATTGAGGTCAAGGCCTTGGCGCGCCGCGGCTACCGCCTCGCGAATCGAGTGGAATTGCTGGATGCGCAAGGCATCCGAGCCCAACTGAAAAAGGAGTGCCGGGCGCACCTCCACAATCTGGAGCTGCTGTTCGAAATCGATTCGACCAACACCCGATTGCTGGCGGCCCCACCGCCGCCGCCTAGCACAGCCGATGTCTGCGTGTGCGAATTGCAATACGCCGGCCGCGGCAGGCTGGGGCGCCGGTGGGTTGCGCCCTTCGGCGGCGGCATCGCGATGTCGCTCGGCTGGACTTGCAGCGATGTGGTACGCACCTTGCCTGCCTTGAGCCTGGGGGTGGGTGTTGCGGTGTCGCGAGCTTTGGCGCGTGCGGGCGCCGAGGGGATTTCGCTCAAGTGGCCCAACGATATTTGGTTTCGCGACCGTAAGCTTGGGGGCGTGCTGATAGAACTGCGGGCGGAGTCGGGCGGGCCCGCCCATGTGGTCATCGGCGTCGGGCTAAATGTGTCGCTGTCCGAAGACGCGCGCCGGCAAATTGAGGCTAGCGGCGCGGCGGTGGCGGCGGCGGCGGACGCGTGCATGACCGCCCCATCGCGCAATTTCGTGGCGGGAGCCATCTTGGACGAACTTTTGAGTATGCTGGTGCAGTATGAACAACTGGGGTTTTCCGCGTTTCGGGATGAGTGGACAGCCTTGGACGGTTTAAAGGACCGCCCGGCGCAGGTGGTGGTTGGGGGGACGGCAATTCTGGGAATTGCCCGCGGCGTGGATTCGGATGGAGCGCTGTTGCTCGAAACCCGGGAACGCATGCAACGATTTGTATCCGGCGAGGCCAGTTTGCGCTTGAGTGGTGACGCGTGACGCTATTGAAGACTCTTGTCGTGTGTCTGGTGCTCGCCAACGTGTGCTACTTCTTATGGGAGCGCGGTATCGCCAAATCGCCCGACAGCGTGGTGGCAGCAGCACCCACGACCGGGACGCTGAAGCTTGCCTCTGAAAGCTCCGAAGCCTCTCGCAGCGAGACAGGCGCCAAGCCTGCCGGCCCACTTGCGGCGGGCAACGCAGGCGTTTCCGCGGCACCCGCCGCCGAAGATGCCGCACGCCCGGGCGGCAATTCCGGCCTGCTCACCAATGTGAAGCGTTGTATCAGTGTGGGGCCGTTTCGGGACGTGTCCGAAGCTGCGCATGCCGCTTCGACCTTGCGCGGCGGCGGTTACGATCCGCGTCAGCGCGTAGCGGACGGCGAGGTATGGGCGGGCGTTTGGGTGTATCTGCCGCTTCCTGCGGCGCGTACCGTAGCCGAACAGACGCTCGCCAAGCTCAAAGCCGGCGGAATCGACGATGCGCTGGAAATGCCGGGCCCCGGCGAAGGAGCGGTGATTTCCCTGGGGCTTTTCAGCGAACCGAAACGCGCGCAGGCACGGGTCGCTCAAGCTCAAGGCTTGGGGTTCAATCCGGGCATCGCCGATCGCAAGCGCAACGGCAATGTGTATTGGATCGACATCGATTTGAAGCCCACCGACAGTCTGCTGAACCCATCCGACCTCCAGGGCGAATCCGGCCGTATCGTTCGCCTCGAAGTCAAAGGATGCCCGACAGCGGGCGGCCAGTCGTGAGGGCTGGCCGCGCCGCCGTAGGGTTGCTGGCCGGCATTGGCGCCGTCATCGGCTATGGCAGTCTTCTCGCCTTTCTCTATCTCATCGGCACGCAGACCTACCGTTGGTTTCGCGAAGGGGAATGGACGCATATCGGCATGGGTGATGGCATTCGAATCGGGCTGGTGCATTGCTGCGTCAAGGATGGCGGCAGCGGCAGACTGGCCGGTTTTCTGCAATGGTGGGAGTCGCCGGCGACTTGGCTGGGGATGCACAAGGTATTGGAGGTCATTCCGGCGTCTCTGGCCTTGTTCGCTGTGAGCATCGTGGGCAATAGTCTGTTCATATACTGCAGGGATCGGTTGCAGCAGCGCTGACTCGGTCAGGCGGCCGCAGATTCGCAGCGCTGCCTGAGTTTCTGCGACTCCGTAGTCACGTACTTTTCGATCATGGCGCCGTAAAGCAGAGATGCCACGGGGGCCAACAATCCCGACATCTCGAAAGAGAGCTCAACCCGGCTGCCGGCGCCTCGGCGCTCCACGCCGTGTCCCGCTTTCATGTGCAGCCCCGGAGCGCGCGTGACCCAGGTAAAGTTGCGCCCATCCTCGAGGTCCGTGACCTTCCACACTGCGGGACGCAATCTTGGCTGGCGGACCTGCGCACTGCTTCCGACGCCGAACGGTCCATTGTCCAGCCGCTGAACGCTGGTCATGGTCGGGGTCCATTCGGGCCAGCGTTCGATATCGCATAGGACGCCGAACACCTTCTCCGGCGGTGCTCCGATATCCACTGCGACGGTAAAGGTGCTTCGGCTCATGGCACGCCGGACGTTCGAGAAACGTAGGGACCGAATAATGCCTCGCGCTCGAAGTTGAAGTGTTGATAGGACACAGCGTCTGCGTTGCGTATATGAAGCGCAACGCCCCCATGCGACGCGACATCGTTCAATGTTTCCGCCCGATCGGAGACGAAGCGCCATTGGGCAGAAGCATTCCGGCCATCATCGGCGGCCATGGCATGAGTGAGGGCGGACAACAACGTGGCGCTCGCCGGCGAATAAACCAGAACGGCTTCGTGAACCAGGGCTGCGTCAATCATGTTCAAGGCGACGCACAATCGACTCTTCACCTCAACATCGATCGCGTCGGCGTCCCGCCATGTGCGAATATCTTGCCGGACCACATCGATCATCACGGTGCCATTGCGCTCAAGGAGCGGAAGATTTCCATTCCACGCCTCCGGTGGGCACGCCTTCTTTGCCGGGCTCAAGGTGACCGATGGATTGATTTCCGCCGGATAGATGCGGCACACCAGGGGCCGATCCTCGTATATTCCGCAACGCATATCGGGCAACAAGTTTGGGCACGCGCCTGCGTTATTCGCAGCCAGAATAACACCTACGCGAGCCCGCATGGTTCCGCTCATGACCGCGAATGAGCGCCGCTTGAAATGCGCGGCTTTCGGATCCTCATCGGCCAAACCCTCCGGCCAGGGGGACGCTTCGCAGATCAGTTGCACTTGGTGGCCGCGCTGCAACCAGCTGATGGCTTCCGCCGCAGTCAACGGAATTCTCGAGTCCCGGCAGCATTTACCGCATTGAGTGCAATTGAAATGTACATCCATGCCGACCAATCTCCCACTGCTGCGCGGAGTATCCTTGGTCCTTCTTCTGGGGGCAACACTTGAGTTATCCTCGGTGTGATGGAACCTATGGTCGATGATTCTGCAGTCACTCATGTGACCGACACGGCGTATTGGGTGGCTTATTTCAGGGCGAAAGAATCGCAACGGGCAGTGCCGGCGTTTCATGATTCCCTGGCCGCGCTATTGTGCGGCAAGCGTGGCCGTCAAATTGCCCGCTCCATTCCGCGCGCGGCCATGGTGGAGTGGGGCATGGTCGTGCGCACCTCTGCCATCGATCAGCTGATTTATGAATGTCTGCAATCCGGCGTCGACACCGTATTGAACCTGGGCGCCGGCCTGGATACGCGGCCTTACCGAATGAAGCTGCCGGCCGACCTTCAATGGGTCGAGATTGACTTTCCAAATCTTGTCGAAATGAAAAATGCCAAGCTGCTCGAACATAAACCCGCGTGCAAGCTCGAGCGCATCGGCATGGATCTGTCGGACCGCTCGTCCCGCAACGAACTGTTTGCCCGGTATGGCGCGGCGTCGAAGAATTTGTTGGTGATCACCGAGGGATTCATATCGTATTTTTCAAGTTACGAGATCTCCAATCTCGCCGAAGACCTGCGCGCAATTCCATCGATTCGCCTCTGGATTCAGGATTTCGACACTGCGGGCAAGCGCAGGCTGCCCAGCGGTTGGGGGGAAAAGCTCAAAGCGGCGCCATTCCTCTTTGAGGTGACGGATTGGTTTGCGTTCTTCGAGAAATATGGGTGGAAGTCCCGTAAAACCATCAGCACCGCCGATGAGTCGGAACGAATCGGCAGGCCTTATCCCTGGGATTTGCCATACGGTTTGCTTTTGCGCGCGCTGCCAAAGGAGATGAGTCGAAAAATACTGAGCCTGAGCGGCGTCGTTTTGATGCAGAAACAACCGCGCTAGAAGCGCTTGGAGAACCCGACCGACAGGCCGCGCGGCAGTAGCTGCACCGACACCGGCGTGGCGCGGGTCGAACTCCAATACCCCACCGCCGTCCCCAACGCCCAACCGGCAATGACGTCGGTTTGCCAATGTGCCTGACTCTTCAATCGCGCGACAGCGTCGTACACCGGCAGAATTTCCAGCGCCCATACCCACGGGTCTTGGCGTCCGTAATTTGCGATGAATGGGGTCACGAAGCTCGCCTGCAGCGTGACTTCGCCGCTGGGAAAACTCTGATGGCCGCTGCCCCGGAACCATAGATTGGGATTGTTCCCTTGGTAGGGGCGGGCCCTGCTGAAGGCATATTTGAGCGCAGTCGCACCGATGCCGGAGATTACCGATGCGTCGATCGTCTGCCAAAAGGTATGCCCTAATTCGTTATCGTTTCCAAACCACAGGCTGCCCGCCAGTTCGAGGGCGATCACTCCGTTTTGAAGTCCATTCTGATAGTTGCGCCCCCAAATGCCGTTTTGATCGAGCGCCAGCTCGTGATCGAAGCCCGCCTGAGCTTCGCTTCCGGCCAGCAAGAGCAACAGAAGGCAAACGACGGAGCGCAAACGAGTCACGGGTGCGGCTTTTGAGCTTGCACATACGCGGTGCGCTCGGTCGTGATGCTTTTGCCCGATTCGACGGTCGGCCGGACCATTTGCTCGAACAGACCGCGCTCCGCAGTCGTGAACTGCTCGTCGAAAATTTGTCTCAGCGGCGGCGCCCACGGATGGGGCGATGTGCCGATGAAAACTTCCCAGGAGGTGATGAGCGAGGGCATCACATCGATATGCAGCTGCAGGTGAATCTCGCTGAAGCCGGCACCGCGAATCATGTTGAGCAGATCACGTTCGGAAAAATTGGCTATCGGACTCGCCGCACATTTTTCTTCGGTGTCGGGAAACTGAGCGGCTTTCCAGCGGTGCAGCAGAGTGAGAAAACGGTCTGCCGATGGGGATGTCTGATCGTCGATACGCCTTCTCAACGCCCTGGCGTAAAAAGCCTCGTCCTGGAGTATGGGCTCGGCGATGGAGATGCGACCGCCCGGCTTGAGAACGCGCCAAAATTCGCCCAACGCGGATTTCTTGTCGGCCACATAAGCGAGGGCCGCTCGCGTTGCCACGACATCCGCCGACGCATCGGCAATGCCGCGCAAGTCTTCGGCAGTACATTCAAGAAACGTACATTGTGTCCGCACATTGCCGTGCTCGGCGGCAGTTTCCGCGTAACGCAGCATGGGTGCCGATACATCGGTGAGAATGACGCGAAGTGACGGACCAATGCGCTCGATCGCGCGCAACGCCACCAACCCTTCACCCGCGCCGACGTCAACCAGAGTCATGCCGGCGGCGAGCTGAGCGCCGTCGAGCACGCGGTCGGCGAAGCCCTGAACGATGCTCTGAACAAGATATCCATAATCTGGATCGTCCGCGTGGCGGCGATGCAGAAGCCACTCGGACCATACGTCATCGCCATGCATGGTGACAACTATAGTGTCATTCACTTTGCAATGCAAAGTAGTGAGCGCCGGGCGCCGCCGTCGTCGGATGTAAACAAGAATTGTTCGTGACTGCGCGCGACAGCGAGCCCGGCCGTCCAGTTTTTTTCGCGAGCGGCATTGCCAAACACCGGACCTCACAGCCATTCTCTCCATCAAGATTTTTGAGGAACATTAATGAGAATCATTCCGCGCTTTATCGGCGTCGCGATTGTATTGTCGGCAGCCGCACCAGCGCGAGCTGTGACGGACGAAATACAGGTTTATGACGCATCGATAGCGCCGACCGGAACCTTTAATTTAACGCTGCACAACAATTTCACGCCGAGCGGCAGCGAGGTCCCCGCCTTTCCTGGCGCCATCGTTGCGGATAAGTCGCTCAACGGTGCCGCGGAATGGGCTTACGGTGTGGCACCGTGGTTCGAAGCGGGACTGTATCTGCCGCTCTATTCATTCACCCGCAACCATGGCGTGGTCTACAACGGCCTCAAGCTCAGAACCTTGTTCGTTACGCCGGATGCGGCCAAACGGGAGTTCTTCTACGGCGTCAATTTCGAATTCAGTTTCAACACGGCGCACTGGGACCAACGAACCTATACATCCGAAATCCGCCCCATCATCGGCGCCCACGTGGGTCGCTTCGATTTCATCTTCAATCCCATCGTCGATAATTCTTGGAATGGCGTCGCGAATCTGGAATTCGTACCGGAGACTCGCGTAGCGATGGCTGTAACGGAGAAATACAAGCTTGCGCTGGAAGAATACGACGACTTCGGCCGGGTCAGTCACTTTCTGTCCGCGTCGAAACAGACCCATCAACTGTTTGGCGTGATCGACGTGAACACCAAGTGGGTCAGCGTCGAGGCCGGCGTCGGACGCGGCTTGACGGACGCCACGGATCGTTGGGTTCTCAAATTGATTCTGTCGAAAGACCTCTGACGGTGCCGCGAGGAATACGTGAACCACCGCCCCAAGCGCTTTGGACTACACTTGCGCCAGGTTCACATCCCGCGAGGTCTTGACATGCGTGTCCTGCAAATCCTAGGTGCCCTATTGATTTTGGGGGGACTGTTCGTGCTCATCAAATCGCCATCGTATTCGAGCGAAAAGAGCTTGCTCAAGATCGGCGATGTCGAAGCCAAGGTTTCACAGGAGCGCGCGATTCCGCCGTGGGTTGGCGGTGCGGGAATTGTGGCGGGCGTGATCCTCATCGTCGTGGGTGCACGCAAGCCGTAAGCCTCGCGGCGGGGCGCGTGCGGCGCAATGTGCGATAGCGAACACACGGCATGGACGACTGAGCGTATGATGCATTCTGCGGAGGCGTGACGACCTGGACGGTCCGGGGCGAAATTGAAACCTCCCCGGAGTATCGTGATAGCCGCACCCTCGGATCCCCGATCGAACCAACTTCTGGCTGCATTGCCGGACAGCGAATGGCTGCGCTGGCAGCCGCACCTGGAGCAGGTGACCATGCCGTTGGGCCACGTGCTATACGAGCCCGGTGCGACGTTGGGTCATGTCTACTTTCCGACGAACTCCATCGTTTCGCTGTTGTACGTCATGTCGAACGGCGCGTCGGCGGAAATTGCCGTGGTCGGCTACGAGGGCATCGTGGGAATTTCGCTGTTCATGGGCGGGGAGTCCACGCCCAGTCGTGCCGTGGTGCAAAGCGCGGGAGAAGGATTCCGGTTGTGCGCTCAAATGATGAAGGACGAATTCAATCGGGCCGGCCCGGTGCTTCACTTGTTGCTGCGCTACACCCAAGCGCTCATCACGCAAATGGCGCAAACGGCGGTATGCAATCGGCACCATTCGCTGGACCAACAGTTATGCCGTTGGCTGTTGTTGAGCCTGGATCGGCTGCAGGCCAATGAGCTGGTGATGACGCAGGAGCTGATTGCCAACATGCTGGGCGTGCGCCGCGAAGGCGTGACCGAAGGCGCGCTGAAGCTGCAGCAGGACGGCCTGATCCGCTACGCGCGCGGCCGGATCACGGTGCTGAATCGACCGGGGCTGGAAAAGCGCACCTGTGAATGCTATGGAGTGGTCAAGAAGGAATACGACCGGCTGTTGCCGCATTCGCACGTTCAGTAGTATGCCTCGAATACCGCGTTCAGTATGTACGCTGCCAGACAGTTGCGGCGCGAAAATGCGTGGATACTCCCCCCATGGCGGGCGTCCAAAATCACCTGATCGAATTGCTGCCCCGCGCGGGACGCCGGACCTTGCTGGCACTTTGCGAGCCTGTGGATCTGGTGTTGTCCGAGAGGCTTTGCATCACCGATGAAGCCACGCGCTTCGCGTACTTTCCGGTCAATTCCATCATTTCCCTGGTCACCACCGTCGACGGCAAGCCGGTCCTGGAGGTGGGCATGGTCGGCCGCGAGGGAATGGTAGGCGCCGAACTGGTCTTGGGGGTGCCGACGGCACCCTTGCACGCCGTGGTCCAAGGTGCCGGAGCGGCATGGCGCATTCCCAGCCGGGCGTTTCGCCGCGAATTGGCGGCCAGTCCGGCGCTGCGGCTCTGTCTGGATCGATACCTCTATGTGCTCATGGCGCAGTTCGGCGCGTCTGCCGCGTGCCTGAGGTTTCACCTCATCGGTCCAAGGCTCGCGCGCTGGCTGCTCATGATGCAGGATCGAGCCCATGCCGATCACTTCCATGTGACGCATGAGTTCCTGGCATACATGCTCGGTGTGCGCAGAGTGGGGATTACGTCCGCCGCCGGCCTCTTGCAGAGCGCCGGGCT
>Ga0210399_10005091_pt1 | contig 10215 bp, 8 predicted proteins | sample IncBWC14MmetaG_FD_150865 | JGI IMG/M metagenome (GOLD analysis project Ga0210399, IMG submission 150865) | Forest soil microbial communities from Barre Woods Harvard Forest LTER site, Petersham, Massachusetts, United States - Inc-BW-C-14-M | ecosystem: Environmental > Terrestrial > Soil >...
TCACCTTTGTTGAGCGACAGCATGAGGTGAAGAGGGGTGCGGTTGGCTGCCATGGCTACTGCATGAGCGGTCCCTACGCCCTCGCCGCGGCCGCGCGTTATCCGGACCGCATCGCCGCCGCTGCTTCATTCTACGGGACGTGGCTCGTGAGCGAGGCAGAGGAAAGCCCACATCTCTCATTAGGCAAGGTGAAGGGCGAGCTCTATATTGCCTGCGCCGAGCACGACAAGTTGGCTCCTTTACCCATGGTGGATGAGCTCCGGACATTGTTCGCACGGGCTGGGACCGAGGGGGAAATCGAATTGTATCCCGGCGTCCACCACGGTTTCGCCTTCCTGCAACGGTGGTGTTACGACAGGCCGGCTGCAGAAAGACATTGGGAGCGGTTGATCGCACTTTACCGACGACGCTTGGGGTAAGTCGATCTCCCATGGACTTCGATCGCCCTAGGGAGAAGCTGCTATGATGACAATCCCGAGGGCGGCTTGAATAGGAAACGGACGAGATGCCGGCACAACTCACTGAGCTCAAAATCGGGGACGTGGCAATTAGGCTGCACCGGGCTGGGAGCGGCCCCAAGTTATTGTTCCTGCATGGCGCTGGCGGCGTCCCGCAATGGCTGCCGTTCTTCGATGCGCTCGCCGATCACTATGAAGTCCTGGTTCCCGAGCATCCCGGGTTTGGCAGCTCCGATGATCCCCCTTGGATCCAATCGATGTCCGACCTGGCGATGTTTTACTTGGATCTCGTCGAGGAGACGGGGCTCGACCGGATTCATCTCGTCGGCAACTCGCTCGGTGGCTGGCTCGCAGCTGAAATCCTGATCCGCGACCGCTCGCGCTTCCGCAGCCTCACTTTGCTCGCACCGGCTGGGATCCGTATCAAGGGCGTCCCGTGCGGCGACAATTTCATCTGGGGCCCGGAAGAGGCCGTGCGAAATCTCTACCACGATCAGGCCTTCGCTGACCGGATCCTGGCGCTACGGCCGAGCGAGGCCGACATGGATGTGATGCTAAAGAACCGCTTCACTGTCGCGAAGCTCGGATGGCAGCCACGCTGGTTCAATCCAGACCTCGAGAAGTGGCTGCACCGAATCAAATTACCGGCGCTGATTGTCTGGGGAGATCACGACAAAATCATGCCTCCTCCATATGCGGCACTGTGGCGTGAGCGCCTGCCGGATGCGCGCCTCGTCGTGGTGAATGAGTGCGGCCACCTCCCGCACATCGAGCAGGCCCCTTTTGTGACGGGCCACGTCCTCGATTTCCTTGAAGGAGCGGCGCTATGAAGCTGGTTTCCTTCCATCTGATGCCCTACCGGCCTCTCGATCTCGCGGAGGCCGCTAAGCACCGTTCGCCCTGGGTCGTGCTCCCGAACCGCCTTTACGACCCGGTGAAGGGCGCCGAGGAGTATGCGCGCCATCTCGATGCGCTCGTCTATGCCGAAGAGCTCGGCTTTGATGCGATCGGGGTCAATGAACATCACCAGACCGCCTATGGCTTGATGCCGGCGCCTAACCTGATCGCCAGCGCGCTCATTCAGCGGACGAAGACGATTAAAATTGCGATTCTCGGCCGCGCGTTGCCGCTCGTGAACAACCCGATTTACATCGCGGAAGAGTTCGCGATGCTCGACAACCTTTCGAAGGGCCGCATCATTGCCGGCTTCGTGCGCGGCATTGGCTCCGAATACCATTCATCGGGCACAAACCCGTATTTCTCGCACGAGCGCTTCCATGAGGCGCATGACCTTATCATCAGGGCCTGGACGGAACCGGGCCCATTCGCTTTCGATGGTGACCATTTCAGCTTGCGCTATGTCAACCTTTGGCCGAGGCCCTACCAGGTGCCGCATCCGCCGGTCTGGATCCCATCACAAGGGTCGAGCGAGACGGTGGCTTGGGCGGCCGACCCCAAGCGTAAATATCCGTTCCTCGTAACCTTCTCATCGGCCGACCTCGTCGCGCGCTACCACAACACCTATCGCGAGCAGGCTCGGCAATACGGCTACGAGGCAACGGCGGATCAGCTCGGCTGGGCTTGCCCCATCTATGTCGCCCAGACTGATGAGTGCGCTCGCGAGGAGGCGGGGCGGGCAGTCGAGACGCTCTTCAATGATTTCCTGCGCCAGAGCTTCGAGATGCTGATGCCGCCGGGCTACACCTCAATCGGCTCAATGAAGAATTTTATCCGCAGTCGCAACGCGCTAGGCGGCGGTAAGCTCACGGCGGAAGCTCTAATCGAGACCGGTACGGCGCTGATCGGCAGCCCTCGGACAGTGCTGGCCGGCATCGAGAGAATGCGCGAGCGCACTGGGTTCGGGATCCTGGTGGCACTTCTCCAGTTTGGCATACTTTCGGACGACCTCACACAGCGGAACATGGACCTCTTCGCTGCTGAGGTGATGCCGCATTTGAGGGACTAAGACGCGTTCGGCCGCCTCTTTGCCGTTGAGATCACTTCCTGCGGGGGCGCCGAGGTTTGCCTCGAGCATTTCTACGAGCTGCCGAGCCCGTTCGCTCGCATCGAACCATCGCGCCCAGCATCCGAATCATATCAAGGATCCCGGCGATGCTTCGCTGATTGAACGCGTGGACATCCAATCCACGGCGAATGAGATCGGCGGCAATGTCGGCCCGGAGATCGGAGAATGTCAGGAGGAGATCAGGTTTCAGGGCGAGGATCTTGTCGATGTTCGCGGACGTGAAGGCGCTCACCCTCGGCTTCTCGCGGCGCGCCTGCGGTGGGCGCACGACATAGCCGGAGGTGCCGACGATGCGGTCTTGCTCGCCGAGCAAATACAGCGTTTCGCCGGTCTCTTCGGTGAGGCAGACAATTTCGGGTTGGCGGGAACATTATCTACGCCTGCTTACCAGGTCTTCGATATCAGCCCCAAGTGCGTCCGCGAGCGCTCACCTCGGGCCGCCTCCAGGGCGAGGGCCAGTAAGGCGAGAATCCCGCCCTCGTGATTATCGGCACGCATGATCAAGAGGACGTACTTGACGGCGACGACGATGATCAATGCCCAGAAGATCATCGAGAGGACGCCAAACACATGTTCCGCGTCGAGCGGCAGGCCGTGCTCGGGGTTGAAGCACTCACGAAAGGTGTAGACCGGGCTTGTCCCGATATCGCCGAACACGACGCCGAGCGCAGCGACGCTTAGCCCCGCAAGCCCGGTGGATGCATCCGGCCGGTGTTCCCCAACTTCGTCTTCGGCACTCAACGCTGCGTGCCCGGCTGGGATGACGGTTGAAGTCGTGGGGCTGGCGGCAGGGTCTTCCATGCGGTTCTCTTGTCTCAAGCCTGAACCAAAGACGAGGTTGCGCCCGCCCCGTGCTCACGGCCCCGGGGCAACGTCTCCAGGGACGCAGATTGGGGTTCGACCTTACCCGCTGCACTGCGCAGCGTCGTTGGGTTCCTGAAAGAAGCGTCGATCGCGTCGACGACTTGCTCTGGCACGGCGTAATGGAGCATGTGCCCAACACCCGGAACCAGCCGTAGCGCGCTCTGCGCAATCTCTTGATGAAGCCGGACAGTGTGTTTGCGATGATCTACGATGCGATCCTTCGTGCCTGCCATGATCACCACGGGCATACGCAGTTCCCGATAGCGGCGCCGCATTGCGGCCACGGCGGAAACCATGGAGGCGGTATCCTGAGCCTCGGCGCGGATCTGCGATGGCCGTATGGGTAGTCCGTGGGGGAAGCCGTTTGCGAAGCGTTCGGGCACGGTAAGTGGCGAGAACATGCCCTTGGCTGCCAGCGGCAGGAGCGCGGCGCCGAAGAGCGGCCCCACAGTATAGCGGATCAGGTCGCCAATGACCGGGATCGCCGGAAGCGAGAACAATGGCACATCGGCGCGCAATGTCGGGCGGTAGTAGCCCGACAATAAGACAAGACCGCTCACCGCTTCCGGATGGTCCAGTGCGAGCGCCAAGGCGACGAGCGTGCCCAAGGAATGACCGACGACGACGGGACGCTCGATGCCGAGTCTTGCGAAAGCCTGTCGGAACAGATCCGCCTGTCGGCCAGGGGTCCACATGGCGCCGCGCGGCCGGTCGCTATACCCATAACCAGGGCGGTCAAACGCGACGACGTGACATTCCCGCGCACTGGCGAGGTCGAGCACCCCGCTCAAATCGCAATCTTCGGCGGTGACGACATTACCGTGGAGAAAGACTACTGGCCGCCCCCCACCCTTCTCGAGGTAGTGAAGCCGGGCACCGTCGACGGTGACAAACCGCCCGCGAGGTGGATGCTCCCGCTCTACTTTTCTTGCTCGATAAGTGTTCCACAGCGCCATGCCAGCCATGGCAGCGGCCGCCGATCCCGCCAAGACCGCTCCGTTTCGCGACCGCTTTGCCAGAGGCGCGTTCAATGCATTCGCCATTACGCGTCCGATCTATCGTTTTTCAGGGTGCGAGGTGGATTGTGCGCCGCAACATGCGCCTAGTGAGAACCCTGCCGATCAACGAAGGTTCCAGGACGGTGGCTTTCCAATCACGACTGGAGCGTCTGCGGCGAAGAGTCCGTTGTGAACCTGACTGCCGACGACCTGATGTTGCCCTCGTCACCCATGGCGAAAGTGTAACGCCCAGGCTCGCGTCCGTGCTGCGGAGTTTGGCCGACCGGGAGGTTCCCGGCCTCATCCTCTTCCGTCATTTCGGCCGGCGGGCAGCCGCCACTGCGCTGGTGCACTACCAGCTTGCGACGGAGCACGATCCCGATGAAGACCACAAGTATGGGGCTGAGTCCGATGGCTACTACGACAATCCACGACAGCATCCAAGTCGGCGCACCGTCCATGGCGGCACCTCTCCAGTGGGACCAGCCTCGGCTCATTCTGAGCACGGGGTCTTTATCCTGTGCTTCCCACGTTCAGCGCGGGTTTTGCTTGAGCTCGCTCATTACTCACGCAATTCAAACAAATTTTTTACTGAATGGATCCCGGAAATTTCGCAAATCTAAAGCGAAGCCTAATGTCGTGATGTTCTAATAAATATTAGAATGCCGGGCGACACTTGGTGACCCGGCAGCTCCATCGCTGCCACCGGTAACCTGGACCTGGTCTCGCGATAAGTTCGAGGCGCTGTCAGCGATTCGGCAACCGAGAATTTTCGCGCACTATCGGGGCGGTCAGTGTGCGCAAAGTCTATGCGCTTAGCCATCAGGATTAATCCTGCCAAAGGCCGTTGAACCGAGTCGCCGACATCGCGGTACTGCTGTTTTTATTGGTATTCTCAGCTGTCTGGACGTTTATCGCAATCATGCCGCAGGAACGGTAGCGCCGCTCTCAATTTTTGCCTGGTTAAAGCCTAAATTCGACAACCTCCATCGAGGTTGCGTGACGAAATGTAACAATCTTTAGCATTTGTCTACAGACACAACTGTCACTATACGTCACAATATTTTACCAAATTTGTCGGTTTCATTCATACGCAGATTACATCGGCAACCTAGTCTTCTGGTCATCGCACGCCATGATTGCTGAGGAATCCTGCGTTGATTGAATTTCATCGCCTTGTCGAGCAAGAAATTCCCCGACTTCGTCGCTATGCGCGGGCGCTCACTCGGAACGCGGATCGAGCGGACGATCTCGTCCAAGAGACCCTCACGCGCGCCATCGATAAAGCTCACCTGTGGCAGACCGGCACCGATATTCGCGCCTGGCTGTTCACGATCATGCACAATCAAAATGTCAACATGGTCCGGCGAGCGATACGCGACGAGGCTGGTATCGATATCGAGCAAATATCCGCGTCTCTCGTCGCTACCACCGATCCGACAGCCTCACGCCAGCTGTACGAGTTGGATCGCGCGCTCGCCTGTCTATGTGATGAACAACGCCAGGTCATCCTGCTCGTTGGGCTCGAAGGCATGTCCTACGAAGACACGGCCGCGATCCTGAGCGTGCCGGTCGGCACGGTGCGCTCTCGCTTATCCCGCGGTCGTGACATGCTGCGCAGTCTGTTGGACATGCCAAACAGGGGCCGCCATGGCCCTGTTGAAGACGATAACCGGCTGGCCCCTGCCGCTTAGGCATCGCAGTTCGCCGGGGCCCATCGAAGTGGTGGTCGAACGGGACGACTCTGCTGCTTTTGCGTTTTAGGGGAGGACAATGAGACAAACCCAACCCACTCAACACTTCGCGGAGCCGGAAAGAGCGTCCACCGGCAGCGTCGGACTCGACGATATTCTCGGGGGCGGCTTCGACCCCGATCGCGTTTATCTGATCGAGGGACGTCCGGGGACCGGAAAGACGACGCTGGCGCTGCAATTCCTGCTAGAGGGCGTGCGTCGGGGCGAGCGCTGCCTCTACATTACGTTGTCAGAGAGTGAGCGGGAATTGCGCGGTGTCGTGGCCCGCCACGGCTGGACGCTGGAAGGGATCGACATTTTCGAGTTGGTGCCACCGGAAGCGAGCCTCGACCCCGACCAAGAGCTGACGCTGTTTCATCCCGCCGAGATGGAACTCAGCGAGACGACAAAGCACATTCTGGATCGAGTGCTGGAGGTGAACCCGAGCCGAGTTGTGTTCGACTCGCTTTCCGAGATGCGGCTGCTCGCGCAAAGCTCGTTGCGCTATCGTCGCCAAATCCTTGCCCTCAAAAACTTCTTTGCGAGTCGGCAATGCACCGTCGTTTTGCTCGACGATCTCTCGTCCCACGAGGGCGATCTCCAGCTACACAGCATTGCGCACGGCGTCATAGCGCTGGAGCAGCTCTCGCTGGATTACGGCGCGGAGCGCCGGCGCCTGCGCGTCGTCAAAATGCGGGGCATGAAGTTCCGGGGCGGATACCACGACTTCACGATCGAGACGGGCGGACTCGCCATCTACCCTCGCCTCGTCGCTGCGGAGCACCATAAGGCGTTCCTCGGCGAGCTTACCTCGGCCGGTTCTTCCGAGCTCGACGCGCTGCTCGGCGGCGGCATCGAGCGCGGGACGAGCCTGCTGCTGATCGGAGGCGCCGGAGTGGGCAAATCTTCGATCGCGCTGACCTATGCTATGGCCGCCGCGGCGCGTGGCGAGGAGGTCGTGATCTTCGCGTTCGATGAAGGGCTCGGCACGGTGTTCGCGCGCGCCGCGGGTCTCGGCCTGCCCCTCCAGGCCCATGTGGCTTCCGGCCGGGTCCGGATGCAGCAGATCGACCCAGCCGAGATGTCGCCGGGAGAATTCGCCCACAGGGTGCGGGAAAGCGTCGAGCGCGAGGGTGTAAGGGTCGTCGTCATTGACAGCCTGAACGGCTACATGAACGCGATGCCGGAGGAACGTTTTCTTGTCCTCCAAATGCACGAACTCCTGAGCACCCTCAATCAGCTCGGGGTCATCACCATCCTGGTCCTGGCGCAGCATGGGTTGATGGGCCCGATGCAGACGCCGCTCGATATCAGCTATCTCAGCGATGCTGTGCTGATGTTGCGCTACTTCGAGGCGGAGGGACGGGTCCGTCGCGCCATTTCAGTCGTCAAGAAGCGCAGCAGCGCGCATGAGGACGCGATTCGGGAATTCCGCCTGACCGCCGCGGGCGTAAAAATTGGCCCCCCGCTGACCGAATTCCAAGGCGTCTTATCCGGCGTCCCGAACTATCGTGGGGGAACCGGCCCTCTGCTTACACCTGATCGGCTTCCGACAGAAGGACCATCAGGTGGATAACGACACCGGCGAACGTATTCTTGTGCTCGCCCCGACAGGCCGGGATAGCAGTGCTGCTTGTGCACTTCTGGAGCACGCTGGACTCTCGTGCAAGCCTTGTTCTGGGATCGGCGATTTGCGGATCCAGTTAGAGGCCGGAGCCGGCGCGGGGATCATTTCCGAAGAAGCTTTTTTCGGAACCGATCCGGCCCCGCTTTTTGATTGGGTACGCGACCAGCCGCCCTGGTCGGATTTCCCGTTTATTGTCCTGACGACCCGCCGCGATGACCCGAGACGGCACCAGCATATCCAGCGTCTGCTGGAAATGCTGCGCAACGTGACGCTCCAGGAGCGTCCCATCCAAACGATGACCCTTGTCAGCGCGGCCGATGCGGCGCTGCGGGCGCGCCGCCGGCAGTACGAAGCAGCCAGATATCTGATTGAGCGAGGGCAGGCCGCCGACCGCCTCGAAGAACTCGTGCGAGAACGAACCCGGCAACTTCAGGAAGCCAACGGTCAGCTGGTTGCCGCCCGGGACAGCCTCAAGATGGCCCTCGATGCGGCCCAGATGATTACCTGGGATCTGGATTTGGGTGAATACAGGAACGGGCGCGCGCCTATGCGGGATTGCCTCCCCGAGTACGCCTCTCTCCTCCAAAGCTGGAGCCGGGCAATTGCCAAGAAGCACATCCTACCCGACGATCGAGAGCTATTTGAGACAGCATTCCGGCAGGCTTTGGACACCGGCAGTTTCCGGCTCGAATGCCGGATGGTGTGGCCCGATGACAGTGTTCACTGGGTTGTAGCCGAAGGTCGTCTATATCGGGACGACCAGGGCGATCCCGTCCGGCTGGCAGGCACTCTCAGGGATGTGACCGAACGCAGGCAAGTGGAAGAAAGCCTGCGACAAACCCAGAAGCTAGAGGTGATCGGCCAACTCACCGGCGGAGTGGCGCATGATTTCAATAATTTGCTGACGGCGGTCGTCGGCAACATCGAACTCGCCGCGCTCCGAACGCAAGACGAGAAGCTCCTTCACATTCTGAGAAGCGCGGGCACCGCGGCCGAGCGCGGTGCAAAGCTTACCGGACAGCTCCTCGCCTTTGCCCGTCGGCAGCACCTGGCACCCAGAGTGGTCGTTCTGAATGAGCTGGTCTCGAGCATGGGCGACCTGCTGCTCCAGACTATCGGCGCCGCGGTCCGCGTCGAGACGGTGCTGGACAACAATCTTTGGGCTGTGTTGATCGATGCGACCCAGTTAGAGCTGGTCCTCCTAAATCTTGCGATCAACAGCCGTGATGCGATGCCCCACGGAGGCCGGCTGACCATCGCGACAAAGAACATGGGAGCCTCCGATCACGGTCGGCCCACCGGGCTGCCTGTGGCAGACTACGTCGCGATCTCCGTGAGTGACACCGGAACAGGCATGACCCGGGAGGTCGCCGCGAAAGCCTTCGAGCCATTCTTCTCGACGAAAGAGATCGGGAAGGGCACCGGGCTCGGACTCAGCCAAGTCCTCGGGTTTGCGGAGCAATCCGGCGGTGAGGTTCGTATCGATACACGTCTCGGGCAGGGTACGACCATCACCCTGTTTTTGCCGAGAACTCGTGAGGCATTGCCCAGGGCCGCCGCTGACCATAGTCCCGCACCGCATGACGGCCAAGAGGCGTCGATTCTGGTAGTTGACGATGATGCCGCCGTTCGAGATTTGACCGTCCGGGCTCTTGAGGCGCTGAACTATCAGGTGCTGGAAGCAGATAATGCGCGGGCCGCCCTAGATCTGCTTCGGGGCAACGGTGTCGTGGATCTCGCTCTCATTGACCTGGTTATGCCTGGCGTGAATGGGCGCCAATTGGCGACGCGCATCCGGGCGAGCGATCCGGAGCGGAAAATTTTGTTTATGACCGGGTATGACGACCTTTCCGGAACTGACGATCCGTTCGCCAACGAGATGGTGATAAAGAAACCATTCAAGCTGGTCGAACTCGCCGCGGCGGTGGAGCATGCGCTTGGCAAGCGGGATCGCCAACAACGGCCTTGGAACGTGACGCCGATCCGATCCGCGAAGGCTAAAAGGGGATCTGGCTGACCGGCTCAACTCGATCCCAAGAACCTACGTTTTCTGCTGCCGGCCACCGGCTACCGGCGTCTCAACTCCCGTGACCAGTTTGTAGTTCATCATTTTTATGCACTGGGCTCTTGCCACCTGCTGTTGGACTTTGCTTCACCGAGCCGACCGAGCTGCGCCGAGCCGTTTTTTTCGGACCAATGGATGCCGCCCGCTTTAGCGGCGCAATTCCAGGGAGCCTAGGGAGCCGAATTTGACGTTGCGATCGGCGAAGCCCTCCGGCAACGCAAGGGACGGAGGCGGGGCTATGCCCGTAAACAATCCTCGCAGCGCTGAACGCGGTCTGGTTTGCCGCGTAGGCGACGGCACAGCCTTGTCTTGTCCTCCGAACAAGGACTGGATTTTTTGTTGGGGAGGTCGGAAGAAACCATCGGCAATTGACCCTGAGGGAGCGCTGCTCACAACCCGAGGCCGACTGGCTTCACCGACCTCGCAACCTGCAAAAATCGAGCA
>Ga0210399_10005094_pt1 | contig 10211 bp, 6 predicted proteins | sample IncBWC14MmetaG_FD_150865 | JGI IMG/M metagenome (GOLD analysis project Ga0210399, IMG submission 150865) | Forest soil microbial communities from Barre Woods Harvard Forest LTER site, Petersham, Massachusetts, United States - Inc-BW-C-14-M | ecosystem: Environmental > Terrestrial > Soil >...
CAGGTCGGAGCCGGCCTCGGGCTCGCTGAACAGCTGGCACCATATGATCGCGGGGTCGGAGAACCGGTCGCGCTGGGCCGGGGTGCCGTGGGCCTGGACGGCGGGGATGGCCCAGGCGGCGATCCCGGTGTAGGGGCTGGGTTCCCGGGTGGGGGCGGGCAGGTGACGGCGGGCGCCGGCGGCGGCGAGTTCGGCGGTCCGGATGCGCCAGGGGGCGCTGCCGCCGAGCAGCTGGCGCAGGGCCAGCGCCCGGCGCAGGTACAGGTGGGCGTCGTGTTCCCAGGTGAAGCCGATGCCGCCCAGGACCTGGATGCAATCCTTGGCGTTGTCGACCGCGTCGTCGAGGGCGAGGGCGGCGGCGGCCGTGGCGGCCAGCGGGTGCTCGGCGGGGGCCTCATCGGCGGCGCGGGCCGCGTCCCAGGCCAGCGCGGCGGCGCGTTCGACGCGGCCGGCCATGGTGGCGCACAGGTGCTTGACCGCCTGGAACTCGCCGATGATGCGGCCGAACTGCCGGCGGGTCTTGGCGTAGTCGGCCGCCGTCGCGTTGCACCAGGCGGCCACGCCCGCGGCCTCCGCGGCGAACAGGGTGGCGGCCAGGTCGCGGACGCGTTGGGTGGACAGGGCGGTCAGGATCTGGGTTTCCGGGACCGCGTTGCCGGTCAGCGTGACGTCGGCCAGGGAGCGGGAGAAGTCGAGGGGCTGGTGGCGGGTCAGGGTGGCGTCGGCGGCGTCCAGCCAGAACCAGATCTCGCCCTGGCCGGTGGCGGCTCCTAGGAGCAGGTGGGAGGTGGTGCCGGCGCCCAGGACCGGACCGGTGCGCCCGGTCACGTGCAGGGTGCCGTCGGGGTTGCGGGTGCCGGTCAGGGTGCCGTGGTCCAGCGCGACGGCGGCGGTGGCGACGATCCGGCTGCCGGTCAGGGCGCTGCCGGTCAGGGCGCTGCCGGTCAGGGCGCTGCCGGTCAGGGCGCTGCCGGTCAGGGCGGGGAGCTGGGGGGTGGCGAGTACGGCGGCCAGGGCGGTGGGCAGGACCGGGCCGGGGACGAGCGCGACGGCGAGCTGCTCGAGGGCGGCGGCCAGGTCGGCCACCGTGCCGCCGGCGCCGCCGGCGTCCTCGGGGACCGCGATCGAGAACACGCCCATGGCGGCCAGGTCGGTGAGGTAGCTGATGGGGCCTGCGTCGTCCTGTTCCATGCGGCGGACGGCGGCGAGCGGGGCCGCCTGCTTGGCCCAGTCGCGGAGGGATGCCTGCAGGGCCTGCTGGTCCGGCGTGATCGCGATCGCCACGGCATAATTAGAACACGTTTCACTTATTAGCGGCCAGGGACGCCCGGTCCAGCCTGGTTAGCTTGGTAAACTAGGGGATGGAGGGGCTCCATGGCGAACACGAGAACACGTGCCAGCGGACCGGCGAACGCGGCGGCGGAGAGCGAGTTTGGTTCGGCGGCACAACGCGACCGGCACCGGCGGATTCTCGACGCCACGCTGGCGCTGGCCTCCAAGGGCGGCTACGAGGCGGTGCAGATGCGCACCGTGGCCGAGCGGGCCGACGTGGCCCTCGGCACGCTGTACCGGTACTTCCCGTCCAAGATCCACCTGCTGGTCTCCGCGCTGGCCCGCGAGCTCGAGCGGTACCTGGAGCGGCTGGAGCGCCGGCCGGTCCCGGGCGAGACGCCGTACGACCGGGTGCTGTACGTGCTCGGCCGGGCGACCCGGTCGATGCAACGTGAGCCGATGCTGACCGAGGCCATGACGCGGGCGTTCATGTTCGCTGACCCCAGCGCGGCCAACGAGGTCAACACGGTGGCGCGGCTGATGGAGCGCATGTTCACCCGGGCCATGCACGAGGGCGAGCCGTCGGCCGACGACATGGCGATCGCCCGGGTGATCGGCGACGTGTGGCTGTCTAACCTGGTCGCGTGGGTGACCCGCCGGGCTTCGGCCGACGACGTGAGCAATCACCTGGAGCTGGCGGCGCGGCTGCTGCTGCGCTGAGCGTCCGTGTTCTGGCGGGGCTGGCGGGGCTTGCGGACCAGCAGGACGAGCCCGGCGATCAGGGAGAGGGCGCCGACGCCTGCCGGGTAGAACTGTAACAGGTTCTACTTTAGCGGGAGCCGTAGTTGTAGGTCGAGGAGTTACCGGGTGTGCCGTTGCCGTGACTGGACAGCACGTTCACCACCAGGACCGTCCCGCCGATGGCGATGGCCAGGCCCACGACAACGGCGATGATCACCCGGACCACGACACTTCTCCTTCAGGCTGGATTTCATTGGAGCGTAACAGCAGCCGGGTCAAGGTACGGCGAACGTTACCCTGGCGGCCGGCCCGGTCCGGTTCTTGAAGTTGACCGGCACCACCCTGGCCTGGTAACGGCCTGGCTGCAGCCCGGTGACGGTGGCGCTGTCGGCGGATGCGGTGGCCACCGGGGTACCGCCTGGCTCGCCCGGCCCTTGCAGGTAGACGCGATAGTTGAGGCCGAGGCCAGCATCGGGCCAGCTCAACGTGACCTTACCGCTGCCCGGCCGGGCTTGCACCGACGCCAGGCCGGGCACCGGCGGACAGCCTATGCCCGGATAATCCCAGGCGTCGAACCATTGCGACGGGTTCCGCGGCACGATCCGCGGGTCGTTCTGCGGTCCGCTCCTCGCCGAGTTGCCGTGCGCGCCCGGGTTATCGCCGAATGCCGCTAGCGGGACCGTGACGAACCGGGGCAGTGTCACCGTATTGGTGAACTCGGCCATCGGCACGCAGCCGGTGGTCACCGCCTCGGAGTTGACGTTATAGCTGATGACCAGCGCGTCGCTGGTGGAAAGCGGGGGTTCGACTCGCGCCTCGTACAGGATGCGGTAGTCATCCGCGGCGTGGAGCCCGATGGTCGGGTCCCGGTACAGCAGCCTTCCGGCGCCGTAGTCGAACGGGCCCCACGGCGCGCTGGCCGGGTAGGCGTCGATATCCGGTCCGCCTGGCGTCACCCCGCCCTGGATCAGCCAGTAGCGGCTCCCCACCTGGATCACGCTGAACCCGGACGACACGGCCAGGCCGCTGCCCGGCGGCTGCACCGGCTCGGCATGGTGCTGTCCGGCCGCCCACGTGCCGGCGCCCGTGTAGAACCGCCAGGCATCGAAGGAGGTCAGCTGGGCAGCCGGGACCCGGGCCAGGTAGAGCCGGTAGCCCGGGACCTGCACGTTCGGGCTCTGCGTACCGTAGATGTACACCGTATTTCCGGCGCGCAGCAGCGCGGCGCCCCACATGATCGGGGAGCCGCCGGACGGCGGGGTGTAAGACGGCAGCGGGACCAGGCCCGGCCGGGCGACCGCACCGTATTGATGTCCGCGGCCGGCCGAGCTGAGCTGGCTGGCCGGGAAGGTGGCGATCACCGTTCCAACCGGGACGAACGGAAAGGCGCGGGCGAGGTAGTGGTCGTAGAACTTGACGACCGTCCCGCCGATCTCGATGCCGTCCTCGTCCCAGTACCGGGCACCGCCGGGCACCCCCGGCGGTGTCCCCACCACGGGGGCCGCGTCGCCAGGACGGCCGGGGCCGGTGCAGGCTCCGCCGCCCGTCACGGTGACGAACGTGCTGCCCCGCCCGGTCGTGGTCTGGACGACCACCGCGTTGTGCACGAACCCGCTCAGGTGCGAGAAACCGATGGTAGGCCCGGCCGGGCCGATGAACGTATCGGAGAAGAACCACGCGAGCTGTGAGGAGTTCAGCCGGATGGCGGAGACCCCGTCGCCGCCGGCCCAGTCGGCGCAGTCGGAATGGTCGGAGTACGCGGCCCACTGCGCGTCCAGTGGGGCGGGGTCCGGTGCCAGTGCCGGTGCGTTCGGGATCAGGACGGGGCCGCTGGTGCTTACCGGGGCCGGGTGGTAGTGGTGGGGCGGCGGGACCAGCCAGGTCAGCGTGATGGCCACCCCGGCGGCCAGTCCGGCGGCCACGCCGGCCAGTTCGAGGGCGAGGCGGCGCCGGCGGCGGGCCGGGTGCTGGTCCTTTTTCTGGTCCGCCGTGGTGTTGGAGGCCTGACCCATTTCGTTTGCTAGTGCTTCCGGGCGTGGACCAGCAGGATGGATGCGGCGGACGGCCACCGGCAGAAGGCCCGGTCCAGCGGTTGCATTATCCGCGGCACGTCGTGATACCGAGCACCCGCCACGCTCACACAGCGGAAGCCGCTGGCGGTCAGGAACTCGGTCAGCGCCCGCCGGGTGAACAGGCGCAGGTGGCCCGCCACCACGCTCCCCGGCCTGCCAAACACCGCGCGCAGGCTCACCTCGGAGAAGACCGGCTGGATCCCCGCGGCGAGCAGCCCCCGGTTGTACCAGGCGGCCAGGTTCGGCGTGGACAGCAGCAGGGCGCCACCGGGCCGGAGCACCCGCCGGACCTCGGCGACCGCCCCGTCGGGATCCACCAGGTGCTCGATCAGCTCGCTCATGATCACCACGTCCGCGGCGCCGTCGGCGACCGGCAGCCGCGTTTCTATGGTGCCACGGACCACGGTCAGCCCGCGGGCCCGGGCCTGGCGCAGGGCATCGGCGGACCAGTCGATCCCGGCGAATTGGTGTCCTGGATTTTGTGTGGCCGCGACGGCCAGCGCGGCTCCGTCGCCGCAGCCCACGTCCAGGACCATCGCCGGGGCGGGCACGTCGCGCAGGATCCCGGCCAGCATCCGGGCCTGGCGCCGGGCACGGTCCGGGCCCGAGCTGAGCGGGACGCCGGGGGTCTCATAGAAGGCCTGGAGCGAGTTGTGCGGCGCGTTGCCCGCCGCGTTGCCTGATGCCGGGGTGGTCACCGCCACGATGGCTCCCTCCCGGCTCGCTTGATAGCTTCCTCGGCGACGTCTTCGAAGCCTTCCACCGCGGCCGACCAGTGCAGCTGCAGCGCCCGGGTGCGAGCCGCCCGGCCGAGCGTCTCGCGCCGCCGCCCGTCGATGGCCAGCGAGGCCCAGGCCGAGGCGAACTGGCCCTCGGTCCGGACCAGCATCCCGGTCTCGCCGTGCACCACCGAGTCGCGCAGCCCCGGCACGTCGAATGCTATCGCCGGGGTGCCGCGGATCGCCGCCTCGGACACCACGATGCCCCAGCCCTCCATCAGCGCCGGATGCATCAGCAGCCACGCCGAGCACAGCAGCCGGTGCTTGTCCTGCTCCGGTACCCGCCCGGCGAACACCACGCCGGGTCCGGCCACCGCCTCCAGCCGCGCTCGCTCCGGCCCGTCCCCGGCGATCACCAGCTTCCCGCCGGTCACCGGGCGGACCCGGTCCCACAGGCGCAGCAGCAGGTCCAGGCGCTTGTAGTCGGCGAGCCTTCCTAGCGCCAGGAAAAGAGGCTCCGGGGAGCGGGGGGTCGGCGGGTCGGGGCGGACGACGCCGTTGCAGATCTGGCGGATGCGGTCGGGGCCGACGCCCATCTGGTTGAGGGCTTCCGCGGTGGAGGGGGACACGGTGAGGAACAGGTTCTGGCGGTGCGCCCAGGGCATGACCGTGTCCTCGAGGCGCCTGCCCACCGTGGAGACCGGCGGGCGGAAGCGGATCGGCCACAGCTCGGTGTGCACGTGGTTTACCAGGCAGATCACCGGTTTTTTGGACCACAAGGGGACCAGGAAGGGCATCCCGTTGCAGACCTCGATGATCAGGTCGACGTCCCGGAAGTTCCGCAGGTAGGCCAGGGGCGCGCGGAGGAACTGGGAGTAGGTGCCGCCGTTGCGGTGCACCGGGTAGGGGCGTTCGGCGACCTTCCCGCCGCACAGCAGGGTCACCCGGTGGCCGCGGGCCACAAGGCCGGACGCCAGCTGGTCGACCAGCACCTCGGATCCCCCGGCCAGCCGGTTGGCCAGGTCCCGCCACGCGATGAACAGGATGTTCCGGCGCGGGCCTGCCCAGTCCGGTCGCTCATCCGCGCCGCGCGCTTCCGCGGCCCGGCTTGAGTCCGCGGGCAGCGCGCCCGGGTCATCGTTCACGTCGGGTCATCGTTCACGTCGCGGCTCCAGGTTGCTGGCTGACGCTGAGGATCCGGTTTCCGGTAGCCAGGTGGTCAGCTCCGGTGTGAAGATTGCAGCATTATTTTGTGGTTACTGGTTGGTAGTCAAGATAATCGTGCCAGTACGGCCCGCCTGGCTTGTGGCCGCACTGACCTGCTCGTGCTCCGCACCGGCCTGGCGGCGACTACTGAGGACCTGCATGAGCTTGTCGGCACCGTTTCGCCGCCGCTGGGCGGCGTCCTCCGGCGTGCGCCGGTCGGTTCGGCTGTTCCGCCTGTTCCTGGCCGAGCAGAGCGACCCGGAGGCGTTCTACGCGAGCCTGGCCGAGGACGCCGTGCGGCAGGTCGCCGAGCACGGTGACCTGGGCGGCCGGACGGTAGTGGACGTCGGCGGCGGGGGCGGCTGGTTCACCGCGGCGTTCCGGGATCGCGGCGCGCACTGCTACCTGTTCGAACCCGACCGGACCGAGCTGGGCCTGCGGTCCGAGCTGGGGCAGCGGACCGAGCTGGGGCAGCGGTCCGAGCTTGGGCAGCGGACCGGTGCGCCGGCCGGCGCGGTGCTCGCCGACGGTTACTGGCTGCCGGTCCGGGACGGCGGAGCCGACGTGACGTTCTCGTCGAACGTACTCGAGCATGTCCCGGACCCGATGGGGCTTATCGAGGAGATGATCCGGGTGACCCGCCCGGGCGGGCTAGTGTACCTGTCGTACTGCAACTGGTACTCCCCGTGGGGCGGGCACGAGATGTCGCCGTGGCACTACCTGGGCCCAGGGTACGCCCGGCGCCGGTACCTCCGGCACCACCGGCGCCAGCCCAAGCACGAGTGCGGCGTCAACCTGTTCCCGGTGCACATCGGGCCGGTGCTCCGCGCGCTGCGGGCCCGGCCGGACGTCTCGATCATCGAGGCGCGGCCCCGGTACTACCCGCGCTGGTGCCGGCTGCTGGTCCGGCTGCCCGGCTTGCGTGAGGTCGCCACCTGGAATCTCATGCTGATCATGCGACGCGTCGGATGACGGCCCGCGAACGGGTCACCGGCCCTTTGGTGCCGTCCTCGGCGGGCTCGATCCCGGGCAGGCCGGTGCCGGGCCCCGTGCTGCGCTGGTCCGTCCTGGTCGGGCTGGGCGCGTTCCTCATCCTGCTGGCCAACGACCCGGGCCGGATGTTCTTCGACACCAAGCTCAGCGTGGACCTGAACCCGTGGGGCTACTACGCGAGCCTGTGGCACCTGATGAACCCGCTGAACACCTTCGGCGCGCTGAACAACCAGGCCGTTGGTTACGCGGTGCCGATGGCGCCGTTCTACCTGGCCGGCCAGCTCGCGCACGTGCCGGTCTGGCTCACCGAACGGCTGTGGCTGGCGCTGATTATCGCGGTCGGGTTCGGCGGTCTGGTCAAGCTGGCCGAGGCGCTCGGCATCGGGTCGCCGGCCTCCCGCGTCCTGGCCGGGCTGGTGTTCGCGCTGTGGCCCACGTTCACCATCGTGATCGGGTCCACCTCGTCCGCGGTGCTGCCCGGGATGCTCGCGCCGTGGGCGGTGCTGCCGCTTGTAGCAGCGGTCCGCCGCGGTGGCTTGCTATGGCCTGCTGCTCGCTCCGGGGCTGTAGTGCTGTGCATGTCCGGGGTGAACGCCACCGTGACCATCGACGCGCTGCTGCTGCCTGGGCTGTTCATCCTGACCTACGCCCGCGGGCGGCGGTTGGTGGCGCTGGCGCTGTGCTGGGCGGGTGCGGTGGTGATGGCCACCGCCTGGTGGGTGCTGCCGTTGCTGCTCCAGGGCCGGTACGCGTTCAACTTCCTGCCCTACATCGAGCAGTCGGCCACCACCACGGGCACCACGTCGGCCGCCGCCACGCTGCGCGGCGCGGGTAACTGGACCGCCTACCTCAACCTCGGCACGCCGTGGCTGCCCGCGGGCTGGGCCCTGGTGAGCACCCCGATGGCGATCATCGCCGGCGCCATCGCGGCCGCGAGCGGCCTATACGGGCTGGCGCAGCGGAACCTGCCGTACGCGGCCTGGCTCCGGCTGTCGGCCGGCCTGGCCGCGGCGGGCGCGCTGGCCGGGTACGGCGGGGCGCTGGGCGGTCCGTTTCACGGGCCGGTCGATCACCTGCTGAACGGCGCGCTGGCGCCGTTCCGCAACGTCTACAAGCTGGAGCCGGTCATCGCGGCCGTGCTGGCGCTGGGACTGGCGCACGCGGTCGCGACCTGGCTTGCGAGGTCTCCCGCTGCTCGGTCTCCCGCTGCTCGACCTCCCGCTGCTCGACCTCCTGCTGTTCGGTCTCGCGCTGGGCGTCTCCAGCGGGTCTACGCCCTGGAGGGCTGGGCCGCGGCCGGGCTGGTGCTGATCGGGCTCATGCTGCCGTACCTGTCCGGCCAGGTGCTGAACCCGGGCTCGTTCTCCGCGGTCCCGCGCTACTGGTACCAGGTCGCCGCGTTCCTGGCCGCCCGGTCGCAGCTGAACACGGCGCTGGTGGTGCCCGCTGACGCGCACGGCGATTACCTGTGGGGCGATCCGATCGACGACCCGCTGGTCGCGCTGGCCTCGTCGCCGTGGGCACAGGCCGGCCTGGTGCCCTACGGCGGGGCGGGGTCGCAGATCCTGCTGGACACCGCGGAAACCGCGATCGAATCGGGCGAGCAGGTCAGCGGGCTGGCCGGTTACCTGCAGCGGGCCGGCGTCCGCTACGTCGTGGTGCGCAACGACCTGGACCCGCGGCAGGTCGGCTACACCTCCGCGGCGCTGGTGCACCAGACCCTGGCGCTGTCCGGGTTCACCCGGGTCGCCTCGTTCGGGCCGCCGATCGGCGGCGCGCAGCTCGAGCCGCGGGCCACCCGGGCCCAGCAGGCGGCGCTGCCGGGCTACCCGGCGGTCGAGGTGTACGCCGCTGCTTCGGGCCCGTTTGGTCCCGTTACCACCCTGCCGGTCTCACAGACCGTGCTGGTGAACGGCGGGCCGGACTCGCTGCTGCAGCTCACCGGGCAGGGGCTGCTCGGCCCTGGGCAGCCGGCCATCACCGCCGGTGACGTCTGGCCGGCCTTTTCGCCGGTGCCCGCGGAGTGGGCGGTGACCGACGGGCAGCGGCGGGAAGACACGCTGTTCGGCCTGGTCAATGCCAACGTCTCGTATACCTACACCGCGACCGAGACCAACCCGGCCGGAGCCGGCCAGCTCGGCCGGGCGGGCGGGCCGCCCCGGCAGCTGCTTCCGGTGCCGGCCGCCGGGCACCTGACCGTGGCCGAGCTGTCCGGCGCGGCCGGCGTGACCGCGTCGTCCTACGGCTCCTGGATCGCCGACACCCAGCAGGACGACCCGGTGAACGCATTCGACGGCAACCCGGCGACGGCCTGGGCGGAAGGCAACGAACGGACGCCGGTCGGCCAGTGGATCCAGATCACCTTCGACCGGCCGCTGGACCTGCCGCCCAGCGTCGGGATACGCCTGCTGGACGACAGCACCGACCGGGAGATCGCCACCGTGCTCCGGGTGTCCACCGCGGCCGGCACCGCCACCACCGAGGTGGCCGCGACCGGCGCCGTCCAGCCGCTGCACGTGGTCCCCGGGCGCACCGGCTGGCTGCGCATCACGATCGCCGGCGCCGGGCGGGTCAGCCTGGCCTACCCGGGAGCGGGGATCTCGGACGTGCTGATCCCCGGGGTCCGGGTGACCCGCCTGCTCCAGCCCGCGGAGGATCCGGCGGGCGGGCAGGCGGCATCGATCGCGTTCTCCTTCCGCCAGCAGGTGCCGTCGCCGTTCGCGTACGCGGACCCGGCGGCCACCGCGCCGATGGCCCGCGCGTTCACGCTGGCCAGCCCGGCCACGCTTCGGCTGCAGGCTTCCGCTCTGGCCCTGCCCGGCCCCGGGCTGGACGCGCTGCTGGACGCGCTGCCCGCCCGGCCCGGCCCGGGCGAGCTGCAGGTCAGCGTGGCCTCGACCCCCGGCGCGGAACCGCCCCGGTTCCCGGCTAGCCTGATCAGCGGATCGGGAAGCATGCCGTGGACGGCAGAGGGGACCAGTCCGGTGATCCACCTGCGCTGGCCGGGCCAGCGGCACATCGGGTCGCTGATCGTACGCCCGGCGGCCGGCCTGCCGTCCACGCCACTGACGGTGAAGATCACCAGCCCGGACGGTACCCGGGAGGCGAGCATCGGCGCCGGCGGCCTGGTGCGGTTCGCGACGCCGCTGACCACCGACCGGATCGACGTGTCCTTCCCGCGCGTGCGCCAGGCCACCATCGTCACCTT
>Ga0210399_10005095_pt1 | contig 10210 bp, 5 predicted proteins | sample IncBWC14MmetaG_FD_150865 | JGI IMG/M metagenome (GOLD analysis project Ga0210399, IMG submission 150865) | Forest soil microbial communities from Barre Woods Harvard Forest LTER site, Petersham, Massachusetts, United States - Inc-BW-C-14-M | ecosystem: Environmental > Terrestrial > Soil >...
GATCTTTCCGGAGGTCCGAAGCGACGGAATTTGTTTTACGTCGAGGTCCATGTGCATCCCGAGGAATGGCTTTGCTTTCGAGGCCGTCGTGACTCTTCCAGAGACGGGTAGATCGAGTGAAACCACCAAGCAATATCCGGGGGCGTAGGTGAAAGCCTCGTTACCCAACATGACCTGCTTGGTTCCCTGGGCGACGATGGAGAGGGTCGGAGACTGCACAACCTGATGCGGCTGCGTGCGCGACGAATAGCGAGAGAGATGCAAACCAGGAATTGGAGTAGGAAAAGCACCGTCGATTCGCGTGTTTGCCTCGATCAAGGATGCGAGTTCGGATGACATTGCACTCCCTCAGTACATATTCTCAGTATAGAGCACGTGAACCCTAGATTGCGATTCGATATCTGGAGGATCAGGCACAAACTTTGCAGGATCAGGTACCCCAGTCAGGCCCCTTCTGTAATCTCATAGAGGTAAATCAGGAGCTGCTGAATCATGAAAGAAGCACAATTATGAGATACAGATTACTCGGCAAGAGCGGACTGCGGGTCTCCGAAGCGTCACTAGGCACCATGACTTTCGGCGACGAATGGGGATGGGGATCACCGAAGACGGAAGCACAGAAAGTCTATGAGACCTACCGCGAGGCAGGCGGAAACTTCATTGACACGGCGAATTTCTACACCAACGGCACGAGCGAGAAATTCCTAGGTGAGTTCATGCAGGGACATCGCGAGAGCGTCGTTTTGGCCACGAAATACTCCAACGCTGCGCCAGGCAACGATCCCAATGCGGCGGGCAATCATCGCAAGAGCATGATGCAGGCAGTGGAAGCCAGTCTGAAGCGGTTGCAGACCAACTACATCGATCTGTACTGGGTGCACATCTGGGATGAGATCACACCGGTGGAAGAAGTCATGCGTGGACTGGACGATCTCGTTCGCCGGGGAAAGATTCTCTACGCCGGCATCTCGGACGCTCCCGCCTGGTGGGTCGCTCAGGCAAATACCCTTGCGGAGCTTCGAGGCTGGACACAGTTTATCGGGCTGCAGCTCGAGTACAGCCTGATTGAGCGGGCGGTAGAGCGCGAACTGATTCCCATGGCCAAAGCTTTGAACTTGGGGATTCTGGCTTTCTCTCCCCTGGCGGGTGGATTTCTAACCGGGAAATATCACGGCGAAGGCAAGCCCGACGGCGGGCGGATGACCAATGAGGGTGTGAAAGCCTTCTATCCTGAGAGGGAACAACGCGCGGCGTCGATGATATCGGCTGTAAAGTCGGTTTCCGAACAAACTGGTCGCAGCATGGCGCAAGTCGCACTCGCGTGGCTGCGCCATCGAACAGTGCCAGTAATCCCGATCATTGGAGCGCGGAAGGTATCTCAACTCCAGGACAATCTCGCCAGTTTGGATATGGAGCTCTCCGCCGAACAATTGAACTCCCTCGATGGAGCAAGCCGAATCGAACCCGGATTCCCTCAGAGTATTTACGACAGAGAAATGGTTCGTGCAATTAGGTATGGCGGCACGTGGGACCGCTTGCTGCTCTAAGTGCGGTGAAATCTGGCTGCTCGGGAGGCAAAGTCATGGCGAATGAACTTACGCTGTCCGTAAACGGCGCGAACCAGGTTGTGTCCGCGGCGCCGGAGACGCCTTTGCTGTTCGTGCTTCGCAACGAACTGAAATTAAGCGGTCCGCGCCTCGGTTGCGGGATGGCGCAGTGTGGGGCCTGCTCCGTGCTGCTCGATGGCGAAGAAGTCCGCGCGTGCATCACGCCGATCTCTTACGCCGTGGGCAAGCAGGTCACCACCATCGAAGGCCTCCCCGCCGTCTGGGCCATGCAGAAAGGCTTGAGCGCACCCGATGCCGCCAAAACCCTGCATCCCGTCCAACAAGCGTGGATCGTCGAACAGGTGCCGCAATGCGGCTACTGCCAAAGCGGCATGATGATCGTCGCGGTGCAGTTGCTCGCCAAGAACCCGAATCCAACGGTGGCTCAAATCAAGGATGCTTTCACCAACACGCCGCCATCGCCCCACCTGTGCCGCTGCGGCACCTACACCGCTATCATCGATGCCGTGCAACGCGCCGCCACCGCGATGCGCGCGGGAAAGCAGGCGGCTCGATGACTCCAAAAATAAAAGCGTCCAGCGAATTGCCAGTCGCGTCAGTCACGATCCTCACGCCACTCACAGCCCCCATCACGCGCCGCGGCTTCGTAAAAATGGGCGGCGCTCTTTTCGTCTCGCTCTCGATTCCCGCAGGACTTTCCCTCCATGCCGCCGAAAGCCCCACGTCGCTTGATCCCTCCGTGCTCGCCTCGTGGCTCGAAATCCACAGCGACAACACCATCCTCGCCCGCACCGGCAGAACCGAAACCGGCACAGGCATGAGCGCCTACTACGCGCACGCCATTGCCGAAGAATTGTGCGTGCGTCCGGAAACCATCTCGCTCGTCCTCGGTGACACCGACAGGACGCCGGACGGCGGCTCTTCCGCAGGCTTTCTGTATGGCATGGCCAACGTTCGCAAAGTAGCCGCCTACACGCACCAGGCGCTGTTGGGCCTGGCCGCGACGCAACTTGGTGTTCCCATCTCCAAGCTTACCGTCGCCGATGCCATCGTCTCGGGCGGCGGCAAGAGCATCAGTTACGGCCAGCTCGTCCAAGGCCAGCAACTCGATCTAAAAATTCCGGTTACCGGCACGCCCGCGAAGGTCGATCCGTCCTCGCCCGAAGGCAATGGCGGCGCTGGCCCAGGCTTGGCGGGACTCGACGGGTTCACCGTGACGGGAGATCCCCCGACCAAACCAGTGAGCCAGTACAAGGTCATCGGGACGTCTTATCCTATGCCCGGTATCCCCGACAAAATCACCGGGAAGACCCAATGGACTTGCGACGTCACCTTGCCCGGAATGCTTCATGCCCGTATGGTGCGGCCAGCCACGTTAGGCTCCACCCTGATCTCCGTCGGCGCGCTCGACAAAAAGCAATACCCGACCGCGCAAGTCGTCACCAAGGGCAATCTCGTCGCCGTCCTTTCTCCCAATGAATGGGAAGCGATCGGCGCCGCGAATTCCGTCGCTGCCACAACCAAGTGGACCGAATGGGCCGGACTCCCCGGCAGCGACAACCTCACCAAAGCCATTCGCGACTACAAATGGGGCGCCCCCTCGCAAAGCAAAGGCAATCCCGCCGAAGTGAACGCAGCTTTGCTGGGCGCGCGCAAAACCATGTCCGCGACGTACGAGCTGCCCTACGTACGGCACGCACCGATCGGGCCCTTCCTTGCCGTCGCCGACGTACGCAGCGACGGCAGTGTCATCGTTTGGACCCATTCGGCGCAGTTACAAGGCCTGCGCGCGCAGATTGCGAATACGCTGAGCATACCCACGGATAAGGTAGTCGTGCGTTGGCTCGACCACTCCGGTCAGTACGGGCGCACCACCTTTGGCGGCGATGGCGCCGAAGCCGACGCCGTGATCCTCTCCCAACTTACGGGCAAGCCCGTGCGCGTGCAGTGGACCTTGCAGGAAGACTTGGCTTGGTCGAGCGTCTCGCCAGGGTATGTGCTCGATCTCAAAGCTGCGCTTGACCCGAACGGCCACGTAATCGCCTTTCGCAGCGCTTCGTACACGCCGCATCAGAGCGATGCCCGGCTGCTCGGCGCAATCCTCGCCGGGATGCCTTGTTGCTTGCCGAGACCGGGCAGTTGGGTTGCCACCGAATCGCCTTTCTCAGCATGGTCGTACGACAAGATTCCAACCAGGCTGGAAGAAGCCTACGGCATGCCGAACCTTGCTGCGGAATCGGCGTCAGGCGGGCTGCGTGGCAACATCATGCGCACGCCGGGACAGCGCCAGCAAAACTTCGCGGTGGAAGGGCTGATGAATGAGGCCGCAGCATCCGCGGGCGCCGATCCCATCCAGTTCCGCATCAACCACACCACCGACCAGCGTCTGATCGATATCCTCAACGCCACCGCCAAGGCCGCCGGATGGGAGCCTCGTCCCTCGCCGCACCCGCGCGCGCGCAAAACCGGCAACGCTTCCGTGACCGGCCGCGGCCTATGCATCGTCGTTCGCAACGACGCCTACTGGGTTGGCATCGCGGAAATCGCCGTCACCCCATCCACGGGAGCCGTGCAGGTGACCAAGTTCACCATCGGTGCCGACCCCGGCAAGATCATCAACCCGCGCCAACTCGACCGCTGCATGAAGAGTGGCGTCGTCATGGGCCTCAGCGAAGCGCTCAAGGAAGAAGTCACCTTTGACAAGAGCAAGGTGACCAGCACCAATTGGACCCGCTACAAGATCCTTACAATGGAAGAAACGCCCGAGATCAAGGTCGTCCAGATCTCCCGCGATGACAAGGGCTTCGGCGGAGGCTCAGAGGCCGCTAACGCGCTTGGCCCTCCAGCAGTCGCTGCCGCCTTCTTCGACGCCACCGGCGTCCACGCTCGCCGCCTCCCGCTCACCCCCGCGTACGTGACGACGCTGCTCAAAGCCCAGCCTAGAACGCCATAATCGGCACACAAACATCTGAGAGGTTAAGCAAATCGCTCTCAGGCAGTCCGCCAGGTTCAACTTCTGGCGGGGCTAACTCCTCCCGGATTACGTTCAGCCGGAAGTTATCGGTCTAACGTCGGATTAGTACCGACAAACGCGCTAGCGTCTGGAAATGCCACTGGGCGCATTTCGCGGGAGTAAACCAGTGAGCGGATGGTCGCTGTCTGGGGCAAACGACCCGAATTTGTTGCCCGCTTGCCGACACAGATGGTGAATGATAAAGGACGCTATCGCCAACTTCGCGCGCGATCACAATCTTCCGAACTTTTCTAGTCGCAACCGGTTTCAAAATCTTCGTGATCTTTGAACGCTCTGCGCGATTGAGTCGGATCGACTCCGAATTCGATCCCCTTTGAAAAGGGCGCTCAAGATGTTGATGTGAACGTCCTTTATCATTTATTACTTGTGTTGGCAACAGGCTGCGGTTTTTTCGCGCCCCTTGTCCGAAATGGGTGTTACGCAACAACTTGACGTGCTCGGGACTTCACGGAGTGATCAGAGGCCCGAGGGCCAGGCATTTCCCGAGTGGCCGACGACTCGCCTGCAGCGCGCGAACGCTACTTCATGATCGTGGTCTCGGTGTTGGCCGGATCCAACATTTCCGAGCGTCAGATCTGCCTGCCGACATAGGAAAACGCCGCCCAGCTTGATATATCACTGAAGCTACGCTGCTCCAATCCCTCAGATTGTAAGAAGCGTTTAATGTCCGAAGGGACTTCACCGGCATAGTCGATTGCAACATCTCGCAACTTCTCTACGTTAGTAGTATCCCGTAGCCATTGCTGAGCACGGCGAAGGGCTTCGCAAGGCGAATGGGCTTGACGCTGCCACAAGGAATAAAACCGGTCGATTAACAAGACGGTCGTGAGGTCATCGATCGCCCACATTGTCCCGATTACGGCTGTCGCGCCGGCTTGCAGTAAGGCCGTGGGCAACCCGATGACTTCTCCGATCAAATGCATACCGGGCACTCCGCTCTGGCAAGCAGACAAAACGGCCAGCCGCACGTGATCGAGGCGTTCACGGAGCAAATCCTGCACCGTGATCAGATCTCTGTCGGCTACAAATAAGCCGCTGTTTAGTGGGTCAGCCAAATTCGCATATGCATGACACGCGAAATGCAATATGGAGGCGCGTTTTAGGAAAGCGAAAACGTTCTGTTTGTTCGCTTCAAAACCCCTGAGGACCGAAGCCGACTCGAAAAACCGTGCGACGTCTAGGCCCTCTCGCTCGGCGCCCGGCAGGTCGAAGGCGCTGGATGGTGAAGGATTAGCGACAATGCAGACTTTGTCGGGGACTGATTTTTGGGTTGCTGCGCTCTTGCCCAGCGCGCGGGCGTTGGGTGCGTAGCTAAGCGCTGCAAGATCGAGCGCATAGGTTCTACCTGTCGGTGCATTGGGCGCATCGTGCCATGCCGCATGAAGCGGCAACATCGCCAGCAACCCGTTCGGCACGAGAGTTACTGCGACAGAGCCTTTTAAACAAGCGGAGAGCGGTTCGAAAACGGCATCCCATAGCCAGCGGCAAGTCGAGTCTAGACTGGACCGCCTCAATCGTTCGCCCTCCTCGTCTGCTTCTCCTACGAGGTCGGCCATGTTGAACGCGATCACAAATGACGCGTGTTCGATAACTTTTTCATTCCTAAGATCGGGAAGCCAAACGCAACGGACCGGCGACTCTGCCTGTCCGTCGACAATAAGAGCCAGCCCTCCGTCTTGGTGGGCACAGAGGTAAATTAGCGGTTCTAGCCGCGCCGCTTCTGCGATTTCGGAAACTCCGACCGACCGTAGAAAGTCTTGATGGCCAGGGACTGCTCGTATCTCTTCAACAACCTCATCAAATGTTCGTCGAATCTCTACGATCGAGCGCTTCAGTGGGGTTCGAGCGCGGGCCGCCACGGCGAGCGGCGGTCGGGAGAGGTCGTCAAAGTCAATTAACAGATTTCGGACGGATTCGAACCGATCGCCGAGAGTTGGATTTCGCTCCCGAACCTCCTGAAGTTCGATGTCGAAGAGCTTCAAACTTTGACTCAGGAGGATCGCTGAGGTGCTCTCAAGCGCAACCACAGCCTCGGGTAGTTTTCCGACCTTGGCGAAGGAGATCGCCGCGTCGGGCCCAAGATCACGCACCTTGTCGATCCATTGCTCTCTGGTTGATCGGGACAGATGCGCCCCCGTCAATTCGTTGAGTGTCGCGATTGCTAACCCGCACGCATCCGATGCGTCGCCCCAGAGTTTCGAATCAATTGCCAGCTTTGACCACGAAGCGCAGATATTGAGTGCGCTCACTGCGCTCCGTGCTTGATAACGCGACGCCTCTCGATAAGCGCTGAGAGCACTCGTTAGATCAGTCTGGCTCCGCGTATCGCGGAATCGGCTATCTTTCAATTGCGCCGAAGTGCATAAGAGCTGGAAGTATTCGATCGTACCCTCCGGAATTTCCGCCCTTGCTTCGTCGATAACCTGAAGCGCAACGGCAAGATTGTCGCCAACGACGAAGGGAACACCGGCGTCTGCGGCGTGATAAAGGAGCGCTGCGAGGCTATTAGCGACGTTGGCCCGCTCAGGGGCACGTAGCGGAAAGCGCTGATAAGCCCCGGTAACACATTCAAGGGCTTGCCGCCACTCAGTCGTACCGCCCGTCTCGCGTGCCTGTTTCCCCAACGCCGCGCCAAGGCTGTGCAGATACGCTGCCTTGGACTGATCACTTACCGCCAAGTCAACGGCGCTCCGCAATAAATCGACTGCCTCTTGCAGGTTCTCGATATCCCTCGAGTGCTCGTAGGCCAAACAAAGTAGGTTTCCCAACGTATTGCTCAGGTGGGCTCTCGCCTCGCCGCCGGAGGAGACAAGGGACAGGGCCTCCCTTGCAAGCTCGATGCCGTGAGTCAGGTCCGAAGAATCTCCGCGAAGTCGATAACGGTCGCCCATCGTGTTGGAAAGATTGGCGAGAGCGGTTCCCTTCTCATCTGGTGACGCGAGGGACACAGCCGAATCATAACAAGAGATGGCCATATCGAGTGATTCGACACTAGCATTGGCACCGTAAAGATCGCGGTAGGCGTTCCCGCGTGTCAGCGCGACAAAGTGAGAGGGCATCCCCGCCGTGGACTCGGCCGAAAACGCATGGTCGATTAATTTGACTGCCTCGTCCAGGTGCGCTCTCACCCCACCACACTCGAAGCTCGTTAAGAGAGTCTGAGAAAACTCTGTACGCACCGCAACGCTTCCGGTGCCTTCTTCCTCTAACGTCATTCTAAATGTGCGGATGGCTGTTTCGAGATCACTGAAGCGACCCGAGACCTCGTATCGGCTTGCCATCGATTTCGCACTATTCCGCAATAGGGTTGCGCGCGAGTTTCTCGGAAAGGCGGGGTCTTTCAGTAGTGATTCATAAAGGGAAACCGCTTTATCGATGTCCGTTAACTCTCTGCTGACCTCAAATCTAGCTCGCAGGCCGTCCGCGACATTCGCTAACAGAGCCGAGTTCCCGGTTGGCGCCACCTGATTGAAATAGCCTATCGCTCTGTCGATGTCCGCGAGTTGCTTGCTCAATTGGAAGCGGGCTTTCAGCGATAAGCCGAGTTGATTTAGAAGATTCGGAAGGCCGTCTGAAGGAGTCGGCGCGGTCTCGATCGCGCTCTCGCATAGCATAATGGAGCGATCTAAATATACGCGCTGCCCGGTTGCTTTGAAGTTCTGGTAGCAGCCGGCCGACACAGCCGATACGACAGCAATCCTGAGACTTAAATCGTCACCGATTTCCACTATTCCCTCCGCCAACTCGGAGGCTCTATCCAAGAATATGGTTAGCCGGCTCTCGCGATAAACTTCCCAACACATAGCAAAATTTTCGACTAGTGTCTTTTTGGTGGTTCGTTCCGGAGAGACGCGATCGAGGTTTCGCTGGACCACGCTCCGGAGTTCCTTGAGCGCGCGCAGGCGCTCTTGCAGGAACTTTCTATTGTCCGGGGTTTTTTCAGACGCAATCATGTCGCCCACAAACCGATCGAAATCGTTCTGAAGTAGGATAGGGTAAGCGTTAACCGCTTCAATCAGGAAAGCTTGGGTGTTGGCTTGGAGAAGTACATTGAACGCGCTGGCCAAAGCGAACGGTTCAGGTTTTTCAGCTTCCTTTCCCCCGCTCTTTCCGAGCGTTGACTGACGCACCTCCAACTTGACCGAAGCGCCACCCGTATTCTTCAGCCACGATTGAATGATCTTGGCCAAACGCTCCAGATCCGTGCCGACGGTCAGTACCACAAGGCAGTGCGATCGACCTGAAGTACGGTCCAGTTCACAAATGTAGCCTTTATCCTTAACAAAAGATCGGAGTTTGGTTAAATATGTGAGGTCGCCCGTGTCGGACGTTATCAGAATTTCTACTTCAGGCTCTTGCGCCACGGGGTCCCTCCAGAAGGACTACGCGGTTTGGTGTCTATATCGCTCGGATCACCAAGATATATACAAATCATCTCGGTTCTCGTGAAGGTAGGGTGACCACAGCCCATCGATGCGTTACTCAGTCTTCACAAGCTATAACAAGAGTGCGTCGACGTAGCTGCGTGTGAACGCCGATACCTTTTGGGCGATGGTAGCTTGAAGCGGCGCGAGTAAAGCCGTGTCGATTGTTACCCGGCCTGAAGCATGTCGCAGCGTGACGTCCGCTGAGTTAAATTTGAAGAACAAAACTTGAGTCAACGTAGTCTTGGCATGAAGCTCAAAAGCCATAAGTGATATCATTGATCCGCCATTAGAAGGAGGCTCGGCAACCGTCACCTGAAAGCGTGCTGCATTCGCACTCTGGCTCTCGCGGTCGAATATTCTCATCCAGGGTCCGTCGGACATTGATTTCATTGCGTTGAGGGTCGACTCAACGACTGCATAGGCTGTAGCGGCTGGTCCGAGAACTACTGCTGCAATTGAGAGGATCGCTTGATTTGTTTCAAAATTACTTCCAGCCTCATGGTGTTCGGAGAATCCCCGTTCTTGGGCCGTCCAGCCCAGATGTGTAAGAGTATCGAAATACAGTTCATACCAGCCACGAATGTCATCGCGCGAAGAAACGCGTTGATTGGCTGCCAACTGCGCCAGCAGCGAGCAATTCATGATAATCTCACGCATTTCCGGAGTTGTACCGGCAACGAACGAGACAATATCTGAACCGATCAGCATCGACTGGTCTTTTGTTTTGTCGAAGACGCTCTGTGCCGTAGTCATGGGGCCACCCCGCTTGCGTCGTGGCAGCGGCGGCAATTCAAGGCTTTCAACGAACGCTAGAGACCGCTGAACCCTCTCCGAGAGACTTTTATCGATTCGTTTCATTTTGTTTAACTTGAAATTGGAGGCCATGGTAGCACAATTGACCTAGCGCCTCGACGTCCATGGCTGGCAGTCTGCGGTTGACTTGTTTCCGCGACCAGCACATCCGCAGTTCGCTTTAGGTGCGCCTTATCGAACATATGCTTGCGTGCATTTTCGTCCTCGACTTCTTTCACGGCTTCTCCATTACAAGAGAGCGGCTTTGAGAGCCGCAAGATTTAGCTTTGCGCCAAAGACCCTGGAGTCGACTTCGAACTTCCGTCCTTGTGAAAGTCCTCCCCCATTCCTAGTTAGGAATCATTATTCCTCATATATAGCGTCTACTC
>Ga0210399_10005096_pt1 | contig 10209 bp, 10 predicted proteins | sample IncBWC14MmetaG_FD_150865 | JGI IMG/M metagenome (GOLD analysis project Ga0210399, IMG submission 150865) | Forest soil microbial communities from Barre Woods Harvard Forest LTER site, Petersham, Massachusetts, United States - Inc-BW-C-14-M | ecosystem: Environmental > Terrestrial > Soil >...
CTTGGGGCGGACGTTCGACTTGCTGGTGAGAATTTCAAAGCTGCTCATTCGGCGGCGCAGGCATTCGCGGCGGAAACCGGTGCGCAGATGATTGAGGACGGACGCATTCCGGCGATTTCAGAGGGTGCAGGCACGATCGGTTTGGAGTTGCTGCGGTGGCCAGAACCGTTTGACGCGATCCTCGTCCCGCTGGGTGATGGAGCATTGATGGGCGGCGTTGCACGGTGGGTGAAGGCACACCGGCCGGCCACACAGATGATCGGCATTTGTGCCAGCGGCGCGCCGGCCATGGAGCGCTCCTGGCGCGTCCGGCGAACCCAGGAAATGGGTCATACCGAAACGATTGCCGACGGAATCGATGTCCAGAGCCCCTACCCGGAGGCTGTCGCCGATCTAATCGGCCTCGCGGATGAAATTCTCCTCGTCGAGGACCACACGCTGATAACCGCGATACAGCAGGCGCACCGGGAACTCGGTGTCGTTCTTGAGCCGGCGGGTGCCGCTGGCCTGGCAGCGCTAGCAACCTACCGCGAGCGTTTCAAATGCCAGTCGATTGCCACAATCCTGACAGGCGGCAACATCACGCCGGAACACATGCGCCAGTGGCTCTCCGCGTAGCGACGAGCCTCTTGAGAGATAGCCCACATCCCTTCTCTGCGGGGCGAGCAATTCGCCTGCCGCGTAGGCCCTGCATAGTGATGCGTCAGAGAGTGTTGATTGTCGCTCTTGGAAATTTCTGCTTAACGACTTTAGTCAAATTCGGGTAGAGGTGGTGCGCGCCAGGGGACGATTTTAGAACTTTTCTCGGTGAGTTCGTCCTAGCCTTGTCGCAGATCGAGTTTGCTGCGGGATTGAACCTGTAGTTTGTTTGTGAGCCTGGAGGGAGTGGCAACTTACCGCCGGCTCGGGCCTTCATTCCGAACTCCTCTGTTTCCTGTGTTCCAAAAAATACTGCTGACAAGCGATGCCCAGGGAGCGAATTTCAGCAGACTCCGGCATCGTCCGAATTTTGGTCAAGAGACGATCAAAAAGGGTCTACGAAGCACCCACTGTGCACAAGTTCACGAATCCATGGAGGTTCGTCTCCGTTACACCAAAATTTCATTTACCTCGCATTCATTATTTTTATCGATGAAATGCGGATTGCGCTCTTGTCAGGATCACCGCGACCTTGTACACTCCTGTTCATGCTAGCGAATCTCACCAACCAGAGAACGGCGCAGACGTGTTGTCTGTGTTGTCCATTCCTGTCCTCTGGCATCGGGAGGCTAGCGCACTAAAAGTCGAATTCTAGCCGAGTCGCTTTATAACCCACCGCCAGAGATGAACTGGTAGGTGGGTTTTGTGTTTTTAAAGCCACGATTTTTGGCAAAGGGGCAAACCGATGGGAAGCGCACCACAAGAACTGGCGAGCCGAACTTTTTCCTCGAACGAATGGGCCAACGAGATGGTCGTGTCCACCCATCGGACACTAAGCCACCTTGACACTCTCGAAGCAGAGAGCATCTTCATCTTGCGGGAAGCGGCGGCTGAGTTCTCTCGTCCCGTGATGTTGTATTCGATTGGCAAGGATTCTTCAGTGATGCTGCGCCTGGCGCAGAAAGCTTTTTACCCCGGGAAGATACCGTTTCCCCTGCTTCATATCGACACGAGCTACAAGTTCCCGGAGATGATCGAGTTTCGCGATCAATATGCGAAACAGATTGGGGCAGAGCTGCTGGTTCACCAAAACCGCGACGCCCTGGCTGCCGGCACCAATCCCTTCACCCTAGGTACTCAAAAATGCTGCGGCTTGTTGAAGACCAAATCGCTGCTCGACGCGCTTCGAGAAGGTGGGTTCAAAGCGGCATTCGGCGGGGCACGGCGGGATGAGGAGAAGTCCCGAGCGAAAGAGAGAATCTATTCTTTTCGCGATGCCCACGGGCAGTGGGATCCCAAGAACCAGCGGCCTGAACTTTGGAATATTTTCAACTCAAAGATCGACAAGGGTGAGAGCATTCGTATCTTCCCTCTCTCGAATTGGACGGAGCTCGACGTCTGGCTCTATATCCACACGGAAAACATTCCAATTGTGCCGCTCTATTTCGCGAAGGAACGCGAGGCAGTTGTGCGCGAAGGTTCCATCGTTCTGATTCACTCGAACGACGAGCTCAGGCTGGGAGAAAGATCCCGGAAGCTCAAGTGCCGCATGAGATCGCTCGGGTGCGTGCCGTGCACGGGGGCCATCCGGTCGGAGGCCGATACTGTTCCCAAAATCATCGAAGAGATGATTTCCTTCCGCCGATCCGAGCGGGAAAACCGTGCGATCGATCACGACGAGGAAGGATCGATGGAAATCAAGAAGCGGGAGGGCTACTTCTGATGGTTTCCATGAGTACCGCCGCACTAGAAAACCCGTTCGCGCAGTTCCTCGAACAGAACCTAAGCAAAGAGCTTCTGCGATTTACGACTGCCGGGAGTGTGGATGACGGCAAGTCCACCCTGATCGGAAGACTGCTGCATGACTCAAAGACCGTCTACGAGGACCAGCTCGCTGCCGTCAAGAAGAGCGGAATCAACCGTTCGAGTGGTCCGATCGATTTTTCACTCATCACCGACGGACTGCGAGCGGAACGCGAGCAAGGCATCACCATCGACGTAGGTTACCGGTACTTCGCGACCGCGCGGCGGAAATTCATCATCGCGGACACGCCTGGACACGAACAATATACGCGCAACATGGCTACCGGCGCATCGACCGCGGATTTGGCCGTGATTTTGATTGATGGCACGAAAGGATTGCTTCCCCAAACACGGCGACACACCTACATCTCGTCCTTACTGGGAATCTCGACCCTCGTCGCGGCAGTGAACAAGATGGACCTTCTGGGTTATCAAGAGGTCGCGTTTCAGAAACTCGAAAAAGAATTTCTTGATCTGGCCACACGTTTGGGGATCACCAAGGTCCAATGCATTCCCATGAGTGCTCTCGCGGGAGACAACGTTGTCGAGCGCAGCCGGAAGATGCCCTGGTATGTGGGCCCGGCCCTACTCGAACACCTGGAGACGGTTTCTATCACCCGGCGCGAGAGCGCACTTGGGCTTCGATTCCCTGTTCAGTATGTGCTTCGTCCAGACGCCAATTTCCGTGGATTTGCGGGACAAGTGGCAGGTGGGGCGATTCGCCCGGGTGACCTCGTCACCGCTCTCCCTTCGGGCCAAGAGTCTCGCGTCGAATCGCTCGTCAGCTACGATGGGCCGCTGGACGAAGCCTTCTCGCCCATGTCTGTCACCGTGAAGCTCGAAAATGAAATTGACCTGAGCCGCGGGGACATGCTCGTTTCGCCCGAGAATCCCCCAGCTGTGTCCCGGCGATTTGAGGCAACGATCGTTTGGATGCACGGACAGCAGCTCGAAACAGGGCGCGCTTATCTGATGAAACACTGCGCACGACAAGTGCGGTGCGCAGCGACTGCCATTCGCCATCGCTTGAATATCGACACATTGGAACCCGAACCAGCCGAGCGACTTGAGATGAATGACATTGCGACCGTGGAGTTAGAAACGAGCAGCCCTGTTTTCTTCGACCGCTACTTAGAGAACCGCGCGACGGGGAGTTTCATCGTCATTGATCCCCTGACCAATGCGACTCTTGGCGCAGGAATGATCTCGCGGGACCTTTCTGAAGGTGCCGACCTTTTGGTGGGAAAAGAAGCTTCGGTCGCAGGCGCCCTGATTGCTCCTCTCGAGCGACACATTCGGCATGGCCACTGCCCAGCCATCCTTTTAGCTAATGGACGGGCCGCACTGGTAAGAGAGTTCGAGCGAGCGCTTTTCGACGAAGGTTTTGAAGTCATGGTGATCGGGAGCGAATTCTCCCCTCTTTCAGCAAGAGAGGCCTCGACCGCACTGCACGCGGCGGGATTCGTCGTTATCATCCAAAACCCAATGCTTGGGCTTGAGGACCTGCTCGAGTTGAAGACCGCAGCGGGGAATCATTTCTTCGAACTTGCCGAATTGAAGCTACCCGACCAGGACGCAGAGGCGGTGGAACAGTTACTGATCCTAACCGAAGGGCTGCGCCTTCCGCACGACCCAAAACCTTGAGGTGATGAAAATGGAAACCACTGTTGCGGTTGAAAGTATCGAGCATTTGAAGCCAGAAGAGGCCTTGGACGAAGTCCTTGCTCTGCACGCGGGGCAGCTGGCGTGTTTGACATCCAGCTTCCAGGCCGAAGACATGATCGTCCTCGATTTTGTTCGACAACGGCTTCCTAGGATTCCCGTGCTGTTTCTTGACACCGGCTATCACTTCGCCGAAACGTACGAATACCGGGACCGGATGGCCAGAGAATGGTCCTTGAATCTCGTAAACGTGATTCCACAGAAATCGGTGGAGCAACAGGAATCGGAATTCGGGGTTTTGTACCGCAGCGAACCAACCAGATGTTGCCAGCTTCGAAAGGTCGAGCCGTTATTCCAGGCGCTCGATCCTTACCAAATCTGGTTCACGGGACTGCGCCGCGAGCAATCACCGACACGAAAGAATCTAAGAAAGATCGAAGAGCATCGCCTGCCATCCGGGAAAACGCTGCTGAAAGTTAGCCTGCTTGCCGACTGGACCTGGGGTCAAGTCTGGGAGCATACGGCAAAAAATCGAATCAGTTATTTGCCGCAATACGATCAAGGTTACCTGAGCATCGGATGCCAGCCGTGCACCACTTTGCCATCCGACCCCAATAACCCCAGGTCCGGCCGCTGGGGTGGAACAAAGCTCGAGTGCGGGATTCACTCCTTCACTTCGCGAGCACAGCCGTGAATGTTCTAATCGGTTTCCTCATCGCTGCGGCAGTGGGCTTGACCGGGATCGGCGGTGGCAGCTTCACCGTTCCCGCCCTGGTTCTGATTGCCGGGCTAACCGCCGGAGAAGCTGTCGGTACGGCTTTCTTGTTTGCCGCAGCGTTGCGCTTGATTGCCGCCCCCTTCTATTTGCTCGGCAAGCATATTCATTCGCGCTATCTGTGGCTGTTGCTGCAAGGAGCGATTCCCGGCCTTCTTGTTGGTACCTGGGCGCTCCGTTTGTTGAATCGGGACGCGGGGAACCCGGTTGTCATCCTGCTGCTGGGTGTTCTCTTGGCTGCGTCATCGAGCGTGACCTTCATTAGGCGCGCGCAAGACCCAACCTTCGCCCGAAAAAACCATCGCTGGCTTCCCTGGCTCGCCCTGCCCATTGGACTTGAATCTGGGTTTTCGTCCGCAGGTGCTGGAGCCCTCGGAACAGTTCTTCTTCTGAACTATTCCGAAATGACGCCTGCGCAAGTTGTGGGGACAGACTTGCTCTTCGGATTGGTGTTGGCGGTGATAGGCACCGCATTCCACTGGAGTTTTGGCTCCATCAGCATGCCCATACTCTTCGAGCTTCTCCTGGGCGGTGTTCCTGGAGTCGTGCTTGGCTGCTTGCTGGCGCGGAAGGTTCCCGCCAACAAGCTGAAGACGGCGGTTGCTCTGCTCGCGATCTTTGCAGGCTTGCAGCTTGTGTGGACTGGAAGTCGCACTCTGGTGGCCAGACACGCCACCAACGTCGCCAAAGTCGCTGTACAACCAGGTGCTGGCCATGCGCGCTAGGAGCCATTTTCTCGCGAGAGAGTTTCCTCCTATTCCATTCTTAACGGACACCGTACGACCTTGTTCGTGTTGCTGTCAGTTTGTGCGACTGGCGCGCGGGTGCTGATGGCATAGAAGAATTTCTAAGCTGGTTTGTTGCGCGGCCACCGCCAGACTTCAATCGGGCAGTGGCCGTTTTTTTGTTTGGAGGGTTTCTTGGTCCGTAGAAAAATCCTGAGTTGGACGCATAAAGTAACCATTTCGATGTTTGTGGCAATCTTGCTGCTTGGCCCAAACGCGCGGGCGGACGAGCGACACCCCGAATCCACGGCCGCGCAGGCGACCGAGGGAGAAGCTGACAGAGACTGCGGTCGAAAGCACACGCAGAGCTCGCAGCAAGCCTCGCCACAGGAGCCGGGAACCAGGAAACACAGCCTATTTAGCTCTTGGTTGCACATGGCAGAGAAAGCGCAGGCGAACCAACCCGATTGGCTTTCCCCTCTCGCAACCACTTCGGGCCGGCTGAAAAACGAGTTCCGATATGATGTCTGGGACCAACCTTCCAGTGCTGGGAGCCGCATCTACCAACTTGGCGGAAACAAGGGTCTGGAGTTCATCACCAGCTCGCGGACGCAACTTTTGGTGGGCGTCCCGACCTACACGATCGACTCCGCTAGCGGGCCGCCCAGCGGCTTCGGAGACCTGCCCTTGATGCTGAAGTTCCGCATTGCCTCGGCCGAACAGAGCGAAGGAAATTACCTGCTGACGTTCCTGCTCGCCGCCACTGCGGCCACCGGTTCACACCGCTATAGTGCTGGCGATTCGGTGCTATCGCCTGCCCTTGCGTTCGGAAAAGGCTGGGGGAAATTTGACGCTCAATCCACCTTTGGAGCCAACCTGCCTGCCGGGGATACAGCAAAGTTGGGCAGGCAACTCCAATGGAACACGGCTTTCCAGTATCGGGCCGGGTGGAAGCTTTGGCCCGAGTTCGAGGTAAACTCCACCTTCTACAAAACAGGGAAGAATGCCGGCGATAAGCAGGTTTTCCTGACACCCGGGTTTGGATTTGGACGCATACATCTTGGCAGGAATCTCCGCCTCTCCTCGGCTGCCGGCATGCAGATTGCCGCTACCAGGTTTCATACCTACAATCATCGCTGGATGTTTTCAACGCGTGTGTCGTTCTGAACGCGCCGCGGCTTACCTGGCAGGCCAAGCCGTCAGCGAAGGACGTTCTTGTAAAGGGCCATGCCGACGGCAGCATCCATCTTGAGCATGGCGAACGCTGCGATTTCACGTCGCGTTTTTATGCCGCCAGCGGCGATGATGGGGTGGCGCGTGGCGGCCCGCAAAGCACGGAAATAGTCCAGGTTCGCTCCAGAAAGCGTGCCTTCACGATCCACGTCCGTGCAAAGAAACGCCGCGCAGAAAGGTTCGAGTGAAGTCATCACCTGCCGGGGCTCGAGCGCAACGGACCTTCGCCAGCCTTGCGTAGTGATTTTGCCTCGATAGGTATCCAGGGCAAGGACGATTCGCTTACGCTGGACAGCTCGATTGATGGCAACAAGGAAGCGGAAATTCAGCTTTCCCTTTGTGAACGCCGCGCTGCCGACAATGATTTGTGTCGCGCCGCACTTTACGAGCTGTCTTGCGCGTTTAACCGAGCGAACCCCGCCGCCCACGCGGACTTTCATCTTGTAGCTCCGGCTGGCTCGCTTGCACAGTGCTTCGACAAGTTCATCGTTGTCACCCTTACTCATGGCTGCGTCTAGGTCAATGATGTGCAGCCAAGGGAAGCGCTTGAATTTCTCAAGCTGCGCGAAAACGTCCGCAACAGCCAATTCGCGGTGGCGGCCGTGCACGAGTTGCACCGCTTGACCCGCTTGCAAGTCGATGCAAGGAATCAGCACGGAAATCGGACCTCGATGTTTCTGGCGGTTAGATATTCTTTGAGGCTGCGGATGGATTGTGTAAGGTCGTGGAAGATGGAAGCGGCTAGTGCGGCGTCGGCCGCGCCTGCGTTGAAAACTTCTCTGAAATGTTGCGGAGTTCTTGCGCCACCGCTCGCGATCACTGGAACGGAGACGCAGGTGGAGATCGCGTGCGTGAGGGCGATGTCGAAGCCGGACTGGGTGCCGTCGCGATCCATGCTAGTGAGGAGAATTTCTCCGGCGCCGAGCTCTACGCCGTGTTGGGCCCACTGCAGGGAGTCGAGATTGGCGGAATCGCGGCCGCCGCGAACGCGGACGTCCCAGTGCGGCGTTGCACAGCCAGGAGTGGCTAGGCTACCGGAGTCGAGTTTAGCGTCGATGGCCAGGACAACGGCTTGCGCGCCGAATTCCTGGGAAAGTTCGGTGATGAGGGCGGGGCGTTCGACCGAAGCGGTGTTGACGGTGATTTTGTCGGCGCCAGCACGGATGACGGCGCGGGCGTCGTCGACGGAGCGGATGCCGCCTCCCGCGGTGAGTGGGATGGCGAGTTCGGCGGCCACGCGGCGAATGGTTTCAAGAAAAGTTGGACGGCGATCGCGCGATGCGGCGATGTCAAGAACGACGAGCTCATCGGCGCCTTCGGCGTTGTAGCGCGCCGCGAGTTCGGCGGGATCGCCTGCATCGCGAAGGCCGACAAAATTTACCCCTTTAACGACGCGGGCACCGTCGGTGTCCAGGCACGGGATAATGCGGCGGGCGAGAGTCATGCGGCGCTACTCATGCCTGCGGCGACGCTTAGGAAATTTTGCAGGAGGCGCGCGCCGGCGGCGCCGCTCTTTTCTGGGTGAAATTGTGTAGCGAAAATGTTTTTGTGTTCCAGGACGGCGGTGAAGTTTGCGCCGTGGCTGCAGGTGGCTACGACTTCGTTCGAAACGGGAGAGGGCGCCGCTGCGTAGCTGTGCGCAAAATAAAAATAATCGGATTCTGACACTCCCGCGAGTAATGCAGATGTCCGCTGGGTGCGGAGACGGTTCCATCCCATGTGAGGAAGCTTTACCGTAGTAGGAAGCGAGCGGACGGAGCCTGAAAATAAATTGAGCCCAGAGAGGCTGGGCGCTTCTTCGCTGGATGAATAGAGAGCTTGCAGCCCGAGGCAGATGCCGAGAAATGGGACGCCCCGCTCGATTGCGTCGAGGAGCGCCGCGCGGAGATTGTGCTCATCGAGCGCGCGGATGATTGCGGCATAGTGTCCGACGCCCGGCAAGACAACGGCGCGAGCACCAGCGAACTCGCTGGGTCGCGTGACGCGTTTTGACGCCGCGCCGAGCTTTTGCAGGGCGCGCTCTACGGACGGGACGTTGCCGGCACCGTAGTCGATAAGCGCGACAGTTGAAACAGACGTCACAGCAACTCCTTGGTGCTGGGCAGAACGTTTTTCAGGCGGCGGTCGCGGCTTACGGCAAAACGCAGCGCACGGGCGAAAGCTTTGAAAATCGCTTCGACTTGATGATGCGACGAGCGGCCATACAGGCAACGAAGGTGGACGTTGGCCTTGGCGGACTGCGCGAAGCCTTGGAAGAAATCTTCTAGAAGTTCGACGGTGAAATCGCCGACTTTTTGCGCTTTTATTTTCCCGTGGACGACGCAACGCGGGCGGCCGCTGAGGTCAATTGCAGCGGCGGCGAGAGTTTCGTCCATGGGCATCAGGAAATATCCGGCGCGGAGAATACCTTTTTTTGAGCCAAGGGACTTTTGCACGGCCTCGCCGAGGGCGATGCCGACGTCTTCGACGGTGTGGTGCAGGTCAACGTCAAGGTCACCTTTGGCGGCGATGGTGAGATCGAAAGCCCCGTGGCGAGCGATGAGATCCAGCATGTGATCGAAAAAGCGGATGCCGGTGGAGATTTTGGATTTACCCCGGCCGTCCAGAGACAAACGGAGACGGATATCGGTTTCGGCGGTGGTACGACGGATTGTTGCGGAGCGGCTCATGCGGCCTTCTTCCAGATGTGTCGAATTTCGCTCAGTAGGGTTTTCATTTCGGTGGGAGTGCCGATAGTGATGCGGACGAAGCCGGGGCCCATGTCCCTCGAGCGGTCGCGCAGAAGGATGCCTTTGCTTTCGAGCTTTTCGAAGAGAGCCGGGCCGGTGGGTCCGAAATTGGCGAGAAGAAAATTCGCGGCACTGGGAAAAGTGATTACGCCGAGCTCGTGCAGAGCTGTGGCAAAAGATTCTCTAGCGCCCTGGATCTCGCGGACGTAAGAACGAATGGTTTTTCGTTCACGCAGCGCGGCCTCGGCCGAGACCAGCGCGGCAATGTTTGCGGGGAATGGCGGCATAGCGCGGCGGACGTAAGCGAGGGAATCCTTTGCGGCGATCACCGCGCCAAGGCGAAGGGCCGCGAGCCCTGCGGCTTTGGAAAAAGTGCGGGCGATAAACAGATTCGGATAGCGGTGAATCCAGGGAACTGCGGAGAAGCCGGAAAATTCCGCGTAGGCTTCGTCGAAAACGACAACGGTGTTGGGAGCGGCGTTCAGGATTTTTCGAAGCGCGTGGGGCGGGACGAGAGTGCCCGTGGGATTGTTGGGATTGGCTAGGAAAAAGACGCGGGGCTTTCGCCGCAGCATAGAGAAAACTTCTTTCAGAGGAAAACGCTGCTGCGCATCGTAGCGGCAGACTTCGATGCGCGCGACTG
>Ga0210399_10005097_pt1 | contig 10209 bp, 6 predicted proteins | sample IncBWC14MmetaG_FD_150865 | JGI IMG/M metagenome (GOLD analysis project Ga0210399, IMG submission 150865) | Forest soil microbial communities from Barre Woods Harvard Forest LTER site, Petersham, Massachusetts, United States - Inc-BW-C-14-M | ecosystem: Environmental > Terrestrial > Soil >...
ATGAACCACCCAGCACGGTCATGGTGCCCTGCCCGTTAATGACCGTGGTAACGCCCAATTCTTCGTAGACGTTTCCCGTTGCACCAAAGCCGGAGACGGAAGCGGCTTTGCCACCCGCGGCAGATGGTAAAGCAAACGCCTTGCGTCCGCTGAAAATCGTCCCCACCAGCGCGCCGAGCGTGCCCAGAAATGTTCTGCGATTCCAGACATTGTTGAAGGCCATCGTTCTACGCTCCCTTCTTTGCGTCGCGAACAACCGCAGCGATACAGTTGATTTCCACCAGCGACTCGCCTGGCAATCCAGCAACGGCAACGGTAGTCCGAGCGGGCCCTCCGTTCGGAAAGTAAGTCTTGAACACCGAGTTCATGCCGTCGTAATAGTCCAACTTTGCCAGAAACACGGTTAGTTGAAGAATGCTGTCCATGGTGCCGCCGCCCGCTTCAACGGTGGCCTTCACGCCTTCCATCACCATGTGCGTGTGCATTTCGATGGTAGGAGTCTTGCCGGCGTCGGACTTGTCGCCGCGTGAATGAGCGCCTTGCCCAGCGATGTAGATCAATCCGTTGTAAATAATCAGCGGAGTGATGAAACCCTTGCCGGCGGGCTTTCCATCGCCGTCCAGTTTCTGGACGCCGCCGGTGTTCTGCGCGGCCGCCGCCGGCGTTGCAGCCGCCATTCCCGCAAAGCCGAGGCCTGGCAAAAGCGCGGCCAGTCGAGCGGCAAAACTCCTTCTCGTGCTCAGAGTGAAAAACATTTCGCATCCTCCTTCGAGTAATTGAAATTTGAATTCGATCGTTCCCTAAGGCAACCCAAAACTGAAAATGTCGCTCCCCGCCGCGATAGCCACGTATTGCTTCCCATTCACCGCATAGCTCATCGGCGAAGCGTGCATACCTTGGCCGGTGTTAAAGTGCCACAGCGACTTGCCCGTCAGCGCGTCCACGGCTTCGAAGGATTGCGCATCATCGCCAAAAAAGAGCAGTCCGCCCGCGGTGGTCATTGTTCCACCCGCAGAATGCCCCGAACCCACCTGCGGAAATCGCCACGCCGGTTTGTCGGATTCGAGGCTGTAGGCCAGCAGGATTTTCTGCCTGTTATCACCCGGGCTGCGTCGCGCTCCCGTCGAGTAATACGTCTTTCCTTCGGAAAACTCCTCGGGCTCCAAAAAGAAGAGATCGCAGTTTTCCTCCGCCAGGAAATAGAAAAGGTGAGTCGAGGGATTGTAAGAAGGTGAGTACCAGTTGGTGGCTCCGGTGAATCCGGGGCAGGTCCGCGTGCCCTCTGCCGTGGGTTGCACGCCGGTTCGAATCGGGCGGCCCTGCGCGTCGATTCCCTTTGCCCAATTCAGTTTTTCCACGAAAGGAAAAGCCGATAGGAATTTTCCGTTGGTGCGGTCCAGCACGTATAAATAGCCGTTGCGATTCGCTTCCACGAGCAACTTTCTCGGCTGACCCTGGTAGCTCGCATCGACCAGAACGGGAGTTTCTGTCGCGTCGTAGTCGAAGAGGTCGTGCGGAGTAAATTGAAAATACCACTTGAGCTTTCCCGTGTCGGGGTCCAATGCCAGCACGCAGTCGGTATAGAGGTCGTCCCCCGGGCGCGGGACGCCATCGAAATCCGGAGCAGGATTGCTGGTGCCCCAATAAATTGTATTGAGTTCCGGATCGTACGTGCCGGGCATCCACGTGGTGCCGCCGCCGCGCTTGTACAGTTCGCCGGGCCAGCTCGCGGAGCCAAACTCGCCTGGCCCGGGTATCGTCCAGAATCGCCACGCAAGTTTCCCCGTCTCCGCATCATAGGCGGCCACAAATCCGCGCACCCCGTCGTCGCCGCCGGAAGTTCCCACCAGCACTTTGTCCTTCACGACCAGCGGCGCGCTCGTCGCTCCGTAATTCTTGTTTCCCTCGGCGTAGGGAACGTCCCACAGCAGATGGCCGGAGCGCGCATCCAGGCAGAGCAGATGGGCGTTGTCCGTTTCCATATAAATGCGCGAGCCCAGCATCCCCACGCCGCGACTGTGATGCTGCGAGGCGTCGTCGATCAGCCCTTCGGTGACCGGCCGCGAGTAATGCCAGATCACTCGGCCGGTTTGCGCATCCAGCGCAAAGGCATCGTTGGCGGAAGTGACAAACATGAGGCCATCGACCGCCACCGGCGTGACTTCCAGGCTATTCGAATTGGGCGCGTGGAATACCCATTGCGCGCGCAGTTGCTCGACATTCTTCGCATTGATCTGCTCGAGGCTGCTGGAGCGGCGGCCCGTGTAATCCCCATTGTAAGAAAGCCAATTGGCCCCCACGGGCTGCGCGGCCAGAGCTTCTGCAGTCACCTGGATCGAAGTGGATACGGAAACGCTACTCGCCTCTTGGGCCCGCGCGGCCGTTTGCGGAGGAAAGAAGCTGCCACAAAGCACTGCGGCGAGAAGCGAGGATGTTTGCGTCAGGACGAAGAAACCCCATGCATTTGCCCGAATGATGAAAATATCAACCATATCGCAAAAGTGTCTATACTACAGCCCGCTTCCAAGTTCCAGCCCCAATCTCAATGTTTAAATCGAATCAATCTCGCTTACGTTGGCTTAGAGACGCCCAAACTTCTTCACCGCTTCCTGGATGGACTTGAGCTTTTCGATCCACGCATACATGGAGTGCTCTTTGAAGTCCATCTCCTGCGCCAGCGCAAGGACTTGCCCCGCCGTCGCGCGAGGAACCACCACCACGCCATCGGCATCCGCCACAATAATATCCGCGGGATTCACCGCCACTCCGTCACAAACGACCGGAATGTTCGCTCCCGCGAAGCGGTAGTGGCTGATCGAAGTGGACGGCACGATTCCCAGCGCGTACACGGGGAAGCCAATTTTCTGCAGATAGGCGGTGTCTCGTACTCCTCCATCGATCACTGCGCCGGAAAAATCGCGCGCTGCCATGGCCGTTCCCATCAGGCCGCCCATGCCCGCAATGTCGGCGCCGTCTTCGACCACCATGACGTAGACCGAATTCGCCAACCCCTGGTCGATCGCCGCAAGCATCCCCTTGAGCGCGTCCGGATCATGATTGCTTTCTTTTTTCAACATCACCGTAACTGCAAATCCGGCGAATTTCGTCGGGAAAATCGGCCGCATGCGATGCGACATGTACATCTTGCGTCCGCTGATTTGTTCCAGCGCATCCGAAACGGAAGCGGCTTCGACGTGCCGGAATCCTTCCAGCAAGGAAGCATCGTCGTTCGGCTTCGCAGCTTCTTGCCTGGCTTTTGCGGAACGCGGCCAGGCCCATCCCGCAACTCCCACAAGGAAAAGGGCAACAGCGAGAAGTGCTCCGCAGGCAAGCGCGCGGCGAGGAAAACGAACGACTCTGCTCATGGTCTCCTCCAAGAAGTCAGTCTGAAGCGCGGACTCTAACACTGTTTTGCGCGCGCGGTAGAGGCTCATACTCGAAACCAGAGGCTCCAATCGCGGGAACGCTAATTCCTAGCCGCCTCATTCGAATTTCGCCGCACAGAAAACAGGTTGACGCGTGCTGCTCGATGAGATATCACGGCGTTCCATTGTGAGCGGGATTTTTTTATAATCCCAGCGTTCTTGAAAGTTCACAGGGAGCGCGGCAAAGCCGGTATCTGCCGCCACGAGCCAAATGTTCGCCATCCGTTCGCACACCGGGGTCAGCAACAAGGTAGCTTTCCTCTTGCATTCCTCGCCCCGCTTTTTCTGCGCAGCGACTGTTGCAGTACTCTTTGCTGCTTGCGCATTGCTGACGCCTGCTGGAGCGCAGAGGGGAAATCCTGCGGGGAGAAAAAATCAGCCTGGCCGTTCTGCCGCGGCGGATGGCCGCAAAATGTTCGAATCGGTTTGTGCCACCTGCCACGGCCTGGACGGGCGAGGCAGCGAGCGCGGGCCCAATGTCGCCACACGTGCCGAAGTTCAGCAATTGTCCGACGCGGACACTCTGCGCATCCTGCAGGCGGGCATCCCGGCGGCAGGGATGCCCGCGTTTGGGGCGCTGGGCATGCCGAAGCTCCAGGCCGTGATGGCCTACTTGCGAATTCTTCAGGGAGGAAGCAAGGCTGCGTCTGTTCCGGGCGATCCGCAAAGAGGAAAGTCGCTTTTCTTTGGAAAGGCGGGCTGCGCAAACTGCCACACGATCAACGGGTCGGGCGGTTTTCTCGGCGCCGATCTGTCCTCTTACGGTTCGAACGTTTCGATAGAGGAAATTCGAAGCGCCATTATCGATCCCAATAAGGACCTGGACCCGCGTTCCAGAACCATGCTTGTGACCACCCGGGAAGGCCGCCAATTCACGGGTATCGCCCGCAACGAAGATAATTTTTCGCTGCAATTGCAGTCGCTCGATGGAACTTTCCATCTGCTCGCGAAATCGGACCTCGAGCATCTCGAATATCAGCCAAAATCGCTGATGCCTTCGGATTACGGCTCCGTGCTCAGCGCCAGCGAACTAGATGATTTGGTTAGCTATCTCGTTCGAACCGCGCAGGCATCAAAACTAACGCAAGCCCACGCAAGAAATTCAAAGCCCGAAGAAGAGGACGACTGAGCAACTGTCGTTCCGTTCCAAGAATTGCATTTCCCATCTAACTCAGGGCGCGTTTCAGGCGCTTCGCGGTTTTCTGCAATTGGCGCTTTAGGGCATCGACTTGCTTCGAAATGTCATCGAGCTCTTTTTTAGCCAGCGATCCTGCTTTCGCAACCTTTTGCACTCCGCGATCCGCTTTGCCCATCGCTGTCCCAATTCCCACCGCAACTCGCGTGAGCTTGCTTTTTCTTGCCATCGTAGTCCTCCATTCGGGATGGAGCCATCCTATACCCGAACGATTCCAGGAGTCATTAACATAACCGCGCCATACCACGCCATTCCATCTCGCCCGGAATTCGTGGTGATTAAAAGACAGTGGGCCCGCAACGTGGAACTCGCTTCTCCCCGAAGGCCCGCTGAAACCGCCCTCGGCGGGACGGCCATTCGAATTAACAATCGTTGACATTCAAATTTCACCTAGCTATACTCCCCGCCAATAATATAGTTAACCGATTTAGCTGAGGGTGTCGAGCCCTTCGCGAATTCTTTTTGGGGTGAAGGAGCAAGTCATGAGCCTATCCAAGCTTTCTCTTCGCGCGATTCTGTTGTCGGCCTGCGCCGTTTTCTTCGCCGCTGCGGTTCACGCTCAATACCGCGCTTCCATTCAGGGGGTGGTGACGGATCCGCAAGGATCCGTCGTGTCCGGAGCAACCGTCACGCTGAAGAATCTGGACACAAACCAGACGCTGACCGCTACGACCGACGACAACGGAATCTACAACTTCAATGCTCTTCCTTCCAGCAAGTATTCCCTCACCATCGAGAAGGCCGGTTTCAAGCAGAAGGTTCTCGGCAATGTGGGGGTCATCCCGGAACAAGCGAACGCCTTGAATATCCAGCTTGAAGTCGGCCAGGTCACAGAATCGGTCACCGTCAATGGCGATGAGATCCCGGCCATCGATACGGAGACCGCCTCCCTCTCCGGCACTGTCTCCAGCAACCAAATTCAACATATGCCTTCGTTCGGACGTGACGTCTTCCAACTGCTCCAGTTGGCGCCGGGTGTCTTCGGCGACGGCGCCCAGGGAAGTGGTGGTGGCGGTCAAAATCTACCCGGCACACAGGGCCCCGGGGCCACCGGCGGCAACGCCGGCATTTTTCAGACGGAAAACGGTCCGCAGGTTCTGGCCAGTGGCGGGCAGTATGAAAACAATGGCATTTCGATTGACGGTATTAGCACGGCGAGCGCCGTCTGGGGCGGAACTACCATCATCACACCCTCTGAAGATTCCGTTGAAAGCGTAAAAGTCGTCTCCACTGGCTATGATGCTGAGAATGGACGCTTCAGTGGCGCCCAGGTTCAGGTCACTTCCAAGAGCGGCACCAATCAGTTCCATGGCAGTCTCTTCCTTGATGCTCACCGTCCGGGCCTGAACGCTTTTCAGCGGTTCAATGGCTCTGGCAACGGCGTGTTGAGAGACGGCAATAGGTATAATCAGTTCGGCGGCAGCGTCGGCGGCCCGATTTGGAAGAACAAAATCTTCTTCTTCTTCGCCTATGAGACTGTCCGCAACCCCAACTCCAGCAGCACTGGCAACGGATGGTACGAAACCCCGGCTTTTGCCGCCTTAGCACCTTCCGGAAGCATCGCCGCGAAGTATCTCACCTTCCCTGGTTCTGGTGTCGTCAGCACGGGAATCAATCCTTCCACCTGCGCCGATGCCGGTCTCACCGACGCAGCACACGTTAGCGCTCTGCATCCCACTGCAAACTGCGTGGCGATTCCAGGCCAAGGGCTGAATATCGGCACGCCTTTGACGACAGGCTTGGGTACGCAGGATATGGGCTGGAGTAGTCCCACAAGCCCCGGCACAGGCGGCGACGGCAAAGGGGGTGCCAACAATCTAGGCACCGTGGCGGACATTGCGAATTACCAAACCGCTAGCGCGAATACCTCTTCGAAAGCCCAGTACAATGGCCGCCTCGATTGGGACGTCACCGGGAAGGACCATATCTCCTTTACGATCTACTACGTTCCGCAGTCAGCCAGTTTCCTTAACGGCGGGGCCCGTGCCTACAACTTTTTCCATCACACCCAAATCAATGAAGCGTACGCTGCTATCTGGAACCATACCTTCTCGTCCACGTTCCTCAATGAAGCTCGCGTCAACGCTGCCGGATGGCGCTGGAATGAAGTCGGCTCCAACCCCCAGTCTCCGGTTGGGCTTCCCTCCGATAGTATTGGTAACCTTGGCACTATAGGCGCCCCAAATTCTTTTGGACCTAACGTTGGCAGCATCTTGAATCAGTGGACTTACACCTTCAAGGATGTGGCCACCAAGATTTACGGACCCCACACCATTAAGTTTGGCGGTGAAGTCACGCGCCTCTTTTACTTGAACGACTGTGCTGGTTGTGGCGTGCCAAACTACCACTTCTTCAACCTCTGGGACTTCCTCAACGATGCGCCCCAACACGAGGGGGGAGCCTTCAATCCTTTTACCGGGATACCGACGACGCTTCGCCAGGACGACCGCGAAGATATCTGGGGGCTGTTCGTCCAGGACGATTTCAAACTACGATCGAACCTGACCCTCAATCTCGGCCTCCGCTGGTCCTACTTTGGTCCGCTTTCTTCCAAGGAAGGCAACATGTTCGTGGCTATCCCTGGCGCAGGGGCGAATTACCTGACTGGCTTGACCGTTCGGAAGGGATATTCTTGGAATGCGCAGAAGGGCAACTTCGGGCCGCAGATCGGTGTCGCCTGGAGCCCGACTTCGCTGTTCGGCCATGAGTTCCACAGCCGCTTGGTGATTCGCGGCGGTTACGGGCTGAACTACAACCAGGAAGAAATCGCTATTTCGGCCAATATTGCAGGAAATCCCGGTTTGGTGGTCAATCCGTCCTTCACTCAGAACACTCCGAACCCCACGAGTTGTGCGCAGCCGCTGCCGAACTGCGGCATTATATATGCTGTTTCGTCGGGTGTGCGCAACCTTACCGGTTATCCGGCGAACCCCAACTCGGTTTCGACCTTTGGCCCGAATGGACTACCCACAACCGGCTCGGTTAATGTCAGCATCTTCCCTCGCGACCTCCCCACTATGCTTACTCATCACTATTCGGTGGATGCCCAATACGATCTGGGTCACCAGTTCGTGGCCTCTTTGGGATATCTGGGAAGCTTGTCCCGTAACATCTATTTTCACGAGAACCCGAATGCCGTCCCTGCGGCGACGGGCTTGACTCTGAACCCGCAGATCGGTGGCGGGGACTACTGGGGCGTTTCAGGCCGCGGTAACTACAACGCCTTGCTCGCTGATTTGAAGCATCAGTTCTCGCACCAGTTTATGGCCGATGCTCAATTCACTTGGGCTAAGACCATGGACACCAGTTCCGCGCCGTACTCGGAACAGGATTACCCCTACGACGTCAGCCTGAATTACGGACGTTCCGACTACAACGTCGGCAAGGCCTTCAAGCTCTTTGGCATGTGGCAGCCGGTCTTCTTCCACGGCAGCAACAGTTGGATGGAAAAGATCGCTGGCGGCTGGTCGCTCAGCGGCATCTTCAATCTTCACTCTGGATTCCCCTGGAGTCCGGTGGTGAATTTTGGAGGAAGTGGAAGCCTCTATTGCGGAAATTGTGGTTATTCGCAGTTGCTCCCTGCTGCCTACTTGGGCGGCGCCGGCACCAGTACCAGCAACGATCAATTCAAGACGGGTTCGAACTATCCCAAGGGTGGTGCGGCGTATTTCTCGACGCCAACCTTCACTGCCTACACGGGCAGCAACTTCGGATCCGCGCTTCCTCAGACCGGCATACGTCGCAACTCGCTCAACGGCCCCGGCTACAGGGATGTGGATATGACGCTGGCCAAGGCCTTTGGGCTGCCTCATATCCCGGCACTCGGCGAAAGCGCTAAGGTTGAATTCCGTGTGGATGCCTACAACCTGTTCAACAATTTGAACTTCAACCCAACTAGCATCGTGAACGACATTAACGCCGCGGGCTTCGGCCGGGCTACGTCTGCCCTTGGTGCCCGCACCGTCACGTTGTCAGCCCGGTTCAGCTTCTAGCCCCCGGGGGGCGCATTGCCAGTGATGGAAATGCGCCCGACGTAGCTCTATTCGACGGTTACATCTTGCCCCGGCCGGAGATCTCTTAGACTACCGTTCATTTCGCTCTTGGCACCGCATATGCGCGCGCCGGCAGAAAGGCAGAGGTGGCACGCGCCGACGACCTTCTATCCTCGGTGCCCGTCGTGCCACCATACCAATTTCTTCTCCCACCAAAAATCGAACAACTTATAACTAACAACGAAGAGCTCCCGGCAAAATTCTCCGCCCTGGGGTTCAGGTCTTTGTCCGACCGCCGCAGCTCTTCCTGAACACTGACAACTCACCACTGAAAACAATTCCCGCCGTTAACCATTCCTTTTCTTCATCTTAAGTCGCCATTTTCATTCGAAAGTACTACAAAATCTATTCGAAACTAGTACTATATAAATATAGTATTCGACACGGTAACATTTCCATGTTACCGTGAGTTGTGACTTTCAGCCTCCTTCTCGATCATTCGGTCCAGCTCCCCCGACCTTTGCGTCTCTTCACCTTGCGACGAGTCACCAGGCGCCGGTTACGAAATCTCCCGTCGCGCATCCCCTTTCCGTTCAGCTACTTACAAAATGCTTTTTCCGCAACTCCTTTGTTTTGAAAACGATCCATCTTTCATGGGGTGTGTGTACCCCCCGGGCATACAAACTAGGAATCCCAAGATCGAAGATTCCGACCCTGTCGCAAAGGATTTCTACCCCGCCGACCGGGATCTCGTCGGGGAGGGAGCGTCGGCAGTGTGGTTAAGCGCTGTGAAATCCCACTTTCTGCATTGCCGATTGCGCTTCGGAATTCTTCATGAACGTGTTCCACACCAAGCCGCTGCGGTGATTTTCCGCCATGAGCATAGTGATGCCGAGGTCGATGCCCAGGACATCCGCGTCATACCAACCAGTGAGCGGATTGCAGGCGTCCACAAAACTGTATTTCACCCAGGCCTTTTCCCGGTAGCGCCCGCGCAGATTCCGCAACACGAGCATGCAATCCTCAAAAAGAAAGGGAAGAGAACCGCCCGTCGCGCAGGGCACAATACTTCCATCGATAGGCCCCTGCGGCGGCGGTCCGCCCCACGCGGTGTAGCCTCCCACGTAGTCCGACGCGCTGATCCCCCAGAGATTTTCGCTGTAGTCGGGAAATTTATCGCGAAGCGACAAGCAAAAAAGTTTGTGGGCCTTCGTGGCCTTCACGGAATTCTCGAAATAATCCGTATACGCGTCGCGTTTCTTCCTGAAGTCGTACCAGGCCTGCGAATACTGATGTGTGAAAATCGGATCGTTGCCGGAAATATATTCGATTCCCTGGTATTGAATCTTCGGGCGCGTCCAGGCATCCCAGGAGCTCGCCGGCAAAGGGTGCGTCGGCGAACCGATGGCCAGCAAATAAATCAGCATCAATTCGCAGTAGTGTTCCCAGCGTGCGTTCAAAAATCCAGACTCCGGCGTCCACCCCATCGAGAGCGTCGAGCCGCCATTCAACATCCAGGGCCAGTCGACCCGCTCGTAGATTTTCGTCGCCAGATCTTTGATTTCCTGATCGGCACAGTATTGCCGGGCCGTGAGGA
>Ga0210399_10005098_pt1 | contig 10208 bp, 5 predicted proteins | sample IncBWC14MmetaG_FD_150865 | JGI IMG/M metagenome (GOLD analysis project Ga0210399, IMG submission 150865) | Forest soil microbial communities from Barre Woods Harvard Forest LTER site, Petersham, Massachusetts, United States - Inc-BW-C-14-M | ecosystem: Environmental > Terrestrial > Soil >...
CTCGGAGCGGATTGTCCAGAAGCGAAGGCGTTTCCGTAGCGTGAATTTGCCTCCAGGATTCAAGATGGACCGCATGACGCACCACGATCATGAACCAGTCAGTCAGCATGCCGGCCACAGCATGTTGGGAACCCAGGGAAGTCACGACCGTCACGCGGGACACTCTGTCGCCATGTTTCGCGACAGGTTTTGGTTGAGTTTCGCTCTTACCGTTCCTGTGGTCTTATGGTCGACCGATGTCCAACACTGGCTTGGGTACACCGCACCTTCCTTTCCCGGCTCGAAGTTTATCCCTGCCGTGCTTGGGACGCTCGTCCTCGTTTATGGCGGGCTAGTCTTCATCCGCGGGGCATGGAGTGAACTTGGCGATCACCAGCCCGGCATGATGACGCTCATCAGCCTGGGGATCGTCGTCGCCTTTGGCACGTCGCTCGGGGGAACTCTTGGCCTGTTCGCAGTAGAGGTCTGGTGGGAGCTTGCGTTTCTGATCACAATCATGCTTCTCGGCCATTGGCTGGAAATGCGAGCTGTTTCCCAAGCTCGTGGGGCGCTTGATGCCCTCGCTGCGCTGCTTCCAGACACTGCCGAGCGCGTAAAGGGTACGGAGACTGAAACCGTTCCGATCTCTGAGTTGCAGGTGGGTGACATCGTTCTCGTACGGCCCGGAACCCGTGTCCCAGCGGATGGCGCAGTCATCGAGGGGACCGCCGATGTTGACGAATCGCTGGTTACCGGCGAGTCCCGAAGTGTATCGAAGGGTACCGGGGCGACCGTTATCGCGGGTACGGTGGCCAGCGTCGGAAGCCTTCGAGTCCGCGTCACTGCAGTCGGGGAGCAGACCGCTCTGTCCGGAATCATGCGTTTGGTTGCGGCCGCCCAAGCTTCCGGGTCTCGCGCGCAAGCTCTTGCCGACCGTGCGGCAGCAATCCTTTTCTACGTAGCAGTAACTTCCGGAGGGATAACGTTTGTTTACTGGTGGTTCTCGGGAGACAAGGTACATGCTCTGATCAGAACGACAACCGTCCTCATCATTGCTTGCCCACACGCCTTGGGACTGGCAATTCCTCTGGTGATCGCGATCTCGACATCGCTCGGAGCGCAGAACGGCCTTCTCATCAAGGACAGACTCGCACTCGAACGTGCCCGGAATTTGGATGTGGTGATTTTCGATAAAACCGGAACACTCACACGTGGCTCCCCTGCATTATCGGGCGTCACGGTTACGCCCGGCCACAATGAAAGTGACGTGCTTGCACTTACTGCCGCCGTCGAAGCGAACTCAGAACACCCGCTCGCAAAGGCGATCGTGGCCGAAGCCAGACGGCGAAAGCTGCCCACATTGCAAGCTGCCGATTTCGAGGCGCTCCCTGGTCGAGGGGCACAGGCGCAGGTTGACAGCAAGAGCGTCATTGTCGGCGGACCGCGTCTGCTGACCGAAAGCAAGATAACGGTGTCACCCGAAGTCGAAAAGTTGACCGCAGGATGGGTGTCAGGTGGCAAGACGGTTCTCTATGTCGCCGCCGAGGGGCGACTCCTCGGTGCTTTCGCCATCGAGGATGAGATTCGGCCCGAATCCAGGGAAGCGGTCACAGATCTTCATCGGCTTGGTATCCGGGTTGCAATGATCACGGGAGACTCGAAGACGGTTGCCGAGTCGGTCGCCCGCCGCATTGGCATAGATGACGTCGCTGCCGAAGTCCTGCCAGCTGACAAGGCTTCCGCAGTGAAGCGCTTTCAATCGGGCGGCAAGAGGGTCGCGATGGTTGGTGATGGTGTGAACGACGCACCGGCGTTGGCCACCGCAGATGTCGGAATCGCCATTGGAGCCGGAACCGACGTGGCCATTGAATCGGCCGGAATCGTGCTAGTGCGCAGCGATCCGCGCGACGTTGTTGGAGCGATCGAACTATCTCGCGCTGCCTACAGAAAGATGATCCAGAATTTGGTTTGGGCCACCGCTTATAACCTTGTCGCCATTCCGGTCGCAGGAGGCCTTCTCGTCCGGTCGGGAGTTGATCTGCCCATGAGCATCGGTGCGGTCGCCATGAGCGCTTCTACTATGATCGTGGCGGTGAATGCGCAGTTGCTTCGGCGACTGAAGTTGCAGGGTGTGGACCATTCTGTCGTCTCTGACCGAGCTGGCCTAACGCATGCGGCGAGTGGATAAGTTCTAAAGCAAGGTCATATCTTGGAGCCTAAATCATTGATTCCGCGAAAGAACCATGCCTCAGCTGGAAAGATGCTCTTGTGACAAAGCTGGCTGGGGAGGGCAGCGACTACTCGCAATCGAACTCCGGAACCTGCAACTTTCCTAGGTGGATTGCGTCTAACCTACTGTTGAACCTATACTTTCATGAGGTTATGAGTCTGGTTGGCAAACTCGCTGTTTTCGCCCTGGCGGTATTGTTCGCCGCGCTGCCGGTGATGGCATGTGTGGTGCCCGATGCAGCGATGACGCCAGCCGAGCGCGAGTGCTGCAAGAAGATGGCGGAGCGGTGCGGGGACATGGGGATGGCGAAATCACATCCTTGCTGTCAGGTAACCGCGACACCTGCTGATTTTCACGCTCTGAAGACCGCCTCGTCACAATTGGATCATTTCAGTTTGGTTCTGTTTCACGCGCTTCCCCTTACCGCCCAAACCGATGCGTATGTCTCGCTCGCACAATGGTCGTCGCGTGTTTCGTGCACGCACAGTCCGCCAGGACTAGAGTCTCTAACCACCACAGTCCTAAGAATCTGATCATCTCTCCTCTGAGCTGCTAACGCACTCGTGCGTCCGCACGTTCGTGCGCCTACAAATTGGTGTTTGTTTGCGGAGGAAAGATGCAATCCACTTATTTGTCCCGAAGTCTCTTCGGGTGTACTCCTATTTTGCTAATTAGTGCGGCTGCGTTCGTTGGCACGATGCTGCTCCCGATTACGGGGATAGCTCAACAAACAGGAAATTCACAACAACCGGGTTCGACTTCCGAATCTCCCGGCATGGCCGAGCATGCGGGAATCGCCGCCACGCCTCTGCGCGAGCTAGTCCAAGAGGCGGAGCAAAAGAACCCGCAGATTGCGGCCTCGTTCCACGCGTGGCAGGCCGCACGAAATGTTCCCAAACAGGTCTCTGCGCTACCCGAGACACAACTCTCGGTGCAGCAGTTCAGCGTGGGCAGCCCACGGCCTTTCGCGGGCTACAGCAACAGCGATTTCGCTTACATCGGGTTCGGCGCTTCGCAGGACATTCCCTACCCAGGCAAACGGCAATTGCGCGCCCATGTCGCCGAACACGAAGCGGACTCCATGGAAGCGCAGACCGATTCAGTCCGCCGCGCGGTCGCGGGAAATCTCAAGATGATCTATTTCCGCCTGGCCTACATTCAGCAGACCCTCGGCGTTCTGCAGAGAAGTGACTCGCTACTGAATCAGGTACAAGAGGCCTCCGAGGCACGCTACCGCTTAGGCCAGGGCAATCAGCAGGATGTGTTGAAAGCTCAGTTGCAGCACACCAAGATTCTCCAAGAGATTGCTCACCACCATCAGGAAGAAGGACTGCTTGAGGCCCAGATCAAGCAGGTCTTGGGACGACCTCAAGAGTCCGCGGACATCGTCGCCGAGACCCTCACCGTGAGAAGGCTTCCGTATTCCTCAGCCGAACTGCTACAGCGAGCTGGCGAGCAGAATCCGGATGTGCACTCAAAACAAGCCTCCATCCGGCAGCAGAAAACGAAAGTGGAGCTCGCGCACAAGAATTTCCGTCCCGATTTCAACGTTCAGTACACCTACGAACACACTGGGAGCCAAACCCGCGATTACTACATGGCGACCTTCGGCATCCGGCTTCCGAATCGCGGGCGCCAGAAAGCTGAACTGGCGGAGGCACAGGAGAACCAGGAGCGAGCACGGCAAGAGCTGGACGCTGAATCACAGCGCGTGCTTGCCGAAGTGCAACAGCAGTTTGTGCGCGCCAAGACTTCGGAAGACCGGTTGAAGATTTACAGTGACGGTCTCGTTCCGCAATCGGAAGCTACCTTTCAATCGGCCCTGTCTGCCTACCAATCGAACAAACAAGATTTCGAGAGCCTGCTTTCCGGGTTCCTCGACGTGTTGAATCTCGATGTGGAATACCGCAATGAACTGGTCGAGCACGAATCGGCTCTCGCTGAACTGGAGCGGCTGACTGGGGTGGATCTGCCATGAACGAGCGAAACGTCAGAACGAATGCGAATGAGGAATCAGACATGCTCAGTACAGAAAACAATAATTATCGTCGAGCGTTTTGGATTGCACTGACTGCAACCGCTGTGCTCGCGATTGTGGCGTCGGTCTTGTGGTGGCGTTTAAGCCATGCTGGAGCTACGTCGCAGCTTGCTAACAGGTCCGCAAGCGAGTCCATGACGGTGCAAACTTCATCGACCAACGCCTCGGGTTTCGAGCCGGGAGCGGGAGGCGACGCTCAGGCCGGCAATATGCAAGAGACGCCCCTTGCCCCGATCCAGCTTACGCCCCAGAGGATGCAGAGCATCGGCGTCGTGCTGGGGAAGGTTGAATCCAAGGCCGTGAACACTGAACTTCGTTTCTACGGCAGTGTGCAGGTTGATGAGCGCCGACAGGCCTACGTGCAAACCCGCTTCTCCGGATGGATTCGGAAAGTCTATGCCGACGCCACGGGAAATTTCATTGGCAAGGGTCAGCCGCTGTTTACGATCTATAGCCCTGACCTCGTCTCGACCGAGCACGAATACTTGCTGGCTAAGAAGAACTCCGAGTCTTTGCAGCAGAGCAAAGTGAGCGGGGTAGCTTCGGGTGCGTCTTCTCTCTTCAGTGCTGCCAAAGAGCGGCTGCTGCAATGGGAAGTGTCTCCTGCGGAAATCGAAAAGCTGGATCAAGGCGGCAAGGCCATTCCGGATCTCACCATCTTTTCTCCGGTTTCGGGTTACATCACGCAGAAAAACGCGTTGCCCAACATGTACGTCCAGCCCGAAACCATGCTGTACACCGTGGCTGACCTTTCCGATGTTTGGGTGCTCGCCCAGGTATTTCAAAGCGATGCAGGGAAGATCAAACCGGGTGATCCCGCGGAGGTCACGGTCGATGCGTATCCCGGTCGAGTCTTCAACGGGCGCGTGGATTACATCCTTCCGCAACTCGACATGAACACGCGCACGCTGCCGGTGCGGCTGGTGTTTGCGAATCCTGGTCTGAAGTTGAGGCCGGGAATGTACGTCAATGTTCGCGCGAAGCTGCCGATGGGACGGCAGTTGGTCGTCCCGGCCAGCGCCACCTTTCACTCAGGAACCAAGAACTTGGTATTCGTCTACAGCGGCGAAGGGAGCATTGAGCCTCGTGAAGTGGAGTTGGGGCCTCAAGTCGGCGATGAACTGGTGGTCACGAAGGGCATCAAGGACCAAGAACAAATCGTCACTTCGGCAAACTTCCTGATTGATTCCGAAGCCCAATTGCAGGCCGCCGCGGGCGCATTTGTTCCCCCACCTCCCGGTGCCGGTCAGGCGGCTTCGATGAACGCTCCCGCACAACAGCAAGCGAATGTGGAACTGACGACTGATCCCAACCCTCCGCACAAGGGAAGCAATACGGTTCGCGTGAAGCTGACTGGACCGGATGGGAAACCGATCGCCGGAGCAAACGTGACGGTGACCTTCTTTATGGCCGCAATGCCGGCAATGGGAATGGCCTCCATGAAGACCGTCATCAATGCCAGCGACAAGGGCGGCGGGTTGTATGAAGGCAAGGGCGACCTTGGTTCCGGCGGCACTTGGCAGGTCACCATTCGGGCACAACAAAACGGGCAGACGATTGCCAACAAGCAGCTCACGCTCAATGTCACGGGAGGGATGTAATCGTGATCTCCCGAATCATAGAGTGGTGCGCCCATAATCGCTTTCTGGTCTTCACCGGAGTGCTCCTTCTCACGTTGGCCGGAATCTGGTCCATGGGCCACATTCCGCTGGACGCCCTGCCGGACATCTCTGACGTGCAAGTGATCATTCACACCAACTGGGAGGGCGAGCCACCCAACATCATTGAGGATCAGGTCACATACCCGATCGTCACTGCTTTGCTGGCTGCGCCGCGGGTGAAAGCAGTACGCGCGCAGACCATGTTCAATGACTCCTACGTCTTTGTCGTGTTCGAAGACGGGACCGATATTTATTGGGCTCGTTCTCGCGTTGTGGAGTATCTGCAGACGATTGGCGGCCGGCTTCCTGCAAACGTGCATCCTGCAATCGGCCCGGACGCGACCGGTGCGGGTTGGGTCTATGAATATGTGCTCGTCGATCACAGCCACAAGCAGAGCCTCGCCGATCTGCGAAGCATTCAGGACTGGCATCTGCGTTACCAGTTGGCAACCGTTCCCGGTGTGGCCGAAGTGGCGAGCATCGGCGGGTTCGTGCGCCAATACCAAGTGCAGCTTGATCCGAACAAACTGCTCGCTTATGGCATACCCCTCTCAACCGTTATCGACCGCATCAAGTCGAGTACGAATGAAGTCGGAGGCCGCGTACTCGAACTGAGCGGTACGCGATACATGATTCGCGGCCTGGGCTATCTCAAATCGCTCGATGATCTGGCTAACGTGCCGGTCATGGCAAAGAACGGTACGCCCGTACTCATTAAGGATCTGGGCGCGGTTTCCTTCGGCCCAGACCTGCGGGAAGGTGTAGCTGAGTGGAACGGTGAAGGCGAGACCGTAGGTGGCATTGTCGTCATGCGGTATGGACTGAATGCCCTCAACGTGATCAATGGTGTCAAGAAGAAGCTGGTTGAGATCAAAGGATCGCTGCCGCCGGGAGTCGAGATCGTCTCCGGCTACGATCGCGGCGGACTGATCAGCGAATCGATCAACACTTTGAAACATAGCCTGATTGAGGAAGCGATCATCGTTTCGCTGGTCATAATTGTGTTCTTGTTCCACTTCCGATCAGCATCGATTCCGATTCTCACCTTACCGATCGCGCTCGCAATTTCTTTCATTCCGATGTATTACCTCAATGTCAGTTCGAACATCATGTCGCTAGGCGGGCTGGCATTGGCGATAGGTGTGTTGGTGGACGCCGCGATCGTCATGGTGGAGAACGGATACCGATATTTATCCGAGCGGCCCGTTCCAGCATCGGATCGTGAGCGGGTGCACATTCTCATCGACGCCGCCAAGCAGGTGGGTCCCGCGCTATTCTTTTCGCTCCTTATTATTGTGGTCTCGTTCCTCCCGGTGTTCCTGCTGGAAGCACAGGAAGGGCGCATGTTCCGTCCGCTGGCATGGACGAAAACTTTGGCCGTGGGCTTCTCGTCCTTGTTGGCCATCACTTTGGTTCCCATCCTGATGGTCATTTTCATTCGCGGGAAGCTGCGGCCCGAGTCGGCAAATCCGATTTCAAAGGTTACGCAGGCACTCTATTTGCCGGTTTTACGACTCTGCCTGAAATACCGTAAGACGACGTTGTTGCTGAATCTGGTCTTCCTGGTGGTGACGTTTCCCTTGATCTTCAAGATGGGCAGTCAGTTCATGCCACCTTTGTTTGAAGGCTCATCGCTCTACATGCCCACAGCACTTCCTGGTATTTCGATCACGCAAGCCTCGCGGCTCTTGCAGGAACAGGATCGGATTCTCCGATCCTTCCCCGAAGTGGAGACCGTCTTCGGCGCAGTCGGCCGATCCGACAGTGCCACTGATAACGCTCCCCTCGATATGTATGACACCACGGTGATGCTCAAGCCGCGCGAAAAGTGGCGGCCGGGGATGACCTATGAAAAGCTCATTCGCGAAATGGACGAGAAGCTCCAATTTCCTGGACTGACGAATACATGGACCATGCCGGTACAAAACCGCCTTGACATGGCTCTCACGGGGATCAAGACACCCGTGGGAATCAAACTTCAAGGAACGAATCTGGAGCAAATCCAGCAACTCGGGGCACAAGTGCAGAAGATTCTCTCGGGGTTACCGCAAGTACGTTCCGTCTTTGCAGAGCGGGTCTCCCAGGGCTTTTACATCAACGTAGACGCCAATCGTCCAGAAGCGGCGAAATACGGTTTGACCATTGCCGACGTACAACAGGCCGTGGAATCTGGCATTGGAGGCATGAATGTTGCCGAAAACGTCGAAGGCCGCAGCCGCTATCCAATCAATGTCCGCTACCAGCGTGACTTTCGCGACAACGTCGGAGAGCTGAGTCGCGTTTTGATTGCGACGCCTTCCGGGGCACAGATCCCGATTTCCGAAGTAGCCAAGATTTCGTTTTCACGCGGTCCGGCGATGATCCGCGATGAAGATGGCCAACTCACGGGATATGTCTACATTGATCTCAACACGACTGACTACGGCGGTTTCGTAGACCAAGCCAGCAACGTGCTGCGGCAAAAGCTGCAATTGCCCGCGGGATACACCTATCAATGGTCGGGCGAATACGAATTCCAGCTTCGGGCGAAGGAACGGATGAAGATCATTTTGCCGGTGGTGTTCTTCGTGATCTTCCTTCTCCTGTACATGGTCTTCCACAACCTAACCGAGGCCATGGTCCTAATCTTCCCCACGTTCTATGCGATGACCGGCGGGCTGATCTTGCAGTGGCTGCTCGGCTACAACTTCAGCGTCGCCGTGTGGGTCGGGTATATCGCGCTTTTTGGCATCGCTGTGGAGACCGGCGTCGTGATGGTCGTGTATCTGCACGAATCGCTCGACAAGCGAATTGCTTTAGATCGCCCCCTCACTGAGACCGATATTTACGAGGCCGCCATTGAGGGCGCTGTGCATCGGCTCCGGCCAAAGCTGATGACGGTCTCCGCTGTTCTCGCCAGTCTGATTCCGATCCTCTGGGCCAGTGGTATTGGCTCTGACGTGATGAAGCCGATTGCCGCTCCGATGGTCGGCGGAATGATTACTTCCACCATTCACGTACTCATTCTCGTCCCCGTTTTTTTCGTATTGATGAAGGAACGCGCGCTACGTTGCGGGACCCTGCATTTGCGGAAGGAGGATGAATGAGCTGTGCACTCTTACAGGCGGGCACTGTGGATTCTCCGCACGCTACGAGCGCGGCAGACTTCTGTCTTGGTTCCTAGCGATTCGGTTTACCTTCACCAAAATCACGATCAGCAAAATCAATGGCACGAGGTATGCGATTGTGCAGCCAACCATTCCGATCCCTGACATCATCATTAGGAACTCCTTTCTTCGGCTTATTCAGGAGAGATCAACTTCATTTTTCTGACGCTATTTGTCCCTGTGTCGCCCGGTTGATGCAGCCGCTGGATCGCGCGAGGATCGCTTGCTATCCTTTCGCTTTGAGTGAGATGACGATTGCGCGCCGGGCGGTTGCGCATCGCGGAAGACGTTTGGAATATTTCACGATTGCGTGGAATACCCTCGAAGGCCAAGTCGGTGTAGGTACGGGATTGCTAGCTGGAAGCATCAAAGGAACCCGTGTGGCGTGCCGTTTAACACGCCTCACGGGTTCGTGTTCCTAATCGTGGGTGCCGTCGCGTCTGGGAATCAAACCCAGCTGCAGATCAGGTACACCCCTCGGGGGAACGAGTGCTTTATTGCTCGAATCGGCCGCGTCCGAGTTTCCTCAAAACCTGCCTGCCAACATTTGCGGGCAGCTTCGGTTGCGTGGTCGCGACATCCGCAATCGACTTGTCTATTCTTTCGTCTATGGGCGTTGCCAGAAAGGCGTGGGTCTCGCCCGTATGCGGACCGTTGAGCACCGTCGCCATTCCCACGATTTGACCGCGCTCGTTGATCTGGTTAGCCATGGTTGGGTTCAGGTTTGAACTGGCAGGAAACAGCGTGTCCAGGCTGGTCATCACGTTGTCCTGCCAGATGAAGGCATGGGACCAGTTGAAGCTGGAGTCCAAGGTACTTCCCACCACTTGGCCCTTATCGTTGATGCCGCTGGCTATGGCGGCAAAATCTCCCGGTAGAGTCTTGAGGTTCGTGATTGCGCCGTTCCGCCAAAGCGCGGCATAAAAAGTTGTGCCGTCAGGGCTAGCGACATCCCCAACGATTTGTCCCTGGTTGTTAATGCCGAAGGCGAAACCACCAGTTCCGAGGTCAGGAAGGGGGAAGACAGTGCCGTTTTTTTCCCACAATACGGCGTGAAGCGCTGTGGTGCAGGTTCCCGAGTAGCCTACGGCTTGACCGCGATCGTTGATGGCGTTCGCTTCCCCATCTGGATCGCTACCCACCGTAGGAAGAGC
>Ga0210399_10005100_pt1 | contig 10205 bp, 10 predicted proteins | sample IncBWC14MmetaG_FD_150865 | JGI IMG/M metagenome (GOLD analysis project Ga0210399, IMG submission 150865) | Forest soil microbial communities from Barre Woods Harvard Forest LTER site, Petersham, Massachusetts, United States - Inc-BW-C-14-M | ecosystem: Environmental > Terrestrial > Soil >...
AGAGTGCTGCGAATCTCTGCCTGCCACTTCTCATCAACCACTAGCGGTAGAAGGTCGGGCTCAGGAAAATACCTGTAGTCGTGCGCTTGCTCTTTCGAGCGCATGCCATAGGTTTTGCCTTCCGCCGAATTGTAGAGCCGGGTTTCCTGAGTGATCTTGCCACCGGATTCAACGATCCCAATCTGGCGATCAATTTCGTACTCCAGGGCCTCGCGAATAAACCGGAAGGAATTGACGTTCTTGATTTCAGTCTTCGTGCCGAACTGTTTCTGGCCGCGAGGGCGCACGCTGACGTTGGCGTCGCAGCGCAACGAACCTTCCTCCATATTGCAATCGCTGACCCCGGTGTACAGAATGATTTCCTTCAAACGTGTGAGGTATTCGTACGCCTCAGCGGGTGAAGCGATCTCAGGCTCGCTGACGATTTCGATCAGCGGCACTCCGCTGCGGTTCAGGTCGATGGCGGTAGTCCCAGCGGAATCGGCAAAGCCTTCGTGCAGGCTCTTGCCCGCGTCTTCCTCAAGGTGCAGGCGCGTGATGCCGATTTGTTTAACGCCGGCGGCCGTCACAACGTCGATTTTGCCGAACTCGGCCAGTGGCTTGTCGTACTGCGAGATCTGATACCCCTTGGGCAGGTCAGGATAAAAATAGTTCTTTCGCGCGAAAATGGAACTCTGGTTAATGCGGCAACCCAGCGCCATCGCTGCCAGGACTGCGAAATCCACTGCCTTGCGGTTCAGCACCGGCAGAGCTCCCGGCAAGCCCAGGCAAACCGGGCAAACGTTGGTATTCGGCGGAGCACCAACGCGCGTGGAGCACGAGCAGAAAATCTTGCTCACGGTCAGAAGCTGAACGTGCACCTCCAGCCCGATCACGGGTTCGTACTTGGTGCGGGTCGCTACGGAAGTGTCCGGCGTGGTGACCATATCCAGCGATTATAAAGGGTTCTCGGCACCGAGCCCTCGAGGCGTATGACAGTCGCCCGTTAGTTGGGCTTCGGCGGCGCGCTCAGGTATTTCTCCAGCGGAACTTCGAAATACATCAGTTCGTTTCCCCTGGCATCGCGCACGCCGGTCAAATAGAAGTGCGCGCCCGCGAGGGGAGTGGAAATCCCCGACACATCAAAAAACATGAAGCCCGCCTGAGTGCCGTGGGGTTCGACCGCCTTGGCGGCAAACTGGGCGTTCTGAATCTCGTCCATTGCATCCCTGCTCACGCTCCCTTTCGCCTTCTTGGGCCAAGGCAGCGGATTCGGAGAAATGGTCCCGGTAGGCCGGGAGATACGCCGGTAAAGATCGTCTTCGGTCGCGGGCGGAATTTTGGTTCGATTGACGGTCACCAGTTCCGCCTTCATTCCTGCCAGCGAGACTGGCTGGTCGCCGTCGTTGGTGATCACCATGAACATTGGCATCAGACCCACGTCACTGTAGCGAACCGAAAAGATGTTTGCCTTGTCGGCCATATCGTACGGATCGAGTGCCAGCGTGACCGCCTCGCCGGAATGCTCGTCATGAGCGGGATAGGTCTTCGCCGGCTGCGCCGCCGGCATGACAAAATGCTTTCCCGCCAGACAAACGATGGAAGTCAACAACAGAACAGACACCGCGGTCAGCGCTCGCAGCCGCCACAAACTTGTGCTGGTGCAGGACATGATTATCGATTATAGGATGCAAGCTTCATAAACGGTGGTGCCTTGCGCGGCAGATATGCAGGTAGAATGTCCCTTCTTGCATGTATTTGATCTACAGTGTGCTGCTGGCGGCGGGGCTGTTGGTAAGCCTCCCCTACTGGCTGCTGCAAAGACTGCGTCATGGTAAGTATCGCGCGGGCTTGGGCGAGCGCTTGGGTAGGCTGCCGCAGCGGTTGGTGACTGAGCCCGAGCGCCCCTTAATCTGGGTTCACGCGGTGTCAGTGGGCGAGGTTCTGGCGATCAGCAGTTTAGTGGCGGAACTCAAAAAGCGATTTTCGCAACATCGAGTGGTCATTTCCACGACGACGGATACTGGTCAGGAGTTGGCTCGCACTCGCTTCGGCGCGGAGAATGTATTTTACTTCCCACTCGACTTTGGCTTCGCAATCCGGCCATACTTGCGATTGCTGCAGCCCAGGCTGGTTGTGATCGCGGAAACCGAGTTCTGGCCAAACTTCCTGCGGCTTGCCCACGCCAGCGGCGCCCGGATTGCCGTAGTGAACGCCCGCATCTCGGACCGCTCCTGGCCCGGATACCGGCGCGCCCGACGTCTGCTGACGAGCGTTTTGCGGCAGGTGGATCTTTTCTTGACCCAGACGAAAGAAGACGCTGATAGACTCGAGGAAATTGGCGCCCCTGCCGAGCGTATCCATATAACCGGCAATCTAAAGTTTGACGTACCTGCCCCGGCTGCGCCATCGATCATCGCCAGCCTGCGCGCGGCCTTTCAGCAAGCTAACAGCGGCCCCGTAATTGTTTGCGGAAGCACCGTGGATGGCGAAGAGCCCCTGCTGCTGCAGGCTTTGGTCAATGTTCTGGCCAGCCATCCTCGGTCTGTTATGGTTCTGGCGCCGCGCCACCCGGAACGATTCGGCGAAGTGGCTGATTTACTCAACCAGCTTGGTATTCGATTCTGGCGTCGGTCCTTGTGGGGCGGCGACCCGATTGCCGGTGGCGTCCTGCTGATCGATACGATTGGCGAACTCGGGGCCCTTTACGCGTTGGCGGACGTCGCGTTTGTTGGCGGCAGCCTCGTCCCCCGCGGGGGACACAATATCATCGAACCTGCACTGCACGGGGTTCCCATTGTCGTGGGCAACCACACCGAGAATTTCCGCGACATCGTACGCTTATTTCAAAGTCAGGATGCCGTGCGAGTGGTCGGTCCTTCTGAACTCCCGCTAGTGCTGATGGAACTGATTTCGAACCCAGCGGAACGGGTTGCACTGGGTCGCCGGGCGGCAGAAACGCTACGCGCACAAATGGGGGCGACACAGAGGACCGTGCAGGCGTTGGAAAAACTCCTGGCCACTACCGGTGATCGGGCGGCTGCGGGTCGGAGCTTATCCTGAGTGAAGTCGAAAGAACCCGCCCGGCCAACGCCAAAACCGTGTCGTGAGCACCGCGAATGAATGTTTTTTCCTCCATCTTCGGAGTTGGCGTGCGGGCACGCAACACGCTCTACAACCGCGCCATCATTCCAGCTCGAAAGCTGCAAGGACCCGTCGTCAGCGTCGGCAACTTATCCGTCGGAGGCTCCGGCAAGACCCCTTTTGTTCTGCTTCTAGGAGAATTGCTGACGGCACGCGGAGTGACCTTCGATATTTTGTCTCGAGGTTACGGACGTGAGAAACGCGGTGTCGCACGCGTGGATCCGGGAGGCTTACCCCGGCACTTTGGCGATGAGCCTTTGCTACTGGCTCGGCGCCTGGGGGTGCCGGTGATCGTGGCCGAGGATCGCTATCAAGCCGGCTTATTCGCGGAAGAAAGCTTCGGCCCGCGGCTTCATTTGCTGGATGACGGCTTTCAGCATCGTGCTTTGGCGCGTGATTTCGACGTCGTGCTGGTGACTCCCGAGGACGCACGCGACCGCCTGCTCCCCGCTGGGCGTCTGCGGGAGCCGCTGACTTCATTGTCCCGAGCCGACGCGGTGGTCCTGACCAGCGGTGCTTCACCGGAATCGTTCCCCTTGAATGGCAAACTGGTATGGCGGGTGCGCCGGGGCATCTCGTTGACGAATGTTCCCTCTCGCCCCGTGGTTTTCTGCGGAATTGCGCGGCCCCAGAATTTCCTGCTGCAACTGCGTACGGCCGGCGTCGAGCCTGCAGGGCAGGCTTTGTTCCGCGACCATCACGCCTACACCGAACGGGATATTCGGGACCTGTTGAACCTGCGCCAACAAAGCGAGGCCGAAGGCTTCGTCACCACGGAAAAAGATGCCATCAACCTGGGAGGGTATCTCGATGCATTGCAGCCCCTGGCCGTGATTCCCGTCAAGATGGAATTGGTGGACGCGGCTAACGCAGTCGATACCATGCTGCGGATGATTGCAGAACGAAGACGCCAGCGTGAGAAAATCGGTGCCGGAGCTCAGCGGAGCACAATGGCGAAATGACCAGACACCCCAAAGAGACGGAACGGCTTAAAAAGATCGTTGAGTCTTTCCCCAAGATGACTGTCACCGTGGTCGGCGACCTGGTGGCCGACGAATTCATTTTTGGGGAAATCTCGCGCGTCTCGCGAGAAGCGCCCGTGCTCATCCTGAAACACCGCGAGCGTACGGTCGTGCCGGGAGGCGGGGCCAATGCGATTTACAATCTAGCCGACCTGGGCGTCAACGTCCTGCCTGTCGGGGTCCTGGGCGACGATGAAGCCGGACGCTTATTGTTGAAAGCGTTCCGCCACAAACACATTGCCCTCAGCGGCGTTTTGAAAGACAAAAGCTATACCACAGTGACCAAAACTCGCATTTTGGCGGGCATGACACACACCGCCCGCCAGCAAGTGGTCCGCGTCGACCGCGAGCCGGAAACCGAACCCAACCGTCACTTGAAGCGCGAGCTCGTCTTGGCGGCGCGAGAATACGCTCGCGTCTCGGACGCGCTGCTCATCTCCGACTATGGCTATGGAGCGGCGAGTCCTGCGATCCTCAATGCGATCCGCGCACGAGGACGTCTCGATGGAGTTGCCGTCGTCCTCGATTCACGCTACCGCATGCTGCAATATTCCGGGGTGGTCGCTGCCACACCCAACGAGCCTGAGGTCGAGGCAGCTTTGGGCGTGCGGATCGGCAACGATTGGTCACAATTGTGCTCCGCTGGCGAGCAACTGATGTCACTTATGAAGCTGCAATCGCTCGTGATCACACGCGGCCGCGATGGTATGGCGGCATTCGCAGGCAATCACAGACCGGTAGACATCCCGATCTTCGGCTCGGACCAGGTCGCGGATGTGACCGGAGCCGGCGACACGGTGATCGCCACTTTCGCCGCGGCCTTCGCTGCGGGAGCCAGCACCGAAGAGGCGGCTCAATTGGCGAATTATGCAGGCGGAATCGTGGTGATGAAGCGCGGAACCGCGACCGTGTCGAGACGGGAATTGCTCGACGGGATCGCGCTATCGCCACCCGCAACAAGGGCCCACTGAATGTCGAGGGAAAAAATCGTGGACCGCGACGGACTGAAACTGCGCGTTGCCGCATGGCGCCGGGCAGGCGAATCCATTACGCTCGCCAACGGCTGCTTTGACCTGCTCCACGTCGGCCACGTGCGCTACCTGCAGGCGGCGAAGCGACTCGGCGGGCGCTTGGTCGTGGCCATCAACTCGGATGAATCCGCACGGTCATTGAAGGGAGAGGCCCGTCCGGTGATGCCTGCCGACGAACGCGCTGAAATTCTCTCGGCGCTGGCTGACGTGGACGCTGTCGTAATTTTCCCGGAGCGTGACGTACGGGCACTGATCCGCGAACTCCGTCCCGACGTTCACGCGAAAGGAACTGACTACACCGCGGAGACCGTGCCGGAGCGGGATGCGGTCGCGGAGTGTGGTGGCCGGGTCGAAATCGTCGGCGACCCGAAGGATCATTCGGCCACGGAGATCATCCGTTCGCGGATCGGACCGCGGCGTTCCTGAGCATGGAATCGCCGCTCACAGCTGCTTCGGAGAATGTGGCGCCATTCGCTTATCGGCGATTGCTGATTGTGCGGCTGGGCTCGATGGGCGACATCATCCACACCCTGCCCGCCGCGACCGGGTTACGTCGAGCGTTCCCTGACGCGATCCTCGGTTGGGCGGTTGAGGAACGATGGGCGGAGTTGCTGTGCACCTTGTCCGAGCCGCGCTCGGGGCCGCGTTCTCCGCGGAGACCGCTGGTCGACCGGGTCCACACCGTGAATACGAAATCGTGGCGCACGTCGCTGCTTTCCATTCAGACTTGGGAACAAGTCGCGGCCGGGCTCAGCGAACTCCGTGCACAACGGTACGAAGTAGCAGTCGACTTCCAGGGAGCGGCCCGATCGGCGGTGCTGGCGCGCTGGTCCGGGGCGCCCGTGATCTATGGAGTAAGCCAGCCTCGCGAAAATGTCGCCAGCATGTTCTACACGCGGCAGGTGATTGCCCGTGGCAGTCATATTGTCGAGCAGAATCTCTCGCTGGCAGAAGCGGTAGCACGCCACCCATTGGAGATGCCGAAGATAGAATTTCCGCACGACCCCTTGGCCGAAAAGAAATGTGAAGACCGGTTGCAGCAGGCCGGCGATTTCGTGCTCCTCAATCCAGGCGCGGGCTGGGGTGCCAAGCAGTGGCCAGCGGAACGCTACGGATATGTAGCCAGGCGATTGGCGGAGGGTGGTGTGACATCGCTGATCAACGTCGGCCCCGGCGAGGAGCCGCTGATGCGAGCCGTCGAAGTGGCCAGCGAGGGTACAGCGAAAGGCGTTGCCTGTTCACTCTCGGAATTGATTGCTGTCACCCGCCGCGCGTGCCTTTTCGTCGGAGGCGATACCGGCCCCATGCACCTGGCTGCAGCGCTTGGGATCCCCGTGGTTGCAATCTTCGGCCCCACCAATCCCGCGCGCAACGGGCCGTTTGGGACTTCCAGTATCGTCTTGCGCAGCCCTGCCAGCCCGACTACCCATTCCCGCCGCGCACGGCCCGATCCCGGCCTGCTGGAAATCACCGCTGACGAAGTGGTTGTGGCCGCGAGACAGTTGCTAAGGAGTGCCCGTGGCTAGCGTTACCTGGGCGAAAATTGCGCGTCGCATTCGTGTGCCTCTGGGCTTTGCTTTCACCGCTCTCTACTTATGGCTCGCAACACCCACGGCAGCTTCCATGCTGATCGGCTCTGCGCTCATTATTCCCGGACTCGCCATTCGTGCGCTGGCATCCGGACATGTGCAGAAAAATGAGCAGCTTGCCACCACGGGGCCTTACGCTCATACACGCAATCCACTTTACCTTGGTTCTCTGATTCTGGCCGTGGGCTTCGCCATCGGTGCGCGAAACTGGTGGATTGGGCTAGGGCTGGTTTTGATTTTTCTGGCGATCTACTTACCTGTCATTCGTGGAGAAGAGGCATTTCTGAGAGGACGTTTTACCGGATTTGCCGAATATGCGCGACAGGTTCCTCGGCTATTGCCTCGGCTGAGTCCCTTTAGCGACAGCCGCGGAATATTTTCCTGGGACTTGTACTTCAAGCATCACGAGTACAATGCCACACTAGGTGCGGCGGCGATGCTGGCGGCATTGACGGCCAAGCTGCTCTGGATCCGATAGCCGCATCGCGAGGCATCTCCGCGCTGGCATTCGGTATCTCACCAGATGCTGGAATCGTTCGTCTAAGCGACATGCACAGTGTCTTAAGGTTCAATCCGGCGTGGTGTTGGTTCGCAACTCTCTTCTTTTCTTTTTTGTCGCAAGGGCAGACTGCTCCGTCGGGGCCATCCGAGCAGCCTTCACTCTCCACCATAAGCGCCGCCCCCTCGTCGCGGGTCGTCCCTCCGCCCCCGAATTATGCTTTTCCGAATGGGCAAACCTACGTGTACGGTGTCGAATGGCATTTGTTCAATGCCGGAACGGCCAGAGTCACGCTGAGTCTCGACGGCGGCCAGGAGCACGTAACCGCGGTTGCAAACTCAGCGGGAGTGGTGAACGCGCTGTACAAAGTGCAAGATCGCTTTGAAGCATTCTTCGATCCGCGTACTTTCTGCTCGCTGCGTGTTTCGAAGAATACCGAGGAAGGTTCTCATTCGCGCCAGACCGAACTACGTTTCGACTACTCTCGACACAAGAGCGCGCTCGATGAAAAGAATCTGAAGACGGGCGAACAGAAACAGGTGGAAAACGACATTCCCGCGTGCGTTACCGATGTTGTCAGCGGGTTCTATTACCTGGCGTCGCTGCCACTGCAATCGGGCAATAGCTACGCCTTCCCAATCAACGACGGAAACAGAACGACCGAAGTCACGGCGCGCGTAGAAGCTCGAGAGCAGGTCAAAGTGCCCGCTGGCACATTCCGGACCGTACGCATCAAGGCGGAAGCGATTTCCGGCGCTTTGCAGGGAAAAGGTACAGTCTGGGCATGGTTTACCGACGACGCCAACCACACTCCAGTGCAGATGCGATCGAAATTGGGATGGGGAACTCTGCTGTTCCGGTTGCAGCGGACCGAAAAGCAATGACTTCCGCCGCCAAACTATTTCTGCGCCAGTAGCGCCTTTGCACGGCCGAGTTCCGGCCGATCCGAGTTCGATCCATCACAGACCTTCACTAGCCGAGCGTAATATGTGTGCGACTTGTCGCTCTTGCCCGCCATCTCCGCAGCTCGCGCCGCGCCGTACAGGCCGTTGAAGCGGTTCGGGTTGAACTTCAGGTCGGCTTCATACTCAGCCAGAGCTTGATCCGGACGTTTCATGTCCAGCATCATGTCGGCGAGCATTTCGCGCGCCGGAATCGCCAGCGGCTCATCGCCTTCCGCCTCTTCCTTCTCCGCGATGGCGCGCAATGTCTTGATGGCTTCGTCGTTGTTGCCTTCGGCGTGAGCTACCCAAGCCGCGGCTTCCTGACGATCCTGCTCGACCGCATCGGCAAAGCTCGTTTTCTTCCGCTTCAGCAAGGCGCTGCGAGTGGCTTCGATCTCGGCCACATCTTTGCGTGCGTCAGCCACATTGCCGGTGCGGGCTGCGCCAATTGCCCGGGCCCAGTAGGTGATCGAACGGTCTCCGTTTTCCGCCCCAGGAACCGGCGATAGCGATGCGGCATCGGCCCAGTGATGCATCTCCAGCGCGTACCTCGCAGAAAAGGTTACCAGTGCACCCGTGCGCGGGTCGAAGTCCATCCCGTACATGTCGTCTTTCTTCGCCGGCATCGCCTTCACTTCTTCGATCACTCGCTGTGCATCCATTTCACGTCCGGACTGCAGATATGCGTAGACCAGAAAATCCATAGCATGAAACTGGTGACCTTCACCGCCCATATGCATGGCTGCCGTTTTGCGTGTAGCGGCAATGGAAGCAAGGTTGGAATCGATATCGTCCTGCCACAAACCAAGGCGGGCAAAGATGTGCGATGGCATATGCAGAGCATGGGGAGCGGCCGGAGCGATATTCGCGTAGCGTCGAGCGGCGGGCAACCCAAGTTCCGCCAATTGCGGCTTATCGTAGCTGTGAATCAGGTAGTGGGCCACCCCAGGATGATCGGGTTCGACCGCGAACAGCTTTTCCAGGACTTCAGCTGCCTGCTTTCGATTGGCAAAGGTGGTGTCATTGTCCGGCTCAGAGGCAAGCAGCGAGAGTGCATAGAACGCGGCTGCCTCGCGATCATCAGGATCATCCTTGTAAATTGCCGCCATGGCCTGGGAGTACGCGTTCGCGCGATCGTGATAGTCGCGTTTCTTGCCGCGGTAGAACTCGTCCATGGCATTGATATAGTCACGCTCGCGATCTGTTTTGGGATGCAGCGACCTTGCCTCCTTGACTTCCGCGTGACCTCGCTTGATCATCGCTGCGTCCGGCTGGTTCCATAGTTGATGCCAGATGCTCATGGCGATTCCCCAATGCGCCATCGCGCACTTCGGATCATCTTTGGCGATCTGCTCGAATTCCTTCCCCGCTTCTTCATACCAGAACGAGTGCAGCAGCGCGACACCGCGTTCGAACGGCTTTTGCATCGCCGCCGCACACGACACTGGAAAATGTACGGTGCCCAATTGATCGGTTGTCAGATCTTCATGGTGATGGCCTTCATCGGCCGCTGCCGCGAAGGGAAAAAGCGTCAATATGGTGAAGGCCAGCGCCAAACGCATGAAAACACCCCGGTGAACAGCGAGTCTAGAACGTCACGCTTGACAGGTCAAACGTGTAAGCCAATGAATTCGAATTGGAGTTGGCCTTCTTACTGCAGTCGGAAGCGCTCATTCATCAATCGCTGGAGTCGAGGTTTGTACAGAATGTCGTAGGTGAATTCCTTGTCCGGGAACATCGCCAGCGCGGCACGCTTGGCGCCGGCGACCAGTTCGGAGGCTTCTTCGACAGTGAGGTTGGGGTCCTGGCCAATCACGGACATCACCATGCTGATCATGATTTGCAGGCGCCGGATATTTCGCGCCTCTTGCTCTCTTTCGCTTACATTTGCCGATTGTAAACGCCGCTCTAAACTACTCATGAGGCCCCCAACGCCGCAGTCTGTTCAATTAGATGTTCCTCGGCGCGAGCGCGTTGCGCCCGCCCCTTTGAGCTTA
>Ga0210399_10005101_pt1 | contig 10204 bp, 4 predicted proteins | sample IncBWC14MmetaG_FD_150865 | JGI IMG/M metagenome (GOLD analysis project Ga0210399, IMG submission 150865) | Forest soil microbial communities from Barre Woods Harvard Forest LTER site, Petersham, Massachusetts, United States - Inc-BW-C-14-M | ecosystem: Environmental > Terrestrial > Soil >...
CGGAAGTCCCGCAGTCGCACATCCAAGCGCACACCAAATAGAATAAGAACCGGCTCGAAAGCGGCAGCTAGGTCTTCCGATGGGGGGGGCCGGCCTGACTTCTTGGTGTTGGGCTAGGGCATCAATCATCACAACCATAGTCCCGGATGGCCGGCCTCTGCTTTCCTTAACAACCCGTGTCAGCCCGTTCTTATTAAGCGAGGCCCGAATCCAAGAAGAGTCCGCCCAAATTGAAAAGGCCTTCGGTGCAGCCCTGCCACATCGACTCCCGGACAGCCCGTTAGCCGAGCTAACAATTTCGGATTGAATTGCCGCCAATTCTCCGCTTAGCACATGCGCTCCTCATATCGCTATGTTTCGAAGTCGCGACGAAGATTGCTTAAGCGGAAGCAACCAAGATCAATCACCTCCGGCGTCGACAACAGCAATTGGACCGCTTGGGCGTCTTCGCACGCGCTCGATCTTAAAAAAAGACCTATTATCTACCTACCGGATTCCCTACTCAATCGGTGGAACGGCGGCATCCGTCGGCTTCGGCTGGACCTGCTTAGGAGCCACTTCGGGCTCGAAAAGAGCGAGATGCTGGCATGCTTGGCTTCCTTGGGAGAGATCGTGATGCCCAGTCTGCAACCCCGTATACGGAGTGCTTCCGGCGGTGGCGAAGCACTCGACCATGGCCTTGTGGAAGCTTCGCAACGGCAGGTGCCCGAAGTCTTTGGGGGAGTTGGCGCGATGGCAGCCGTCTTCGTCGCACAAACGGTCGGCCCCGAAGTCAATCCCAAAGGCAAGATCGGTGGCAGTTGGGACAATCACGGCGCTGACAATAGCCGTACTGCGGTGGTAAACCTTGGCGCCGGGAAGGGGCCAGCCGATGAAGCTACCAAAGTAGGGAACCTCAAAAAACGGCGGCACGACGGGAAATTTTGATCGTGGCCGCTGAAGCATGGCTGAGAATGCTGAAATTTCAAACAACTTCAGAGACTCAACACGGACCCGTGTGGAAACGTCGTGCTTAGCGACGCGAGATAGAGTATCCTCGGCGCTCTTGTCCGAGGTAAATCGCGTGGGATTGCCGGCTTCCTGGGCGGTCAGCTTGACTTCGAGTTCGGCGGAGGAAGCACCGGCCAAGGCGTGAGGTGTGATGTCGAGCTTCAGTTCGCGGCCTATCTTGGCCTCCGCCGGCTGAACGGAGTTCAACGCGCCCAACAGCACTGCAGCCTCGTTGGCGGTGAGGTTGGTCTTCAACACGCCAGGAATATTTTTCTCCGCGTCAGAAACGGATTTCACCAGGTCGGTGAGACTGGGTGGGTTGGTGGCGTCAAAGAAGCTCTGGGTAACCGTGTCCGCCAGACTTTCGACGCCGCTAATACCTCGCACCGAAAGCATTCCATCATTGAGGAAGGTTCGATCGCCGCCTCCGAACCAATTCCGCGATTCGCGCCGGGAAATGTCCGCTTCGTATTTACATTGAAGTTCTGCCTGAAGATTCTGCGTAAAAGCAGCTACGTCTCGGTTGAAGGCAAGAATCAGGGGATTGAACTCGGTGTTTAATTCCTGCGCACTCTGCGTGAGGTCATAGGGGATGAAGTCGTGCGGATATTGGGTCGCCCACTTGTAGTTGAAAAGAAAATCGGCAACTGCGGCGCGAAGCAAGCCTGCACGAGTGGTCGCATATTTCAGGTTGTCTGTTGATTGGATCGGCCCAAAACTCTGCTTCGTCTGTTCTCGAAAGCAGTTCAGTTGGATGTTGTCTTCCCGACCTGCGAGGATCTGTTCGCTCATAACGATTCGATCGGCAAGCTCGCAATCTTTGACAGACTGCTGACTGAAAGTGTGAAGTTGGCGGTCTACAATCCTCATGCAGGAACGGAATTGTTTGACTGTAGGTTGGTCCGCGCACGGATCCTGCGCCCCAGACGGTTGGGGCTCGCAACCAGCATAGGGGCTAGAAGGCAGTGGCTGGCCTTGCATAGCATCGACTGTCGTTTGGGCTGTCTGGAAAGGCTCCTCGGCGGCAATGATACCAATCAGAAGATTGGTGAACGTAGGACGAAGCGGCTCGAACGCACGGCTGAAGCCCAGGCAGTATTGATCGCTCTCGCACCAGCCCCAGCGCCGCCGGTTGGAGTCGATCGTTTTCTCCAGACCGCTTTCTTGTCTTGAATCTTCTGGATGTCCTGAGTTTCTCTCGACACCCTGGGGAAGTTGTTTTCCGACACTTTGAGATAGAACCGGAGCTACCTCGAAGTCGGTCTCGGCAAACTTTTGTGTGACATACCGATAGAAGAGATCGTCGAAGAAGCCTGATGTTTTCATCTGCTGGCTGAGGGAATCCCATCCCTGGTCAATGGCGCGTTGGAGAAGATCGTTACCGTGGGCGATGAGTTCGCGTGCCGCCTCTGCCTCAGCAGTGACGATCTTGTAGTCCTGAGAACTCGCTTGCAGGCTCCAGATGTTCATCAGGACCTCGGGACGAGGAAGATCGAGCGCCGCCATGAGCCGGTTACGCTCGAAAATGCCGCGATCACTCCCGTCCTCATTCGAGTAGACCAGCATGTCGTTGACAGGCTGAATAGTCGGTGGCTTGGGAGGCGGTGGAGGAGTGATTTTGCTTTTGGTCTTGTCAGAGCTGGATGGTTTCCCAGTGTCCTTGCCCCCGGAATCTGCCGTTTCTGCGTTCGGCTGGCCGGGTTGCTCGCTCGGATCCGCGGACTCTCCGCCGTTGGCGGATGTCGCTTTAGAGCTTCCGGGACTGCTACCAGGGGCCACACTAACCGAAACAGTTGGGGAGACCGTACTGGTGGCGGTCGCACTTTCACCGTTCGATGAAGACGATCCCTTAGTTTTAGACGTCGTAGCATTGCCAGTTCCACTCGCACTCGCATCGCCCGAGTCGCTGGAACCCGAAAGTTTTTTTGCTACCACCGTTGCATCGACATAGAAAAGACGCTGTGTGGGCGCAGCAGAAGGTTGTTGCCAATAGAGGTGAGAAATGCTCTTCGTGAGCGCGGCTAACGTTAGCGGGTCAGCCTGATTCTTGCTGATGATGAGGATACAGTTGGCGCCAACCGCCTTAACGACGATGCTGCCGTCCGGCGGAAGCACGAGTTGGGTGATGTTCTTATCCGCCGAGCCAGGAACCCGGATAGCAGAGGCATTGCTGAAATCGGAACTGGCTAGAGCCTTAACATGATCTTCGAGCTTCTGCAGGTCGGCAGCTGGTGGTGATGCTGCTTTTGAGTAGATCGCAATCTTGTTGGGAGGGACCGCGGTGAGGGTGAAGCCGGGCTCAGAGCCGAGTAATTTGGCCACTTCGGCAGCATTCGTCGCAGGAAAGCGAAGCGTACTTGAGAAGCAAGAGTCCCGTCCGAATGTGAAGTCAGTGGACGTCAGTGAATAGATTTCGACGAAGTGCTGCTCGGGAGGTTTCTCCGTCGATTTCTTCGTGCCAGCTGGCTTGGCGGCTGTCGCCGCCGGTGCGACGGACGAACTCGCGGCGGAGGACGCAGCCGCTTGAGCGAACGAGCATGTACTCACAGATATAGCAATAGATGCCAAGAGGGCACACCGGTACACGAGGTGCATCGAGAAATTCCTTCTGTAAATTTCTTCAAAGGGCCCGAGAGCGTAAAGCGGGGAAGGGCGTAATCTTAGTCCGCCACAAAATTCTTGCAAGCACTTTCTTGAACTCGTTACGAATTCCGAACAAAATGTGATTCTATTGTTAACGTAAAGGTCTTCGCGCTCTTAAGCGTCCTGTTCGCGGACTCGGACGGCCAACACTCGCGCTTGAAGGGAGTCCGGGCGTGCCGAATGTCATTTCAGAGATCCTAAGCAATGCTAGACGCATGATATTTCAGCATTTTCAATGGAGCGCCATGACCAGGTGCCCGCCCACTTAGTCACAAGCTGTCGAGCACGCTTCTAGCGGCAACACTTTTCCCGGCTAGACCGGCTAACAAGTGTTTCACTGCCGTTGAGTATTCCGCTCTTGGCGAGGCTGCCTCCCTAATCTGTTGAAGAAAGGCTTCGGCAGTGCTTCTGGCAATTACGTTTTTCATCTTCACGTAGCGCGCAAGTTGTTTGTCGGCGTCTTCGATCCATTTGTGAACCGTCCGCAAATTCAACGCTCGTCGCTCAACGAGAATCGGATGCTTGAGGTGATAGCGCGTGATCGTCTCGTCGGCCATCCTGTATTCGCGCTCGTGGTCCTTAGAAATGGCCGGGCCCACGCTCCCATCTTCTGAGAACGCGATGAGCCGTACGTCAGTCACCCTGGTCGGATCCAGCAGCAGGGGTAGCTCTTCGTCAATGTCATCCGTGTCCGTTAGTGCACGCGTGCTTTCATCCCATATAGGGAAATAGTCTTGCTTGCCACCTGTCGTTGTCGCGCTCGTTCGAATACTGTTGCAGTATGTGCAACTGAAGCGATAATTCGTCCATTCGAAAGCCAACCACCAGTAACCGCCGTGAGGTGGGTTCGTCCCTTTCACGTTCCCCTTCGGGCGATAATGATCGACGGCGTTGTCAGAGCGGGGATCGATCGATTCGCAGTACCAGCACTTTCCATTTGAAAGCAAGCGCATCTTCTCCTTCAAGTCCTTCCATACGGATTGGTAATCGTCGATTACTTTTGAGCGCTGACTCGGCTGAGCAAGGCGAACCGCGTTTGCCGCCTCCCGGGCAGCGTCGAGCCACGCAGCATCAGGCTGAAGCTCACGTATAGCTATGTACCTCATCACGTCCGCCTTATCGCATCTTGCCCTTGAGGCTGTTGTCTTCACTCTTGACAAGGTCACGAACAATCGCTTCGGCAACCTGAGCCTTCCGTTCATTCTCTTCAGCCGTGAGCGCAGGCAGCTGCGACTCCTGCGGCGCATCCTTCTCTATTCGTGACATCGCCTCGACGAATCGACGAAATAAAGGGTCTCGGACAAATCTGGTAGCGTCGACGTATTTGACCTGCTCTTCGACCTTCTCGAGGTCGGCGTCTATTGCAGCTCGTTCGGTCTCGGTGATCGTGGTGTCAAGTCGCTTTGCTGTGAGCTGGCGCTTCTGGTCGAGCGCCTGGGCTGTCTTGATGTCCAACTGAGAAGCCAGGCCGAATAGTTCGCTCGTCAGCAACCCCGCTGCGCCCACACCTTTCAACGAGTGCGCGGGACGCGTGACCTGAACGACACCTTTGGCGTCTCGCTCGAACCTGTGCACCTGGTGCGGCTCAAGTCCTCCAACAATGAGTGGCGAGTGTGTCGAGACAATGAATTGAACCTTCTTGAAACAGTTGCTTAATGCCTCAACCAACACTTGCTGCCAAGCGGGATGCATGTGTGCGTCAATCTCGTCGACGAGAACCAGCGCCGGCATTCGCTCAGGATGCTTCTCTTTCGCATAGATTTCAAACATTCGCTCAAGCAGAGCGCCCACCCAGCCGATGACAGAAGACATTCCCTGTGAGAGCGACTCGATCGGAACCTCGCCGTCCGCGGTCTTCATCATCACTTGGAAAGTTTTGTCCTCTACCCGGCTAAAGGAAACATTCACATCTTTGCTGATTTGGCGTACAACCTCGAAGAATTCAGTGAGGGCACGGGAGGCTGCCGGATCGGTCCGGGCACGAACCGCTGTGTTTACAACCCATTGCTTGAGGTTATCGACTCGGGAATCGACACCGTCAGTGATCAAGGGCAATAGGTCCTCGACAACCGGATAAGGCCTTTCCTCCACATGCGAGACGCCGGTCGGGCGTCGCAGGGAGACGCCGCGGAGCGGAGGAAAGCCGAGAACGACGCTCGTTCCTGACTGGAGCGGTGTGTATCGGCGGGGGCGAACCTTTACTTCCGAACCATCCCGAACCAATTCAGATTCGTAGATGTCTTCGCCAATCCAGAGTTTGATATAACCAGAAGTTTCGCCAACGCGCAAAAGTGATCGAGCGGCTGGCGCTGTCTTCTCATGGTTGCCACACAACCCCAGTGCGATGGCTTTTAGAAGTGTGGACTTTCCGAGACCGTTGTTCGCAAGCAGTACATTCCAGGATTGATCGAACCGAATATCCAGTTTCTTAAATGAGCCAATATTCACGAGTTCAACGCGTTCAAGCGGCGGTGAACCAATCTCGCGAATTACAGGCCGCTTCTGTTTGTTTACCGCCTCTCGAAGGGCTGATACAAACACCCCCACTTCGGCATGCGCCGCGCTCTCCCGGTAAGGAAGAAGTCTTACGTGATAGGACGACCGAAAGCGCTCGTCTTGAAGACCGCTATCAGCAGTCTCGGGAACGAGAGCATAGTGGGCGCGCGCAGTCTGTCCGCGTATGCGAAGGGCGGAAAGGAAATCTTCCACGCCCTTCAGACTTGCACCTATGAAGAGTACGGTGTTGGAAGAAAAAAGAGATGTAATAAAGCGTGCATAGTCTGGATTTTCATTCACGGAATCTCGATATTCGGCTGTGGTAAACAGGAAACCTGGACTGTCATTAGCATTGCCGTAGATTTTCAGCACAAAGAAGCGTCCCTCACGTAACAACACTGGGAATTGGGCAGAATCCTTGGGCGTGAGGATCAGGCCACCGCGACTTTCAAACGTGCGTTCCAACAAATCATCCCAGTTGCAGGTAAGCGCAAATGCAAACGGGATCTCACTTAACGCTTGATGAGTAGTTGACAGTTCAGAGTTTGTTTTCGCGAATGTCTCTTTTACCCGGACCCGAAGATCATCGCGAGAGAGGCGAGAAGCCAACAATTCAGCGGTCGCATTGATCTCCATATCTCCTTCTGACAGCCTAGTACGGAGTGGCGCCCAGGCTTCGCTCGCTTCCGCGCCGATCGCGAGATCGTCGATGATCTTCGTCAGTCCATGAACCCAAGTTGGTACGCCTGCTTGAGCGCTAAGTCCCGCTCCTGCGAACAAGACGCATTTGCCGGCGGCGCAATCCTTGACCAGCTCATCGGGAATCTCCGGTACGGCGGAAGCCGTCACACTACCGCTGTACCTTTCCGTAGAAGTGGTTGACGCAGAAAGCTCAATGTTCGTCCGAACCCACGGCTCCACCGCATATTCCGTTGGTATGTTCTTTGGTCGATACCCGGAGGACCCCTCCATGCGGATCTTCACGGTTTCGTGAATCAATGATCCCGATCGTATCCCACGACGTCGGCCAAGATTTATCCGTATCGATTTCGCGAAACCTTTGGTTGTGACCCGGTACTCTATTTTTGGCCATAGTTCAGCGATCCACCAGGCGTCGCGAAGTGACTGGTGATGGTTGCTTGTATTTGGATCGGGCGATACGTAGGGTGGTTTGGCGCCAAGAATATCCGCCTTTCGACCTCGGTCTACCGACAGGCCAGCAGACTCTGCTTCTGCCAACATCCATTCCAAGGCGATTTGGGAGAGTTGGCTTTCCGACTCGGGGTAGCTGCCTCCCACATCGGAATGCACTCCGGCAAACCAGACCTCTTTGATATCTTGTTCAGGAGCTCCAGCTTCACCGAATAGATTAGGTCTAAAGAACGCCCGACGTTCATCAATTGAGACTGCGTGCCGGACAATGCCAAGATCGGGGTTGTTCGTGGCTCTTGTGAATGGCAGGCGGACCACATTATAGATCCATCCCAGTGAGTTGACTGTATCCCACACGCCCACAAAATGCGGCTTGCACTCGCGTGAGAATGTTTGTTTGAATTGGGCAGCACTTCGAAAATCGATCTGCTCGCTCTTCGCCATTCGGATGGCATCGGAGATCATTCCCTCGTTACCCTCGGCCAGGAGCCCAACGAGGTGAAGCATTCCAGACAGGGCACGCGCCACATATGCCCCGCGCCCGACGCCGAAGACAAAGAGCCTGTCCCCTGCGGTGAAATTGTGCATTAGGAACTGGTAGGAATCTGATAAGCCTTTAGAAATACCATATCCGAAAGACAAGCTCTTTACGCGCGCCCACGAACTGCCAATTCCGGTAAACCGCTCCGGATCCGAGCCGCCGCTGCTATAAAAAGCCACCTGGGCCCTGCTGCGCACAAGAGTGGAATACAGCTTCACCACGTTTGTGGAGTGGGTTGCGGACCATTGATCGACCCCATCGCAGCAAACTACGATGTTCTTCGGCATGAACTCCCAGTATTAGCTTGATGTCTGTTGTTTATCGCCAGCAGATCGCTGCTTTCCACCCGAACGCATTACGGTCGCCAAGTACGCGTCTGCGAAATCGGTCTTCAATTCCAACCATAGCGGAAAATGATCAGAGATCTGGAAGGTCCGCCATTTCTTGTAGAACGCCGCTTTGTCAGGGGCTTTTCCGAGCTGTTCGCCGGCGCTGCGATCCATTTCCTTCATATAGGCTTCGGCTTCTTTATCTCCGTAAATTATCTTTGTGAAGTCGAAGATGCCGGCACAACTTGTCCGTAGTCGCCCTTTGGGATCATGGAAAGCAATTTGGTCGAAATACTTGTCTTGCGACAGATTGCTGCCTGGCAACTTGCGCATAACGGTCGGGACGATAAATTGACTATTGGCAAGCGCCTGGCTCGTCCTGTCTCCGTCCTTGTGGAATATATTGAAATCGCCAAGGAGGACGACGTTCTCAGGCTCGCCATCGGCAAGGTTTTGACGCTTCTCGTTGCGGGTAGCCAGCAATTCCGCGACGGCGCCAATTTCCTGAACACGGGTTTTGTCATTCGGTTTGCTGGTTCCATAATAAATGTGAACACTACACACTGACACACGTCGCCAGCCAGTGCGAAATGCACATACGAAGGGACTTCGCGCCGGCTGGCGCACAGGGCGTTTTTTGGGGGGAAGGACAACTTCGCCCGCGAGATGGTCGAATCTCACTTTTCGCCCATCGTAAATGAACGCAATTCGTTCTTCATTCCCAGATCGACCTGGCGTGACATCGGTGACGAGGTACTCCCACCAGCTTCCGAGTAGCTTCATCAATCGTTGCAGGTCCCCGAGATCCTGATTTACCTCCTGGATGGCCACAAGATCGAAATGACTTATGATTTCAGCAATGTAGAGCAGCGACTCCTCAAGCCGCACGCCGCACTTTTCATTTCGACCGAACTCGCGGAGGTTCCAGGTAGCAAGTAGGATGCTGCGAGCAATGTTCCGCTCGGGTACTTCCTTTCGAAGCCTCGTGCGCAGGCGCAGCAGTCGGTCAGCAACGTCTCTCGCGGTGGATGAAAACCCGGCACTTATCAAACCATCCAAGACACCCTTGTAATACGGCATCGCCTCTGTCGCCTCCAACAAAAGCTTCATTTTTCCTTACGTCAAAGCTTGAATCCGGAAAGGATCTGTTGGGAGATTGTGCTCTCGTCCGTGAGTACCGTCAACTAGGTAGCGGTACTACACTGGCGAAGGCACACGACTGCGATGACAACTCGGCTCGGAGCGGCAGCAACTGCTGTCTCGTCCGGCCCCACCTAACACCTTTGCCAACGCATGTCAGCACGTCAAACCTTCTCGACTCAAAAGTAGACTGGAAGTTTGTGGCCCAAAACGTTGGATGTCGCACGACACCAATTCTGCTACAAGTGGAATTTCTAAAAGACGGTTGGTCTTGCAGACAGTTGGGGGCACATCGACCACACTTCATGTGTAACCCTATCGGAGCCAGAAATCAATCTCTCTCAAATTCACGCCCGACGTATACCAGGACTGCCATTTGTCGTCATCAAAGTTTCCATCGTACTGGGGCGACAGCTGACTACCAGTCTTTGGGCCTTTCGCATTCCTGATTGCCAAATTGTACAGCCATTTGTAGTGGCTAAAGACCCCCATGATGTTGATAGCATATTCACTAGCGATGCCTTGGGCATTATCGATAATGATCAGATTGTCGTCGTTCTTTCCGCTTGCCTTGGGCCCAAGGTTGTGCGAACCGGTCATGACCACCGGGTTCTTCCCGAATGGATCCAAGACCACAGTCTTGCTGTGAATCATTACTCGGTTGTAAGTAAACTCTTTGTCGAACCAGGTACCTGGATTCTTTAGCGCTGCGGGCAAAATTGCGGATAGCGGCTTCGGAGGTAGCTGCGCACCTTTCTGCGTGAGCTTGATCAAAGGGGCTTTGCTTCCCCCCGGATCTTGATTGACGATTCCATGAATGAATAATTTATTTGGATCTAGATCAAGAATTGCGTTTAATAACGTATTGCGCGGGCCCGGGTTGAACATTAAGAAGAGGACGCCCTCATTAGCC
>Ga0210399_10005102_pt1 | contig 10202 bp, 14 predicted proteins | sample IncBWC14MmetaG_FD_150865 | JGI IMG/M metagenome (GOLD analysis project Ga0210399, IMG submission 150865) | Forest soil microbial communities from Barre Woods Harvard Forest LTER site, Petersham, Massachusetts, United States - Inc-BW-C-14-M | ecosystem: Environmental > Terrestrial > Soil >...
TTAAGAACTTTGTAATCTGAAGCACCTCTTTTGTGTGATTGCCGAGGTTGGCAAACTTGATGTCACCGCCGACCTTCCGAGCCGAGGCGCACACAGCCACGAGAGTTCCCACGCTGCCACTATCGAAGTGGGTGACATTCCCGAGATCGAGCACGATTTGGTGGGAATTGTTCAACAAGTTTCTCACTAGAATTAGCAGAGATGCTGACTCTTCGCCAAACAAAATGGCGCCACTGAGATGGACGACAATGACCCCCGCTGTCCTGCTGGTGGTGAAGTTAAGGACCATGAGAACCTCTCGCCGAAACCGCATGAAGGCCCGAGTGTGACTGGCGATTGATCCAAGGGAGAAAGGCCGGTAGTCACAACGTATTCCCTCTGGAAGAGAATGACAAGCCCCGGGTAATCTGCCAGGCCGTACATTAGACATCGTCGACAAATCCTTATCACCAGTGAGCGGTTCCGAGGCCACGCGCTTAGCTCCTTGAGATTGAAATCGTTGTAATACGTCCAGAAGCGATATGCTGTCTCGGTCAACCAGACCTTGGTGAACCGATGCCATTTTGGTATTACTTTCCTGTTCCAAAACTTCCACCAGAAATTTCTCACCAGTCGAATATTGTTGAGATTAGAAAATATCTAGCTCCGGAGGGAAGCACGGTCGATGTCGGAACGCCTATTGCGATTATTGAGAACTATTGGGCCGTGATGACACTCAAAGCGAACGGGAAGGGGATTTTGAAGAAAACAGTTTTTGAGCCGGGAACGTCAGTGAAAATCGGCCACCCAATCGCTGTCATCGGTTGCGAAGGAGAAAATGTCCCATCCGAAAGAGAACTTGCGTCGGTAGAGCTAACTGAGAGGAAGAGACAAAAACCTTAGGGCAAGCATGGAGGGAGATGGTTACTAGGCTCCGGTTACGCCTGCGCTAACAGGATTTTTGCCCTCTCGGACCACTCGCACGCACGCTTATCACAACGACCGTGGTATCGTTCGAGAAAGCATGTTACGCCCTGTTCCGACACTTGCTCTAATCGGTCTGGCTGCATTTGTCGAGACAACCGCCTGGTCTCAGGAGAGTTCTGGATCGATGTGGAGGGTGAGAAGAAGAATTCCACCTTAAGACCCACGTTCCAAAAACCGGAACCCGGTACACCCGGCTTGGACTCGCTGAACATGAGCAGGGTTCAACCCATAGGATCGACTAATCCGGCTGGAATGTTGTAAACGTAGCCTTAGTTTGTCCCTTGGAAAAATCCCCCGAAACTACCGCGCGCGAATTGCACCAGTCATCATCAAACTATCAGTGTGATGCAATATTTTAATTCTTGACATCATAATTAAAGTGTCGCATCATTGCTTCCATGAGAACCACACTTTCATTGGATGATGATGTCTTTCGCGAAGTAAAGGCCTACGCAAAGAGCAGGGACGTGGCCATCGGCAAAGCGGTATCAGAATTGGTGCGGCGAGGGCTGCACGCGCCCCTGCAGACCAGAGTGGTAAACGGATTCCACGTCGTCGACCTGCCCTCGGGATCGCCGGCAGTTACGGCCGAAGATGTCAAGAAACTTCAGGATGAGTTGGAGTGAAAGCCGGTTTCTTGTTGGACGTTAACGTCCTTATCGCCATGGCTTGGCCCACCCATCGGGATCACGAGAAGGTGCTGGAATGGCTTGCGCATCTCGCGCGCGAAGGATGGGCAACGTGCCCCTTGACCCAAACCAGCTTTGTGCGCATTCTCTCGAACCCGGCTTTTTCAGCAAATGCACTCACCCCGATGGATGCGCTCACGCTCCTACGGGCCAACCTCGCACATCCAGCGCACCGCTTCTGGGCCGATGAAGTCAGTTTGATAGATTCCTTGGAGCCCTTCGCCCAAAAGCTGGCCGGTCATCAACAAGTGACCGATGCGTATTTGTTGGGACTGGCGATACACAAAAAGGGAAAACTTGTAACGATGGATCGAGGCGTCCGGACGCTGTTACCCGAGAAGAGCCCGGAACGCGACTTCGTGGTCCTGATCTGACTTCCGTTGCGGCGCGAATCTCTCCCCTTCACACAGCGGGTGCGCCTCCCTCTGGCCAAGCTGAGATCTGTAGCGGGAAGTCGAGAGAGGCCATAAACACCGCATAACTCCCGTTGCCCGTAGATGTCTGAAGAGCCCCGCCCTGAGGGAACTGCGCGATTCCAGCAGATATAAAGCTGACCGCGCAATAATATGCTCTGACCCATGCCTGGTCAAGAGTATCCGCGAACTCGCACATTCACCGGAAGGGCGCCTAAAGAGCTTTTGAGGTCAGGACAACGTAACGTACGTACGTCATGTTGTCCCCCTGTCGAACCTAGGCAAATCTAGTTCCCAGCAGCCCATCTAGCGAAAGGGGGATAAGTGCACCACATTTCCTGCAGGCATTGTTTATTGGGGGTCCATTGAAACCGCACGAGCATTCTACATAAAACTCTTTCCGCAGAATCTGGTGCGGAGAACTTGCCTTTTCTTCCGCGAGTCCCATCGCGCAAATGTCCCTGGAAGTTCACGCTTCTACATTTGGTCGGCCGGCCAATGAGTTTGCGGGAGGAACTCAAAAGGGTGCAGACGAAAAAACTCGAATGTAGTCAATCATGCCGCACGCGAGATGAGCGTAAATCCTTCCGCAGAAGCCAACGGGGCTTCAACTGCACCGTCATCCCATCTGACGCTGATGTAGTCTGGTCCGTCTTGCGCCGAGTGGAGTCTGATTACTGTGCCGGGTTGCTCGTACTGGTTTTTCACGTAATCGCCTAACTTGGGAGTTTCGCCGCCAACATAAGGCATGGTTACCTCCGAACTGAATAATTTAGGCGGAAATTTCGGGGAAAGTACGTGCGAAGTTAGCGCACGGATTTTGGTGTTGTCAATGGTGTCCCATAGCCGAGGCGACGAAGGCTCAGTCCTGATTAGCCCTGACTGCGTCTTCTACGCGTCGCTAGTGCCAGGAACTTGCCTGAGACGATTTCTTGATCTGAAAGGACTTACAGCTGTTCGGACAGCTTGCGGGCATCGATCCGATCACTCTTACTGCCGTTTCTCGAGGCATTCTTTCGCGTATTGCACACCAGTACTTCCGTGACGTGGGGCTTCAGCAAGTCATACAGCCAGGCTGCCCAGGTTCCTTCTTCGAAGGTGACGCGCAAATCTCCGCGCAGCCCGTCGAAGAACTGCAGAAGGGTGCTGGCCTTGGTCTCGATGACACACTCCATCACGATCTTGCCGATCGAGTTCCTCACGGCAATCGAAATACTTTCCGTATGCACATCCATGCCGATATATTTAACGCTGGTCATAAAGGGGTGCTCCTTTCTGGAGAAGTTTGAGCAAGGCACTCAAAACGTACTCCAAAGGGGCGCCCTCTTATAATGTGTCCGTACTAAAACCCAGTAAGAACGCGATCCTCATAAGGACTCAAGTCTTAGGAAAATCCATCCCGGGCTGGTCCTTCCTGACGATGTGTGACCGGAGAGAGTCGCGGGCCGTCGCCTCGTTGCTGCTGAAAAAGCGACGGCTTTTTGCCCGCGCGGCGCGTATCCTTGAAGGTAGCGTTAGGCGAGGTAACTTGGTGTTCGATGAGAAAACTCAAGTTTTTTGTTTCTCTGCACTCGAATGAAAACGACTTCCAAATAGCACAGGCCAAAGCCGCAGAAGAGGCCGCACACAGATTAGGGATCAATGCAGAAATCACTTTTGCGGATAACGATGCTGTGAATCAAAGCACGCAGATTCTCAGGGCGATCCAGAATCCTGCGGAATCTAGACCAGACGCGATTGTTTTGGAGCCGGTAAGCGGCTCCGCGCTCCCCCAGGTGGCCCGGGCCGCCTGTTCCGCTGGGGTCGGCTGGGGGGTCTTGAACCGAAATCCGGATTACATGCTGGAGCTCCGCCGAGCGGCGGTCGCGCCCATCTTTACAGTCAGCTCTGATCACGCTGAGATCGGCCGGATACAGGGAAAACAATTTGCCGCGTTGCTTCCGCGAGGTGGCTCGATCCTGTACATTGAAGGACCGTCGCAAAGCTCTTCGGCCCAGAATCGTACGGCTGGGATGCTGGAAACGAAACCGTCGAATATCCAGATCTCAAGAATGAGGGGAAAGTGGACGGAGGAAAGTGCTGAACGGGCGGTATGTTCTTGGCTGAGCCTCGCCACGTCACAAAAATCAGTCATTGACCTTGTCAGTGCTCAAGACGACTCCATGGCTATGGGTGCGCGCAAAGCCTTTCAGAAGATCACAAACGAGGAAGAGCGCACGCGATGGCTGAGTCTGCCGTTTACCGGGTGTGATGGTCAGTCCACGGCAGGCCAGATCTGGGTACGCAAAGGATGGCTTGCCGCGACGATTTATATCCCACCACTTGCGGGAAAGGCGATCGAGATTCTCGCAAAAGCCATTCAGGAGCGAACACAACCGCCAGAGCGTACGGTGACGGCGTCGTTCTCCATTCCGCCCCTGGACGTGCTGGCTCCACGATAAACCGGAAGTAATCGAACACGCCTGGTAAGTCTAACCGGACATCTTGGTTGTAGTACGGACATCTTCTATCGAAGCTCCTCTTGAAGGTCGAAGGACGTTAGGGGAGCTATGTGCTCCACTGCCATTGAGTGCCGTGCTCGCGGGCAGATTTAATCGCGAGAAATGTGCCGTCTCCAGGATGCGGGACGGCGGTATCGGAATACGGGCCAGCAAGCTGTGAATACCGTTAAAAGCTGGCAACCCCACCTAATCAGGTGTTGGGCCATCCATCGTAGACGGATTCGTCCGCCGTGATACTTGGATGGCTCAATGCCAAAATCTAATACGACATCATCTCAGCTCGAAGCCGCTTAGACCAGCGGCACCAGCCCTAACCTCGAATCCGAACAGTACATGCGTCCGGGGTACCGTGTCGAAGGTACCCTTGAGCCGCAAGCTCCGCGTGATATCGTCACTTCGCCGCCAATTCGAACGACTCAACGAAAGAGAGGAAAAAGCATGAGTCGTCGAAAAGGCCAGAATCCAAAGCTGCGCATCGGTACGCCCGCAACGATGGTTCCCAGTATTTTTACTTTCAGTACTGGCTTGATGTTCCCGGTGAGGACGAACGAAAACGTCGCAGAGAAACAATCGGCCCGATCAGAACAAAATCGGGCGGATTTACGAAGGCGGAGGCGAAGAAGATGAAGTTTCTGGCGGATTTGAACAATCGCTTTCTTGTGTTGCCTTCATCGAAAACCTTTGCTGACGCAGCGAAGCATTATCGAGAAGTATGTGCACCGAGGATGCTTCGTGATTCGACGTTCTCAACAGCGGACGGTCATTTGAAGAGCCATCTTGAGCCCGATTGGAAAGACGTGCCGGTAGATCACATCACCATCGACACAATTAACGATTGGGCGAGGAAGAAGAAACGTGAAGGGCTGCCGTGGGCGACGATCAAGAACGTGCTGCGCACAATGCAGCGTGTTCTGTCGGCGTCTTCGAAGTCCAAAACGGTTCCCTTCTCACAAGATGGGTTGGCGATTCCCGAACGCGACAAGCTGCAAATGAAGATCAATTCGCGTAGACATGTTTCCTATTCATGGGAGCAGACCTTGCGAATTGTCGAGCAGGTTCAGCAATCGGAGGCCTTAGGTGAAGCACGACAGGAACAATACTCGACTTTGTTTCTGCTCGCTGCGGGATCTGGTCTTCGTATCAGTGAACTGCTCGCATTGCGCAGCGACGACATCGACTTCGATAGCAGCACCATCCGAGTCGACGAGTCCGTGGATAAACTCGGGCAAATCGGGCCATGCAAGAACGTTTCAGCGTACCGCGCAGTGGTTTTGGCCGATGTGGAAGGCCAGCACGCCATGCAGAAGCTGAAACTGTTCATCAAGCAAGACGGCCTGATCTTCCGCTCGAAGCGCGGTGGGCCACTGGTAGAGAACACGATTCTGGTTCAGGGATTACACCTTGCACTGAAGAAACTCGGGTTCTTGAAGGCTGGAATGCACGCCTTCCGTCGCGGTTGCAACCGCCGATGGGAACTGGCGCGAGTCTCAGCAGCCGTGATTCGCCAACAAATGGGCCACGCATCATCCGACATGACTGCGCTCTATACGGGTGAAATCCCAGTGGAACAGGTCCAAAAACAGTTCCAATTGGATTCAAATGGAGCAGCGGTTGCGGCTTGATGCGGTAGGTAAGTTTTGTTGGAGCGGGCGATGGGAATCGAACAAATCCGAATGAACCAAACAAAGGCGCTGCCACCCGTTCCGCAGTTCAATTGGAGTCAAATGGAGTCAAATTGCGCTAATTCGATGATTCACTTGCCCGCATACGGGAAAACCTGCAATCTCGGGAATCTTTTGTGAATCTAAGCTTTGATAAACGCTGCGGGAGAAACCTTGAATCGGCGACTCAACGCTTGGATATGTTCCACTGCCAAAGGTCGTTGGCCGTTCAAAACAAGAGATACCATGGATTCAGAACCAAAAATTCTGACGAGATCCTTTTGGCGGAGGTCGTTTGCCGCCATCAGTTCCTTAATAACTTCGACAGGCGAGGCGTCTCGAATCGGGTAGTGCTCCTCCTCGTATGCCTCAATAAGCAAACTCAGCAGCTCAACATACTCCTCTTCCCTCCGACTCAGGTGTCCGCGCATCACCAAGTCGTGAAGCACAGTGGTGTAGTACTCGTTTTGCGCCTCCGAGGTAATCGGACGTGGGGCCTCGAAGCCCTTGATAGTGTATCGTTCAGCAGTTGCAATCATGTTTCCACCCACCCTTTAAGTATCCTACGTGCCCGATAATGAACCGAATAAAAACCATGTGATATTTATAGTCAACGTGTGCAACCAGTCGCGCCCGGTTGTTGGCTATGTCGAATACCACGCAGATGCCAACCAAGTCTACGTTGCGCCAAGACTGTTTAACCTCTGGGAAGTTCTTCCAATCAGCCGCCTTGGTTATTTTGTGCCACGACTCCAAAGACGCCTTCCACTCGGGGTGCTCTCGGCTGGCTTCCTTAATTCGCTTCTTGGTAATAATCCTCACAGATACATCTTTACAAATCGTAAAGTTCTTGTCAAGGAGACTCTTTACAAATTGTAAAGTGCTCTACAATGCGTGCCGAAAGAGCAGGGGTTAATTGAATTGGAATACTCAGACTTGGCGGCACAAGAATCGGCAAGTCAGGGTCGGTGCTTTCCACTGGTTATCTATGTCTCCGGGCCGGACCCCAGGGTTTATGGAGCGGGCGATGGGAATCGAACCCAGCGCCCTACGCCGCTAACTTACTGGATTCTCAACGGGGCTTCCTCTTCATTGGGACCACTTGGGACCAAAAAAGAGGCCAGCTTTTCAACTGCTTCACGGTGCGTTCCCTCGACGAGATGAGCATAAATGCCCAGGGTAACTCTCGCGTCCGAATGACGGAGTTGGCGTTGCGTCACTTTTGGCGAAGCGCCACCTTCGAGGAGCAGCGTTGTGTGGGCGTGCCGGAAAGCATGGAATCCGGCGCGTTTAATCTTCAGGGCATCGAGCAACGGATAGAGATGGTACTCGACGACCTTTTGAGAGGTATACGCGCGACCGTTGCGGTTACAAAACAACAAGCCGAGAGGGTTGGGCTTCCACGTTTCAGGAACTGGCGGAAAAACCCTTCCAATGCGGCGGGAATCGGCAGAGCGTTTTCGCTCGCCGTATTCTTCACCGTCTGCAGCTTGCCGCGCCACGCAGCCTGTCTGACGCTCAGGGTCCGCTTTTTGCAGGTCAACATCCTCGGCCCGAAGGCCGAGAATCTCGCCGGCGCGAAGCCCGAGTAGTGCCCCACACGCGAACATGAGACGCCACGGATCCTCGGCAATCTGGAGGATGTTGCGCACCTGGTCCGAAGTGAAGCACGCCGCTTCTTTCCTGATTCCCCTCCCCGGCAAAACGAGTTTGTGCTGGTCCACGCCTTCGCAGACGTAGCCCCAATTCTTTGCCGTGGTAAGCATGGAAGAAAGCGTACTCAAGATATTCAGCACCGTTTTGTAGGAAACTTCATCGGCCAGGTGCGTCACGAACGCCTGTTGGTTCTCGACGCCGATCGCATCCAGCCTGAGCTTCCCAAGGTACGGAAGGATATGCGAGAGATGAGAGCTCGCCGAGCATTTCGTGGAAGGCTTGTACTTTGTCAGAATCTCCACCTTCCACCGTTCAGCGAATTCGTTCAACGTCGCCACCCTCCCGGGACGATATTCAACAGCATTGATTCGGCAAAGTACCTGCTCGAGTTTTCGTTCGGCTAGGCGCTTGGTTGGGTATTCTTTCTTGGTACCCAGCGGCGTCCGGCGTTGCACCCGCATTACCTTGCCATCATGCCCGACAACATCATCCCGATACTTCCCGTACCAAACCTGCCCTTTCAGAATCACGCAGCCACGTTGATGTCTGCGTCTCGCCATCGACCCCCCTTTCATGGTCGAAGGATTGGAAGACCACCTCAAACACAGCTCTCACCGGAAATGAGGCAGGTCATTGCAAAAACGTATGTGCGAGGAGAAACCAGCTTGCGCGCACTAGCCAAGAGGTTTGGCACCTCCTTGGCTACTGTTCAGAAATGCATCGGGTTAGATCAAAGGGCGGCCGGCGAGGGCCCTGCCTAATTCTTAGACCTCTCATTTTCCGCAGGAGTCGACGGTCAGGTGGGGCTAAATCCATGTCCCAGAACCCCGTTTGCTCTATCGAACGCGTGCGGAGTCACCTCGCCTCACATCGGTCATTCGTGAAAACGCGCCTCCGATAGATCCCGAACGTTTCTTGGGAGTCTGACGGTTGAGGGGCGGCGTTTCTACCTGCGGCCGACCACACGACCTTGCTGACGATTGTTTCCAAGTTGATCGGTTCGGTGAACGCTAGGGCGTTTGTCGGTACGAATCCAAAAAGGAAGCCAACTTTTGTATTGCTCGTCGCTCGGGAAAGAACGCTCGAGGCTTCTGGGATGGCGGTTCCCGGCTTTCGATGAAACCCACCGTCAAGTGCCAGGACTCGCTAGAGCGAATGAAACTTCACGCCGGGTCCCAGTCCCGCGATAAACCCTGTCGCCAGGACCACGGCGGCGATGATCCATCCCCGGCTGCGTTCGATTTCGGGCATCTGGAATTCACTGCTGGGGATGCGCGGGCCATAGAGCAGGTTCCACATCCATGCCAGCCCGGAGTTACCACCAAATGACGCAGCTGCAGCGGAGATCAGAATCAACAGCGGCCCCACCGGATTCAGCGCGCCCGCAACGCAAGCGAGGACCCCGGCAGTGAGATAAGGCGTGACCGTGAGCTGGCGCGCCCGCCGCACGCGGATCTTCGCATCCTTCCCTAAGAACGGACGCAGCTCGCGCAAGGACAGAGGCACAAACAAAAAGAAATAGGCAAAGCTTCCCATCGCAGCCAGGGCCACACGCCACGCCCAGGCTGGCTGCCATCCTGCCACTACCGCCGCCAAGTCGCCAATGTTGCCGATGCCGGAGAACAGAAAATATCCGCCTACGGAAAACAGATTGAAAGTCATCAGCAGCCAGAAGAAATAGCGCCAAGGCGCGGACTGCTTGACGGCACGTACAGCCCCCCAGGACAGCATTCCAAAGATCAGATTGGCGAGCGTCCCGCCCGCCGCTACCAGACGCGTGTCCGCGCTGCATTCGAAATGCACCGTGGAGAGCACTAGCGGACGCCCACCCGTGGCTACGCACATGCCTCCATGACCAAGCCCCTCGTGAATAAAGTCCGCGATCACTGTGGCAACAATGGCGATCGCGGCGATGGTCAATAGATCGGTCTTGGTCGCTTCGGGCAAGCGTGGTGGGCTGGACTCTGCCGTTGCGTCTTTTACATCATTGGCGGCCATGCGCCGCATTGTAGCAGCGGACTCGATCCGTGCGTCGCGGGCGCTACAGACCCCGCCACCCCCGACGATTGTCTTCCCGCTAAGCGGCAACCCCGGTGAGCAATTCTGATTGACGCCGCCTTCTCTAAACGCGCGGGATCCCGCTTCAAAAGGCGAACATCTCCGGAGCAATCTAGAAACGGGCCTTGAGAAGGTTAGCGGATTAGTTCGGCTTGTGTTTACCATTCGCCTCGATACTTCAGTGATGGCAAGGGCGTTTCGCAGGACTAATCAACGGCGTTGAGTACTCGCTCGCACCTAGCGTAAGCTTTGGATAAA
>Ga0210399_10005104_pt1 | contig 10202 bp, 12 predicted proteins | sample IncBWC14MmetaG_FD_150865 | JGI IMG/M metagenome (GOLD analysis project Ga0210399, IMG submission 150865) | Forest soil microbial communities from Barre Woods Harvard Forest LTER site, Petersham, Massachusetts, United States - Inc-BW-C-14-M | ecosystem: Environmental > Terrestrial > Soil >...
GGCATGGTCCTGGCATCGAGCAGTGCGCGCACCGCCAGTTCGGCGTTCTCCAGGCTGCGTTTGGTGTCGGCATAGATGACATCGCTGTCGCCGGCGTCGACGATCCTGACCTCCTTGGCGCTGAGGTAGGTCACCTCATCCTCGAAATCGAAAACGCCTTCCGAACCGAAGCCGTGGAACATCGACATCTCGCGGATCGCGCGCGGCCCGAAACGCGTTCCGACGCGATAGCTCGAGGCTGTGTCGATCGGTACTCCGAGCACGGCGACATCGGCACCTTCGAGATTGTCCCAGTCGGTGCAGGCGAGCTGGCCACCGAATCCGTCGCGCCGCATCGACGCGCGCCATCTCGACGAAATCCGCCGGCGTCATCCCTGCTTCTTCCTGAAACACGCGCGTGAAATTGCGCACGCTCATCGCAGCCCGCGAGGCAAGGGTTGTTACGCCTAGTTCCATTGGCAGGTGATCGAGGATCCAGTGCTGTACCGCCTGGATGCGGCTCTCCGTCGCGACTTGAGCCGCGAGATGCGCGCTGAACTGCGATTGGCCACCCGGCCGCTTGAGAAAGTCGACGAGGCGCCGCCCGACCGACAGCGCCACTTCACGGCCGTGATCATCCTCGATCAGTTTGAGTGTGAGATCGATTCCGGCGGTTACTCCTGCGGACGTCCACAGCGCGCCATCCTGCACAAAGATCTGATCCGGCGCGACTTTGGCTTCGGGAAATCTCTCGGCCAATTCGGCAGCGTGCTGCCAATGCGTTGTCACGTTCAGGCCATCGAGTAATCCGGCGGCGCCAAGGAAAAAAGCGCCGGTGCGGACCGATCCGTAACGTCGCGTTCGAGGTGCCAGCCGTCGCAGCCAGGCGTGCACTGCGGCCGCGGAGTAAGCTTGCATGTAATCAGGCGTGCCGGCGACAAGCAGGGTATCGATGTCTTCCTGGTCGTCGAAAATCGAGCCGTCCGTCAGCAGGGACATATTGCCTGCCTTCACCAGTCTGTCCGGCTCAATCGACAGCAGCCGCACGGCGTAGTTGCACTTGCTTGGGGCCTGCCGGTTCGCCTCCAGGAAAGCGTCGAGGGGCCCGGCAATGTCCAGCGACTGCGCATTCTGTGGAACGACGATTGCGATCGGCATTCTCGTCATTTCGACTTGCCCCCTTAGTTGAACGGCTGCTTAATTTACTGTGCGTCTGAAGTTCGAACCTGCCCCGGAGGCTCTCGTAAATGGAGAGTTGCGGGCGCATGAACCGCGCACGAATGCCATTGCTTTTGTTTGCGTTCGAAGCGCTGCTCTGACTGCTCAGTATTGCAGCGCGCTTTCTACGCACCGTGAGGGGTTGTCCGGCGGCCAGGCTTCCGTCCTTCGGGCAGGTCTCGGCGTTGGGCGGTGCGAAATCGCGGTCGCACTCAGAACAAAGCCGACGCCGCGGACATTGCGAATGAGAGGGGGCTCATTTGATCCGTCGACCTTGCGACGCAGCTTTCCCATGTGAACGTCGACGAGATTGGTTTCCGGTACGAATTTGTAATTCCACACATCCTTCAGGATGGCCGCGCGCGTTAGCAACTTGTCGCTTCGTTCCATCATGTACTTGAGCAATTGAAATTCGCGCGGCCGCAGATCGATCCGACGGTTGGCGCGCTTCGCAGTGCGATCCAGGAGATCGAGCTCCAGCGGTCCAACGCGCAGGACAGTACCACTCGATAGCGTCGGGAGCCGGGCCGGATGTTCCGGGCTCGCGCTCAGCTCAACTGTCGCGAGCGCGCGTATTGCCTGATCATCACGCCGCAGAGGCGATCCGCCAATCCTGTCGATTATTTTTTCGACTGTGCTCGACACCAGGGAATGAAGATCGGCATTTCCGGCGGCAAGGCGGGATTGCGTTTCTCCGGATGCATCCCCGACGAGAAAACGCACGAGCACTCGTACGCCATCGATGTTGGCCAGGAACTGCGTAACTTCGTTCCGCCGGGTCTCTGCGCTCGGAAGATGCTGCTCGCTGGTTTTGCTGCGGCCCGTGACGCGAGTGCTCATTGCGATGTCCTTTCCGCCGTCCGGCTTTCTCTGGACGGCAAGCCTTCAGGCCCGGTTTTCGAGAAGCCGAATGGCGCTATCGCAGTGATAGGCATAGCAGTCGTGACCGCAGTAGGTGAGCTGCGTCCCGATCTCCCGCAGGTAACCTGTTGAAATCGACTTCTCACACAGCACACAAACGGATTGAGCGCAGGGTGTCCTGCCATTGACCATGATGAATCTCATTTGGCGCCTCCGGATGCGAATGCAGCTGACGATGCAAGCTCTATTAAGCCGCGCGGGACCAGCACAGCCATTTGCGATCGGTTTCCTGACGTGCCCGGAATCGATCGACGCACTTCTTTGAACAGAGCGCGGTGCGCCAGGAATAGCGCCGTATCAGGCCAAATCTCCCCTCGCAGATCGGGCAACGCTTGGTGGCGCTGTCACGAAGGTGCTGGACGTTATTGCGCATTCTTGCCTCCTCTTCGTCTCGGGTGGATCGTCGTTGTTGTTGTCTCGTGCAATCGGCTGGTCCGATTGGCAGAGAGACTAAGAGGGTAAGACTCCAGCCTCAATCGTAGGCGGGTAGGCGTTCGATGATGAAAAAGGGTCGGAAAAGCTATACGGAGGTTTATGATATGCGCCCTCGACACACGGCTGAGCGTAGTGGTGAACATCGGCGCAAGCCGATGTAGGGCTGTGGGTGCCGTCGCCCGCAGTGGATGCTGAATGTCCAGATCACGAGATTGTCGAGCCTCGGGGCAGCACTGCTGGCAAGCATCAGCCGGCAAACTGTGCCGCGAAAACTCCGAAAGCGCAAATGAGATAGAGCGTAAACGCGCCGGTCCAACTGAACCTCCAGCCAGGAGAGCTATCTCCGTTTAGTTGAAACGCGGGTTGCTCGAACCTAGTCTTTCAACAAGCGGCCGGCCGCGTTCCTCCCCCACGCGTACCGTATGTCTGCCAGGCGGAGGGCGTCCATCGCCTCATCCCCCGGTCCTCACTGAGGCAGGCGGGAAACCGTCCGCCTCTTCGTCATCCAGCCAAGGTCTCTCGCCGCAATCGTTTGGGTCACGGCTGGCCATGCCGGTAACCTTCCAGGAGCAGCGATCCTGCGACCCTCGATTTCGTGTCACGCGATGGCCCTTCGGAACCGCGGTCGCCCCGGATTGCAGTTGAATTGGCGGACTTTCCCCCTCAAAATGCACTAATCTGGCGCGCTGGGAACCCGGAAGGCTCCACGAATGCGGCCGGCCGGATTGCAGATTCCTGGAAATTCAGACGCCGCGTTCTTTTCCCGGCAGCACGCTGTGTCTTCACTTCCAGCGGGACGGCCAAGCAGATGACGAGATCTGATCTCCCCCAACAGCGGCCAAAGTCGCCGACGACTTCGTATGCAGTTGCGGTTCTGTCCGTTGCCGTTGCGATCATCGTGGCTGACGCAATAGCACGCCTGCTGCACGCGGAATCGATCGGATTGTCGATGCTTTGCGCGGTGATTGCCGCCGCGTGGGTTGGCGGTTTCGGTCCGGCACTGTTGGCGGTCGGGCTCGCCCTTCTAAGCTTTCGTTATTATCTGGTGCCTCCTTCGAATTCATTCGTGTGGAAGAGTGAGCTATGGACCTTGCGTGTTCCGGAGGCTCCACGTCTGCTCTTGTTTTGCACCGCATCGCTCATCGTCGCGTCTGTGATTTCGGCGCAGAGGAAAACAGCACAGGAGCTTCGGCGTTCGCGCGATGAACTGCAGGATGCGATACGGAAGCAAGAACGGATTCAGGCGGCGCTTCTGCGCAGCGAAATATATCTGAATGAGGCGCAGTCGCTGAGCAACACTGGAAGTTTTTGGTGGAACGTGTCCAGCGGGGAGCTTATCTGGTCCGACCAAACCTTTCGAATCTGCGGCGTGGATCTGACGACGAAGCCGACTCTCGAGTTCGTTGTCGAGCGCACTCATCCCGACGATCGCGCGGCCGTGCAAAAGGCCATCGATCATGCATCCCGCGAGGGAGCGGGCTATGATATTGAGCATCGCTTTCTATTGCCGGATGGCTCGGTGAAGTATGTTCATGTCGTCGCTCGAGGTCAAAGAGATGCGTCGGGCAACCTCGAGTTTGTCGGCGCGGTGATGGATGTCACGGCTGCAAGAAAAACGGAACGGAGGTTGCGACGCAGCGAGGCCTATCTGGCCGAGGCCCAGCGTTTGAGTCATACAAGCAGCTGGGCCTGGGATGTTCGCCGCCGGGAGTTCGTGTACCGGTCCCAAGAGGTGTACAACCTGTTCGGGATCGATCCGAAAGACGACGGCATGTCAACCGAACCCTTCCACGATCGTATCCTCCCCGAGGACCGGGACCGGGTCGTCGAAATGACGCGGCGGGCCGTTCGAGAGAAAAGGGATCTCGAAGTCGATTTCCGCATAGCGCTGCCAGACGGGTCGATCAGATACGTCCATTCCGTTGGGCATCCATTCTTGGGCGGAGACGGCGAAGTGGAGCATCTGGTTGGCACGCATGTCGACGTCACCGAGCAGTACCTCGCCAACGAAAAGCTGCAGAAGGCCTTTGACGAAATCAAGAGGTCGGAGGATCGCCTTCGACTGGTCGTCGATACGATCCCAGCGCTGGTCTGGCGTGCCACGCCTGAGGGTATCCCCGACTTCCTCAATCAACCCGCGCTCGACTACACCGGCCTCAGACTGAACCAGGCTGAGATTGGCTGGCCTCGCGCCTTTCACCCTGAAGACAAGAAGGGCATGTTGCAGAAATGGAGCGCGATACGGGCGTCTGGCATGCCCGGCGGGCTCGAGGCGCGGCTTCGGCGGTTCGATGGTGAATATCGCTGGTTCTTATTCCGCGCCGTGCCGCTGCACGATGAGCAGGGCAACATCATCAAATGGTACGGCTCTTCTACCGACATCGAGGACCGCAAGCGGGCCGAGGAAGAATTGCGGCGAAGCGAGTCCAAATTGGTCGAAGCACAGCGAGTGAGTCAAACCGGCAGTTTTCTCTGGAATATCTCCACCGGCGAACGCGTGGGCTCCGAAGAATTGTTCAGAATTCTTGGATACGACCAGTCGCATTCCCTCACCTTCGAAATGATACTGCAGCGTGTTCATCCGGAGGATCGTGCCCTCGTGGTACAGTCGCGCGAGCGCGCTTTTCGCGACGGAACGGATCTCGACTACGAGCATCGATTTCTGATGCCGGATGGATCAATTAAATTTGCCCGTGTCGTCGCTCACGCGAGCAGGAATCATGCCGGCGAGTTGGAGTATGTTGGCGCGGTCGTTGATGTCACCGCGACCAAGCAGGCCCAGGCGAAGCTGCAAAAAGCCCAAACGGAACTCGCGCATGTCACGCGCGTGACGATGCTGGGAGAAATGACGGCCTCGATCTCGCACGAAGTGAACCAGCCGCTTGCCGCTGTCGTCAATGCCGCGAGTGCCTGCTTGCGTTGGCTCGGCGGGAGCGCACCAAATTTGGACGAAGCGCGCCGGGCTGCTGAATGGATCATCAAGGAAGGGAACAGGGCGGCCGAAGTGATTCGGCGCGTTCGCACGCTCGCGAAGAATGCCGAATCGCAAAAGGAGCTGCTCGATATCAATGGCATCATTGACGAGGTGATAGCGTTGGTGCAGCGCGAGCTGACCACGCGCCAGGTGTGCTGGCGGCTGGAGCTGGCGCCGGCTTTGCCCATTATTCTGGCTGATAGGATTCAACTGCAACAGGTGATCATCAATCTGGTCATGAACGGTGTCGAAGCGATGCAACCGATCGTGGACCGGCCCCATGAGCTGGTCATCCGGTCCTATCAGGACGAAGCACGACGGGTGGCGGTCGATGTCGCTGACTCGGGGGTCGGAATATCGGCCGACAGTGCGGACCAGTTGTTCAAGGCATTTTTCACCACGAAGTCCGGGGGAATGGGCATGGGACTTTCGATCTGTCGCTCGATCGTCGAGGCTCACGGCGGACGGTTGGCGGCCGCCAACAATGCCGGCCCGGGCGCAAGGTTCCAATTCACGTTGCCGGTGTACCAAGAGAGGCCGCGGTGACCGGTAGCTCCAAATCACAACGTGATCCTGCAATTGCGCCGGAGCGTGTCGTCTTTATCATCGATGACGATGTGGCGATGCGAGAAACCCTCGGCAGCCTCTTCCGGTCCGTGGGACTACGGGTCGAGCTCTTTGGCTCCGCCCGTGAATTTGCGCAGATCAAGATGCCTGCTGCAGCCAGTTGCCTGGTGCTCGATATCAGGCTGCCGGGGGTGAGCGGCCTCGACTTTCAGGCCGAATTGGCCGCGGCCGGTATTCGCGTCCCGATCATCTTCATGACGGGCCACGGCGATATCCCGATGTCGGTCCAGGCCATGAAGGCTGGCGCCGTCGACTTTCTGACCAAGCCGTTTCGTGACCAGGAGATGCTGGATGCCGTCGTCAGGGCGCTCGAGCGAGACCAGAAGCGACTCGACAGCGAGAAGGTCGTTACGGAACTCCGTGTTCGCCTGGACTCTCTGACCTCGCGCGAGCGGGAAGTCATAGCATTTGTTGTCGACGGTTTGCTCAACAAGCAGATCGCGGCCAAACTGGGCGTCAGTGAGATTACGGTGAAGGTCCATCGGGTCAATATGATGCGAAAAATGAAGGCTCGGTCGGTGATTGAACTGGTGGGAATGGCCGACTTGCTCGGCATCCGACGCCCGAAGGGCTGAATTCTATACTCAGGTATCGTTTCCCGATCTCAATCCGTGGTGCAATCTGAAGTCACGGCGACGGTGACGCTTCGGAGCCTAGTCTCCGCATCAGGGAAAGATCGATTTGTCAAAGCTGCCAATTGTCGCAATCATCGACGATGAAGAATCCGTACGCGCCACGACCGATAGCCTCGTGAGGTCGCTTGGATATATCGTGCATACATTCGCGTCGGCCGAGGAGTTTCTGCGGTCCGATTGGCTCAATGATTTCGCCTGTGTCATGACGGACGTTCAAATGCCGGGCATGAGCGGCGTCCAGCTGCAGGATCACCTGCGTGGCCAGGATTACCGCGTTCCGTTCATTTTCTTCACCGCATTCCCGGACGAGAAAACCCGCGCCCATGCGCTGGCAGCCGGCGCGGTTTGCTACCTGACGAAGCCATTCGAAGGAGACGGCCTTGTTCAATGTCTCCAGGCCGCCGTAGAGACACATGACCGTGGCGGGGGGAACTGAGGCACACGATTTGGATTCGGGCCCGGAGCTCGGAGATCAGCCCTTGTCCACGAGCCATAGATGCCCCTGGCCGCGTTTGGAGCTCGGGTACAGCCGACGCGGTCACCATACATGTCAAGCCGCTTGGCACTTGCTACCGTCGTAGAGAATTGCGACCGCAAATGCTCAACTACCTGTCTCGCCAATTCTGGCGTTAGCTGGTTCGGCGGAATGCTGGTTGATTGTAGTCCTCGTTCCGCCAAGTGGCTCTACGCCCGGCAGATGAATGGTCGTCTCCGGTTCCGCGATATCGTTGCAGCGGCGGCCGGCTTCGGCAAGCCGTGGCACCATCGTGCAGCACGACGGTCATCCCGGCTTATAACTGAGGCTTTCGCATCGAAAGAGCTCCTTTGATGCACAAAACGGAAAGCAGCGCCGGCTGCGACTGCCTCTTCGACGCGAAGCCTGCTGTCGTCAGGTCCCCACCCGCATAGGCTACAAGCTGGCGTGTGGACGGCCGGGAAAACCGATACCTCGGTATGATCTGTGCACCCAAACAAATCTATCAAATCGAAACGACGGCAGAATGGAGTGTCCCATTGTGCTCGCTATTCTCAAGGGTGTGCGTCGGATCTCGCCAGGGTGCGGAGATTACGAAGCGGAGAGCTGGCCGTGTCGCGGCCATCGATTGTCGTTCTTCAGCAGGCCGAGGTCATCATGCTTGTCACACTTGTCGCTATTCTCTGCAGCAACCAGCTGTGCCTGGAGAAGGTTGTTACCAACAGTGAGCAGTCAGGCATCAGGATGGCTGCGTGCCAGGCAAACGCGCAGATTGGAATAACCAACTGGTTTGCCAACGGCCCGTATCACGAGTGGAAGTTAGAAGGATACAAATGCGTTTTGGGCAAATACACGCCCAAGCAGGGCGCCTGATGCGCAAGTAGCAGTGCGTACCGCAAATGCGCTGCGTTCTGTCTGCGCCAGTCGAGAAAATAATCGCGGAGCCGACGATGTTGAGCAAGGAGTATTTGGAGACGGCACGGAGCTTGTTTCGCGTTGCCCGAAACATGGCCGACCAGGCGATCGCGGATCGGCTTAGAGCGCTTGCCCAGGACTGCGAGCGGCGAGCGGGGCGGGCTTCGCACACTGAAGCGGCTAATGCCTCAGCCCTTAAGGCCTGCGCCGTCAAAGTGCGCTGAAAGATGGCTCGACGTGCTGCCGGACCAGCTAGCCGGTCGAGCATCCCAATCAACGTCCATGCGCGTATGCACGACCGATTCCCGGATCGCAAGCGTTTGTCGTTTGGGTCGTTTGGCCCCTCCGCCACATCGATCCTCGCCTGCGCTCTCTAACTCGACTTCGCCACCGGTACGACCTTCGTGGTCAACGGAGGCCGTTCGAATGAACATTCCATGCGATTTCAGCAACCTGAAGGCGGCGAGACGTCCGGCGTAGCCGCGGCGCCACTGGCGTTGGCGGTGGCCATCGTGTTTGGGCTCGTGAGATCCATCGAGATGCTTTCGTTGCACGCCGCCGTATTCGGTGTCGGCATGACGCTCGTGGTCGGACTGATGCTCGTGTCAGTGCTGTCGAGCCCGGCCGTTGGCGACTGAATCGTTCCGGGCGGCGGGCTTGGTGGGACAACGGGAGTGAAGAGCGGTAAAGCCGCGGCATTCGTCAGCGCGTTTCCGGGCACCGCCGTGCACGAGCCGCTCGGGGTAGAGCTTCCAAGTGAAGATGGGGAGGTGATCGTCCCTGTCGTGCTGCCGGCGATCGAACCCATGATTGCCACGGGCGCGGCCGCTGGCAAGTTGGGCAACGCGCTCGTACTTGCGCTCATCGGCGTAGTGCTCGAGCCTGGCATGGTGATGGCGCCCATTGAGCTCATCACGGCAGCCGGGCTTGCAGAAGCCGTGGTGCTTTTGGACGTCACGCTCGCCACGGAAGGTGAAAGCTCCACCAACATGGGAGAGCAGCTCACGCTCGTTCCGGGGATCGTCGGATCTTGGGCCAGTGGCGGCGAAGCCAGAGTCGTTGCTGGGGCTCCGGGAACGGTCGCCGCGGAAAAAAGGCTGGAAAATGGGCTGGGTCCCGCCAGCGGAGACGATACGATCGCGCCGGGCGTCGTTGGAATCCCCATGGCGGTAGTGCCCATTGTCGAGACTTGCGCCTGACAGCTGCTGCCGATCAGCGACAGCGCGGCCGTCACGCAGAGGAGCGTACGCATTCAGATTTCCTTCACGGAGTGCGACAAGTCATCACGAACTCGCCGGCTCGGGCTGCGGTGAGACTTTCCTGCCGTCGGTAAGATCGACCATCGGGTTGAGCACAACCCGATCGCCAGCCTTGAGGCCTTGCTGAACCTCGACTTCCTTTCCGAAATCGCGCGCGATCGAGATTCGCTGCAGGCGAACCGTCCCATTGTCGACCACGGCGACGTGCAGCCCGTTTTCATTGAACACAATGGCGTCGGCGGGCACCACGAAGGACGGCGTCTTCCGAGGAATATGCAAGTCGACGATGCAATAGATGCCCGGGCTAAGGGTGCCGTCGGGATTGGGCACGTCGATCCGGTCAACAGCGTTCGGCTTCCCGGCTGCAACGCGCGTGCAATGCGCGTTACCGTCCCGGGAAAGCTGCGGTTGGGAATTTCCGGCACGTGCACCACTGCCTGCACGCCGGGCGCGACACCGAAAGCCTCATCCTGGGGCACGTAGAGCTGTATGCGGATGACATCGCTATGCATCATGGTGAACATCATCGTCGAGCCCGACTGGACTAGGCTGCCGTTGTCGATGTAGCGCTGCGTAACAACGCCGTCGAAGGGCGCAACGACACGCTGATAGGCCTTCTCCTGGTTCAGGATCCTGATCTGGGCCTGCTGTGCCGCGATATTTGATGTGGCGACGTCGACAGCGGAGTCCTGCGCCGCAAGCGTCAGGCGATCGTTGTCGCCCTGCTGCAATGTCAGCCATCCCTGTTTGACGAGATTGGAGTC
>Ga0210399_10005105_pt1 | contig 10200 bp, 11 predicted proteins | sample IncBWC14MmetaG_FD_150865 | JGI IMG/M metagenome (GOLD analysis project Ga0210399, IMG submission 150865) | Forest soil microbial communities from Barre Woods Harvard Forest LTER site, Petersham, Massachusetts, United States - Inc-BW-C-14-M | ecosystem: Environmental > Terrestrial > Soil >...
CCCGCAGGTGGAGGCCGCCTTCGCCCGCGCCCGCGAAGCCCTCCTTCAAGAGATGGCGAGTGTCGAGGAGGCCCTGGCCGCCGTCGATCCCACGCTGCGCGCGGCCGCCAACGCCGCCCGGGGGCGAGCCATCCATCAGATCGAGACCCTGCACCAGAAATCCACCCGGGCCCTGAAGAAGCGGGACCAGAGCCGGGCCGAACGCCTGCGCCGCACGCGGGACGCCCTCTTCCCGGGGGGCTCGCTCCAGGAGCGGGGCCTGGCCCTGGTCAGCGCCCTGGCCCGCCACGGCCAACCCCTCGTGGAGGAGACCGAGCGCGGCCTCGACCCCTGGGCACGGGGACATCAGGTGATACAACTGTGATGAGAAGGGGTGCCGCGCCATGAGGCTGGGAATCACGTGCTACCCGACGGTGGGGGGATCGGGAGCGGTGGCGGCGGAGCTCGGGAAGCAGCTGGCCCGCCGCGGCCACGAGATCCACTTCGTGTCCTACCGCCGCCCCTTTCGCCTGGGCGACTTCCAGCAGAACATCACCTACCACGGGGTGGACATCTCCTCCTACCCGCTCTTTGAGTATCCCCCCCACGACCTGGCTCTGGCCGTGAAGATGGCGGAGGCCGCCCGCGAGCACCACCTGGATCTCTTCCACGTCCACTACGCGATCCCCCATGCCATCGCCGGCTTCCTGGCCCAGCAGATGCTGGGGGCGTCGGCGCCCCGAATGGTGACCACCCTCCACGGCACCGACATCACCCTCGTGGGCCAGGACCGTTCGTTCTTCGAGATCACGCGCTTTGGCATCGAGCGCTCGGACGGCGTGACCGCGGTCTCGGAGTTCCTGAAGCGGATGACGACGGAGCTGTTCCAGGTGAAAAACCCCATAGAGGTCATCCCCAACTTCGTGGACCTCTCCCTGTACTCCCCCGAACGCAACCATCGGGACCGCTCGGCTTTCGCCGCCCCCGGCCAGAAGGTCCTGCTTCACATCTCCAACTTTCGCCCCGTCAAACGGGTGGTGGACGTGGTGCGCATCCTGGAGCGGGTGAGCCGGGAAGTGGACGCGGTGCTCCTCATGGTGGGGGAGGGCCCGGAGCGCTCTTCCGCCCAGGCTCTCGTCCGGCGCCTGGGCCTGGAGGAGCGCGTGCGCTTCCTGGGCACCCAGGAGAGCATCGAGGAGATCGCGGGCCTGGCCGACGTGTTCCTGCTTCCTTCGGAGCTGGAATCGTTCGGCCTCTCCGCCCTGGAGGCCATGGCCTGCGGCGTCCCCGTGGTGGGCTCCGACGCGGGCGGGCTGCCCGAGGTCGTGAAGCATACCGAGAGCGGCTTCCTCCTGCCCGTGGGGGACGTGGAGGGCATGGCCGCCCGCACCCTGGAGATCCTGAAGGACGAGGAGCGCCGGCGGGAGATGGGGCAAGCGGGCCGGCGCCGCGTGGAGTTCCTCTTCAACGCCGACCGGGTGGTCAGCCAGTACGAGCGCTACTATGAGCGGGTGCTGAGCCCGTGAGCGACTTCGATCTCGCCGCGGTGTGCGCCCACCCCGACGATGCCGAGCTGATCATGGGGGGGACGATCGCCCGCGAGGCCGCGCGTGGCCGGCGGGTGGCCCTCGTGGACCTTACCCGCGGGGAGAGCGGCAGCCGGGGCACGCCGGAGACGCGGGCCGCGGAGGCCACGGAGGCGGCCCGGATCCTGGGCGTGGCCCACCGGGAATCCCTGGGCCTGCCCGACGCGCGCCTGGCCGCCGTGCCCGAGCAGAAGGACGCGCTGGTGGCGGCGCTGCGCCGCCTGCGCCCGCGGGTAGTGCTCCTGCAGCACTGGGAGCAGCGCCACCCGGACCACGCCGCGGCCAGCCGCATCGTCTACGACGCGTGCTTCCTGGCCGGCCTCCGGAACTACCGCTCGGACCTGGGGCCGGCCCACCGTCCCCGGAAGCTGATCTATGCCGTGACCCTGACCGAGGCGGTGGAAGTCCCGCCCAGCATTGTGGTGGACATCACGACCACCTGGGAAACCAAGCTCCGGGCCATCGCCGCCTTTGCCAGCCAGTTCTCGCCCGGCCCCGGGGAGGCCGTGGCCCTTCCCTTCGACCGCTTCCGGGCGCACGTCGAGCTCGCGGCCCGACGCCACGGCCAGCGCATCGACGTCGAGTTCGGGGAGGGCTTCTTGACGCGCGAGCCCCTGGCCGTGGACGACCTTCTGTCCCTGGGGGGGCGCTCGATCTGAGCCGGGGTCAGGCTCGGCAGGCGCGGATCCAGTCGTGAAGCACCCGGATCGCCCCTTCGAGGTCCGGCCCCCGGAAGAGCAGGTGGTCCTTGGCGTAGGCGCACTGGGGCACGATCGGGACCCCCGCCTCCGCCAAGCGCGCCGCCACGGGGGCGAGATAGCCGCAGACGTCGAGGTCGATCTCCGCGTCGAGCGTGACCACGCGGTAGGGGCCGGCGCTGGCCCGGGCGCGCCCTTGGAGGGGGCTCCGGCCCCACACCTCCTCGGGCAGGGTCAGGGAGACCTCGTCGGAGGTGAGGACGAGGGCGGCGAAGGACCCGCCGCTCTCCGCCAGCAGGCCCGCGGCTTCGGCCAGCGCCGATTTGGGCAGGCTCACCAGGCGGTAGGTCTCGGGCCAGATCTGCAGCCTCGTCCGGGCCCAGACCAGGCGCGCCCGGCCGCTCCCCTCCGCCACGGGGTCATTATCGCGCGACCGGGGCGGGAAGGCGGTGCCTTCGGGCGCGGTCTAGAATCTCGTCGGTTTGAGCGCAAGATCCGGATGGCCCCCGTCCGAAACGGGGCCTAGCTTCGAGGCGTGGTGGCGCTGAATCCAGTTCGGCCGAGCGGGGAGAAAAGCCCGCCTCTCGACGACGAGGGCCGGTGGCAAGCGGTGCTCGCTCGCGATGCCCGTCGGGACGGCACGTTCGTCTTCGGGGTGCGCTCCACCGGCATCTACTGCCGTCCGTCCTGCCCCGCGCGCCGGCCCCGCCGAGAGCGAGTGGTCTTCTTCGCCCTGCCCGAGGCCGCGGAGGGCGCCGGTTTCCGGGCCTGCCGCCGCTGCCAACCGCGGGACGCCCGCAACGGTGACCCGCGGGCGGCCTGGGTCCGCCGCCTGTGCCGGCACATCGACCGCCACCTGGACGAGCCCCTGACCCTGGCCGGCCTGAGCGGGCCGGCGGGGGTGGGCCCCCACCACCTGCAGCGAACATTCAAGCGCCTCATGGGCATCTCGCCCCGCCAGTACGCCGAGGCCCGGCGCCTGGTGGTGTTGAAGGCGCAGCTCAAAGGAGGACGCGCCGTGACCGAGGCCACCTACGAAGCCGGATACGGTTCCAGCAGCCGCGTTTACGAGCGCGCCCGGGAGACACTGGGCATGACCCCCGCCACCTATCGCCGCGGGGGCCGCGGGATGCGCCTCCGGTACGCGATCGTCGACTGCCCGCTCGGCCGCCTCCTGGTCGCGGGAACCGAGCGCGGCGTCTCCGCCGTCTCCCTGGCCGACGACGACGCGCGGCTCGAGAGGGCGCTGCGCGAGGAGTACCCGGCGGCGGAAATCCGCCGCGATGACGTCGGCCTCGGGCCCTGGGTCCAGGCCCTCCTGCGCCACCTCGCGGGTGGGGAGCCCCATCTGGACCTGCCTCTGGACGTGCAGGCCACCGCCTTCCAGTGGCGGGTTTGGAGCGAGCTGCGCCGGATCCCCTTCGGCGAGACCCGCTCCTACGGTGAGGTCGCCCGCGCTTTGGGCCAGCCCTCCGCGGCTCGGGCCGTGGCCCGCGCCTGCGCGACCAATCGGGTCTCGATCCTGATCCCCTGCCACCGTGTCATCGCCGAGGACGGACGCCTCGCCGGGTACCGCTGGGGCGTCGAGCGCAAGCGAGCCCTGCTCGCCCACGAGGAGAAGGCGGCGTCACGGCCACGCCGGGGGTAGGCCCGGCCGCGAGGGGGGGCGGACCACACGACACGGCCGAGCCCGCCCGGGCGGCCCGCCCCGGCAGGATCCTCGGTTAGAGGGAGGGCACCCGATCCCGATTCGCGGGGCGTGGCCCGTGTCCGGGACACGGGCCCCCGCTTGGGGAGGCGATCAGGCCTCTCGGCCTTCGCGGCTCACGACGAGTTCGGTCATGCCCGGGCGCGCGACGGCCTCCTCCGCGCTTGAGGTCTCGAGCGTGTGGGGGCGCCGTCTCAGGAGCCCGAGCCGCTTCATCTTCTCGTGCAGGGTCGTGGGCAGGATGCCGAGGCGGGCCGCGGTCCGCCGCTGATGCCCTCCGGAAGCGGCCAGGGCGTCCACGATCAAGCGCCGCTCGTAGGCTTCGAGGAGATACTTCAGATGCGTCTGGTTTCCCCCGTTTTCCGGCTGACTGGTCATCGCCATGTCTTGCATCCTCGCCTCAGCCTGAACCCCCAACTCGTTCCCGCCCAGTGTATCCAGGCCGTCGCGCCGGGAAAGGGCTTTGGGACAAGGCCGCCGCCAAGCGTGGTGAGTCCATGGTTTCTTGGGATGAGTCGAACCCCGGCATGATCCCCGCTCCCCCTGGAGCCGGCCCCCCTCCACACCCCTAAGGCCCCGGCGCTCGGGAGAGAGGGAGCGAGCGCGAGCGCCTTGGTCCCGCTCGTCCCGCCCTCGGACGGGTCCGTGTCAGCCCCTGGCCGGTTGGTCCCTTTTCCGTTACCCTCCCTCAGGGATCTTTCAGAATGGCTTGACTCCGCTCCCATCCATGAACCTGCCCCCACCCGCCGAAGGCGCCGCTCCCGCCTCCCGCTCCTGGCCCCTCGTTTGGGCCTGGAGTCTCGCGGTCTGGTTCGTGGTCTGGGTGCTCATGTCGAGCCAGGCCTACGCCTACTACCGAGGCCGGGACCTGCCCGTGCCCTGGGTACGGTTTGTGGGATCGCTGAGCGATGCCCTGATGTGGGGCCTCGCCTCCCCGGTCGTCTTGTGGTTTTGCTGGCGGTGGCCCCTCTCCGGCGGGCGCTGGCGAACCACCCTGCCCCTCCATCTTCTCGGTGGCCTTCTCTTCCCCGCCGCGTTAATAGCTCCCGCGAGCCTCGCGCACTACGGGCTGGGCCGCGCTCTGGCCGACCCCGGCCTCTACCAGCCCCTTTCCCCCGGCCTCCTCTTCCACAATCTGGTGGGCAATATCTTTACCTATATCGATGTCGTGGCCGTGGGCCTTGCCCTCCACTACGCCCGCGACTCGAGGGCCAAGGACCTCCGGGCCTCCAGGCTCGAGGCGCGCCTGGCCGAGGCCCAGCTCCAGGTCCTGCGCATGCAGCTCCACCCCCACTTCCTCTTCAACACCCTGCACACCATATCCGCCCTCATGCATAAGGACCTGAAAGCGGCCGACCGCATGCTGGCCCTGCTGGGGGATCTGCTGCGCGACTCCTTCGCCAAGATCGGAGCCCAGGAGGTGACCTTGAAGCAGGAGCTCGACTTCCTGGAGCGCTATCTCGAGATTGAGAAGACCCGCTTCCAGGACCGGCTGCGGGTGGAAACCAAGATCGACCCCGAGACCCTGGACGCCGAGGTTCCCAACCTTCTCCTGCAGCCCCTGGTCGAAAACGCGCTCCGGCACGGCATCGCCCGCCGACGGGAGGCGGGCCTGATCGAGCTCGTGGCCAGACGGGAGAACGGCCGCCTCGAGCTCAGGGTGCGCGACGACGGCCCCGGCTTGCCCTCGGAGGCCGAGATGTCCCGGCGCGGGGGGGTCGGCCTCGCAAACACCCAGGCCCGGCTGCAGCAGCTGTATGGCTCGGCCCACCGCTTCGAGCTCTTGAACCGGCCCGAGGGCGGCCTGGAAGTGGTCCTGTCCCTTCCCTTCCGCGTTCAAGGCCAGGCCCTGGAGGAAGGGAATAACCCTCACGTCTTCCGCGGGGGCGTCGCTCCCCTCTCCGAAAAAGGGCCTCCCCCGAGTTCTCCCCGCGACTAGACCCCCCGCTTCGGGCCATCGACCCGGGCCGCCCCCGGCGCACCCTGCAGCTTCTTGAACGCAAGCGGAACCTGGGGCATGGCGGAAACGTACCTCTTTTGAACCCGTCCATCCGCAGGTCGTGGGGGCACCCGTCCCGAGGGGGAGCTTGAAGATCCGGACGCTGATCGTGGACGACGAGCCCCTCGCTCGCGAGCGCATGCGCTCGCTCCTCTTGAAAGAGCCCGACGTGAAGATCGTCGCGGAGTGCCGCGACGGGCAGGAGGCCATCAGCGCCATCCGCCGCGAGAGCCCCGATCTCGTCTTCCTCGACGTCCAGATCCCGGAGCCGGACGGGTTCGCGGTCCTGGAGGAGGTGGGGGCGGACAAGGCGCCGGTGGTCGTGTTCGTGACCGCCTACGATCAGTACGCTCTCCAGGCCTTCGAGGTCCATGCCGTGGATTACCTGTTGAAGCCCTTCGACGAGGAGCGATTCCAGAAGGCGCTGGTCCGGGCCCGCTCCGCCGTGCTGACCCGGGACGGGGAGGGGGTGGACGAGAGGCTAATCTCGCTCCTGAGGGACCTGAAGGCCCCCCCCGGCTACCTCGAGCGGCTGGTGGTGAAAGCGGCCGGGCGTCTCTTCTTCCTGCGCGCGGAGGAGATCGACTGGATCGAGTCGGCCGGCAACTACGTTTCCCTGCACGCGGGCGGGGAGTCGCACTTGCTGCGGGAGACCATGACCGCTCTCGAGGGTCGGTTGAACCCGGGCCGCTTCGTGCGCATCCACCGCACCGCCATCGTCAACCTCGACCGCATCAAGGAGCTGCAGCCCCTCTTCCACGGCGAGTATCAGGTGGTGCTGCGCGACGGCACCGAGCTCACGCTCTCCCGCGGCTACCGCGAACGCTTGCAGGAGATCATCGGCCGCGAATTCTGACCCTCCCCTCCGCGTCGCCTCTTGACAATGCGCGGGCCCGGAACCGAGAATTCGAACGGTGATCACAGGGTTTAACACCGACGTGAAGTATCGGGGCCTTGTCTACCATGTCCAGACCGAGGACAAAGGCGAGGCCAACCCCCTGATCGAGACCCTGATCTACAAAGGCGGAGAGATCCTCGCTTCCCGCCGCCTGCCCTATGCGGAGCTGATCCGCAGCCGCGACGACGAGGCCGCCATCACGAAGCTGATGGAAGATCAGCACAAGGGCATGATCATGGAGGTCAAGCGCGGGAAGTTCGACCCCGGAGTGGACCGGACCGAAATCGAGGACCTCTCCCTGGACGAGATCGTGCTCGCCTACCTGGCGGGGCGGGCCGCCGCCAAGTAAGCCCGCTCGCTCCCCCGCCCCGAACAAGCGTCTTTGCGGAAGCCCTGGCTTTCGTGACCGCGGGTGGGTAGGGGGCGTGGACCCTGCGTGTTACCATCCCCGCATGAGCGCGGGCGCGCCGGCCCGAAGAGGCCGTGGGCTTCGGGGTCCACGAAGTCGCGGGCCGAGACCCCCATCGCCCTTCCCCTCCCCGTCGACCCTGCGCTCGTGACCAGGAGCCTCAAGACACGGGCGTGGCGCCGCTACCCCGGCCACGAGCGCGGCGCCGCGGAGAGGCGCCCCCGCTCTCGCGGCAGCGCGCCCCCCCAAGGCGGAGGGGCTTAGCCGCCCTTGCCAAGCGCGAGCGACGACCCGAGCCTGGACGCCTTGCGTCAGAGGCTCGACGCGGAAGAGGCGGCCTACGCCGAGCTGCTGGCCGCGGTCGATCGTCTGGCTTCCTTCCCCCTTCCCGCGGAGGCGCTGCCCGATCTGCCCGCCCGGGTTGGTCTCCTCAACATGCTCTGGGAGGCCCCGCCCCCGCCCCCGGGGTCGGGGTTGGGAGGGAAGGCCAGGAGGTGGGTCTGGGAGGCGCTGGCCCCCGCCCGCGCCCGTCAGACCGAGTTCAACGCCGCCCTCGTCCAAGTCCTGAACGGCTACCTGGAGGAGACGGGCCGGCTGCACGCGCGCTTGCGCGAGCTCGCCTCCGCCCTCGTCCACTATCTGCAGCGCGTCCTCCCTCTGGTCGACCTCCGCGACCGCATGGCCTCCGCCCTCGCGACCACGCGCGCGGAGCTGATTCTCGAGGCCTTCGACCGGCGACAGGAGTCCCAGGCCCGGCGGCTTCAGGGCCTGCTCGCCCTGCGCGACCGCCTGGAGACCGTGTCCGCGGAGGTGGACGCCATTCGGGGAGCGCTGGGAGCGGGGGCGCCGCCCCCGGCCCTGGCCATGTCGGCGCTGCGCGCGGCGGAGGACTCGGCCTACACCGCGTTCGAAAACCGCTTCCGCGGCAGCCGGGAAGAGATCCGGGAGCGGCTCGCCGGCTACGCCGCCCTCTTCCAGGGTCTCGCCCCCGTCGTGGACCTGGGCTGCGGCCGCGGGGAGTTCCTGGACGTGCTCCGGGAGCGGGGCATCGCCGCCCGCGGCGTGGAGGGGAACGCGAGCGCGGTCCAGCACTGCCGGGACCGGGGCTTCGAGGTGGTCTTCGGCGACCTTCTGGCCTTCCTCCACGCCGAGCCCGCGGGTGCCCTGGGGGGCGTGTTTGCGGCCCAGGTGGCCGAGCACCTCCCCCCCGCCGTCCTGGGGCAGATGCTCAAGGAGGCCCACCGCGCCCTCCGGCCGGGCGGGCTCCTCCTCCTGGAGACCGTGAATCCGCGCTCGGTGGTGGGCTTCCTCGAGGTCTACAACCGCGACCTCACGCACGAGCGGCCGCTGCATCCCGACACGCTGAGCTTCTTGGCCGCGGCCTCGGGCTTCACCGACGTGCGCGTGGAGCTGCGCTCTCCCGTGGACCCCTCCTCCCGCCTCCAAGCCATCCCCCCCGAGGGCTTGCCCGAGCGGGCGGCCACGCTCCTGAACGAAAACCTGGAGCGGCTGAACGGCCTGCTCTACGGGCCCCTGGAGTACGCGCTCATGGCGCGTCGGTAGAGGAAGGTCGGGGCCGACTCTCATGCGCCTCGCCTTCCTGACCCCCCTCCCCCCCGCCTCCACCGGCGTCGCCGACTACAGCGCCGAGGTCCTGGCCCGGCTCGCGGAGCGTCACGAGATCGACGTGTTCCACGGGCAGGACCGCTTGGACCCCTCCCGCATCCCGGGGCCGTGCCGCGTCCACCACGCGAGCGGCTTCCTGAATCGTCACGCGCAACGGCCCTTCGACCTCGCGATCTACCAGATGGGGAACGGTCTCGATCACGCTTTTCTCTACGAACCGCTGGCGAGGGTCCCGGGCCTGCTCGTCCTGCACGACCTGGTGCTGCACCACTCGCGGGCCCGGATGTTCCTGGACGCGCCGGAGGTGGTGGCCTATCGCCGCGAGCCCTCGAGCCCGGGGCGGCGCGACGCCGCCCGACCCCACCTCCAGGCCTACCGCGACGAGGTCGCCTACTCGTATCCCGAGCAGGCGGGCCGCCTGGACGAGGCCCACCTCTCCACCCTGGGCCGCCTCCTCCCCTACGCCTTTCCCCTCTTCCGCATCCCGGTGGAGGCCTCCCGCCTCACCGCCGCCCACAACGACTTCGTGCTGGAGTCGGTTCGGTCGGAGGTACCGGAGGCGGAGGTGGCCCGGATCCCCATGGCCGCGGAGAGGGCGGCGGTGGCGCCCAGCGCGGTCCTTGAGCTGCGCGCGCGCCTGGGCATCCCCGCCGGAGCCTTCGTGGTGGGAACCTTCGGCCTCCTCACCCGGGAGAAGCAGATCGAGACCCTGGCGAGGGCGGTGGCGCGGGCGGCGGTCGCGCTCCCCCATCTGTGGCTGCTGCTGGTGGGACCCGTGCCCGACCCCGGCCGTCTCACCCGCCTCCTGCTCGAGCGGGGGGTGCGGGAGCGGACGATCGTGACCGGCCCCGTCCCCTTCTGGACCCTACCCGCCCACATGGAGGCGGCCGATCTCGTCGTTCACCTGCGCTACCCCACCGCGCGGGAGACTTCGGCCGCCCTGCTGCGGGTCCTGGCCCAGGGCCGCCCCACCGTGATCTCCGACCTCGAGCATCTCGACGACGTTCCCGCGGGGGCCGCGGTTCGCGCCGACGTCACCGACGAAGAGGGCGAGGTGACGCGGGCCATCCTCCGGCTGGCCGGGAGCCCGGCGGCGCGGGGCGAGCTCTCGCGGCGCGCCCGCGCCTTCATGCGCCGCGAGCATTCCTTCGCCCGCTCTCTGGAGGGGTACGAGGCGGCGATCGAGCGCGCCCGGGCCCGCCCGGACCCCCCGCCTCGGCCGTGGCCCGCCCACTGGCCGCGTCCCCGGCGCCCCGGGGAACCCGCCTAGACGCTCAGGTAGAGGAGACGGCGTCCC
>Ga0210399_10005110_pt1 | contig 10198 bp, 6 predicted proteins | sample IncBWC14MmetaG_FD_150865 | JGI IMG/M metagenome (GOLD analysis project Ga0210399, IMG submission 150865) | Forest soil microbial communities from Barre Woods Harvard Forest LTER site, Petersham, Massachusetts, United States - Inc-BW-C-14-M | ecosystem: Environmental > Terrestrial > Soil >...
TATTTCTCACAGCGAACGACTGGACCACGGCGGGCAAGAAAGAGAATCCGGAAAACAAGGACTTGATCGACACGCTTTTGCGCGATCCTGCCGTGGCCCGGCTGTACTGGGCTTTCTCGCACCTCGATCCGGAGACCAGCGGGGTGTTGTGGCGAACGGTGGGAGTGAAGAAGCTGGTCCCTTATTCGGCAGTGCTCAATTTCTATGGAAGCCATATCTGCATTCGCTCGGGACGTGTAGTGGTGCCCGGCGGTCCGGCCGCAGAAGCAGGATGGAAAGACCTGGTGGGAGCCAGTCCAGATGCGCCGGGGGATTTTGTCGTCAGGCTACTGGCGAAAGACAAGGGCTGGTTGGCGGCATATTTCGATGCCTTGTCGCGCCTAAGCCAGGAAAGACAGCAATACTTCACCGATTCACGCCGGCTGCGCCATTTCTACGAGGCCCTGCGAGCACCGGATCCTTCGGCCGAGGCCACGCGCGGGGTGTTCCGGCCGGCCCCGGGTCTGTTGCTCCTCGTGACTCGCCTGCAGTGGAACTCGTCGGGCGAGCCCCGGGTTCCCGGGAACCTCGCGGTATGGGACGAAATTCTTCATGATAAGACGGATTCCAGCGTTGTCCGCGCATGGGCAAAGCGCACGCGCCATCTGAGCAGTCCGGAGCAACTGGTGCAGACGATGTTCGCGCTTTCCCGAGCGGATACCGAAGACGGACCGCTGCAGGTCTACCTCGCGCTGACTGAACTCGATAGTCGGCGTCCTGCCGAGCGCCGCCTGAGTCCGGAAACCGTTCGCCTCTTAGCCCGGAAGTTCAACGATTTCAGCAATCAGTATTGGGTGTTTTCCGAGTTTCCAGAATTGAGCGACTCGTCGATTGCTCTTTTCCTCGACGTGGCAGGTGCCCTAAATGGCATTTCGAACAAAGCCCTGCGCGGAAATGCCTTCGGGATCCTTCAAGCCAATCTGGGCATTTGGCAAATTCTGGCGCGCCAGGGACAGATCGCGGCTGAGAAGCAAGATGACTCGTGGCAACAAGTAATCAAGCCACTTGAAAAGGCGCACTCGGCAGGCCAGGTGTATGACGCTGGGCGCACTTCGGTGCGGGAACTGCTACGGGCGGCAACGGGCAAGCCGAATCGTTCGCAGGACGAGATCATCGATTTGCTGGCGGGGCCAGTGCCTACTACTCCTGATGCGAAGAAGAGCCACCAGGAAGTCGCGAATAAGATGCGCGCGGTGTTGGACGACCAACGGCTGGTTTCGCTGGACACGCTTTTTGCCCTGGGCGACGGTTTGGACGAAATCGGTCGCGGTAAAGCGGTGGGAGAATCTTTAGTTCCACTGGCGGCGGAATTGCGAGAGTTCGAAATGCCGCGCCCGATCTTCACCGCCAACGAGAAGACCGAATGGGCTGCGGGAATCCACACTAACCACCACGCCGAGCTGCAAATGCACACCGACTTGGCGAAAGTGCTCAAGGCGTCGCCTTCGCATGCACAACTGGAAGAGGCCCATGGCCAGATCGCAGCTTTTCTCAGGGACACGTTGGTAGGACTGAACTACGCCTACTATGAGCCCCCGGGGGCACAAGCTCTGCACAACAACCCGCTATTCGTGCGTTCCCATGATTTCTCGGCAGAAACGGTAGAGGGCATAAAGACTGTCTGGCAGGCTCCGCAACTGTTCGGAGAAGGCTCTCCCGCTGGCGGCGGCGCCCACCTGGTCGGTTCCCTGGCGGACTTGCCGTACGTGTTGGCCGAGCTGGAACAGGATTTTATTGCTCCCGAGAACGTCCAGGCCCTGATCTGGAGAGAGCTGGTTCCAGGACTCCTGACCAACGCTGTGTTGCCACGCTGGTGGGGGGTCAGCGCAGAAGAGCTTCACGCGGTCGCACTTTACCAGCGAACGGGCGAAGCTCTGATATCCGCGTCGGCGGATAACGAAGAGCTGCGCAAGAAAGTGATGGCCATCCTGTCGGAGCGGATGGCGCCGCAGACGGCCGAGGAATTGGAGGAGGGTTTGCACGCGGGTCACGTGACCGAGATGCTTCCTCGCATCATGCCGGCCGATGAGTTCTATCTTGCGGTTGAGTTCCGGCGCCGGAACCCGGGAGATACCGGATCCGCGGGGCCGGTGGGTCAGGAACTGGAATCCCTTAGTCGCCAGCACCCGGAGGCGGTGAACTGGGAGCGTCTGTCGAGAGATTTTGGCGTGCCGCATCCCACGCTGGCGCAAACCTACGCCCGGGAATTGTTGAATGTCGGGCCATTGCCGGCATTCGCCGGCTATTCGAGCCGGCTCCTGGCGGAGTCGTGGGACTCGAACAATCTGTACTGGGCGCGACTGGCTGACGAGGCAGGATATTCCCCGGTTGTGTTGAACCGGCTGGTGCCTGCGCTCACCCGGCGGATGGTCGAGAAGATTTTTGCTACGGATTTCGAGGATTGGCCGGCAATTCTGCGGGCCATGCGCGAGACGGGAGAGGAATTCCGGCAGGGCAGAATCGCAATGGCGTCCGCGAGCGCTGCGACGCCCGGACCATAGTGGAAAAAGTGGAAAAACGACGCTGCTAGTGTCACGAACCGCCCGGACCGTAAGGGGCAGGAGCAAGGAATATGGCGACAAGATGCTTTCTCGCAGGAGCGCTGTTCCTGATTCTGGTCTCAGATTCTGGAATGCGTATGGCAGCTCAGCAAGGCGAGGGCCACATTCACGTGGTCGTCGACATGGTGCAGTTAAACGTGGCCGTGACCGATAAGAAGGGGAACTACATCACCGGCCTACGTCCGCAGGACTTTGTGGTGGTGGAGGACGGTATCTCCGAGAAGCTCGCCACATTCGCGGAAGGAAACGAACCCGCCCGCAGGGTCGTGGCGATCGCATCGGACGACGCAAAGTCCGAGTCACCTGCGGTCGAGCCAAAGGACACCGCCCAGATTACCGCCGTGGACCCGCAGTCGCTGAGTTCCCTGGTTGCAGGTGCGAACGTATTCCTCCTGTTCGATACGAGCAACTACATGTATCACGGGTTTGTGTTCGCGCAGGATGCGATCTCGGATTTCGTCCGTTCGCTGCAGACTGCCGATAAGATCGCCTTTTATTCCTATAGCCGCGACCTGTCGCGCGGCGCGACCCTGACCGCAGACCGCTCGGAAGTTTTGCGTGCCGTGCGCACCACGGTGGCGGGGGACGACGCCGCCCTCTACAACACCCTTTTGTTGACGCTAAAGGATGCGTCCAAATTCCCGGGACGAAGGGTAGTGGTCGTGTTCTCGAATGGACCGGACAACACCAGCGTGGTGCCGCCCGAGGATGTTGCCGAACTGGCGCAGTCCGCGGGGATCCCGATCTACATGATCAGTACGCAGCTGGCGAAGTTGGAGCCGGTATCGACGGCGGTTTTCGAACGCATGACCGCGGCCACCGGTGGGAAGGCTTACTTTGCCAAGACCTGGAAAGACGAGACGCGTGCATTCGCTTCAATCCGGGACGATCTCGGGCATCTTTACTCGTTGAGCTATTATCCCCAGGCCAATCCCAATCGCGGCTGGCGTGCGATCACGGTGAAGCTTGTAGGGGAGCGGCTGAAGCAGTACCACATCCGCACCCGCAACGGGTATCGTCCCAAGCCGACAAGGTTCTCGGCGGAGACTTCGACCACAGCTGAGGCGGAGCCGCCGAAATAACCGCTAATCAGACTACGGGCAGGCTGGCTAGGTGATGCTCGTCTCCGTGTAGGTCCCGTAAACATCGCGCAGTGCCTCGCAGATTTCGCCAACCGTGGCATAGGCGCGGACGGCGTCGACGATGTGGAGCATCGTGTTCGCGTCTGACACGTTGCCGCTGGCCGGTTTCGGTTCTTGTGCCGCGGCTTTTCTCAGCGACCGCAGGCGGCGCTGGACTTCCTCGTTGGAACGGCGGGCACGCAGGGCCCTGAGCTTCGCGCTTTGTTGGCGGGCGACAGTTTCATCGATGTAAAGAATGGTTGGAGTCTCCTCCTCGATCGAGAATTCGTTCACGCCTACGGTGATTTTCTCGGTTGCTTCCGCAGCACGCTGGTATTGATAAGACGCCTCGGCGATTTCCTTTTGCGGATAACCGCGCTCGATCGCTCGTACCATGCCGCCCATCTGGTCGAGCTTTTGGAAGTAGTCGAATGCTCCTTGCTCCATGTCGAGCGTCAGCTTTTCAACGAAGTAGGAACCGCCGAGCGGATCGACCGTCTGGGCAACTCCCGACTCGTAGGCAATGATCTGCTGGGTGCGCAGTGCGATGCGCGCGGCTTCTTCGGTGGGTAGGGCCAGCGCTTCGTCGTGGGCATCGGTATGCAGCGATTGGGTGCCACCCAGCACGGCCGCCAGGGCCTGCAGGGCCACGCGTGCAATGTTGTTCATGGGTTGCTGCGCGGGCAGCGAAACGCCCGCCGTCTGGGTATGGAAACGCATCAGCCAGGTACGCGCGCTCCTGGCGCCGAAGCGGTCTTTCGTCAAGCGATACCAGACTTTGCGCGCCGCGCGGTACTTGGCGATCTCTTCGAAGAAATCGTTGTGAGCGTTGAAGAAGAAGCTAAGTCGGGGGCCGAAGTCGTCGACCTCCAGGCCGCGTCGCAGTGCCCATTCGACGTACTCCACGCCGTCGTAGACGGTGAAGGCCAGTTCCTGGAGCGCGGTGGAACCGGCTTCGCGAATGTGGTAGCCGCTGATCGAGATCGTGTTAAAGCGGGGAGTAAACTTCGAACCGAACTCGAAGGTATCGATCACCAAGCGCATGCTCGGCGCCGGTGGATAGATGTACTCCTTCTGCGCGATGTATTCCTTCAGAATATCGTTCTGGATCGTCCCTGAAATCTTCTGCCAGTCTGCACCCTGCTTCTCCGCGACGACCAGGTACATTGCCCACAGAACACTGGCGGGCGAATTGATGGTCATCGACACCGTCGTTTTCTCGAGATCGATGCCGTTGAACAGGATTTCCATGTCCTCAAGAGAGTCGATAGCGACGCCACACTTGCCAACCTCGCCTTCGCTTGCGGGATGGTCCGAATCGTAACCCATCAAAGTTGGCAAATCGAACGCGACCGACAGGCCGCTACCGCCATGCTCCAGAAGATACTTGTAGCGTTGGTTGGTTTCTTCCGGCGAGGCGAAACCGGAGAACATGCGCATGGTCCAGAGTTTGCCGCGGTAACCGGTGGCGTGAATGCCGCGGGTGAACGGTGGCCGGCCGGGGTAGCCCAGGTATTTTTCTTCGCTCCAGTTCTTGGGGAGATCCGCGGGCGTGTAGAGGCGGCGGATGGGAACGTTGGAAATCGTGCTGAAACGGGCGTGGCCCTGCTCGTCGAGGTTTATACCAGTCGGAGCGCCGATGGGCTTTTCGGGAGTCTTCTCGAGGATCGGGGCGAGTGTCTGCTCCGCCCAGGAAATCTCCGCCGGAGAAGGATGGCGATCTTCAAAAACGTCAGCAACGGGGTTTTCGGCGGTTGGCGGTTCGGATGAAGGCTGCTTGGGATCGGCCATTGTGCCCACACTTATGCCTTGATAGTAGAGGACCTCGACATGGGAATCAAGCAACCAGCCGTGCGCGCGATTGCCCGTGCCAGCTGCTACTTTGTCGCTTTCGCGGGTGTGGCTAGCTTCACTTCCGCAGGCGCTGGAGTGCTAAAGCTATCCATAACGGACTTGGGCAGTTTGTCCGCTTGCGCGACGAGAAGACTCACTTGCCACATCTGGGTTTCGGAGAGTGCTTGGCGGAAACCGGGCATTCCGGTCAGCCGAATTCCGTTCGCAACTTTCCAGTAGCTCTCGGCGGGCGGGTCGTCGGTCACGCCTTTCCCCTCGAGCAGTTTCGGAGGACGAGGATACATGCCGGCAGCGATGGCGGTATCCGCGCGTCCAGGGAGGGAGTGGCACACGGCACACTGCTCGCGATACACTTGGGCGCCGGCCACAAGCGTGGCCTCGCCGGTGGAAATGGGGACCGATTTCTGCACTTCCCGATAGATGCGCGCGTTCAGGGCCTTGTGAGCCAGCATCTTTTCAAACGGCATTGCAGGGGAGGCCGTCGCCACCGGTGCACTGCCAGACGCGAAATAGAAATACACGCAGAGCGGCACTGCGATTGCACCCAGAATGAGCCCAACCAAGAACGGTCTCAAAGTGTATTCCCCTTTCGGTTCTCGCTAAATAAAGCAAGGACGCTGGTCAGTGGCCAGCTGGCGAGTTCCTCATCGTAGCGGAACCGGGGGGCGTGTGTCCTGTTCTAGGCCTGTCGCTTCGGTTGCGGCACCGTCGCCTCTCCACCATGTGGCCGAATAGGCGATGATGGCGGCGACTAGCCAGCCGCTGGCGTATTCGGGCTGCGCTCCCCATCGAAAGGTTGGGGAGTGCATCAAACCGAGCCACGAAAAGATGGACGCTACCATGCACCAAGCCGCGGCTCGAGGAAAATTCCGGTTGATCATCTCCGTGATCAGGGCGGCGATCACCAGCACGAGGAAGAGAAAGCCGCTCCCAAGTCCCTGGATAGACTCCCAATAGATAGAACGGTTCAGCGCCACCGCCACGTCCGCATTCGCGGGTGAGAGCTTTACCGATTGCAGCGCAGAGTTGACGGCCGCCGATACCACCGCACCCGTGGGGAGCACGAGTCCCAACAGGACCGCGCTGAGATATTTCGGGGCGACCCGACGAAGGGTTGCCGTTCCGACTCCGACCGAGACGTAGGCAATCATAGCCGCCAGGATGGGCCAGGGGAAAAGTTGCGACATGAATAGCGTCAGCCCGCTCATCACCACTATGAGGAAGATGATAGGGCTCCACAGGGCAAAGCCAATCCTTGCTCCGATCGCCTTGTAGGGTGGGTGCAGCGCATACACCACCGGGGTGATGACCGACCCTGCCAAGCCACAGATCAGGGTGGCAAGCCCGTCCCAGGCAACCACATGGCGGGCATCGTAGCTGTCTCCGACGGCACTGGCGCCTTCCACCGAAGCGACGTCTTGCAAGACCTGGTAAATGGCGATGGGCGCAATGACAGACAAGTACGGCAACGCGAGCCCGAGGCTGCCTAATGGCGCGGCAGACACGACAAAGGGAAAACAAGGAGACCATAATCGCCAAGTGAGATGGACATATCCAACCGCTAATCCCACCAGCAGAGGAACTAGCCACGCTACCAGAAACGGAGGGATTCGCCAGCGCGTAATCGGCAAATTGGCCAGAACACTACAGGCCACGATGGCGAGGGCAACTATGCCCACCACCGGATGATCAAAGATTCTTTGGAGCAGTACCAGGGCAAGATAGCTGTACATCGCCGCCCCAAATACTGTCATGGATGCTGGAACCGGAATAAAGCGCCGGCATAGGCCCGCGAAGGGTGCCGCCGCAAGCTTGATAATCCCTGTCCAGATGACGGCGGCGGCTCCGACTTGCCAGGCAGCGCCAGGCTCATGCGTCCGTTGATAGGTTGGAAGCACGATCGCCAGGGTGTAGGCGATGATCGCCGGGACGTTGTTGCCATAGACGTGGGCCGTCACGTTCTGTCGAGCTTCGCGCCTGCCAAGCCGCAACGCGAGCAAGGTCAGTCCGAGCGATCCTATAAGGAAGCCTGTCGCATACCCAGGCAGCAGGCGAGCGACGCTGAATTCCACTGGAATCCCGACCGGGAGTAGAAGGAAAACAGGGATGATCATCTGCGCCAGATTGAAGCCCACCTGAGCAACCGTCGCGTCGATGTCGCCGCGCCCGAGTGCCCACCATCGCGGTGATCCAGTCCCTGTCATTGGAGGTCTGCTGATCTCCGTCGTTTTGGCCCGCGTCTCAGATCTTGAAGGATTCCAGAGTTTCCTTGGCGAATAGATCGTGTGGTTTCAACTGCCGTTTGGAAAGCGCTTGTTCACGCGAATAGCGTAGAAACGTTTCCAGTACGTGGAGATTCGGCCCTACTCCATAGGGCCAAAAATCGTGTCCCATGAGGGCGCGGGTGTCTTCGACGTGCCGGATGAGCCACGGCAACATGAATTTGAGGGCCGCGGTCTGGTACAGATCCTGGTAGACCTCCCGTTGAGCAAGGGCGAAAGCTTTTTGCAGAGATTGGGCTACCCAGGGGTGCTTTTCGTAGACATCGCTGCGGATCACCACCACATGCATGATCGGAAAGATCTTGGTCCGAAGAAAATATTCGCTTTCAACCTCTGGATAATTTTCGAAGAGGCGTTTCACGGATCCGGAGCCGTGTGTGAATGTCGAGGGCATCCGCGCCGTGTACAAAGCGTCAATTTCTCCGGTATCAAGCATCGCGGAGAGAGTCTTGTCTTCAGGGATCGATTGCAGACGAATCGTCGCAGGGAGGTCGAGCTTCAACTTTTCGGGGCGGCCCGGCTGTTCCTCGCCGCCATTAAAGAACGTGACGCTGGTGACTGGAACCTGGTATTCGTCGCTGAGAATGCCTCGAATCCATACGCCGGCGGTCATTTGGAATTCCGGGGTCCCAACTCGCTTCCCGACCAAGTCCTTCGGTTCACGGATTCCGCTGTTCCGGTTCACGTAGATACAGGAGTGGCGGAAGAACCGAGAAGGGAAGACTGGGATTGCTATGAACGGTGGTGGATCAGCAAAGCGTGACATCACGTAAGAGGAGAGCGACATCTCGGCAACGTCGAACTCGTGGTGCCGCAGCATCCGAAAGAATGTCTCTTCCACCGGCAGGTTCAGGTAGGTGAGTTCTATTCCGTCCACCGGGATTCGACCTTCCAGAAGAGCCCGCGTCCGGTCATAGTTCCAGCACGCAAGGGACAGTCGAAGCTTAGACATTCCTTGCCTTCTCCTCGAGCATGACGGTCATGGCAGCCTTCTCCAAGGCGGTTGAGTGTACGCGGATTTTCTTTCTTCAGGGGCGGAGAATACCTAGCAACCGCAGCGCGTCCGAGTGGCATTTTCCCTAGCATCTACGCTGAAGACGCTCTCCTGCTTTCGAGTCCACCTCAGTCGACGACTCGACAAGCCCCCAGCGGATCACTGGAGTTGTGCGATAATCGCTGATTTGTGCGGCCAAGATATAGTCCAAGCGGGCCAAGTGTCAAGTTTCAAGAGTTGCGCATTCTGATACAAGTGTGCGAATATCGCCGCGCTCGATTCGGTGGAGAAATTTCCCTTGGTCTCCGAAATGCATGTTCCTGAAAATTCCGTGGCACAGAACATGCAGCGCCCCCTCGAGGCTGAGAATGTGAAGCCTGGGGCGCAACCGGCAGACCCCAACTTCGTGCTGTCCTTGGCGCGAGGTCTTGAGGTGATTGAGACCTTTGAAGGTCACACCGAGGGTCAATCGGTTGCCGAAATCTCTCGTAAGACGGGACTTTCGCGTGCCGCTGTTCGGCGTTTGCTCATTACATTGGAGCAACTTGGCTACGCCGAGTACACAGGGCGGGTGTACCGTCTGAGAACCCGGGTTCTGAAGCTGGGATTTTCCTACCTTACCTCAACCTCGCTGACAACGATTGCCCAGCCGATTCTCGAACAAGTGACGGAGGCCGTTCACGAGTCCAGCTCGCTCAGCGTGCTCGACGAAGGCCAGATCGTGTATCTTGCTCGATCGTCTGCGAAGCGCGTGATGTCGGTGGGACTCTCGGTGGGTAGCCGGCTGCCCGCCTACTGTACTTCCATGGGACGGGTACTGTTGGCCGCCTTGCCGGAGGGTGAGTTAACCGCCTACCTGGATCGGGTTGAACTCCGAGCGTTGACGCCGAAGACGGTGACCGATAAGGGGTTGCTCTACGAAATGATCCGCCGAGTGCAGATTCAAGGATTCGCGCTGGCGGACGAGGAACTCGAACTTGGACTGCGCTCGATCGCGGTGCCGGTACGAAACCGCCAGAACCGCGTGGTTGCGGCGATCAACATCGGCGTCCACGCCGCGCGCGTTTCCGCAGGCGAGATGATCGAACGCCTCTTGCCGATCCTGCAAGAGCATGCTCGTACATTCGTGCACATGCTCGGCTGAGAAGGCGACCTAGACGGATGAGTCGAGTTCCAAAACGATGACGAAATATCGTTCGGCTCTTTGGGTCATGCTCGGGTTGGCGGCGCGGGGATTCGCGCAGCCCTCCACCGCGCCGCTGGTCTTGACCGGAGCGATTCCCCTGCCTCATGTGCAGGGACGTATCGATCATCTGGGCCTGGATCCGAAGGGCCGCTGGTTCATTC
>Ga0210399_10005111_pt1 | contig 10197 bp, 5 predicted proteins | sample IncBWC14MmetaG_FD_150865 | JGI IMG/M metagenome (GOLD analysis project Ga0210399, IMG submission 150865) | Forest soil microbial communities from Barre Woods Harvard Forest LTER site, Petersham, Massachusetts, United States - Inc-BW-C-14-M | ecosystem: Environmental > Terrestrial > Soil >...
AGGTCCGCAAGAACTGTGAGATCCCGAGGAAGGTAATATCGGTCTCCGACGCGCCTGCTGGCATCGACCCCGATGGAGGCACGGTCTTCCGCGGACTTGATGTCCCCGGCATCGCGATAGAGCCCTGCCAGATCAATCATTGCCTGACCTTCAGTGCGATAGAAGTTATATTTCTGCGCAATGTCGCACGTCTGTTCCAGATAGGTCCTCGCCGTCTGGCGATCTCCCGTTTGAAGCGCAAGCTCTCCGAGGCTTAGAAGGATCATGGCTTCATGCCCGCGCTTCTGATTTGTTCTCGCGATAGTCAAAGCCCGTTCTAGCTTGTCCACGGCTTCCGACATTTTGCCTTGCGCGGCCAGCGCCTGAGACTCCCCTTCATATGCCATGAACGGAAACCCTGCATCGGGATTGGAGCTGCTTGTCCTGATGGCTCGCTCGAAAAACGCCAGAGCCTCCCCATATCGCTTGGCTTCGTTGAACCCGTTGCCAAGCATCTCAAGAAGTCGAACCTGTCCACCCACATCGCCGCTGGCCTTGGCAGACAGAAATGCATCGCCAACCATTATCGCGGCGCGTCGGCTATCCCCTTCCAAAAAAGCGACGAATCCGAGTTCTCCTTTTGCCCGCGCTTCCCACTTGGCTTCCCCCCGCGTCCGAGCGATCCCTTGCGCTTCGGTCCAGGCTCGCTTCGCAGAAACTGGATTGATTTCCAGATCCGTGTATCCCTTTGCCGCTAGACACCAGAGTCTGAGTTGGGGGTCACTCTTTGAGATCGGAAGGTCTAACTCTTTTCCAAGAATCTCAGAGACATCAACCCAAGACATGGTTTCCGCCTGCGCTCGAATTCTGCCCACTCGTGAATAGACTTCGTTGCGCGTGTCGCCTTTGTCCTTGAAGAGTTGCTCTGCGCGGATATAGAGAGGCTCAGCCTTTGGCCAATTGAAAAGCCATGCAAGGCGGTTTGCTTCTTTAAGCAAAATCTCTGGATTGCTCGACGCTGCGGGGTCGCGCAATAAATCAGCGACTTGCGGCCTGGGATCTCGCGTCCGCGTTACGTAGAGCCAAATGTATTTACGCGAAATAACAACAACGGTTAAGGCGAAAGAGAGTGAGAGACAAGCAGCCACCCACCGTTTTGAGACGCGCATCCGCACGAACAGGTACCTCTGTGTTCATCGGCGCTGGGCTGTGTCGATGTCGATACACAATATTGTGCAGAGGTTTTATCACCGATACGGCAAGAAAGGCCATAGTACTGGCTAGGGCAGCCGACGCTAAAGAAAGTGCACGAGCGGCGCATGCAAATCCTGACTTTTTCAAACAATTATTACGCGGGGTCATGCGCCCGATACGGCCAGATTTTTCTTTAAGTTGTGGGGCGAGCGTAGTACGCACTTTGGCACACCAGCATGCGTCGTGCATAATACCGTCGGGGGCTAGAGCTACATCCTCTGAATTTTGCCAAAAAAGAAAGATCCCGCCGCCGTCAAGCTTGGACGGAAGGGTGGGAAGGAGATCGCCAAGCGGGGCTCGGAATACTTTAGCCTGCTGCAAGCGAAACGTAAGAAACGCAAGGGCGGTCGGCCTCCCAAGTCCAAGAAATCCCGCTAAAAAGCTCATTGAAAAACAACGAGCGCTCGTTGTATTATTTGCGAATGATCGAGTCGTATCGAACCGCTCGGCGTGCGTGAAACGAGCTAGAAGAGCTTGCGGGAGATTTGGTTTAGGTCTAAAGTCAGTTCAATTCGGCGATTCTGACTGCAGGAGGTGATGCCACCGTGATCATAGGAGATCGACTGCGTGCCATGCGGGAGGAAAAACACTTCTCTCAAGGGGACATCGAGAAGAAGACGGGATTGCTTCGTTGCTACATCTCCCGCGTTGAAAACGGCCATACCGTCCCGGCCATCGAAACGCTGGAGAAAATGGCCAGGGCTTTGGAAGTTCCCATGTATCAGCTTTTCTATGATGGTGAGGAGCCGCCCAAACTGCCGAATCTTCCCAAGCGGAAGTCGTCCGACGACATCGCCTGGGGCAGTAATGGTAAAGATGCGCGCTTTCTGAGTAAGCTTCGCCGTCTGTTAGGCAAAGCGGAAGATGCTGATCGTAAGCTTCTGCTGTACATGGCCCAGAAGATGGCCCAGCCAAGGAATAATCGAGCTGGAGTAAGCAACTAATCCTACGGAACGGGGTTTAATGGCGATAGCTCTGGGGGGAGTCCCGACAGGCACTGCCTCAGGTCAATCAGGAAGGATGATAGCCACACCGAAGTGGGGCTGCAAGAGGTGACAAGATGGACTTGCGCTGCCCGAAGTGCAACAGTAGCGACCTCAAGAAAGTCTCGTTGGCATACCAGGAGGGGCTTTACCGCGCTGATGCCCGTACCCGCCTGAGTGCCGCTCTGGTTGGGGGTAACGGACCCGACCTCCTAGTTGGCCGTGCGACCACACAGGTATCCCACCAATCTGTCCACTCGAAGCGACTGAGCCCTCCTGTAAGGTGGTCCTATCTGAAGGTCGGGTCTTGGTCCGTACTGGCGTTTCTATGCGTCGGCTGGCTGGTCTTTTACGTCAACACGGTGACGACGAATTCCTCAACGGTGTCGTCTCCTGCGCTGACATTCTTCGTTTTGATTTTCGTCGCCATCTTCGCTCTTCTGTTGTTCCTCGTCTGGATGCACAACCGCAGCGGCAGTGCCTACGCTCGACAATACGCAGAGTGGGACCTCTCTTTCATTTGCCAACGCTGTGGTACCGTTCGCCCCCACCAATTGTTTGACGAACGCACGAAGTAGGCATTCAGCCTGTAGTCCCGATTTCTGCCGAATACATAGGTGGTTCGCAGAGCTGGTCAATGACCTCAGCCGCCAAACCCTTGACGAGTTGTAATTATTGAGAATCCTTGTTTATTCCAAACAGAGGAACGATAGGTTGAAATTTTAAAACCATGTCTACCCTCTATTTGTATGCAAGGAAAAACTGCGATCCCGTTCTAACGTGTGAGGGATGATTTCCCGGTTCGGATAGAGTTCTGGACTGGACGAAGTGGTATGCGCACCAGCAGCATCACCGGCGGTGGGAAAAGAGGTAGTATGTCACCGTAAGTTGCTGACATTCCGTACAATTGCACTGGCCATTTATTGATTGTGGAGGGGTTAAAGGCAATGTTCCTAAGAGCTAAGCGATCAGCTGTCCTTATTCTGGGTCTGACAATTTTCGCCTGTGTAGGATTGAAAGCTAGAAACCAACCTCAGATTGAGGCGACGCTGCCTTTAGAGACGCTCAAGGCGATTGATTACGCACGGGTGGCGGATGGCAAAGAGAGCGACGCTATGGGCTACGCTGATTTGCGAGACTTCATCAATGCGTGCCAAGCCTATTCGAGGGGCCTCGGCGTGCTACCAAACTTTCATGAGCCGGTCTTGACCAGGGGAGATTCAGGCATAGCGGTCTTTAGGAAGGTCTCTCCGAGTGTTGTTTTGGTTTTGACTGCAAATTTTAAGGACGACAAGGTTACGGACTCAGGCCTTGGAACAGGGGTCATAGTCGATCCAGCTGGATATGTGCTTACCAACTGGCACGTGGTCGCAGGCTATGATGGAGCAATTGTCTTTTTCAAGCCCGCAATTGGGATAGAACCGGACAAAAACAACGCCTACGGCGTAAAACTGGTTGCTTTTGACAAACAAGCTGATCTGGCGCTCCTTAAAATCGTCAAGCCTCCCAGCGGATTGATTGCCGTACAGTTTGAAGCGCTCTCCATGATTCAAGTTGCAGAGGATATTCATATCATAGGGCATCCACACGGCAATCTCTGGTCATACAGCTCAGGTGTGATTAGCCAGATTCGTGACAATTATGATTGGAAGTACGCAGACGGCTCCAAACACAATGCGAGGGTCCTTCAGATGCAGACGGCAATTAATCCGGGAAACTCGGGCGGGCCTGTTCTCGACAACGATTCAAAGATGCTTGGCCTCGTCGCGATGAGTGAAGAGGGTCAAAACCTCAATTACGCTGTAGCCATCGATGTCATCAAGAATTTCGTGAATAGTTCCTTGGCAAGCAAATCTAGGGGAGCAGAAACACATAGCGAAACTGAAAAGGGTCAAACTTATGCGGGTCGTTCCAAGAATGGCTCTTCAATCACAAAAACGGTCTACTCTGATCTCGTTTCCTACACAGTCCGCGACGCAAAAGGATTGCCTACTGAGCTGACTGCTGAAACCTCAGACGGCAATATCTTGACGGCCTCGAAGCCCAATGCATTTGGCGGATTTGGTGAGTGGACATTCAAGCCGAGGTCTGGGAAGCCAATCTTTGTAAAATCGTCGGGGAACTCTCCTGACATCGTCTCGACTGGCAAGGGAAATTGACAGTTATTATTCGCCAATGACTATAAATGGGGCCCAGAAAAATGGGTCTTTCGATCCACTGTTAAAGACTGCATATCGAGCCTCGGCCAAGGCAACGCTTTTCCTTTTTCCTGCCAATAACCCTCTATAGTAGTTCTTCATCAGTACGGCAGTGGATTCGTCTGACACCTGCCACAAACTGACCGTCACACTTGACGAACCGGCAGCAAGGAACGCCCGGCCAAGGCTCATCACACCTTCCGCGCGGCTTATTTTACCGCTTCCAGTATTGCATGCAGACAAAACAACCGACTCTGAATGTAGTTTGAGACCTATGATCTCGGACATTGAAAGAAACATATGCGAAGTAGCGACCCCGTCGTAAGAGAGAACTAAGGCAGGTTCCTTGATGCCTGTGTCCACCGGCAACACGCCATGAGTGGCAAAGTGCACGAACCGGAATTTCGAGAGATCGGTATCTAGTAACTCGCCCTTCGTTGCACGCGCTCCTGATCGCACGTCAACCGTCTCATTTCTCGCTTTTAGCAGAGATGCGATGCTTTGAACTTCAATGGCTGTCCCGGGAAGTCGCTCAAATGAAAAGCCTCTGGCCGTCAGCCTATCCGGCGCAGAAGCGTTCTTCACATCTCCTGCATTCTGCGTCTGATTGGAAGAATCATTCACGGGGGATTTGAGTGCACCTGCTACCTCGAATCTGTCGTCTTCTGGCGAAGTGATGGGATCTGCTATTCCCAGAAATGCTTCCTGCCAACCGGTCTGATGACTAGCGGTTCTTGCGAGTCGGAGTGAGACGGCTGAGGGGTAATATGTTGCCGCTTTCTTTAGAAAAACGAAATTCCCTTTGGATGCATTGGGTGAGAACAGCTCGAACGGCAGAATAAAGAGAACGTCGTCCGGAACAATGATGAGTTCTTGCGAATCTGAAAGCATTTTGGCAACATCACCCGGAAATAGCTCCGCAAACAATTCTTCCGATATCTTCCAATCGACTGCTCCCGCGCGACCCGAATTAAGTCCCTTACGAAGCATAGCGAGTCGATCTAGAAACCAGTCACGCTTTTGGGGAATTTTGTAGAAGGCCGCCAATTCGTTTTTATTTCCGTCTTTATTTTGAATAACCCAAACGAACGTAGAGTCATCTGTCATCTTAAACTCCACGAGGGTTTCGGCCTTTCTCAGGGGTAGGGTTGACAACTGGATCTCTTCCGGATAAGCAATTGCGGCGTATTGTGGAGAAAGTTTACGCAGGTCATTGAGAAAGTCCTTGATCTCACCTTGAACCAAGGAGAGGTCAGTTTCCAGGCGTTTGTTCTCAATTTCTTGATTCGGTTCATTGTTATTCGGGATGGCATCCATCTGGGCTAGAAAGCTATCGCGGCGAGAATACATCGATTGCTCACGCTCTTGAGTAGCCGGTGGAAGTGTCTGTCTCATTTGATTCACAAAGACGCGCCCCCAACTCGCCGCAAATTGGCGAGCCTTATTGATTTCGGCGTATCTCAAAGAATCAGATGCCAATGTTAATCGGTTGCCCGGTGTTCTCTTGCTCATCGAATAAAGCAGCGACACTAGCTCGTCATATATATATCCGTAGTTTTCGGAGATGGACTTCTGCTCCCGCGCGCTGAGATTTCCCTTTACCTTTTCGATGAGGGAGATCAACTGTTTGTAGGAAAGCAGGGCCTCATCTAATTTACCTTCCTTAACCAACAATCGTGCTTCCGCGTAAAGAAAACGACCCCTCAAGTAGATTTCTGGAGATTGTGAGGTCAGCGGACGAGCCTTATTCAGTGCCGAGCGGGAGTCTTTTAAGTCTCCCTGCAGCCCATCAGCTTCGGAAAGACTTATGAGCGCATTGGCCTGACATGCGGAATCTTTAGTTTTTTGGCATTCCCGAAAACTTTCGTCCGCGATCTTCGCAGCTTCAGAGAATTTGCCAGTTTGCAGATCTATTTCGATCAGATCTAGTTTAAAGGTCCTCCGGTCACTGAATTCCTGAGCTTTCGCGTAACATTCTCGCGCCTTATCAAAATTCTTTAGAGAAGAACTCCTATCACAATATATTGCTGTCAATTCAGCCCAGCACACCGCTTGTCCCTCCTTTTTCCCAACTGCTTGAAAAAGGTCGAGGGCTTTTGTTGTTTCGCTTAAAGAATCGTCCCAACCTCCGATAACCGCGTCGAGAATACCTATGGCAAGGTGTGAATAGCCGAGGTGTTCTAGATCGCCGGCCTGAGTAGTAATTTCAACTGCTTCATTGTATGCGCCAAGCGCCTTCTCAAACTGCCCCTGAGACCTATAAAAATCTCCAAGCAGATAGTCCACGAGGTACTTATTAAAGGGAGTTGCCTCGTTGGCGGCCTTCTTTGCCTCAATTAATGACGCAAGCGCCAGAACTGCGTCACCGAGTTCGTAGTAATCACTTGACAAGTCACCGAGACAAATTGCCTCACGCTGAGCGTTGGCCAAACTGTGGTACGCGGTCGCTGCTTTGCGATGATATTCGACGGCCTGCCTAAAATATCTCTGGGCTTTATAGGTATTTCCCAGCCCCAGGAAGCCTTCCGCTACGATATCTGGTTTCCCGGCCTTTTGGGCCAGACCAAGAGCCCCCTCATAGTTCTCGATAGCGGTTTTTGTTTGGACCAGCTTGAGATAGTAGTCCCCGAGAACAACTAAGATTTCAGCCTCTTCGGGCTGCGCTTCGAGCCCGTGATACAGTTGCCGCGCAGATTCCAAATACTTGCCCTGCAACTCCTGAGCTCTTTCTCCTGAGTCTCCATCGAGGGCCATCGCAACGCGTGTGTATGCTATTGCTGCTGATTTCTTGTCGCCCGTCGAAATAAGCTTGTGGATCGCAAACTCCAATTGGGTGTTGGCATTGTCGTATAGCTTGGCGCCCGCGAGCGACATCGCAAGGTCGAGAATCAATTCGGGATTTTCTGGAGCCGTTGCTATCAATTTTTCCACGGAGGATTTGGCAGCTCCGATGTTTCCAAGTTGTGTTTGGACGAGTATATTTGCGGCGTCTGAATAATTTATTGTTTGTTGATCTCCGGCTTTCTGCGCAAGCTTTGTACATTCGTCAATCTTGGCCTTCGCAAGAATGATGTTTCCTCGACGCGAATAGGAAACTGCGAGTATGCAAGCAGCCTCGGACTGAAGAGAGCTCATGTCCCCTTTGGCGTCCCGCAGAACGGCCTCCGATTCGATGGCGTACCTCTCAGCAAGTTCCGGATTCGCTCCATCAAAAATGTAATATCGAGCTAGGGCGCTCAGGATTGGTAACTTGTTGAAACCCACCATCGGCCCAATATCGTGGAGAATTCCCTGTAGAGCAGCAGCTCCATCCTTCTGTCGGGTAATTTGAAAGGGAAGGTTCAGAATGCGTTGCCAATTAGAATGATCATCGGTCGGTTTGACCGGGAAGCCGTCAAACAGCAAAAGAACGTACGAGTACACCAGCGATTCGACTAATTGACCTTCCTTCTGCCGTTGTTCCACTAACTCTCGAATATGTAGCTCTTTCAATCTCTGATCCAGGTATGCAACTTCCGCTTGCTTAGCCTTTTGATCATTTAAGTGAACTGAAACACTGTAGGCTTTGTTGATTGAGATGAGTTCTTTCGGAGTCGTCGACAGGGCCCTGTAGACATTGCTAAGCCTTACGTAGTCTTCATGAACGGAAATATTACTAAGCTCGTCATCGAATGGACCTGGTCTAACTAGAGACTCTCCCTTCTCCAGGGCATCCCTGGCCTTGTTCAAGTCTCCAGCAGTTTGATAAATCTCGCCGAGTATACCGTCGGTATAGAACTCTAGAGGCCGCAAGTGATGACTTCTTGCGTACGACGCAATCTCATCCTCCAGGGGGACTGCTTCCATCCCGCGTCCGAGTTTTATAAGCAAGAGTGATTCTGAGATCTCGACCTGATTGAGTTGGCTCTCGTTTTGCAATGATCGGTAGAAACCAGCGGCAATGCCATAATCCTTTAAAGCATCGTCATATTTCTTAAGTTGATTCTCCAGATCTGCGATCTTATGCTCTGCCTCTGCTTCTCCAATATGAAGTTCAGCGTCGTGGCTAACGGAAAGCAGTTCGCGCCAGATATCGATCTCCTTTTCTTTTTGGTTGGCCGCTTCGAGGACATTGGTCAGACCTTCAAGCACGAAGATACGCGTAATAGGAAGAGTAAGGGCCAAGCTTAGACAGTCCTGGTCATCTGGTCTGAGGGCAAGTTTTCCCAGGTCACCATTTCTCAGCAGCTCCAGCTCGCCAATCGCTTCGTCTGCTTTACCTTTCTTGACCAACCCGAACGCATATGCGTTTTCTGCTGAGACGAAAGCGTAGGCATCCCTTACTTTGATGGCTTTAGTTTTGGCTTGGGACAGTAAATCCATAGCGCGGTCGTCGTTTCCGGCCAGGCCAAGAAAGTAGGCTCTATAAACAAGATGCAATGCTTCGAATCTGTAGCCATTGAGCCTGTCAATATTGAGGGCTTCTTCTATAGAGTCTTGCGCTTCACTCGTCTTGCCTGTTAAAAGCTGAAGTCTTCCCATTGCACCAAGGGTGCGTGCTTTCTCGTATAAGCTCCCATTCTTCTCAGACAGAACCAATGCTCGTACCAGTAGTTCAAGGGCTTTCTGATTATTTCCCTTCAGCTCAGCTTCCGAAGCGAGTGCATTAAGAATGTCTGCCTCTAAAACATCGTTCTTGGAATTTATCGAATCCTCCAGTGCTTTCTCGAATGCGAGGAAGGCCATCTCCATCTTGCCTTCTCCAACGAGCGCTGAACCTAAAACAGCTTCAACAACCGCCCTGTCCCGGACAAGGCCGCGTTTGTCAGCGATTTCCAGGGCCCTTTGGATTCTTTCTACCGTTTCGTTAGGATTCACCGATTTACAGGAAATGTTTTCATCGTTGAGTAAAGCCCGGAGCTCAGGGTCGACTGCGGTAAGCTCAGGCGGTATCGAACTAGAGGCAGATCCCTTGTTCTGTGAAGTGGCAACTGCGGGCAAACAGAAGAAGAAAACGTAAAGGAAACAAATTGTCGGAATTGTGGACATTCGCATATTTCTGCTCATTACGGATTCGCAAAATACACTTTGCGACGAGCTACAATCTACATGCCTCAACATAATGCAATTGCCTAAGGCTGTGTGGATAATTTCGCGAGCACTTTCCCATTTTGTATTTCCAAAGGCGTCCAGCCCGTGTCAAATATGAATTAAGCTCCATGCTCGCTTCGAGTGTGGCTGAGAGATTCTACGAGCAAGCTCAGTCTCCGGTGTATAAATAGATGTGCTTGGGCCAATCTAACGTCAGGGTAACCTAAGCGGCCTGTGCTTCAGCCTCTCTATGCGCGGCGGTTTTCCCTTGGATGAAGTCGGCGGCTTTCTGGGACTGCGATGCGGCGGAGACAACCAATCGCGAATCAGACTTGAGCCGTGTAATCCAGGTCTTGAGATAGGCGGCGGAGTTTTCAAGCGTCTTCTGCTCGATTCCGGCGATGCCGCACAGCATGGCGGCGGTCATCTCCGCGATGAGTTCCTCTTTGGAGTAGGATTCTGAGCCAAAGGAAACCAAGTTGTCGAAGTTCTCCCGGTGTAGCCGTTTTGCGTGTCCCGTGCTGTGGGCCAGTTCGTGAAATTCGGTGGCGTAATATTCTTCCGATGAGTGAAAGAGGCCGCGAGGCGGCATGCCGACCACATCCTTGCTCGGCGAGTACCACGCTTTATCGGATTGCTCGAACGCTGGTGGGTTCGCCATGTTCGCCACGATTTGTTCGCACGTTTCGATGGGATTGCTGGTGCGCGTCTCA
>Ga0210399_10005113_pt1 | contig 10196 bp, 8 predicted proteins | sample IncBWC14MmetaG_FD_150865 | JGI IMG/M metagenome (GOLD analysis project Ga0210399, IMG submission 150865) | Forest soil microbial communities from Barre Woods Harvard Forest LTER site, Petersham, Massachusetts, United States - Inc-BW-C-14-M | ecosystem: Environmental > Terrestrial > Soil >...
GGCAAGCCCATACGATTGCAGACCGAGACCTTGTACAGCGTCGATCAATACGATGTCGTCCTGATGTAAATGAGCGCCGCCAAGATCGGAAAAATCCTGCTGTACTGCTTCGCAGGATTAGTGGTTCTAACGCTTCTCATCATGCTGGCGGTCAAGCTCGCGCTCGATCGGGCGCCCCAGTACCAGGCCCAGATCAAGGAATGGGTGCATGCGCAAACCGGATATCACATCGGCTTCGCGCATGTTTCGCCGGCGTTTCGCTGGTATGGACCGGAGCTTTACTTCGACCGGCCGGAACTGCGCTCGAAGGACGATGAGCGCGTATTGGCGCGCGCCGCCGGAGCGCGAATTGGGGCCGATATCTGGCAACTGATCCGCAGCGGCAAATTGCTGGCCGGACGCATCGAGGTTGATGCACCCAACATCGTCATCGAGCGATTGGGTCCGTCCCGCTTTGCGGTGGCCGGGGAGATTGAGCTGGGCGACAGTTCATCGCCCCACGCGCTGCAATTGGATGACCTGCCTGCGGGCAAGCTGGTGATTCATCGTGCGGTGCTGACGCTGCAAAACTGGAACGCTGCACTGCCGCAGCTGATTTTGCCGGACGTCGAGGTGGACTTACGGCGCGGCAGCGAAGACCTGGCGCTCGCCGCCAGCGCCCGCCTGCCGCCGGTGCTCGGCGGAACGGCGAACTTCAGCGGCAGTGCGCGCGGCCGCGGCGATTGGCAGTCCCTCGCCTGGAACTCGTCGGCAAGCGCGCAGGACATCTCGTTTTCGGGCTGGCGTCGGCTGCTGCCCGATTACTTGGGCAACCTGGATTCGGGTGTGGGCGCGTTTATTTTGACCGCCAGCGGCGCAGGAAAAACGCTGAACCGCGCCGACCTTGATTTCACAGCGACCGGCGTTGCCACGCAGCTGCCCGATGGTCCGATCGCAAAGTTCGACCAGATGAGCGGCGCAATATCCCTGGCCCACACGGGCGATCGCTGGAGCCTGGCCGGCAAGCACGTGCGCGTCGCGCGCAGCGATCCGGAGTCCGCATTCGACGTCAGTTGGCGCGGCGGCGATTCCGGCTTGTTGGAGCTGCGCGCGCGCGCCAGTTATCTGCGCTTCGAAACCCTGCTGCCGCTTGCGGGATTCCTGCCGCAAAAGGATGTTCGCAAGCGTCTGCACGAGCTTGCAATGACGGGCGAGTGGACCGATGCGGTGTTCGCGTTGGCGCGCAAGACGATCGCCGATCCTTGGCAGCTGCAAGTGCAGGCGAAATTTCAACGCGCCGGTTTTGCGCCGGCGGAGGGTGCGCCGGGACTTCGCGGTCTTAGCGGTTCGATTGCCGGCACCGAAAGCGGCGGCCATCTGTTCATCGATACGAATACCGCGGTATTCCATTGGCCAAGTCAATTTCCGCAGCCGGTGGAGCTGGAAGTATTGAAAGCCAATTTATATTGGAAGAGGACGGCCGAGGAATTGCTGGTCGCCACGCCCAGCTGGGAGGCGAAGACCCACGATGGCGATATGCACGCGCAAGTGGCATGGCAACAACCCGCCGACGGTTCCTCACCCGTGCTGACGCTGGTCGGCGGCATCCAGAACGGCAGTGTGGCCAATGCACGGAATTATTTGCCGCGGGCACTGATCGCGCCCTCGGCGCTCACGTGGCTGAATCGTGCCCTGGTGGCCGGTCGCATGCCGCAGGCCACCCTGCTATTCAAGGGTCCGGTGCGCAACTTCCCATTTCGCGACGGCAGCGGCTTGTTTCTGGCGCGCTGCGCCATCGACGGCATGACCTTGGATTACGCGGAAGGGTGGCCCGCCGCGGAAAATCTGTCGATCACAGCTGAATTTCGCAATGCAGGAATGAGCGCGCGCATGTCGGGCGCCCGCGCCGGCAGCATCGTCTTGGAATCAGGGGAGGCGCATTTCCCCGACTTCGATACCGGCGAATTGAAAATTCATGCCGCCGCGCGCGGCGCCGCCGCCGACGCACTGGCTTTCTTGCGCGCTACTCCCCTCGATGCGATCGCGGAGCACGCGTTTTCAGGCGTCGAGGCCACGGGGTCGCTGCAGTCCAGGTTCGAGCTATTCTTGCCGTTCAAGGACTTCGAGCATCGGCAAGTGTTGGTCCACGGCCACTTGGACGGCGCGACTTTCAACCGACCGGGTTCAACCACGATGGCCAGCGCCGTGTCCGGCGACTTCGATATCGACGGGGGGCAGGTGGCTCGCGCCGATATACACGGTCAACTGTTGGGCGGTTCCTTCCAAATGCAGGCGCGAGCGGCGCGCAATAGGCCGGTGACCCGCACGCAACTGGAATTTCGCGGCACCGCGAGCGCCGAGGGGCTGCGCACGGCGCTGTCGATTCCACCGGCCATGTCGATCAGCGGACAAACGGATTGGCGAGCGGTGCTGAAAATAACACCCGAACCCGCGCGCGAGCGAACGCTGCGCATCAGCAGCACTCTCGTAGGATTCGAGATGCGGCTGCCGGCACCGTTGTACAAGGCGGCCGATACGCCGCTGCCGTCCTGGTTCGAAATCCAATGGCCGGCGGTTGGCGGCCCGCAGGGGAGTCTCGCGTTGGGAGCCCTGCTGAGCGGCTCCTATGCACTGGAGTCCGGACCCGAAGGGATGCGATTGGCGCATGTTTCGATGACCTTCGGTGCGGGTGAATCCACCGCCGGGGACACGCAGATCGTCAACGTGGGGGGCGCAGTAGAGCGCCTGGACTTGGCGGGCTGGCTGAAGTTGAGCACGCCCGACAAGAATGCCAAACCACTGTCCTACTACATGAGTAGCGCCACGCTCGATGTGGCTGAACTGGACTATCTCGGCCTGGCGTTCCGCGATGTGTCGCTGGCCCTCGCAGTGACCGAGGGGAGCTGGCGCATCAGCGTCGGCGGTCCCAATGTCATCGGCACAATTACGCTGCCAAGCGCCTCAGGATCACCCGACCCCTGGAATCTTCAGTTCGATCGTCTGCGCTTCGATGTCGAGGAACGCCTGCCGGCAGCGAGCGCGGCGAACCTCGGGGAGAACCCGGCAGCGGCGCCCGACGTGGGCTTTGCCGACCCGAGCAGCATACCGGCGATCAAATTTCACGCCACCGAACTCATCTGGGGCGAACGCCGGTTCGGCGATACGACCGCGACACTGGCAAAATTGGACGACGGTGTTGCTCTTAAACAGCTCACCGTCACCAGTCCCAACATGAATGTCAGCGCGCATGGCGACTGGCGCGGCAAGGACGCGGGAATCGGCCGCATTCAGGGAACGCTCGCGAGCTCCGATGTGCAGAGCACGCTCAAGGATTTGGGCTACGCCGATGTCATTCAGGCCAAGACTGGAAAGGTCGATTTCGACCTCAATTGGAGCGGCGCCCCGACCGCCGAGGCGTTGGCTCAGGTCGCCGGCCACGTCCAGCTGTCGCTTGATAAGGGGCAGGTCACCGGGGTCAAACCCGGCGCCGGCCGGGTACTGGGTCTTGCCAGCATCGCCGCACTGCCGCGCCGATTGGCCCTGGATTTTAGCGATCTTACCGACAAGGGCCTGGCGTTCGATACCGTTCGCGGCGATTTCGACCTGCGCGACGGCAATGCCTACACGGAAAACGTGCTGCTCAAAGGCCCGGCGGGGGAAATAGGCCTTATCGGCCGCGTGGGCTTGAAAAACAAGGATTACGACCAAACTGCGGTGGTAACCGGAAACGTGGGTAATTCGCTTTCGATCCCGGTGGCCAGCGCCCTGGTCGGCGGTCCGGTGGTGGGCGCCGCGGTGCTGCTGTTCACACAGGTGTTCAAACAGCCGCTGAAAGGTCTGACACGAGGGTATTATCGCATTACCGGCAGTTGGGATAATCCAACGGTCGAACGTATCAAGAGTGCAGACGCGGCCGCGGCGACTGCCGAGGCGCCAAAATAATGGGCAAAGTAGCCGCTATACAAATGACATCGAGCCACCTCGTCGCAGAGAATTTGGCTGCGGCGGGCGAGTTGCTGCGCGAAGCCAGGGATCTTGGTGCCGCGGTTGCCTGCCTGCCGGAGAATTTCTCCTTCCTCGGCCTCAAGGACTCGGACAAGCTGCAAGTTGCAGAGACCGATGGCGAGGGCGCCGTGCAGGATTTTTTGAGCGACACGGCGCGGAAACTCAAGATGTGGATATTGGGCGGCACCATTGTCATCAAAGGCGATACGCCCAATCGCGTTGCAAATTCCTCGTTGTTGATCGACGCGCACGGCAAGCGAGTCGCGCGCTACGACAAGATTCACTTGTTCGACGTCACCATCCCCGGCCGCAACGAGCAGTATCGGGAATCCAGCCATGTCGTTCCGGGCCGCGAATTGGTCGTTGCGGACACGCCGGTCGGCAAGCTCGGGCTGTCGGTCTGTTACGACATGCGATTTCCGGAACTCTACCGTGAACTGGTGTCGCAGGGTGCCGAATGGCTGGCGATGCCGGCGGCCTTCACCGTGCCGACCGGGCGCGCACACTGGGAGACGCTGCTGAGGGCGCGAGCCATAGAAAACCTGTGCTATGTGGTCGCGCCGGCGCAGTTCGGCTTGCATACCAACGGCCGCGAGACATACGGGGATTCGCTGATCGTCGACTACTGGGGCCAGCTGATGTCGCGCTTGACGAATGGTACCGGGGTGATCACAGCCGACATTGATCTTGCCGGCCAGGCGGAATCACGCAGTCGCTTTCCCGCGCTCGACAATCGCCGGCTCCCCTTGCCGAAAGCGGCTACGCCGCGCTCGCGGAACGCCGCTACGGTATCGACATGAACGCGCGCAGCGCTGAATCGGCCCTGCCCACCTTCACGGTGGCCGAGAAAATGATCCTGGCCCCTTCCGGTCTCGATGAGAGGCGATTGAGCCAGGTGCTCGACACGATCATGAGCCGCGGCGTGGATTACGCCGATCTGTATTTTCAGTTGTCGCGCGAAGAATCCTGGTCTTTGGAGGACGGCATCGTAAAGGATGGTTCGCACAGCATCGAACAAGGCGTCGGCGTACGCGCCATCAGCGGCGAGAAGACCGGCTTTGCGTACACGGACGAGGTGCTGTTGCCGGCCCTCATCGAGGCTTCCGATGCGGCGCGCGCGATCGCCCGCAGCGGAGGCAGGAATGCCGTGAAGGCTTGGCGACGTCCCCTGACGCATCGGCTGTATATGCCCCTCGATCCGCTCGATACGATCAGCGACGAGGACAAAGTGGCGTGGCTGATGCGCATCGATGCCGATACCCGCCGCGTTGATCCGCGCGTCAAGCAAGTGATGGCTTCATTGGCGGCTGTGCACGAGATCGTGCTCATCGCCTCGAGCGACGGTACGATCGCCGCCGACGTGCGCCCCCTGGTGCGCGTCAACGTGTCGGTGATCGTCGAGCAGAACGGCCGCCGTGAACAGGGCTACAGCGGCGGGGGAGGCCGCTTCGGCCTCGATGAGCTGCTGCGCGGCGACGCGCCGTTTGAACACGGGCGCGAGGCAGTGCGCCAAGCGCTGGTCAATCTGGAGGCGGTCGCGGCGCCGGCGGGTTCCATGACGGTAGTGTTGGGTCCGGGCTGGCCGGGTATCTTGCTGCACGAGGCCATCGGCCATGGATTGGAAGGCGACTTCAATCGCAAGGGCACCTCTGCTTTTTCGAATCGCATCGGGCAGAAAGTAGGGACGGATGAAATCACGGTGGTCGATGACGGCACACTGGATCGCCGGCGCGGATCTTTGAATGTCGACGATGAAGGCACGCCGACCCAGTGCACGACGCTGATCGAAAACGGAGTACTGCGCGGCTATATCCAAGACAAAATGAACGCGAAACTCATGGGCATGCCGGTGACCGGCAACGGCCGGCGCGAGTCCTTCGCGCATATGACGCTGCCGCGCATGACCAATACCTACATGCGAGCGGGTTCGCGTGCGCCGCAGGAGATCATCGCCTCGGTGGAAAAGGGCTTGTATGCCGTCAATTTCGGCGGCGGCCAAGTCGATATTACTTCCGGTAAATTTGTGTTTTCGGCGAGCGAAGCCTATCTGATCGAAAACGGCAGGGTTGGCCCGCCCGTCAAGGGTGCGACGCTGATCGGCAATGGTCCGGATGTGCTCACGCGAGTCAGTATGGTGGGCAACGATCTGAAGCTGGATGGCGGGGTAGGGACTTGCGGTAAGGAAGGCCAGTCGGTCCCCGTAGGAGTCGGCCAGCCCACCCTGCGCATCGATGCGTTGACCGTGGGCGGGACCGGCTGATTCTGCACGTTTCCGCGGCATTTGCCGATTCTGCGCAGCCCCTCCGTCATGGAAGAATCTTAGCCGCGGTACTTCAAGGACGAGACCCGTTGATTGGCGGATCGTAAGGAAACGGCCGCGCGCGGGCGGGGCGTCGAGGCCGTCGTTCTGCCCGCGCTCTTGTAAAAAATACCCTGTCATAAGCGGGTTTACGGTGATTGCGTCACTTCCTGGCGACAAGTGCGGACCCTCGAGTTCGGTGAGAACATCGCAGCGTGCACCAAGTCGCATTCGCCAAGGCGATGGACTGGGTAGGCTGCTCACTACTCATCACCTGACGGAGTTTCCATGGCTGACAATACAATGACCGGCACGTTTCAAATCAACCTGCCCAAGGATCTCTTGTCCGAGGCAAAGCGCGCCACCGCGCCCAAGAATGAGCAGCTGCACGTCGAGGGATGGCGCAGCTCTTGGTTGTCGCGGATTGCCGAGCTGATAGTCGGCAAGGACTAATCTCTATTTGCTGCACCAGGCCAAGATGGCGCCGGCCCGCCGGCCGGCCGCTTTTCTTGGTATTTTAAGTTAAATTCGTCGGGTGGCAGCGCTGCATCGGGACTAACATAGCGTGCGAGGGAACACACCATGCGCTTGGCCCGCCCAGTTTATGAAAGCCTGCCGCTGATCTACGCGGTGATCGGCGTGTTGGCCATAGTTTTGTTTTATATCAATCCGCTGGGGTTTGCCGGCAAGGCTGCCTTCTTGATCGGCTGCATTTGCGAGACGGCTGCCATGACGTTGTTCTTACGGCGCAAGGACTATCGCGCATTGAGCCGCGAATACACCGGGGAGACGATAGAACTGCCGTCGGATCTCAACGGCTAGGTCAGGCTAGGCAGTATTCGGTTTTTCAATTACTTCGTTCTCCGCCGCATCCGGTGCGCTTCTCACCCGCGGAACCCGCTCGTCGATGTACATGATTTCGTGTTGTCCGATTTGCACCACATCGCCGTCATTCAAGTTATAGCGCCGAACTCGTTTGGACTGCACGTAGATGCCGTTGGTGCTGTTGAGATCTTCGATCAAGCAGGAGTCCGCATGCGTGATAATTTGGCAGTGATGCCGGCTGATGAATTTGCTGTCGATTTGTAAGTCGTTGTCGGGCGTGCGGCCGATCACGAGGCGGCCGGGCTTGAGTTGGCGCTCGCCCACCGTCTTGCCCTCGGTTGCGAGGAGAATTCGACCAACCGTGGGGCTGGACTCGGCACTGGGCGGCGCGGTGTGCTCCAAATTGGGAATCCGCATGCGATTGGTGCCGGAGGCGAATTCCTCCCACTGCAGTTCGCGGATCGCGGCATCGAGCTCCACGGCGGTAACCGAATCCTTATCCTTCCCGTATGCGGCCATGAGACAGGTGTCGCACAGGGTGTTGATCAGGCGCGGCACGCCGGCGGTGTATTTATAAATCGTGGCGTAGGTGTCTTCGGCAAATATTCGCCGCCCATGGGACCCGGCCACCTCCAGACGATGATCGATGTACGCGTTGGTCTCCGCCTTGGTGAGCGCGGTGAGATGAAATCTCAGGCGCACTCGCTGTGTGAGCGACAGCAATTCCGGCGAGTTGAGCTTGTCGTTCAATTCGGGCTGCCCGACCAGAATGATGCGCAGCACCTTCTCCTTGGTGGTCTCCACGCCGGACAGCAAGCGCACTTCCTCGAGCACGCGGTTGCTCAAATTTTGCGCTTCGTCGATTATCAGCAGCACCTTGCGGCCGTTGCCGGACTGTTCCACCAGGAACTGATTCAGGGTTGCCAGAACTTCCGGCTTTTTCATGTCGAACGGCGCGAAGCCGAACTGCACGAGTATGGTTTGCAGGAATGCCGTCGGCGCCAGCTGGGTTTGATTGATTTGCGCAATGATCACGTCGGTTTGCAGTTCGCGCAGGAAGGTCTCGATCAGGGTGGTTTTGCCGGCGCCGATTTCGCCGGTAATCACCACGAAACCGTCGGTAAACCAGATCGTCGACTCCATGTACGCCTTGGCGCGCGCATGCTGCTTGCTGAGATACAAGAATTGCGGGTCCGGGCTCAAGCGGAACGGCAATTCGTGGAGTTTGAAGAGTTCTAGGTACATCGCGCCGTCTTTAAGTCCACTTGATCAATTTTAATGCATCCGCAAGGGCCCTATCGCGGTCCCTGGCGTGCTTCTTGAGGATGGTGCAATGGCCCAGCTTGCGCCCCGGCCGGGCTGGCTTGCCGTAATCGTGGAATGCCAATCCGTCGATGGCCAGCAAGCGGTCTCGATCGGGCATGTTACCGAGAAAATTGATCATCGCCGTGTGCCCCAGCGCGCGCGTGCTGCCGAGCGGCATGCCGCAGATCGCGCGGAGATGGTTCTCAAACTGGCTGGTGACGCACCCTTCGATGCTCCAATGTCCGGAATTATGCACTCGAGGCGCCATTTCATTGGCAAGCAAACGTCCTTTGACGACGAAGAATTCAATGGTCAGGATGCCGATGTACCTCAGAGCCGCCATGACCCGCTGCATGTAAATCCTGGCGGAACGCTCGAGGTTCGCATCGGCAACAGGCGCGATGCCATATCGCAAAATGCCGCCGCCGTGAGTATTGGCGGACAGTGGATAGAACACGGTCTGCCCGTCGACAGATCGCGCACCCAGCAGCGAAACTTCGCGCGAAAACGCCTGAAACTCTTCGTAGATCAGCCCCGCTCCACCAAGCGCCGCCCACGCCGCATCGATGTGCGCCGTTTGCCTGAGGACGAATTGCCCCTTGCCGTCGTAGCCGAAGCGCCGGGTCTTCAGCACGCCGGGAAGCCCAATTTTTCGGGTTGCTTTTATCAGCTGCTCTTTGCTGTCTACGGCAGCATGCGCAGTCACCGGGATTTTGAGTTTTGTAAACAGAGCTTTCTCGACCACGCGGTCTTGCGATGCCTCGAGCGCGGCTCGGGACGGCCGGATTTTCGTCAATTTTTGCAGCGGCTTGAGCGCGCTGCCGGGAATATTTTCCCAGTCGAAGGTCACGACATCGCTGCGCGCGGCCAATTCTTCGAGCCGCGCAGCTTCGTCAAGATCGCCGATGAGGATGGGCGCCACTTGCGCGCCCGGCGCCGCGGCGCTGCGATCGAGAAACAGGCAGCGCACGCCCAAGGGATATCCGGCCATCGCAAGCATGCGCCCCAATTGACCGGCACCGACAATACCAACGTGCAATAACTTCAAGAGGCGCGCGGATCCGGCTTGGCGAGCACGGCGGCGGTCTGTGCCGCGCGAAAGGCGTCCAAAGCCGCGGCAATGTCCGCCTGATCATTGGCGAGAATTGCGGCGGCGAACAATGCAGCATTCTTGGCGCCGGCGGCGCCGATGGCAAAGGTGGCGACCGGGACGCCGGCGGGCATCTGCGCGATCGACAGCAAAGAATCGATGCCGTTCAACACCTCGGATTGAATGGGCACGCCGAGCACGGGAAGCGACGTCTTGGCCGCCGTCATACCCGGCAAATGCGCGGCGCCCCCGGCGCCCGCGATGATGACTCGCAGGCCTCGTTCGCGCGCTGCAGCCGCGTATTCGAATAAAAGGTCCGGCGTTCGATGCGCCGAGATGACGTGAACCTCATGCGCAATACCCAAGGAGCTCAAGGTATCGGCCGCCGCCTGCATCGTTTTCCAGTCGGAAGACGACCCCATAATGACTCCGACCAAGGCTTTCATCGGGCCAAGTTTACCAATCTAATCGAGCAACTGGCGCAGAAACGCAAAAAGCTCCCGAGCACCGACGGGCGAGCGCTGTTCCACGCGCTCTTTCTCGGCCTTGTCGAGTAGTTTTGCCAGAGCCGCCCGGTCGGCGTTCGGAAACTCCTTGAGCAATTCGTCAATGGCCACCCCTGGCTCCGACAGCAGCCGGTCGCGCCAACGCTCAATCTGCTGAAAATGCCGAATTTCCACGTCATGGCGCTGT
>Ga0210399_10005116_pt1 | contig 10194 bp, 13 predicted proteins | sample IncBWC14MmetaG_FD_150865 | JGI IMG/M metagenome (GOLD analysis project Ga0210399, IMG submission 150865) | Forest soil microbial communities from Barre Woods Harvard Forest LTER site, Petersham, Massachusetts, United States - Inc-BW-C-14-M | ecosystem: Environmental > Terrestrial > Soil >...
ATCCCCCGGTACAGTTATTAGCCCGTACAACAGATTAGCAACCCCAGAGTCCTCCAAACCAGCACAACCTGAGGCAGCCCCAAGTGACCTAAGTCGTTCATCTGACGCAGGTGGTCATACGGACGACGAGACGTGAAATCGACTGATGAGAGGTCTCGTGGTAGCGGGGTGGTAGCAGTGAATCGAAAGGAAGACGAACGACTCTCGGCCCCTACCTGTCCCTCGCCCTTGAGACGTACCGAGGCGTCGTTGCCGGCTGGTGCAGAGCGAAAGCAAGGAGGCGCGTTCTTGCGGGCGCGTGACACCACTGACGCCCCTGAGGTCGGACCCAGCCCATCCAGCGCGCGGGCGAGGCGCGCAACCGGTTCCCACGGGGGTTTGGAGAGCGTCCTTGATCCCCTCCGCCATGCCCTAGCGGAAGGTCCGGCCTCTGGCTCGACTCTGGCACACCGGCTCCACTTGCGACAGTGCGATGTGCTCGCCGGTCTGCCTCGGGGACACTTCAAAACCGGCGACTCGTGGACTGGTCAAGACCAGCCACCGCGTTGCCTCCGAGACTGGTAGATGTTTACTTCTTTGCCCCCTCCTGGCGCAAGTCGGTGTCGACCCTGGTGCGCCAGTCTGCATTCGCCCCCGTCACTCTTCGAGAAAGTCGCCGGTGGGAGGCCGGATCCGGACCCGGACCCCGGGCCGGGAAACCCTCACCTCCAGTTTCCGGTGCTTGATCTCGGGCAGGGTCGCGTAGCGGAGCCGGTACTGGGCGCGCAGCGCGGCGACCACTCGCTGAAGGGCGGGACCGACCGCCATGGACGAGAGCAGCCTCTCGTACACTCCCCCTGTCTTCTTCGTGAGCTGGCTCAGGACGTATGGGTAGGGGGGAATGTTCCTGAAAAACTCCTCAGGGCCTAGGGCGGATTCCTTGGTTCCGCTCTCGAAACTCTTCGCTCCCTCCTCGATCTCCAGCGCCATGAAGAGGGGCGCGTTGGCGAAGGCTTCGTCCACCACTCGATAGCGGTCACGGCTGCTGACCTCGATTCCGATCTTGGTCACCGCCACCACCGCGGACCGCTCACCTTCCCTCGTCTTTAGGTCCGCCGAGGCCTCCACCAAGGCGTCGAGGAGGGTGTTCCCGCCCTGGGGTGCCACCCGATTCAGAGCTCGAGACGCCCTAGAAACGTCGGAGGTGTAGTCAACGATCTTGATGGGCCTATCGCCCGTGATCCAGAGGGCGTATTTCGAGTCTCGGGGCAAGCTGGTGAGGAACGAAAGCAGCGGCCCCTGTACGTTCAGCCGCAGAGCTGAGCCCATGTTCAGGCTCGTGTCCAGGAGGACGGCGACGGTGAGGGACCGGCGGTCAGGGCTCAGGCTTACGACATCGCGGGCCGAGCCGTTCTCCATGACGACGACGTCTTCGGGAGTGAGCCCCTCCACTGGCAGGCTTTTCTCGTCCATGATCGTGACGAGGAGGGAGCGAACCTGAGCCGGGTCCGTGCCCGCCGGGGAAGCCCCTGCCTGGGCCATGGGGAACCCGGCCAAAAGCGCTAAGGACATCGCACAGGGGTAGTGGGCCAGTTTGAGAATACTGACCTTTGGAGTAGCCGAGACCAGCGAGGTCCCTGATATCAGTAGGACTCCTAGGGGTAGGTGATAGTTCCCGTAAGGGAGAATTCTATGCCTCGACCAGGAACGGGAGACCCGACCAGCGGCTTTCCTCCAGAATCGATCCTAATGCCAATTGTGTAGCTGCCAGGCGACACACCATCCCAGTGTCCGGTGAGCAAAGGTGGCGGAGCTGGATCCGTCGTTAGTAGAGCGTTGCCGCCCTCTGGATAGACGTTGATTCCAAACTTGAGGTCAGTCATGGGCGTGATGTTCACCCTTATGTCCACTGCCCCAGGCTTCGACACGGTGAAGGCTGCACCATGATAGGACTCGCCGGAACCCCCGTTCGGAAAAATGTCAATAGTTCCCGTGAAGTGTTGTACTATCCGGTCGCTCGCAGTCGGGCTGGAGCACGCCAAAGCGGAGAACAATGCCATGGTTGTGACCACGGATCGTTTTCTCATGGGACTCTCCTGCTGCTGAGAGTAGCAAGAAACGCGCCAGCCGTGGGGGGCCGAGAACGCCCCCTTCCTAGCCAAGCAGCTCGACGATCTCAGCCAGCGTCCAGAAGTGATCGGCGATCCCAGCTTCCATCGCCAGGGTAACGCGGAGGGTCAGAATCTCTGCTACTGCCCTCAGCGGCCAAACCGCGTCAAGGTGCGGCCCAACTCTAGTGCCTCCCGAAACGGCTTGGGTAGCGCCCTGGCGGCCAGGTTCAAGACGTTGCGCCGGACGACTCTCTCCGGATTCTGGGCAATCTCCTGACCCGGAACTCTGGACCTGAGAGCGAGGGGAATGCGCGTATCAAGGCCAGGAACAACTCGCCTCCGTCGGTAGGGCCGCAACAGCCACAACAAGGCGCGCCACCCCTCCGCCCGTCCCGAGTGAGGCCTTGCCTCGCGCTCCTTTGCCCGCTCTTTCAGCCTCTCGATCAAGCGCGGTGGCTCGCGGACGAGCCGTCGCTCTTGCCGGTTGAGTTCCCGAAGCACCTCATGCTCCCAGCGCAGCTTTAGCTTCGCGATCCTCTCCGGGGAAATGTGAACGGGTGTCCCGTCCTGGAATCGCGGCCCCAGCTGGACATGTATGTGCGGATGGGACGGCCGATTCCAGCCGCCATGCTGGTGAACGGCATAGACACCCTGCGCATCCCTCAGGACTCCCCGGAAGAGCCTGTCGGCTGCATCTCTCATCCTCCTCTCGACGGTAATGGGTCCAAACCGAGCGAACCGTTGCGCCGCCTTGTCGTCAACGGTCAGCTTCAGCCGGAAGAACACCGGTCTTCGAAGGCCTTCCGCGTCCCTGGCGAAGGCCAGTTTGATCGCCCGTTCATCCCCTCGAAGCGCCCGGTATCGCTCGCCGATGCCGTAGAGCGGTCGTGTCCGCCCGTCGCGAAGCTGCTCCTCGCGGTGGGAGATGTACGCGATGCGTCCAATATTCTTCCCGAGGTTGCGATCGTAGTTGACCTGAACGAAGTACATTAGCTTTCTCCTCCCGCGCCGGCTCCCCGCAGCCGACCCGCGGCCTCTCCAGAGATCCGCTCCCACTCTTCGTGCCCTACCGTCCGGACTTCCGCGACGAGCTCGTCCTCCGATACTCGGAGACCCCTCGTTTGGGCGGCCCAATGGGCCAGTAAACGCAGTATTCCGACCGTCGCGGTTCCGAGGTGCGCCAACAGCCGTTTCTCGCTCTCGATGGACTCCAGCAGTTCGTCAATCCGCCCCTCCGTGATGCCTTTCTGGCTCTCGATAAGATCAAGACCCATGCCACAAAGTTCCCGGACCGCCCGAGAGCGTGTAATCCCTTGATTCCTGGCAAGGGCGTCCACGCGGCGCAGGAGCGCCGGATCGAACCGGACGTCCGGCTTGGGCATCCGCTCCTTGGACATCCCGCTTGGCTGGGGCTTCGTCGGGACCGCTTCGACGGGGAAACGCTCCCTGAGAGGCACGCCTGATCGTTCAGGAGGATCAACTTCGGACTCCTCCACCGCCTGCTCCCACTCACCGGCTCCAGCGAACCAAACCTCCTCCAGGAGCTCCTCCTCAGACACACCCTTGAGACCCCCGATCTCGAGTGCCCAGCGAGCCAGCAAGCGCAGGATTCCCATCGTGAAAGGGCCGTTGATCCCGAAGAAAACGTGGCGGCTGTCGGACAGTTGACGAAGAGTCCCCTCGATCCGTTCGGGGGCGATTTCGCGGGCGGAAGGCAGACCTTGTAGGCCGCTCTCGAGGAATCTTGTGACAACTTCAGAACGACTGAAGCCCAGCGCGGAGGCCCGAGAATCGATGGCTGACTTGACCGACGAGGGGAGCCGCACAGAGAGGATCGACGAAGCATTCAAAGGGTGTTTCGGAGGCGTGCGCGAGCATGGATCGCATACGGCTTCGAGCGCCTCGGGCGGTGCTTCGACGTCCTGGCGCGTATACATAGCTCACCTCCTATAAGTGCTTTGCCCGCCGCGGAGTGGACACGGAGAGGATGGCCGGTGTGGGACCGGCTTTATCTTGCAGCCGCGGGTCGTTTGGGCCGGGTTAGTCTCTAGATGCATCGGGGACGTTCCTAATGCAAGGGGCCGAGCGAGGGTTCGCCGTGAGTGGCGGAGAGGGCGGGCGGTAGTGCGGTCGGCTTGCGGGAAGACGCGACGCTGATCGCTGGCCTAACCGCGCAAGTCTGGCCAGTGCTGCCGTCGAGGTCCTTCGCGTACTGGGCCACAGCACGGACGTGTTGGGCGGGACGCCGGAGGCTTGCGGTCTCGACCTCGATCATGGGGGTGTGTTGAGTGCGACGTGGGGTCACGGGCTCCCTCCCAGCCTCTCTCCGCCTTGGCTGCCGTCTAGGCAGGGGCAACTACCGTGCCGCGTCGGCGGGCCGGCTCGGTTCCGGCACGCGTCAGTCGTTGCAAGGAATTACAGCCGAGCCGCCGGCTGGGAATATGACTAGGGCCTTTCAGAACTGAGAGGCCGCCGAGTTGTTTCTCAGGATTGAGAGGTAGGCCGAGGTTTTTAGTCCCAGAGGGCGACGTCGAGACTCAAGAAGGACCCGGCCGGAGGGGCAGCTTCCGGATACGAACGTGATGGCCCCGCACGGAAAGCAGGGCACCAGCATCTAGTGCGGCCTCACATCGCTCTAAGAGTCCCCTGAGGAGGTTCGCCAGCTCTACTCCTTTGAGGCCTTGGGTGCGGAGACGCACTACAGAGGGTTGGGAGCTGCCCGTGAGAGCCAGGAGGCGATGAAAGTCGGCGTCCAGTGTCACGACCACTCGATTCTGGGTTCTGGCTTGAAGGAGGATCTCCTCGTCCTTGGCCTTGCTCAAGCCCACTTCCCCGGTATGGACGCAGTCCAGTCCCCAGCCTCTCAAAAGATCTGCTGTGGAACGAGGGAGGCCTTGGTCGAGGAGGACCTTCAACGAGACGCCGGCAAATCGAGGGCCTCGTCCTCGAGGTTCGCAGCCGCATACGCGAGGGCCTGCCGGATATCTTCGTCTTCCAGCTCCGGGTACTCGCGCTTCAGCTCTGCCCTGTCCGGATGGACGGCAAGGGCTTCCACGACCCGCCGAACAGTGAGTCGAAGATCGCGGATGCAGGCCTGGCCATTCATTCGCGTTGGATCGAACGTGATCCGATCGAGCGCCGCCATAACGTTTATCCTACACCCTTTCAGTTGAGGCACGTGCCCCCACTGGGCATCAGCACACACGAGCCACCTTCCATGGCGTGAAACAGGCTCCCTCCTGAACGGGAAGACTGTCAAACCCGCCTTCCCTGCCGGGCGACGCACAACGGATTCTCATGTTTGAGGACGCCGCACACCCGTCTCTCACTTATGAGAAGCCCCTCCGAGGGCCCACTGCTGAGGCTCCACCAGTTACGCCTGTGGGTACGGCGCGGAGGCCTGGCCCAGCCCTTGCTTGAGCACGTGCCGGATGGCAGGCGATAAAGCGGCGGTGGGTGGTGCGGTTCATCAGACCTCAAGGGGTACTCGGATGATCAGCGATCCCAGCAGAATCCTCGGCGAGCTGGACAAGTTGATCGTTAAGGCCGTGCCCGAGGTTCGCCCCAGCTTGGTCGTGGCCTTGGCTGCCCGCCTCGCCCAGCTTGGGGCAGTGCTGGCGGTGCCGACCGAGAAGGGGAACGGGAGCACAGCGCCGGCAGTAGAGGACCGTCTACTGACTATGCCCGAGGCGGCGGAGCGGCTCGGCATCACGGAGCACCAGGCCCGCGAGATGGGGCGGCGTGGCGAACTTCCAGTGGTCACCGTGGGCAAACGGTTCGTACGCGTGAGGATTGGCACGCTTGAGGACTGGATTCGGCAGCGCGAGGGCGCTACTCTCTCGGGCGCGAGAGGGCGGTAGGCCATGGCGTGCATCCGGCAACGGCGAGGGCGGTGGGTCCTGGACTACCGGGACGCGACCGGCCGGCGCCGATGGGAGAGCTTCACCACGAAGGGCCAGGCTGAAGACGCTTTCGCGGCTGCACTCCCCGCGTCACGACAGCGGTTGCTTCCCGTCGTGGACCCCAACGTGACCGTGAAGGACTACTCCGAGCGGTGGCTCCAGCTCTGCGGGAACCTTAAGCCACGGAGCCTTTCCGGCTATCGGGAAAAGCTCAACAACCACCTCCTCCCGGCCCTAGGGTCGATTAGGGTCCGCAAGCTCCATCGCTCCCAGATCAAGACCCTGCTCGCGGAGAAGAAGGCTGCCGGTCTCGCGGTGGACACGGTGCGACTCATCCACGGCACGCTCCGGGCAATGCTCAACGCGGCTGTGGAAGACGCGGTGATCCAGACGAACCCCGCCGCTGGCCTCGGCCGTTCCATGCGTCTCACGCGTTCCAAGGCGGACCGGCAAGAGAACATCCGGGCGATGGACCGTGAGCACCTCGCTCGTTTTCTTGCCGCCGTCGAAACGAAGACCCCGCGGTACTACCCCCTGTTCTTCGTGATGTCACGTACCGGCATGCGCCTCGGGGAGACTCTCGCGCTTAAGTGGGATGACCTCGACGTGCAGAAGCGAGAGCTGCGCGTGGAGCGAGCGCTCACCACAACGGGTGAGACCGGAACTCCGAAAAGTGGGCACGGCCGAACGGTCGACCTTGGTGCTTCATCGTGTGAGGTTCTCCGGCGGCTCCGGGCCGGGGCAGCGGAGGCGGCCCTGAAGCGGGGCGAGCGGCTTGGCCCCTGGGTCTGGCCCGGCGAGGACGGCGAGCCCATGCCGCACGTGACCGCCGAGGCCGCTTTCAAACGGGCCCTCAAGGCCGCCGGCCTGCCCGGGCACTTCTCGCCGCACTCGCTCCGGCACAGCTATGCAAGTCTCCTTCTGGCTGACGGGGTGAGCCCGGCCTACGTCCAGGAGCAGCTCGGGCACGCGAGCATCGAGTTGACTGTGGGCACCTACGGGCGCTGGCTTCGCAAGAAAGCGCCAGGTGCTGTGGACCGGCTGGACAGAGTGGTAGCAAAAGAGGCCGAAGTGGTAGCAGGATCGCCGAGTATGGACGGTATGCCCGACGAATCCGACGGGCCGAAAGCGACTGAAGATCAATTACTTGGCGGAGAGGGGGGGATTCGAACCCCCGGTACAGGTATTAGCCCGTACAACAGATTAGCAAGAGATATTCGTGAACCTTCCTGGAACGTCCTGGAACCTGTTGAAACCGTCGAACTGCCTCGCAAACCCGCGTCGATATTGGTCGCAATCGCCTCCCGAACGGACCTGGTACGCCTTGACACGTCTCATACTGTTGCACGTATGGCGTGTCCTCAGCGTGTCCTGGGAGGAGCTTAGTCGTGAAGGTCTCGCGAAAGGTCAAGCTCACGCCCGTCAACATTCCGAGCTTACCGCCGGGCGAGCACACCGACACCATACTCCGCAACCTGCGGTTGCGCGTTCAGCCCACAGGCGCGCTTTCCTTCTGCGTGGTCTATCGGTTCAACGGCCGGTGGAGACGCTTCACCCTGGGCACCATGCCGCCGCTGACGCTGGCGGACGCGCGTAAGCAAGGGCGTCAGAAACTCGCTGACGTCCAGAAGGGGATCGACCCCCAGGCAGCAAGGGTCCAGGAGCGCCGGAAGAGTCAGACCTTCGCCGAGCTCGTGGCGCTGTATGAGCTCAAGCATGGCCCGGAGATGCGCCGCCGGTCGCTGGCGGAGTTCCGGCGCGTCTGCCGCGTGGACATTTGCCCGCAGTCGGGAAACTGGTTCCCGCGCCCGAGATGCGACCAGCCATCCGCGCCCTCGTTGAGCGAATCACCGCGCGTGGCGCTCCGACCCAGGCACGGCGCACTCTCGCCGCGATCAAGGCCATCTTCAACTGGTCGATTGCGCAGGATCTGATCCCGCTAAGCGCTAACCCAACATTCATGCTTCCGCTTCCGGGTGAGGAGAAGCCGCGCGACCGTGTGTACTCCGATGTGGAGCTCCGAGGGATCGCGACCAGCTCAGAAGGCACTGATCTTGAGGATCTGATCCCCTTCATCCTGTTCTGCGCGACTCGTTCCGAAGAGACCCGTGGAGCGCGCTGGTCGGAGATCAACCGTGAGGAGGGGCTATGGTCGGTTCCAGCTGAACGAGCCAAAGGCGGCGTGTTGCATCCGGTGTGTTTGTCTGACGGTGCGCTTGCCGTTCTGGCGCGCATCCGGGAGCGGCAGGAGCAACGTGGGAAACTCGGCGAGTTCGTGTTTCCCGAAGCCAGCGACGAATGCTCAGTGTGTGGCCTGGCGGGCCACATGAGCGAGCCGCAAGGTGCCATCCTGAAGGTCCGAAAGCTGTCCAACGTGCTGGACCTTCGCCTGCACGACTTGCGGCGCACGACGGCAGATCGCCTGCAGTCTGAGCTCGGAGTGCGAAGCGACGTCGTCAACGCGGTTCTCGGCCACAAGCCGCCTCGCTTGACGCGTACCTACATGCCCAACTGGCCGCTGAGGGAGATGCGTGCGGCGATGCAGGCGTGGTCTTCGGAGTTCGAGCGCATCCTGCGTGGCGAGACCCGCCTGGGTCAGCTCCTCCGTTTCGCCAGCAGGCGAGGCTAGGGGGGGGTGACGCGACCGAGCGCTCCCGCAGATACGATGCCGTGGCGGCTGTTATCGGCGCGTCCCGCCCTTAGCGGCCTGGGCTTTGGTCTGGTTCTCGAGGATCTGCTCCAGGATGGCGTGCGTGCTGTGCGCCAGCGTGTGCGCCCGCCAGGCGACTGCGATCCCGGCGGCAAGCACCAGCGCGAGCACCATGCCCCAGGCAGCCACCAGCCTCGTCCACCAGGCGCGCCATGCGGCCAGGACGTCCGCCTGACGTATGAGCCCGTCTACTGACACGCGAAGCTCCCTGACGGCGCGATCCTGAGCTCGCTGGAAGTCCCCCGACCTCTCGCTGACCAAGCCGACCACGCGCTCCAGGACTCGCGCGGTCGAGTCCAGGCTCTCCGCAATCGCCTCTATGCTGGGAAAGGTCTGTGTCTTCGCGATCGTCCCCTTGGCCCGATCCAAAGATCGCAGCACCTCCGCGGTTCGCGGGTCCGGACTCGGGGCGGCGGCCTCGGCCTTCCCATCCTCGCTCATTGATCACCTGCCTCGCGAAAGGTCGATCACGCTGCGGATGACGCGAACCGCAGTCCTGGCGTCGGGTGGGAGCAGCCGTTCCACGACGTTCAAGGCCGCGCGACCTGGAGAGTGGCTCGCCAGTTCCAGGTTGTGGGCAAGCCAGAGTGCGGTGCGAGCCTTGTAGCCCGGCAGCCGATTGAGTCCTCGCGACGGGGACGGCAAGCGGAACTGCCGCCGGCGCCGACGCAAGGGCTCGAGCCCCTTCGTTGCCCGAGCGGCTCGCTCGAGGGTCGGCAAGTCTCGACTCTCGTCATAGCGGACGCCCTGGCCCTTCTGGAGGCCTTCAAAGCTGTAGGCCCGGCCAAGGCTGCTCCCTTTCACAGCCACGCGATCGAGGCGATAGCTGATCCCGCTCACGTGGCCCGTCCGGGCGATGTTCGCGCGGACCTGGACTCCCTTGGCCCGGAGTCGCCTTACGAACTCGCTCATCGTGGGCTCACCCTTCGCCGCGTCGCGGATCAGGGCCTTGAGTTGTTCCTTTTCCGAAACAAGGCCTCGATCTCGTGCCATCCGGTCCTCGGCTCTCGTGGGGGGCCGCTCTTCGAAGCGCGGGCGCTCGTTCCGCACGGGCCGAAGGCCGAAGTCCCGTTCTAGGGCCCGACAGGTCTCCTTGCTCCGGAGGTACTCCCGGTACTGTTGAGGGACCACGGTTCGATCGGTCCTGACCCGGTTCAACAGAATGTGGCAGTGCTGATGCCCCTTGTCGTGGTGGCGGACGATGACGTACTGGAGTCGGTCCAGGTCATGACCGCGCCGCTTGAGGTACTCGTCCGCAAGCTTGGCCATCTCGTCATTCGTCAGCGGACGCTCGTCTCGGGCGAAGCTCAAAGCCACGTGCTCGACGGGCTTGCGGATATCGGGCCGTTGCTGCCGGACGGCGTCGAACTCGCGCGTGAGCTCGGTGCTCTTGCGGCCGGCCATGTTGCCGCCGATTATCTCGGGCTGGTGCTCACGATCGAGGCCGCGCCTTTCGTCGAGGACGTACCGCGCAGCTCCCCTAAAGGTGCCT